>ERZ1292640.2148-Hain-H43-02um-R1-2148-length-15984-cov-8_pt1 | contig 15984 bp, 17 predicted proteins | sample MGYA00564404_ERZ1292640 | MGnify/ENA primary metagenome ERZ1292640 (study PRJEB36523, sample SAMEA6512636) | groundwater metagenome | collected 2019-01-08 | study: AquaDiva: Metagenomics assemblies of 32 groundwater samples
GGTTACTATATGTATTGTAAGGGGGCAAATTGGTGCGGAATCACACTAATCACCATTCTGAAATAGAAAGAAAGATTAGAGAATACAATCCTCATGCTGTTGGAATTACCTGCAGCTATACGCATCAATGGGGAAACGCCAGAGCAATAGCTGATTTAGTTAAGAAAGTTGATAAAAATATCCCTGTGGTTATGGGAGGAGTTCATATTACAGGATTGCCAGAAGATGCTTTGCTTGATTGTCCTGCAGATTATGCAGTTGTTAGGCAGGCTGATTTTTCTTTTGTTGAATTGTTAGATTGTATTACAAATAGAGAAGGTGCTAAGAAAGATGTTGCAGAAATCGCGGGCATCGCTTTTAGAAGAGAGGGAAGAGTATGGCAAACATTCCCAAGACCTTATATGAAAGATATTGACGCAATTGCAATACCAGATTTGTCTCTTGTTAATTTGCCTTTGTATAACGGAGAATTTCATTCTGCCGGGAGAAGACAGACTTTAGATGGGTATATTTTATATGGTTTTACATCCATAGGATGCAATACGGGATGTAATTTCTGTGCAATACCAGCATCTCAGGGAGGATTTAGAAAAATGAACGAACAGAGATTAGATGAGTATCTTAAATATATTACCAGCCAAGGAGTGAGAGAATTTTTAGTTGAAGACGATCATTTAATGCATGATCCTGAATGGGCAAGACATGTTTTTAAAAAGATGAAAGAACACAAATTATACTGGGTAGAAGAAGGGGGTGTAGGATTATTCAATCTTATCGCTCTTTTGCCTGAAGTTGATGAGTCTTTTGTAAGGAATAGTGCAGTCAATCCTAAAATATTTAACAATACTTTAGAAGCAAAGCGGGCAGGACTTGACGCTGAGCAGTTGATTAAAGAGATGGGTGAGAGCGGTTGCTATAGCTTATATCTTGCTGTAGAATCTGCAAATTTAGATTCCTTGGAACGTGCACATAAACCAAGCTTAAATTCAATAGGAGAATATACAAAGAAGATTGTAGGATTATTTAATAAATATGGTATAAAAACCACTTGCGGTTTAATGTTAGGATTTATTGAGTCTAATCATGCGGGCATTTCAATAGAATCTCGAGAACAGATTATTAATACCATTAAATATGGAAAAATGCTTTACGATGCAGGAGCTTCTTTTATTAATCCTTTTATTGTGACGCCTTTACCTGGCGCTCCGAACTTTAGGGGTCTTGATAATTCTTTAGGAAACTCCTTATTACGCAATACTGACTCAGGATATTCTCATGAGTTTGCAACTATTGATGCACCGAATGGTGCATGGACTAAAGATGAGCTGAATTTATTAAGAGTTTATGCTCTTATTCATGGAAATGGAATACATAATTATAAGGAGATGCTTGAAACAGGGACGTGGCCTGTGAGGTAACATGGAAACAATATCATGGTCTGATTTTGAAAAAGTTGAATTAAGAGTTGGCACGATTGTCAGAGCTGAGGATTTTCCTGACGCTAAGAAGCCTGCTTACAAGCTTGAAATTGATTTTGGGCAAGAAATAGGAGTTAAAAAGTCAAGCGCCCAGATTGCTTATTTGTATAAAAAAGAAGAGCTTATTGGAAAGCAAGTCATTGGTGTTGTTAATTTTCCCAAGAAGCAGATTGCTAATTTTTTCTCTGAATGCCTTACAACAGGATTCTACAATGAAAAAGGCGAAGTCGTGCTTGCTGTTCCGGAGAGGAAAGTGCCTAATGGAAGCAAGCTGGGATAGACGAAAGATTTATATAATATAGCAGGATATAGCTAGTTATGGCTACCACTATACAAATTGACGAGAAGACAAAAGCCCTCTTAGACAGGATAAAGGTCCATTACAGGCAGAGCTATAATGAAATCATCATGAAAATGGCAAGGGAAAATACTGAAAAAAAGGATATAATGGAGTTTGCAGGCGCATGGAGCAATGTTGATGATAAAAATATTGAGAAGATGAAGGTAAGCATCTTTAAATTAAGAAAACGCTCTACAAGGGAGCTTCTGAATAAATGATTTGCGTAGATTCTGATTGTATTATTGATTTTCTGAAAGGAAAAAGAGAAGCTGTTGAAATAATTAATATCTATAAAGATGAGCTTGTAACAACTGAATTAAATTTATTCGAAATTTATTTTGGGATTTATCAAAAAAAGGATTTTAGTATAGGGGAGAAGAGATCTGCAGACGAGTTCTTTAACAGCCTGCAAGTATTGCCTTTTGATAAGGAATGTGGAAAAAGTGCTTCAAAAATACTAGCCTCTCAAATGAGAAAAGGAAAGATGAGCAATCAGAACGATGTTCTCATTATATCTATCTTGGAGAAGAATGAAATTCCTTCTATAATCACTAAGAATGTAAAACATTTCTCAAATATCCATGGCTTAAAGGTCGTTTCTTACTGATTTTTGTAACGTCACAAAACCCTTCGGGTTTTAACCTCTGCTTGAAAGCCGAGGCTTGTTTGCGGTTTTGTGACCGCCGGAGAAATCCGCAGTAAAAGAACCGCGGAATGAATTCCGCGGATTTCTACGAGCGTTAATGAGTTTTAGATGTTACTCTTGATGTTTACATTAAATATCCAAAAGTGACAAGATATTTTTTCTTCGGGTAATTTGTTTGTGGATGTTCTATTTTATGATTAATGCTATTTGTCTCTTTTTAGTTTAAATTGTTTATAAACTGGCTGTTTATCACAAGAAAGTGACTCGCTATATAAGTATGATTGTATAGAAAAACATTCTTTGAAGGTTGTTAGTTATATTTAAATAAGAAATGTCTCTAAATAATATGAAAGACCAACAATTGTGCCTGATGCCTGCAAAGTGCAACAAATGCGGAGAGCTTTTTGACCTCAGCTATGACCTTGCAAGGGCTAATGAGGAAATAAAAGACTTTGGTGTGCTGAGCGTCTTAGCACGAGCAAAGCAAAAAGCTTTGCTTTGCTGGGATTGCAGAAGCATAAGATTCAAATAATTTATTTTTATTTTTATTTCATTTAGAGAGTAATGCGGAAAATTTTATGCGCCTGATTTTTATGCCAGTTTCTCGCAGTAAAATTGTTCTCAATAATCTTTATTAACTTCTTTTTTTCTTTTTTGGAATGAATAATTTCATTTCCGTATTGATTTTGGCAATAGTGCAAGGAATAACAGAATGGCTGCCAATTTCCAGTTCAGGGCATTTGGTATTGTTTGAGCGCCTTTTAGATTATAAAGCAGGACTTATGTTTGATGTCGCTCTTCACTTTGGTTCGCTTATGGCTGTTTTTGTATATTTTGGGAAGGAAATTACTAATATTTTAGAATCTTTTTTCAAATTCGACTTTAAAAGTGAAAATGGAAAGTTTGGCTTGCTTATTTTAGTTGCTTCAATTCCTGCAGGAATTATTGGCCTCTTATTTAAAAGATTATTTGAAGAAGCATTCAGCAGTCTGCTTTTGGTCGCCTTGGGATTTGCAGTTACTGGTGTTTTTCTTTTAATTGCTTCTTTAGATATTGGAACTGAGAAAAAGGAATTAAATTTTTACGATTCTTTTCTAGTCGGCATTGCTCAGGCTGTCGCTATTTTTCCAGGCATTTCTAGGAGCGGAGCAACTATTTCTTCTGGAATGTTATTAGGCCTTTCACCAAAAGAAGCAGCAAAGTTTTCTTTCTTAATGACAATACCTGCTATTTTCGGAGCTAGTTTAGTGACTATTGGGAATAATCCTTTACCTCATGAGATGATTTGGGCGACATTTGTTTCATTTATTGTCAGCTTGGCTGTAATGCATTTCCTGTTCAAACTTGTTCTAAGCTCTAGAAAGAATTTTCGATGGTTCGGAGCTTATACCTTGTTGCTGGCAATAGTTCTTGGGCTTTACTTGGCATTTTTCTAAAACCAGAAAGTTTAAATAGTACCCTTAGTTAGTAGTTACATGATGAAAACATTAAATCAGATAGTAATTGGTACAGCACTTGTAGGAACATTGCTTGCTTCAGGGTGTGCAAGTAATAAATCATATAGCAGGGGTTGTAATACTTCAAGTGCATATTCTCAGCAAATACCTAAAAAAGAAGCTGATTTTCAAATTCGATTAAAAGGAATTATGAAAGAAGAAAAATATGGCGAACAATTTGGTTTTATTGAAGAAGACCTTATTTCCTGTGCACCGAGAACTGAAAAAGAAAGAATAGCACTTAGAGAAAAAGTCAATCAAATTGATTCATCTCCTCTAAATAATCGTGAAAAAAGGATTATTGAAAGATTTTCAAGAGATGCCGTATATCCTATTGAAAGAGTGCTCCTTAGAGCATATGGGCTTCCACTAACTGCAAAAAGCAGGATTTATTTGAATAGATGTGCAGCAGAGAGATTTTTAGATCATGGATTTAAGTGACTCCCTGTTAAGAACACAGAGTGTTAGAAGACAAAATCAATTATTATCTGCAACGATTTGCACTTCAGGTATCAGCTGATTATTTATACGTTTTTTACATTATTGAGCTCTTGCATCGCCTTATCTTCGTGGCAAGACAGCAGAGTATTATAAAAAATAAACTTATTCTATCTTTAAAGTATTGAGTATTCTTTTCCAGATAGAGAGTTTTTCTGATGGCATTGAAGATTTTGAGCTTGATGATGTTTCTGAAGATTCTGAGCTTTGGGCTGAGTTAGATGTTTTGCAGTAAGGCTGCCCATTTGGAAAATGGTCACATTTTCCAATATCACAACAAATTGCAAATTTATTTGGAATAGGCAGTTTTGGAGCTTTGGGAGGCAGCTCAATTTTACAAAGTTCTTGGGTAGTGGGATTACAGCTATTTGCACCGCAAAAATAAACTTCATAGATGCCACCAGTAGACATGCAAGTTTCAGAACCATCTGTTTTGCAGCAATCTTTAGCATTGTCATCAGGGTCATTAGCAGGGCAGTCGCTTGTGCCCGCGGGACATTTTTTATTCGTAATGCAAAATCCAGCAGTGCCGCAAATCTCGTTTTTTTGACAACATCCCCAAGTGCAAGATTTTAGATTTTTAGGGCAGTCTACAACGCAAATACCATGATCAATCTTATAACCTTTCGGACAGCAAACAGGTACACTTGTTTGACAAGAATCATCTTTAGCACAGCATAAACTTCCGCACTTTTTATTTTCTGGGGCTTTGCATTCAGCTGATACATCAAAATAAATTAGACTTGCAACAGGTTGGTCAACAGCATCAGGCTTGGGAGGGAAAGTTTCAATGCAAGGAAGATCATCAAAAGAAGGAGTAATATAATGAGTTGTGGCTTTCACACCCTCATCTATACCACACCTGTATATCCCCTTATAAGGTTTACAATCTGCTTTCTCAACATACTTATCATAATAATTACAATTAAGAATGTTGGAATTAGTATAAGTAATTGTTTCTTTAAACACTAGTTTATTAACAAGAGTTGGACCTTGTATTACGCAGTTCCGATAATCTTCAAATTTACTTAGGTGATTGTTTACGCGCAACATTGAAATATCTCTTTCAGGACAACTTTCACAAAATGCGGCGATATCTTGTTTACTAGTATATACGCTACTTAGAACTTCTTTACAAATATATTCATCATCAGTATAATACCCCTGATATTCATACATTTTACTCTGGCTTGACAAACTTATGCCATTAGGAAAAATATTATACAGGCCAGGGCATTTCTTTTTATCTATTTTATAAGTAGGGTAGAGAATTTCTTCTCCCCAACCGCCATTGCACGCTCCAGGACCCAAATTAACAATGTTGCCTTCGCTTTTATCCTTAGTAGATGCAAAGTTGTTGCCGTAACCAGAATTTCCAGAGCTTGATGATACAAATGCTCTGCTACCAGAACTTCCAGAACTTGAAATTATTTCATCTGCTTCTGCTGGTGTATTCCACTGCTGGCTTTTTTCCTGCTCATCCCAAGCTGCTTTTAGCTCAGCAATATACGCATCATACTCTGTTCTGTCTGCTCCATCATTAAAAACACCATACTTATCCTGCAATTCCAATTCATCTAAGAGCGACTGCTTCTGCTTTTCCCAATTATTCTTCAGCGCCGCATAATACTCTTGCTTTGTTACATCCTGATTCAGACCATACTGCTTGCTATCAGGGAGCGGACTCCAATAAATAGCGGACTTTTTATCGAGAGCTTTCGCTTCAGCAATAGCTTGTGCTTTTGTTTCAAGAGGCAGACCGTCATATTTAGCGTAGTCAATAAAGGTTTCATCTGCCGAATTTTTAATGCAAGTCGCTCCTTCAGGCGTTTCCTTGCAAACAGCGTCAGCATCACAGTTAATTTGTGTTGAGGATATTGTTCTTCTATTGCAATAATATTCAATAACTTTTTCTGTATCATCATCTAATTTCTTTTTTGAAACACACGCATCTTTAATAGTCCGCTTTCCAATTCCGGACTTAAAAGTCACTTTGCCTGCAATATCCGAATATATTCCCCCATCAGAATCAGTGCAGGTTGTGCTATCAGAGATTGAAGTGCCATCGACGACGTTTCCAGTTATTCCTTTCTTAAATAAATCAAATGGCCAGAATGCTGAAGCAAAACCTAAGCTAACGGCTAAAATCCCGAGGATTAATAAAACAAAAACGCCTTTTTTCATATACTAATTATTTGAAGAGAATATATAAATTTTTCTAAACCCCAAAAAAATCCTCCGTCTTTAGATAGAGATTATAGTGAAAAACATAAATAATTGAGCAAAATTGTATGTTTTTCCCTTTATAGTCAAGACCTTTTTGCTTAATTTATTAGGTCATTGACTATAATCATATGCAGAGGATTTTTAGAGCCTCGAAAATCGAAGATTTTCTCAGTCACAAAACCGCCCTGAAGGGTTTTGTGATATTCTTTACAGAGAATTTTAATATGTAATAAATAGCCTTATAAATTTTATCTGCTAGATAAAATTTCTCCGCATCCAATTAGCTGCTTGCCCTTGTAAATTACCAGATACTGACCTTCTGCAATAGCAGTTACTGGCTTTTTGAAGGTGAATTTATATTTTTTGTTGATTTTTTTTAGTTTGCCTGCGTGAAGTTGACCGCGATATCTAATGCAGACTTTTAAATTTAATTTTGGCAAAGATTTTTTGGGATTGACTAAATGCAGATGTTTCAATATTATTTCTTTATTTTTTAAGGCAAGATGACCTTCTGGTGCTGCAATTAGGATATTGTTTTTGCGTTTTGCTATGTAAAATCTTTTTTGCGCTAATTTAGAGGGTTTGTTGATTATTATGCCGAGATGTTCGCCAAGTTTTTGTCCAATTGTAAAATATGCAATGCCTGGATGTCTGCCTATTACTTTGCCTTCTGGAGAAAGAATTTTTCCAGGTTTTTCTTTTATTTTTTGTTTTAGAAATGATGGCATATCTGTTTTTCCGACAAAGCAAATACCTCTTGTGCTTTGTTTGTTCCAATTTGAAAAGTTGTTTGATTTTGCTATTTGTCTTGCATACAATTTTGTGTGGCTTCCGAGAGGAAAAAGCGTATGGGATAAATCAAATTGAGTGAGTTCTGCTAAAAAATAGGACTGATCTTTTTTGGAATCCAATCCTGTTAGAAGCTGAAATCCTTCAGGTGTTTTTTTAATTCTAGCATAATGACCTGTTGCTATAAGATGAATTTTTAATTCTTGAGCTGCTTTCCACAAAAGAGGAAATTTTATAATTTTGTTGCAGAGAATGTCAGGATTCGGCGTTTTACCTTTTGCATAAGATTTAAACATCGGCTCTATAATTTGTTTTTTATATTCTTTTTCGAAATCTAAAGTTATCAATGGAATTTTCAGCTTTGCAGCTATTTGCTGAGCTGCGCGTTTTTCATCCCGCCATGCACACCCACCTCTACTTTTTTCTGTGAAGCTTTTTATGAATGCTCCAATTACTCTATATCCTTGTTTTTTTAATAATAAGGCGGCGACACTAGAGTCTACACCGCCAGACATTGCGAGGAGAACTTTTTTCTGCGGATTATTTTTTGTTTTCATATTTATTTTAATAAATCAGAGTATAAAAAACCATTGCTAATTTTATCGACGGCAAATTAAAAGTTCGCATTATTGCTTTTCTATCTTTTTTTATAAATTGGCATAAATTTAAATATCTGTTTGCCTTTTATTTTTTATAATAGAGGTAAAAAAGAGATGGCTAAAAAGAAAGCGAAAAGAGCAAAAAAGAAAAGCTGCTAGTTTCGCGAAGGTTGGCAACTTATTTTTATTTTTTTTATTCATAAGATTTATAATTCTTGATGTTTCTTTATTAAAATGGCTGAAGAAGTGCAAACAGGAGGGATCATGAGTTTTAGGCGTTTTGGGGAGCAGCAGCCAGCGCTCGACCCTAAAAGAAAAAAAGATATAGATGAGGCTTATGCTGCTTATTATGAAAGAAAAGAAGAGGAAAAACGCAGGAGAAGAATACGGTGGATTATTGGAATTATTTTTTTGATATTAATCATAGGAATTTATTTTTTGGTTAAATAAAACGTCCTCGGGAGTAAATAGAAAAATATTTAAATTTGTATACTTTGAATATTTATGCTTAAAATACCTAAAATATGGAGAGAACTGCCCATCGATAAAAAATTGGAAATCCCAAATACTAAATTCAATATTAGCAAAGGAGAGATTTTTAGAATACGAAAAATAAAAAATAAAAGAAAAAAATTTATTGAATCTGTAAAGTTGCAATTTAAGCTATTTGGTGAGATTCATAGTTATTTAACTGCTTGGATAGCCGGCTATTCTAGCGATTCAGAAGTTAGGGTGATTTTTGGTTCAACCGCTAAAATGAGAGAGATATTTATGAAATCCCCTAAAAAGATCAAATTTGTCAATTTTTCTTGGTCCGATATAAAGAGAGATGTTAAAATTCCTGAAAAGATGTCTATTGAGTTGGCTGAAGAAACTGGAATTCATCTTGGTGACGGCAGTTTATCTGTTTATTCAGATAAAAATAAATGGAAGACTTATCAATATAGTATCAGCGGAGATTTAAAGAATGAATCTTTATATCATGAAAGTTTTATTGCCCCTTTAGTGAAGAAGCTGTATAATTTAAATCTCAGCTTTTCAAAAAGACTTATAAAAAATAGTATTGAATCTAAACTTAGGTCTAGGGCAATTGTTCAATTTAAAAATAGAATCTTAGGATTGCCGGTCGGAAATAAGAAAATGGCAAGAATTCCAAAGCAAATACTTAGAAATAACGAATTTTCGAAAAAATGTCTTATTGGAATCTTTGACACTGATTTTAATATCACTTCTTCTTTATCTATTAGCGGAAAACTACATAGTTTGATTCTCGCAGAACAAATTCATAAAATTCTAAATCAAAATAATATTTTGCATGTGTTTAGAAAGTATACTAATTATACTCGATTTTATATTCCTAAAAAATACGCTTTAATTATTGCAAAAGAATGGCACTTGCATAATTTAAAACATCTATCTAAGTTTGATGTTTTTAATAAATTTGGGATATTTATTCCATTTTCTACAACCCAAGAAAGATTAGATTTATTGAACGGTGATATTTCTTTAAAAGAATTAATAAAGATTAGTAAGCTTAGACAAATTAGTTTTAGAAGCCAACGACTCTGCGAGGACTCGAACCTCGGACCCCACGATTAACAGTCGCGTGCTCTACCAGCTGAGCTACAGAGTCTTAAACTTGTGAAATACATTCGTTATTTAAAGATTGCTGTTAGCTTTTAATTCATTAAAGGGGAAAGGTCTTTCGTTTGAAATAAATAAAAGATATTTGCTAAGTTTTACTATTTCATTAAACCCTGCGCGAGAAAAATTTATCAATTCTTTGATGGGCTTCTTATTAAAAATGGTTACGATAATGTTTATTAAAATTACAATTAAAAATATGACTGCAATAAGGTGTGCTATTAAACTGATAATCAGCAGGACAAAAAGTCTTATGAATGCTTCTCTCAGTGGTTTGTTCATTTTTTTAGTTTTTTCAGCTATAGTGAATTTATAGCATTAAAGCTATTCAATCTTTATTTTTAGACCTAAGTCAGAAATCTGGGATTTTTTTACAGCGTTTATTTTTTCTAAGAAATGGTAGACATTTGCCTGCTTAGAGCCTTTTATTAAATTTGTCAGCGCAGTTGTTACTTCTTCTATGGATTCTGCTGGGCAAATTATTCCAAGAAGATTGCTGTCTTCAATATTTATGTAGCAGTTAGATATTTCTTCGATTGTTCTTTTTGTTTTTCCATCTTTTCCAATTATTCTTGAACGAACTTCTTTTGTATCTTTTCTTCTTGTGAATTTTTTTATGTTTATTTTTCTAAAGATAATTCCTTCATCTAACAGCCAAAGAGCTTTTTTTGCTGAAAATCCGGTTTGCATTGCTTCGAAAATTCTCAAAGCTTCATATTCATCGATGGACGAACCCTCAATTGATACTAAATTGCCTTTTATTGCAATAGTTACATTTAATCTTTTTTCAAGAGAGGCTTTTTCCCTTTTGATTTCCTGAGTTTTTTTGAAAAATAAAGTTTCCATTTTTAAAATACTAAAACTATTGGAATCTCCTGAATTTTTATAGTTGATTCTTCAGTTATAAGACCTGCTTCAATGGCAGTTTTTATTGATTCTTTACCAACGATGTTAAATGTGGCGTCTTCGCAAGCATATCGATGGATTAGTTTTAGAACTTCTTCTTTATTCATTTGTTTACCTTTGTAAAAGCTTTCCCTTAAGAAAATTTGCTTCTTCCCCTCTTCAAAGCTCTTTCCAATTATATCTTCATCGCAGATGGCTATAACTTCCTTATAAGACTGATGTATTTTTGTGAACATTCTAAATTATGCTTCTCATGGGCGACTTTGCGCCACAAGCAAGACAATGTTTGAATTTTATTCCTTTTTCCACTATAATTTCCGTGTCTGGTTTTTTACATTCATTACAAAAAACAAACTCCTTGAGATATCTTGCTATTTTTTCGTTTACTTTTGCGGAGTTTATTTTTCTGTTGAGGGTTAAGCGGTCATTGTCTAATCTGCCTGGAGTTGCAAGCTCTTTTTGCAGAAATTTTGCCAGATGTTCAATTGGGCGGCGGATATAATTAGCAATGGCTGAGAGATTTGTAATAATTGTGCTCTTTCCCGCAATTTGCCCTGCAACTTTTGGAACTTCAAATCTTGCTGAACTTTCACTTACAACTTTTACCTTCGAATATGCTTTTTGCAATAGTATTTCATAGGACTCCATAGAAATTGATAGATTTAAGGGTTTTAAAGGTTAACTATATAAACCTGAATTATTTTAATTAATTATGAATGTTAAAAATCTGGTGCTGGGAGTGGGCATTTTTATTGTTTATATGCTAATGTTAAATTACGGAATCGAAGCGTTTTATCCTTCGCTGCAATATGATAACTATTGCTCTGCAAGCATTTACAAAAATCCATATCAAGCAATGGATGGAAAAAATTGCACAAATTTAAATAAAATAAACGAAATAGAATTAGCGTGCTATTCTAACAGGGGACAGCCAGTAAATTATAGTTATGATTCATCTGGATGTGTTCAGAGCCTTAGTTGTGATTTTTGCAGCAAGCAATTTGATGAATCTCGGAAGAGCTATTCTAAAGTGGTCTTTGTAATAGCTTTAATTGCAGGAATTTTAACTTTATTAATTGGGTATGGAATTCTTTCTGTTGAACCTGTTGGAAGCGCATTGATGGCTTCTGGTGTTGGAGCTATATTTTATGGCTCTGTTAGAAATTGGATGAATTTAAGCGACGTTTGGAGATTTTTGCTGCTGTTACTTGCTTTAGTTCTGCTGATTTGGATTGCTTTGAGGTTGAATAGAAAGAAGTAATCGGTTTTAAGCATTCAATATTTAATTACCGAAGGGCTTGGAAGATTTACCCCAGCCATCTTAGCTTGCCCGGGCGGGGCTCATAGGCAACTCCGTCCTCAAGAAGACGCTTAATCTCCTGATTGATTATATTCGCAGGCTCTTTTATTTCAAGAATTATTTTTTCAATGTCGATGCCCCCTTCTTTTTCTGCATTTTTTATCATCTCCAGAATTTTATCCTTTAAGAGCATCAAGTCTGTATTTGTTTTTGTTTTCGGCTGTTCAGTTTCAATTTCTAATTTTCTTACTAAGAGGTAAGAGGGGTCTTTCTTTTTTATTATTTCAGGAGTTATGTAAACTTCATTGTTCCAGGTGCGAAGCATCCCTATAACTTGAATTGTATCGCCTTGATTTAAATCAATGAATTTATCAACATCGTCTCCAAAAGTTTTTAATTTTATTTGCCCTGTAGCGTCATCTAATGTCAGCGAGCCAAATTTTTTTTCACCTTCCTGAATGTATTTATCAATAACATTTGCTACTAAATTTGTCCGGACTATTTGCTTATTGTTTACTTCGAGAAATTTTAGCTTTTCCCCCTCTAGAATAGGCTTTCCTGCGAGGATTTGCCCGACTTTTAGTTTGTAGGCCACATTTCTTTTAAATTGTTGTTCAACCATTTTTATTCCTTATTTTTGCATCCTTTTAAGTTTTTAGTTAGTGTTTTACATCCTTTGAATAAACCCTTTTTTAGGTCTAAAAATATCTCCTGCTTTTGAAAGCTGATTCAAAGCTTCTTCTAATTCAACTGCTGAAATTTTTCCTTCAAGGGCTTTTTCAAGCTCTTCAAGCGGAATTAGCTTTCCTATTCTTGATTCAAGCTGGATAATCTGCTCTTTGACTCCAAGAATTTTCCCTCTTTTCGAGGAAGTAATACCAGTTGTCATTTTATCAATATCAAACGTTTTTGTTTCTTCATCATATCCGACCTGCATTAAAGAAGTCTTCAGCAGTTCAATGGCTTTTATTGCATCTTCCTTTTTCACTTCATTGCTTAGCCTCATTTTTGCATGAGCTTCAGACAGCCTGATTATTCCTTCTAATTGCCTTGCTGTTATGGGTATTGGTTTAACTGCGGCGTCTGCATTGACAGACTGATTTCTTAAGTGCACATAGAACTCTCTTATTTCATCTATCGCTTCATCAGTTAATTTTGGCTTGAATTTTCGCTTTGTATAAGAGATATATTTTCTTAGAAACTTGGGGTCTATTATATCTCTTACAACTTCTTGCTTATGCTCTTCAAGCATATGCGTAGCAATTGCACTATCTTGCACTTTGTTTGGAATATCTTTTATTACAAATATCACATCAAATCTGCTGAGCAAAGCAGGGGAAATATCTATCTGTTGAGTTATTGGTGTGTAGGGGTCAAATCTCCCCATTTTTGGGTTTCCTGCTGCAAGAACTGTTGTTTCTGCTCTTAGAGTTGCTTGAATAGTTGCTTTTGAAATTGTGACCGTTTGCTGTTCCATGGCCTCGTGCATTGCGCTTCTGTCCTGCTCATCCATTTTTTCTATTTCATCTATGCAGACTGTTCCTTTATTCGAGAGAACCATTGCTCCTGCTTCGAGAGACCAGCCCTTAAGAAACTCGTCTTTTACTACTGCAGCGGTTAATCCTGCAGCACTAGCTGCTTTTCCAGAGACATAGCGGCCTTTTGGAGCAATAGTGGATGTAAATTTTAACATAACTGATTTTGCTACCCCTGGGTCACCGACAAGCAGAATATGTATATCTCCTCTTGCTGAACCTTTATCTGTTTTTACCTTTTTTACTCCGCCGAACATCTGCAGAAGAACAGCTTCTTTTATAGTTTCAAAACCATAAATGCTTGGAGCTATGCTTTGTGAAAGTTTTCTAAACAAGTTAGGACTTGCAGCAAGTTCGAGTATTTGTTCTGTCTCTTCTTCTGAAATGTTAAGGTCTTCAAATGTTTCTTCTAATGGAATCGTATTATTTGCTTCTATTGCTATATCAAAGCGAGTTGAAATTGAGCCTGTTTGCAAGGGAACTGGAACTTCTTTTAGCACTCCGAATACTTTTACTTTGCTTCCAGGAGTTGTCCTTTCTTCCATTTTAGGGTCTACAAGGTCTTCCTTGAGAAATACGTTGATTCTTCTGGGCTGTTCTCCGCCTTCGAGGGAATCTGGAGATTCTTCTATTACCAGACGCTGTGTATCTACCATTTCTTTGGAAAGCAATTTGAATGCACTTTTCCAGCCGCATGTGCATCTTGAAGGCTCTCTAAATTTTTTATCTATCTGCAAAACTGAAAGAATCGCCCCGCAATTCGGGCATTCAAACTTTGCATTTACAACCTGCGGTCTGACGTCAGATGCTTGCCTGACAATTCCTTCAATCCAAATTAACTGGTCGAGATTTTTTGCGCGTATTTCTCTTACTTTCAGATTGCAAGTTTTTGGTATTTCTATGAATCTTATTCTTGGTCTTTTTACAAGACCTGATTCTTCGAGGGCGTTTTCCATTAAGGCGATTACCTGTTCAGGTGTTTCTAGAATGCTTTCTGACAAAAGAGGGGAAAACTCAGCTATTTGCTGAAAAGATAGGCAGATAACTCCCTCCCCTTTTCTAAAAGAGTTACCAAGCTCTTTTTTATTTGCATCAAAGAAATTTTTTGCCTCCAGAATTAGTTCATCCTGTTTCTTTTTCTTTTCCATGCTTACTGAAAGATATGGCAGTTTATAGGTTTTATTGTGTTGGGAGGTATAAGTTTCTGATGATGCGTGAGCTGTAAAGTTAACGGGTGCTAATTCCTAATCTGACAAATAAACATTGACTTGAGGTTAAGGTCATCGACTCTGGGGTCTGGGAGTGCTTAACTACTTGATTATTAAAAATGCTCTAATTTAAGGAAATTTTTCTTCTCATTCAACCCTTTTAATAAATTAAATATCAAAATGATAACTATTGCAGAGATAATTCCAATTATCCAACCTGTAACGCCAATAGGGACTGTTCCAAGCACTTTATTCAATGGAGTATAAATTACTGCTATTGTTGCTATAATTGAGGCTATAGAAGCATAGAAAAGATACTTATTCACTCTTAATGACTCAAATGAAACCTTGTGCCTAAAGGACATAAAATTATATGCATTAGCTATTTCTAAACAAATCAATGAAAGTAAAGCTGTTGTTCTTGCAAACTCTGTAGTTTGATGAAGAATATTAAAACTTACAAAGAAAACAGATAAAGTCATAACTGCCATAGATATACCTGCTATTCCAAACCAGATTAAAAGGGACTTGTTCAATATTTCTTTTTTCTTTCTTGGCTTTTCTTCCATTATATCTAATGAAGAAGGAGTTAATGCGAGAGTTATAGCTGGCAAATCATCTGTAACGAGGTTCATAAACAATATTTGTAAAGCTAAGAGCAAGGGAATTTGCCAACCAAGAAACGGAGCTAACAAGACTCCAAAAAATAAAATCATAAGTTCAGCGTAATTACATGATAATTGATAACTAATAAATTTTCTTATATTCTTGAATATTGTTCTTCCTTCTTTGATAGCTATAACAATTGTTGCGAAATTATCATCTTTCAATGTTAAATCTGCGACCTCTCTTGAAACATCTGTGCCATTCTTGCCCATCGCAACGCCAATATGTGCTTCTTTTAGAGCAGGAGCATCATTAACTCCATCGCCAGTCATTGTAACAATTTCACCATTTAACTTTAATGCCCTAACAATCATTAATTTATGTTCAGGTTTTACTCTCGCAAAAACAACTATTTCACTAACTATTTTAGAAAGTTCAATTTCAGTCATCTTATCTAAATCTTGTCCTTCTATTACTCTGCCATGCAACCCGATTCTTTTTGAGATGGATAGGGCAGTTTCTTTATTATCGCCTGTAATCATTTTTACTTTTATCCCTGCTTTCATACACAAGAGTATAGACTCTCTGACTTCTTCTCTTGGAGGGTCTTCCATTCCAACTAATCCTAAGAAAACAAGTTCTTCTTCAAAATGGTCTTTGCTAAAAGAAGTTACTTTTTTATATGCAATGGCAAGAGTTCTCAAACAATCAGA
>ERZ1292640.2149-Hain-H43-02um-R1-2149-length-15976-cov-43_pt1 | contig 15976 bp, 11 predicted proteins | sample MGYA00564404_ERZ1292640 | MGnify/ENA primary metagenome ERZ1292640 (study PRJEB36523, sample SAMEA6512636) | groundwater metagenome | collected 2019-01-08 | study: AquaDiva: Metagenomics assemblies of 32 groundwater samples
CCTGTCCCGGTCTCCCCCGTCAAAAGGACATTGGCCTCGGACCGCGCCGCTAGCCGCATGTCTTCCAGGGAGCGCCTGAAGACGGGGCTCATCCCGATCAGTTCCTTCCGGCAGATCTCCTCGAACCGCGCCCGCTCGGCCAAGTCCAGCGGCCCGGTCCTGCTTGTCGCCGCCAGGATTTCAGCCTGGATCTCATCTCTATCCGGCGGGCTGAACAACACGTCCGTCGCCCCCGCCGCTTTGGCCCGCCGCAACATCGCCAACGCTCCCGCGGGCACCAGTACGACCACTCCGGGTCCTCCCGCCGGCCCCGCCATTGCCGCCAGTTCGTGGATCAGGCGCGCAAACCCGGGACCGGCCTCCACCTGCGCGAACACCAGCGGGATCTCTTCCTGGACGCTCGCGCGCAAGTCCCTCAACCGCACGGCGTCGTATCCCTGCAAGTCGATCTCGCGCTGGATCACCGCCGCCAGTTGTTCGTCCTGTGTGACCACACCGATTTTCACGCTGCCCCCAGGTGGGGTATCGTGAGCCACGCTTGCACGCCCCCGCCTTCTGCATTCCGTACCTCGACCTCCCCGCCGACCGCTCGCAGCAACCTGCGAGCGATGTACAGCCCCATGCCTTGATGCCGCTCGCCCACCCCCTTTGTGGTGAACCCCGGTTGGAAAAGGTGATTGAGCGCTTCCGGTCTCAAGCCCGGCCCATTGTCCTTGACCCCGATCAGGAAACCTTCCACCTTTTGCTCCAGGCTCACCCGCACCTCCGGGGCGTCGTTAGATTCCAACGCATTCCGCACCACTTCGTGCACAGCGATCTTTACGTCGCTCCCGTGTGTTCGCACCGCGGCGCTTGCCAGACAAACCTGAGAGATGTCAACCTGCCCGCCGTACAGCACCCGCATCCGCTTGATGACTTGCTCCACCAGATCGACCTGGTCGGGCTTCCCGTTGCCGGCATGGATCCAGTCTGTCGCCTCCTCGAAGTCTCGCCACAGACGCTCGTAGCTGGCCCTGATCCATCCCGGCGCCCGTTCCAGCGCGCCGCGCTCCCCGCTCTCGATCTCATCCGCCAGCTCGGCCAGGGCGCTCCGGTGACCCTTGATTAAGCGCGCCACATCCTCCAGATGCACCCGGGTCGCCAGTGAACGCAGCATACCCCAGTACTCCCCTCGCATCACCTCGCGCGCCCACTTGATCTCTCGCGCATGCCTCCACGCTGCCTGGATCCGTGCCGCAATCTGCAAGAACGGCTCGGTCTTGGCCATGAAGTCGTCCGCATTGTGATCCCGGACCGCCTGGGTGGCCGTCTGGATGTCCGGGTAGTTCGTGAGAATGACAATGGCTGCGTCGCGCTGAATCTCACGCAACTTCGGCAGCCACTTCATCCCTTGAAACTCGGATTCGCTCACGGGGCCCCCGTGTTTGTCCGGATAACGCAAATCCAGGATTACGATGTGATGTTGCCGATCCATCACCCCGTCCGCCTCCTCCTGGCTGCCCGCCACTTCAATCTCCAGTCCACTCCATGGTTCTCCCGTCAAACCCCGCGGCCCGGCGTTTTCCATGAGCGACGTGAGGTCCTCAACATCTTCCGGCTTGTCCTCGACAAGCAGAATTCTCAAGCTCTCCATTTCACTGCTCTCCTTCCTTTCCACTGCTTCTCCCGGTGGCCGCTTTAGCAACCGCTGGAAGCGTCACCACCACTTCTACTCCGCCTTCCTCGGGCGACCGCATTTCAAACTTGCCTCCGGCTGTTTCCACTGCCAGCTTTGCTGTGGGCAGCCCTAGCCCAAGGTGGCCCGCTTGGCGATCCTTCGTTGAATACTCCGGCTGCATCGCTTGGTCAATCTCCACCTCCGTTAGCGAGTGCCCAGTGTTGTGAATTCGCACGACCGCTTGTCCGGGGTCAGGACCGGGCTCAGTGACCACCGTGACCGTTCCCGAGCTCCCCAACGCCTCGAGTGCATTCCGCAGCAGATTCACGAGCGCCGCCACCGTCACCATCAAATCGATCTTGATCGGCGCATCGTACTCGTCCCTCACGATCAGGCTCACATCGGGCTCTGGCACCTCCGGCCGGACTGCTCGGACGGCCTCGTGCACCGCCGTACGGAGCCGTTGAACCCGCGGGCGAGTACCCCACCCGCGCCAGGCGGCCTCCAGGATCGCACGCACTGCGATCCCGCGTTGCGCCTCGATTTCGTCCAGGAACTTCTGCTTTTCCTCCGCCGGGCAGTACCGCAGCCGGTCTACCTTCCGCTGGATCCGGGTAAACGGTTCCATCAGTCGGTGGATCGTCATCGTTCCGAACAAGCCCGCCGCTGCAATCCGGGTGGCCGTCGCCAGCTGAACTCGAAGTTGCGCCAACGCGCGTTGGTGATCCACCTCTCCCAGCGCCTGACCCAGAGCGCTTGCTACGTCCTGCGCGGCCTCGCCCTCAAGCTCATTGAGAACCTCGTAAGGATGCTCCCGCGACGGGATGCGCTTCACCAATTCCAGCACTCCCCTCACCGTCCCCTTCTCGGACTCCACCGCGACGAGGTAGCGTGCCTTCGGCGCTGACTCTCCGCGCGGCTGCCCGCCCTCCGCTGCCTGAATCAACGACTGGTCCACACCCGCCGTCGGTCCCTCGGTCGCATCCCCCGCCGCGCCCTCCGGCGATGTCCAGCCGAGCCTCAGGCCTGCCCGGTCCCTCAGGTACAAGCTCACCCGATCCAGTTGGAAGGATGCGCGCAGTCCGTCAAACAACTCCTGCCACCGCCCTCTCAATTCTGAGACCCCCACTAGCCTCGTCGTGAATTCCTGTTTGACCCGGCTCAGTCTCTCCTGCTCTGCCTCTTCCGTGATCTCCCGGATCACCGCCAGGCTTAAGCTGATCACCTCCGCTCCGTACCGCAGCACCTCCGAGGCTCCCTCATCCAAGGCGATCAGGTGCCCGGCCTTCTTCCGATAGCAGCCCAGGGCCGCAACACCCAACAGCTTCCCGCCACTCATGAGCTTCATTCCGATCCGCGGCGCACAATCCGCGGGCCTCTCGCCGGCCCCGGCCGGCTCGATGGCGTGATGGTACTTCGCCAGCACCCCTGGCCTCTCCTCGGAGTAGGGCAGGTAGCTCAGCAGCTCCGTCTGCACTGCCACCCAGCCGATCCACCCTTCTCCGCGACGGTAGCTTGCTCGGCCTTCCCATCCCTGTTCCCGCCAGTTGAGCGCGGTGTGCAGGATGAACTTGTCCGGCGCCCCATGCCATGCGAACACCGAGGCCCAGTCGGCGTGTGCAAACTCGCACAATTGACGCAGCGCCTCTCGCAGCCACTCGTGTATCTCTTCGCACGAACGGCGCTCCGACGACTCGATCCTGACCGACTTGGCTTCAAGCCAGCTCCGATAGTCATGCAACCTGGCGCGGTAATAAGCGTTCCTCTTCAGAGGAACCAGCGGCGCCGCCTGCGCTGCCGCCAGCCGGGCCAGTCGCTCTCGCCTCTGCGTGAACCAAGTCTCCCCCAGGCAGTCGATCACCAGCGAACCCACCAGTTGCCCAGCATGCATGAGGGGCAGCATCGCCGTCGCCTGAATCTTGTCGAGTTCGTTCCGCAAGACCTCGCCGTATTCCGCCACTTTCTCAATGGCCATTACCTTCCAGTGCAGCGCCGCGACCTCCAGCCTGTCGTGTGTGACAATCCCGCCCCTCTTTAGCATCCGTGGCGTGCAACCACCATCCTTTCCCCCGCGCGTCACCGGCCGTGTGTTGATGTGGGCCGTCCGCAACGGCTCCAGCCCGTCACCCGCCACCAGTACTAACTCCTCCCCTTCCTGTCCCGGCCGGTGCACCCTCATGTGGACGTAGCCGGCCTCCAGCAAGCGCCGCACCTTGGACGCAAATCCACTACACCAACCGTAAGGCCCCGCCTCTGGGTTCACTGGGGCAGCAGCGGCTGCTTGAGCCGCCGCGACGATCTCCGCCTCGATCTGCCGGTCCTCTGCGTCAAGCTCTCTCTCCAAGGCGATTCCAACCTTGTGTGCGAAGTTGACCCACAGCGTCATCGCCTCGCGGTCGAACGCGGTGTCGTCCGGGAAGCTGAGCTGAATAGTGCCGATAGCCTGGCCCTTCGCCCCTGTCAGTGGGACCACCAGCATCACCTTGATGCCACCCGCCTCCACCGCACCCCGCTTGCAGTGAAAGCGCGAATCCAGGGCATCCGGAACAAAGATCGCCAGTCGCGTCCTGACCGCCAGCGTGAGGATGTCCTCCTCGAATTCCCCGACTCGGCTCGATGGGCGCAGGTCCATGTCACCGCCCACCGGCATCACCCATTCCTGTATCTCTGCCGGATAGTCGCCGCCGGTATCGGTTGGACAGGGCCGCTCCGTCAACTCCAGGACCGCATGCCAGTAGTGCGATGATCCTGGCTTCTGGTAGGCGTAGCCATGCCCCTTCCCCAGGATCTTTCCCAGGTTGGAGTCCACCAGGCAGATCTGACCTCCCTCCGCGCCCGCCTTCGCCGCCCCTTCTAGCGCAGTTGCCATCACCGCCGCAGGTGAGGCCGAACTTACCACCGCGTTCGAGGCTTCGTGCAGCCGCTGCCGCAACTCCCGGTTCGCTGCTCGGGGCGAGTAGCGGTTCAAGTAGCACCGCAGCCACACTGACATGTGAGAGGCTCGTGGTCCCGACCCGGGGTCCACCGCGTACTCACCCGCGGGTAGGCCCCCTATCACCGCGGCTGAGGCATAGGCCCCCGTGAACCAGCGGCCGATCTCCCTCAGGTCCGCAGCGCCCCTCTCGACGTAATGGCGAAAGAGGCGTGCGCAACCGAACCCCAGCAGGAATGCGAGCTCCTCGCCAGTACCACCCGCGGCCGCAAGCGCGTCCTTGATCGCGCGCTGGCAGAACACCGTCAACGGCGACGCTGGCGGCACCATCACGTAGAGGCAGTCTCCCAGCGCGACCTTCCGATTGAGCCGGACCGCGCCGCCTTCGTCTGGATTCACAACCAGCATGAGCTTGTAGTCGGCGCCCGAATGGAGCCCAAACACCGGCTCACCCTGCACCAGAGACACTTGTTCCCGTAGTTCGCGGAGCCTCTGAGCGGCTGGTTTCCCATCCAGCCTCTCGACCACATAGCCGAGGTCGTTCCCGTCGGCCAGTCCCTGCACCGACACCCGCGGCGCCGCAAGGGGCTGAAAATCGTGGCGCATGGCTGACCCGACCCGCAGGTCGCTCTCCATCATCGCCAGCGCCAAACCCGATTTCAGACACAGGTCATTGGCAAACTGGTGTCCCGCGCCAGGCGTCCTGAGGTTGTCAGTAGCCGAAGCGCCGTACAGGTGAAACCGGTGCTCAAATGCTGCCAGGATCTGGTAGTACAGCTCGGCGTCGCACATGCGCCTCTGCCCGTCCCACTCCACATAGCCTGGGAGGATCCCGAGCAGATAGCGGTCGGAGCTCGTGCCGAGCCTGACGCGGCCCTCGCGTTCGAGGATCTCCGCCAGCTCTTTCAGCCTCGCAACACGATCACAATCGGAATAGGAAAACGGTTCGGGGAAAGCCGTTACCGTCACCCAGAGATCGTGGGAGCAGAGCACAGCCAGCGCGACCCCGTTCTCGATTAGGCCCTCGGGGTAGCAGGAAGAGAACACCGAGGCCATGCTGCCGCCGATCAGGGGCACTGCGTAATGCAGCTTCTCTCGCAGCGTCTCCCGAACCAGTCGCGGCAATCCCTGTTCCCGGTGGCTCCAGTCCGCGGTGGCCAGGAGCACGGCGCACCGCGCTGGGAGTTCCATGTGGCGGCACTGTCGCAGCGCTTCTTCCACCAGCCGGTGCGCCACCCCCGCGACGTCGGCTTCGTCACCTACACCGATGTGGGCCGATAGCCCGACGTCCAGCAGGCGTTCTGCCATAGCGTGCCTCCGTCCACTCCAGCTACCGGCCCTGTCCCCTCACCCGGCGGTGATTCTCCCCCTTGGCTCCCGTCCGGTGCCCCTGCTGCGATGCTAGCCACCGTGTCGTTCGACACCGGACCGGTGCCCTTATAGGATGGCAACTGCCTCCGAATATGGTAGCGCGAACTCCAGACCCCCAAGGCCTCTACATCCGCGAAGTTCCCGCTCCCCTGATCAACCCCACGACGTCCCGCCATATGTCCTCCTCTCGCGGGGCACCCTCCCCCGCCGGCAAGGAGCAAGTGCAATTGGCGCGCCAGTCGAACTTCCGGTCGTGTGTTACTCCGACACCTACCACAAGTCGTTCAATCAGCAAAGGTTACAGGCGGGAATGCCTCCATCTCCTGGCAGGGTCCCATCACTTAGCGGCCACATGCCCAAGGAGTCCTTCCCTCCTCATGGGGATTCCTTCCCTAGTCGCTCTTCGAGCGCAGAGTCCGTCCCGCTCAGCGAACGCTCGCCGGGCGCAAGGCGATGCGAACCTCGTAGTTGGCCGCGTCTTCGAGGCGGCTACGGAGATGGCACGGTGTCGTGGAACCGCGAACGAGAACAGAAGATCACGGCACGGCTTGCCGGAAATGATCCCAGCCGAGCGGGCGAAGCGGGCGGCCGGCGAAGGTGACGGCGCCGGGGTCGCCCTTGCGGATGGTTCCGATGCGGGTGACATCCCAGGACGACAAGTCGGGAGACTTATCCAACTTGCCTGTGAAGAGAAGCTCGTAGTCTTCGCCGCCGTGGAGGGCCTGGTCGAGCGTTGCGCCGGGGAACAGCGGAATGGTGTCGTCGAGCTCGGCGGCGACGCCGGAGGCGAGGCAGAGGCGGTGCAGGTCGAGCGAGAGGCCGTCGCTCAGGTCCATGGCCGCCGTCGCGCGCCCGCGCAGCCACCGGCCGAGTTCCAGGCGGGGCTGCGGGCGCAGGTGCCGCTGCCAGGCCCGCCCGCGGCGGGTCTGAAGACCCAGCGCGGAGCCGCCCAGGCGGCCGGAGACAAAGATGGCGTCGCCGGGGCGCGCGCCGTCGCGGCGGAGCGCCTTGCCTTTCGGCGCCGCGCCGCAGACTACGATGTCGCAGGTCAGCCGTTCCGCGCGGGCCAGGTCGCCGCCGGCCAGCGTGGTTACGGTGTCGCGCGCCAGCCGCCGGAAGCCGCGGAAGAAGGCGTCCAGCCAGCGCTGGTCCGCCCAGGGCGCAAGCGCCAGCGACAGCAGGCAGAAGCGCGGCTCGCCGCCCATGGCCGCGATGTCGCTCAATCCGCGCGCCAGCGTCTTGTAGCCGACCGCGGAGGCCGGATGCGTGTCGCGGCGGAAGTGGACGTCCTCGATCATCAGGTCGGTGGTGAGCAGCAGATCCTCGCGGGCGCCGCGCGGGCGGTAGATGGCGCAATCGTCGCCGATGCCCAACACCAACGAGGCGGGGCGGAAGGGGGGGAATCTAGCCTGGATTTTCCGGAGCAGTTGGAGCTCGTCCATCGCCGACGACCAATCCCGATGGTAGCTCTTCGCCGAAGAGCCGGTCGAGCGTGCGCGTGTCGAGCGCCGCTTCACCGTCGAGGACGGCGAGCAGGCGCTCGGATCCCGGGCGCGCCGAGAGCGCCCGGCGCACCTGCTCGAGCAGCGCCGGATGGAGGTCGCGCGTGGGGTCGCCGGTGCGCCGCGCGATGGTGACGACGGCCTCGGCGGCCGCGGCCTGTGGCAGCAGCGCCTCCACCCAGCGCGCGACCGTCGCCGGCGGCAGCGCCTGGTTGGCGGGGCCGTGGAACAGCTCGCGGGCGCCCAGGCGCGACAGGCACCAGAAGCGGACCGCCTCCGGCAGGTCCTGCGGCTGGCGGACCAGCGCCTGGCCGAGCTCGGTCTTGGTCTGGAGCGGCAGCAGCTCGAGGCTGGCGGCCGCGCGCCACAGCTCGCGCCACAGGCTCGGGTTGACGCGCTGGCGCTTGCCGCCGCGCGGGAACAAAACCGGCGCGATGCGCTGGTAGACATCGACCTGCTGGTTGCGATTAAGCCCGCCGGCCACGCGGCCCCAGAGCAGCCACCACTCGATCTCGTTCTGCACCTGGTTGGGGAAGGCCATGCCGGAAGCGTAAACGCGGCGCGCCTGCTCGATGCGCCAGTCGTCGCCGGGATAGCCGAACCCGGGGCGCAGGCAGAAACCGGTCAGGTTCAGCCAGCGCACTTCGAAAGCGGGTGCAAGGCGGCGCCCGTCGGCTGCGTCGAGCAACGCGTCGGCGAGCTGCCGAATGGCGCTCAGCGGCCAGGAGTTGCGGCCGAGGGCAAGGGTTTGTTCGAGGCGGGCGGGGAGTTCTTCCGGAGGGACCGCGCCCTGACGGTCGCGGCTCGGCAGAGGGTCGCGGCTCGGCAGAGCGAAGACGGCCCGGATCAACTGACACGCCTGCCCCAGCGCGGCCTCGCTGACGACCGCGGCCGGCTTTCTCGGGGTCTCCTCGGCGCGCTTGCGCAGCTCGAACTGGAGCCGCCAGCGGTGGTCGCTGATCTTGGATTCACACCAGATCTCCAGCGTCCCGATCTCGGTGAGGCGCGCGCCGAGCTTGACGGGGATCAGCCGCTCACCGCGCTGGCCGAAACGAATGACGGCGTGCAGCGGAGCGTGCTCGTGGAAGTCCTCCTCCGGCGAGAGCTCGACCACCTTCCCGAGCGCGTCCTCGGTGCGCGTCAGCGAGCTGTAGAGCTTGAAGGAGACGGGCCGGTTGGCGACGAGCTGGAGGTTTTCGAGATCAAGTTCGAGGGTCGTCCCCTCCTCTGTGCCCCGAGGGACCAGGCAGACGCAACGGGCGCCGGCGCCGATGTAGTAAGCGCGCGGCAGCCCGCCGCGCACCAGCACGCCGCTGCCGGTCGTGCGCGCGTAGGAATAATACGCCGCCCCGACGGCCACCGCCAGGTCGAGATCACGGTTTTCCAGGACCAGCGGCCGCCGGCCGTACCAGCGTTCGACCACCGCGGCCACGCGCTCGCGGCAGACATCGGGGATGAAGAAGCCGCCGTTGAACAGAATGGCGTCCACCCGTATACGGGCCTGGGCGGCGGCGCCGGCCAGGAATGCCGCCAGATGGCGGGTGACCGCCGGATCGGAGACGTACGGCAACCCCAGCTCGCGGAACAGGCTGCGCTTTTCTTCCTTGGGCCGGTCGCTGAGGTCGCAGAATGGCAGGAAGCCATCGAGCGCCAGCTCCAGCGCCTCCTCGCAGAGGATCTCGGTCTTGCGCACCCCGCCGACCAGCGCGGCGCCGGCCCCGACCACGGTGATCTCGACGTTGGCCAGCTTCGGATCGGTGAGCAGGCGCTCCTTGGCGGCGGTGCACTGGCGGCGCACGGCGTTGCGCTGGCGGAGCGAGAGCGGCGCGCCGAGCTTGTGCTCAACCAGCCAGGCCAGCGTCAGGTCGAGGTTGTCGCCCCCGAGCAGCAGGTGGCGGCCGACGGCGGTGCGGGTGAAGTCGATGCGGTCGCCCTGGCGGGTCACGCGGATCAGCGTGAAGTCGGAGGTGCCGCCGCCGACGTCGCAAACCAGCACCGTCTGGCCATCGAACAGGTTCTTGCGCGACTCAGAGAGGTGGTTGGCGATCCAGGAATAGAAAGCGGCGGCGGGCTCTTCCAGTAGCGTCGGTTTGGCGAGTCCGGCGTCAGCGGCGGCCTGGACGGTGAGCTCGCGCGCTTCCTCGTCGAAGGAGGCCGGCACGGTGAGGACGACGTCCTCGCCGGCCAGCGGCGCGCCGCGGGCGCGTTCCCAGGCGTCGCGCATATGCGCCAGGTACTGAGCCGAGACCTCGACCGGCGAAAGCACGCGGCCGGTCTCCTGCGAATCCCAGGGCAGGATCTTCGCGGTGCGGTCCACGTCGGGGTTGGACAGCCAGGACTTGACCGAGTGCACCAGCCGGGTGGGCACCAGCGCGCCCTGGTCGCGCGCGTAGGCGCCGATGTAATTGTGATCGCCCAGGTAAAGGAACGAAGGCAGCGTGCGGCGCGGCTCGACGGCGCCCGGCGCGACGTACTGCGGGATATCAAGGATGTGGACCGGCGGGAATTCCGCGTCCTCGGCTTCGCGCGGATCGATGAAGGCCACCGCGGAGTTGGTGGTTCCGAGATCGATGCCGACTTTCACGGTGTCCCTCACGTCGCAGTCTAATGACTTGGGCCCTCAGGCGCGGCCCGGTTTTGGCCGTCGCTTGCAGCGCCCGGTTAGTCCGACCCTGTGTCTTGCTCCATCAGAAGCGACTGCTCCAAGTATCCGGATGGCGGTGTTGATGGAGAACCGCGATGACTTCAACCTCCTCGTCACCGGTGCGCATCAGCGCGCCGACCCGCCACCAAGCTTCGAGCGAATCTCATCGCGCACTTCTTCCCAGGGTCTCGCCACCTCGGGATTGGCTTGCTGGGCGGCGAGCCGCTTGTCCAGCACATGCCGGTGCCATTCTGGAACAGGCACCTCATCCGGTTTCGCTGCGATTCGGTCCCAAAGCGACTGGACGTAGTCGACTTGGTCCTCGACCGGCAAATCGTCGAAGCCGTGCGGAGGAACCGGAAGTCTATTCGTCATAGCGTTGGCTCTCGACATCAAGTATAGTCCGCGTCAGCGGACCGTGCATAATCCCTTCGCTCGGGCTAACGGCTTGGGCGCTCAGGCGCGCGCCACTTTTGCGCATCGCCTGCAGCGCGTAGTCAGGCCGGGCGCCGAGCTCGAGCAAGGGCCCTGGGCCGTGGAATGGCGCCGCGGTGCGATGCTCCGCAGTCGCTTGACTTCATACACTTTGCCTGGTCAAGCCGAGGAGAGTCCGGGCCTCTTCATAGGACACTGTTTCCGTTTGCCTGGCACGAGCATCGAGGAACTTCATCAGCGCTCGGTTCTGCCGGCTCAGTTCGATCTCGCGATTGAAGTCATCGACCTCGGCAAGAATGAACTCCTCGCCCTCCGGTGATTTCAAAATGACGTTTTCACGGCGCGCCCGCTTGAGGAGCGCGGTAACGCTCTTGGCCCGGCGCGAAATGGTGATCGTCTTCATAGTTGGAACTCCTCTGCTGTACGTGCGCAGGTCGTCGATGGCCTCCGGCGTGAACCTGATCGCGAACATGTTCCGCGTTCATTGTACCAGCCGCCAGGAAGACGGTTGTCGGTCTTACGGGGAACGGCTCCGCCGTCAGCGCCGTTCCCGCACGTTGAATTCGAGCTTCCAGCGCCGCCCGTCGCGGGCCACGCACCACAACTGGAGGAGACCCGTCTCGGTGATCACGGTCTCCAGGGTCACGGGCACAATCTCCCCGCCGCCATCGGTGGCCGGCAGGGTCACCTCCACCGGGGCCAGCTCCTGGAGATCTTCGCCGACGTCTTCAATGATGGCGCCGGGCGGGTCGTCCTTGCGCGTCGCCGAGTTGAAGAAGCGGAACTCAGCCGGCTCGCCGACCACCAGGCCGAATTCGCGGCCGGGAATCTGCGCCGACGTTGCCTCCTCCATGCCGAAGGGCGCCACGGTGAGCGCCTTGAGCGGGGCGGGGATGCCGGGCACGGCGGGCATCGCCGTCTCGATGCCGACGTAGTAAGTGCGGGCGATGCCTCCGCGGATGCGGATGCCCTGGCCGCGGCGGGCCAGGCCGTAGTAGGCGGCGCCGCGCGCCACCGCGTGCATCAGGTCTTCGCCGGCCAGCGCCACCACCGGCTCCCTGCCTTCGTCCCGCAGCCAGCCGTTGAGTATGCCGAGCAGGCGCTCGCGAATCAGCCCGGCGCGCAGCACGCCGCCGTTGAACAGCACGTGCGTGGGGCAGGCCAAACCGCTTGCGCCGCGCCTCACCGGCTCGCCGGCAACCGTGGCCGCCTGCTGGCAGAGGAACCGCGCCAGGTGCCGGCTGACGCCGGCGTCGGCGGCGTACGGCAAGCCGATCTCCTGCAAGCCCACGCGGCGCGGCCGCTGCGGCATCTCGTGGCTGGAGACCGCCGGGAAGAAACCGTCCAGCAGTATCCGCTCCAGGTCCTCGCGGCCCAGGCTCGCCTTGATCGTTCCTCCGACCAGCCCCGTTCCCTTGCCGAGAATGGTGACCGGATGCGCGGCCTTCCGCGAGCCTTCCGCCAGCAGCGTCTCCTTGGCGAAGCGGCAGTTCTGCCACAGCGCGTGGAGCTGGAGCCTGTCGAGGCGCGTGCCTTTCTCCGCAAGCTGCTGCTCGATGAAGCGGGCCAGCGCCAGGTCCATGTTGTCGCCGCCGAGCAGGATGTGCTCGCCCACGGCGACGCGCTCCAGCGCCAGTTCGCCGTTCTGTTCGGTGACGGCGATCAGGGTGAAGTCGGTAGTGCCGCCGCCGATGTCCACCACCAGGATGAGGTCACCGGCGGCGACGCGCTCGCGCCAGTCGGGATGGCGCTCGATCCAGGCGTAGAAGGCCGCCTGCGGCTCCTCGAGCAGGACGATGTCGCGGTAGCCGGCCTGCTCGGCCGCGCGCAAGGTGAGCTCGCGCGCCACCGCGTCGAAGGACGCCGGCACGGTGACCAGCACCTGCTGCCGCTCCAACGGCGCCTCGGGCCGCTTCCAATCCCAGGCCCGCCGCAGGTGCTCCAGGCAGTGTTGCGAGGCGCCGAGCGGCGAGAGCTTCTCGACCCCCTCGGGGGCGTTGGGCGGCAGGATCGGCGCGGTGCGGTCCACGCCAGAGTGGCACAGCCACGACTTGGCCGAAGCCACCAGCCGGCCCGGGTTCTCGGCGCCGCGCTTCTGCGCCAGGGATCCCAGGGCGCAGCGGGGCTCGGAATCCCACGGGAGTTGGAGCGAACCGGCGGGGAAGTCCAGCGGCCCGTGGAGGTAGAGCGAGGAAGGCAGCAGCGGCTCCTCGCGCACCTCGCCCGGATTCACCAACTGCGGCACCGCGAACACGCTCACTTCCGGCAGCCGGTGTGGATCGGAGACCGCCCCGGGCTCGACGAAGGCCAGCGCGGAGTTGGTCGTGCCTAAGTCAATGCCGATGACGAACTGAGATTGCATGGCGCTTCACTCGATCTCGATTTCGGCCGGCGCGACTACGGCCGCTTCGTGGCCGCGCGCGAGCGGCGGCAGGTCGATCTTCACCGCGCGCCAGCCCTTGTGACGCAGCAGCCCTCCCCCCGGGCGTCCGCCCACGGGCACGTTACCGATGAACTTGACCGCCGCCGGGCTTTCGCCCGCATCGACCCGGCTGTAAGTGCCCTCGACGCCGTCGATGACCGGCTGGAGCCGCACATAGCGTGAAACCGACTGCCGGCATTGCTCGTGCAGCCCGCGCACGGCGGCGCCGACCTGCTCGTCGGAATAGCCCGAGATGTCCTCCATCAGGAAATCGATGAGGCGGGAATCGCGCTGGAGGATGGCCAGCATCTGGAGGGCGCCATCGGAGGCCGTCGCCGCCGGCGCGGGCGCAGCGACAGGCTGGGGCCTGGCCTTGGTCAAGCCGAGCGCGGCCGCGACCTCGTCAGGCAGGCGGCCCTGGAACAGGATCGCGAAGAAACTGCGAAAAGCAAGAGCAATGCGTCGCAAGTGAATCCCTCGTCCTCTTAGGATACACTGGGGTGCGCGGGAGGAAGCATGCAACGGCGTGAGGCATTAATGGGCGCGGCCGCCCTGTTCGGATTGCCGCTGGAGGCGGCGGCGGGAGCGCCCCGCCCGCTGCCATCCGACCAGCTCTTCCAGCGCAACCCGGAAGCGTTCTGGTTGCGGCTGCGCAAGGAGCAGTTTCTGCTGCCGGGCTGGCGCGCGTTCCTGAACAACGGGTCTCTCGGGGTGGCGCCCAGGCCGGTATTGCAGGCGGTCGAAGAGTATTCGAGCCGCGCGGCGACACGGGCCGATGAGGAGTACCCGCGGTGGGGTTACGAGACCCTGGATGAGATGCGCACCGAGCTGGCCGCATTCTTCGGCTGCGACAAGGACGAGCTGGCGCTGACCCACAACGCCACTGAGGGCATGAGCACGGTGATCAACGGGCTGGATCTGGCGCCGGGCGATGAAGTGGTCATGACCGACCAGGAGCACCCGAGCGGGCGCTGCCCCTGGCTCCAGAAGCAGGCGCGGTTCGGCATTCGCGTGAGGGAGGTCAAGATCCCGTTGCCACCCGAAAGCCCGGGGCAGCTCGCGGACCTGCTGATTTCGGCCATCGGCGCGCGCACCCGGGTGCTGAGCTTCAGCGGGATCACCACCACCACCGGGCTGCTGTTCCCCGTGCGCGAGATCTGCCAGGCGGCCCGCGCCAAGGGTGTGATCACGCTGGTGGATGGCGCGCACATGAACGGGCAGGCGCCGCTGAACCTGCGCGAGCTGGGCTGCGACTTCTTCGTGGGCAGCCCGCATAAGTGGATGTTCGCGCCGGCGGGCTGCGGCGTCCTTTATGGCCGCCCGGAGATGCTGGACCGGCTGTGGGTGAACGTCGCCACCGGCGGCTGGGACGACCGCAAGCTGAAAGCGGCCCGCTTCATGATGGTGGGCACCAACAACCGCGCCATCTTCGAAGGGCTGATCGCGGCGCTGCGGTTTCTGAAGGCGCTGGGGCCGGAGCGCGTATACGCCCGCATTCACCAGCTTGCGAGGATGGTACGGGAGCGCGCCAAAGCGCAGCCCAACCTGGAACTGCTCACGCCGGAGGACGACCGGATGTTCGGCGGGATGGTCACGTTCCGCCTGCGAAACGGGGATGTGAAGCGCGTGCTGGAGCTGGCGCAGAAGCGGCGCATCTTCATGACCGGGGGCAAGGAACGGATCCGCATCTCGACACACGTGCACACGCGCCCGGCGGACGTGGAGGCGCTGTTCGACACCCTCCGGGCCAACGCAGGCGGCATCGCTTAGCGCCGGGCGCCGACCGGCCGGCAACTGACTCCCAACTGGTGGAACAGGAACGCATGGACATCAACGGTTTGTTCGATCCGCTCACTCAGGGGTGTGTCGAGCCCATGACCTGTCTTTGCACTGGTCCTTAACAACACGGGAGCAGAGGATGCCGTTGCCGCTTGAAGCCGGGCGGTCATCTTTCTGGAGTGGGCGGGATCGACCCGCGGGTCATTGGCTCCGGTCGAGAACAGCACCGCCGGGTAACGCGTCCCAGCGACGACGCGGTGGTAGGGCGAATAGGCATAGAGGGCCTGAAACCGCCTCTCGTCCTTCACGCTGCCGAACTCGGGCACGTCGAATGCGCCGTTCGGCGACAACTCAGACCAAAGCATGTCATAAATCCCGACGAACGAGACTGCGGCCTTAAACAATCCCGGCTGCTGCGTGATCATGGCACCCATGAGCAGGCCGCCGTTGCTTCCGCCAATGAGCGCGAGCCTGTCGGAGGAGGTGCAACGACGCTCGATCATGTGCTTGAGCACCGCGGCGAAGTCGTCAAAGACGTTCTGTTTGTTGGTGAGCGCGCCGGCCCAGTGCCATTCCTCTCCGAACTCGCCCCCGCCGCGAAGGTTGGCCACCGCGAACACAACGCCCTGCTCGATGAGGAGGCGACGGGCTGCATCGAACCGCGGCCCGTTGCTGATGCCGTACCCACCGTATCCCGCGACTACTGTTGGATTCTCACCGTCAAGCTTTGTGTCTTTGAGGCGGAGGATGTTGACGGGGATCCGCGTGCCGTCCCTGGAAACAGCGAACTCCCGCGAAGCCTCGGTGTCGCTGAAATCGACCGGCGAGCTGGTCACCAGGCCTGTCTTGCTGGTTTGGCCGGTTGCGGGGCTGAACCGGCGCCACACCGGCGGTTCGAGGAACGACGAATTCTGAAACAGGATGTCATCTCCTTCCAGCGGGGCCAGGCCACTGACCGACGAAACCGGCAGCAGACGCGGACCGGGCTGCGGCTTGCCGGTGTGATCGAGTGACCGGACCTCGGAAGGACCGCTAAGCTGATAGGTAAGGTAGAGCCGAGCCGGCGCGTCCCGACCAAACGGCTACGCATCATCGAGGGCCTCAAAGCGGAGGGGATGAGTAATCGAGAGATCGCACGGCGTATGGGTGTCACCGAGAAGGCCATCCGCAAGGAGATTAGGCCATCGGAGCGACGCGCGCAGCAGCAGTCTTTGCCGTTGGACACCACCGAGAA
>ERZ1292640.302-Hain-H43-02um-R1-302-length-39953-cov-6_pt1 | contig 15973 bp, 16 predicted proteins | sample MGYA00564404_ERZ1292640 | MGnify/ENA primary metagenome ERZ1292640 (study PRJEB36523, sample SAMEA6512636) | groundwater metagenome | collected 2019-01-08 | study: AquaDiva: Metagenomics assemblies of 32 groundwater samples
CCCGCTCCTGGTGCAGCACGTGAAGGCCGGCCGCCTCGGCAAGAAGGTGGGCCGAGGCGTCTACGAGTACCCTGCCGCTACTGGATCCTGATCGTGCCCTTCAGCGCGTTGTTGTCCGGGTTGTCGTGATCGTGAAACCCACACGACCGCACCGTCGTGAAGTTGCCGGAGAGCCTCGTCTGATTGGGTGCGAGGAAGCCGACGTCGTTCGTCGGGGGGCAATCCTCGTGTGTCGGGTGCGGATCGGACGACATCGTGTGCGGCCGGCTGTCGCTGTTGACGAAGGCGACCTGCTGGCCCACTGAGATGGTGACCGTCTTCGGGCTGACGCCGCTCGCCGTGATCGTGAACGTGGCTGCTGCCGACCCCGGGGTCGAAGGAGACGTCGGCGACGTCGGGGAGCTGCCGCTCCCTTTGCCGCAGGCCGGAGTCACCACGACGATGATTGCCGCGGTGATGCACACCACACCAGCCGGCACCAGGGTCCGGAGATTCATGGAAGGTCCTTCTGCGTTGAACTGGGACAGCATCCATCTTAGTAGAACTTCCTGGACAGATTGAAACCCAAATGCCACGACATCCCGTCCCGGCTGCGAACGCCGCGGGCGACCTGTGCAAACGAGGTGCCGAAGCCGTTCGACACGTTCAGCTGAAACACGTGCCCACCGGCGCGCTTCTCGAGCCCGAATGACACATACGTGGAATCGGGCGTGTAACCGGCCACTCGCGGGACCGTTTCGGCGACCAGGTACGCGGAGTCGCCAAGGCGGACACGCGCGCCCAAACCGACGATGAACGTGTGATCGCTGCCCCCGGTTGGGAGGGAGAGGTTCGTCTTGCCGACAAGGAGTGGCTGCACATAGAGGGCCGCGCGGTCTCCCAACGAACGCGACAGCACGGTGCCAATCGACGGCGAGTAGGACACGGAGAGGTTGTCGAGGCCTTCGACCGCCGCCACGACATCAACGCCGATCGGCTTGGACCGGCTCTGCTGGATCAGATCGTACTGCGTGAACAGTTCGATGGTGGCATCGCTCGTGCGGTTGATCCCGGCCTGGAACCCTGACGCGATGCCGTACCGGTACTCGAAGCCGATCACGGCGCCGTTATCGAGGCCAAAGAGATCGGATGCCAAGCTGCCGAAGCTGCCCTGGTTGAGCGGCCTGGTGAACCGATGGGTCAGCCGGAACGCGCCGCCACCGCGGGGCAGGCGCAACGTCGTCGGCAAGGCAATCACCGTGAAATCTGGTTCGACTTTTCTGATGTCGCGATCGGGGTCATCTTTCGTGTCGGGTTTGACCGCGGGTGCTGGAGCCGGCGCGGGCCCCTGGGCGGCCGGGGTCACCGCCGGTGCGCCCGCAGCCGGATTCTGGACGGCGGCGGTCGCCGCTGGAATGCCCGTTCCCAGCCACGCCAGCACCAGCAGCCAGAGACCCGTTCGCTTCGATCGCGGACGTGGTCGAGGAAGTGATCGTGTCGACACCGTCGTCACCTGATGTAACCGGGACCGGTCGGCGCGTCGGCTCCGCCCACCAGGATCGTGCCGCGCAGCGTCGCGTTCGTAGCATCGTCGTGGTCGTGGAATCCGCACGCCTTGACATCCATGAATTCCTTTGAGATGCCGGTGGCGCCCCGGGCCAGCAGGCCGATGTTGTTCATCGGCGGGCAGTCGCCGTGGCTCGGATGCGGATCGGACACGATGTTATGGGAGCGGGAGTCTTCATTGACGACGCGGACTCGCTCACCCAGCTGAATGCGCACGGAGGCGGGCGACATGCCTGTGGCGGTAATGGTCATGGTTGCCGAGATGGTGCCACCCGTCGTCGACGTCGGCGTCGAGGACGGCGTGGTCGGCGAGGCGGACGACACGCTGCCGCCCCCGCCTCCGCATGCGGTGACGCTGGCAGCCAGCGCCACGGCGAGAACCGAGGACGCCCAGAAGTGTGTCGATGTAAGACTCATGGTTGTTCTCCTACCCTGACTGGAGACGGTTTCACAACCTGCTTGTGCGGGCCGTTTCTGGCCGCGAGAACGAGTTGTGAAACCGGCTGTCCTAACCGCGCGGTTTGACGACCAGCACGCCGTGCATGTTGTCGTGGCCTCGACCGCAGTACTCGGAACACGTAATGTCGTAGGAACCCGCAGCCGGCGCCGTGAACACGATCGACACGACGTCGCCACCCCTCGGGACTTCCTTCTTGATGTGCAGTTCCTTGATCTTGAAGCCATGCGTGGCATCGCCTGAGTGCACGTTCAGGACGACCCGATTGCCCTCGGTCACCTCGATGCGGTCCGGAGCAAATGCGAATCGAGTCGCCGTCACGTCAACCACGATCGGCGCCGGATCCTGCTCGGCCGGGAATGCCGGTCCCAACCCAGCGGCCAGGAGCAGCCCGGTTACGGCAAGCGTTCGGAGATGTCCGGCGATCAGTTGCGCTTCCGGCATATGGCGATGTCGTACCTCGAGTGGAATCCTGCCGCCAGAGAGTGCAATGACCATGCCGGGCGGATACCGCCGAAATTGGTCGCAATTCATGGCGTGGAGAGTCGCGTGATGGGAATCGACTTACGTCGCGCGTAAACACTTACGCGCGACGTAAGCCGCCGGGCTAGTCAGGCAGCCGGTACTTGGACAGATAGTGACTGAGCGCGCGTTGGCTGATGCCCATCGACTCGGCGGCGTCTTTCTTGATGCCCCCGGCTGCCTCGAGCGCCCGCCGTATCGTCTCCCGCTCGGCCCACTCGACATTGGTGTGCAACCTCGGCGAAGGCAGCCCGGAGGCCGGACCCGCAGTGTGGCTGAGCCCGGCAATGGCGTCGGCGGTGATGACCGGCCCGGTCGACAGCACCACGGCCCGCTCGATCGCGTTCTCCAGCTCGCGCACGTTGCCGGGCCAGTCGTAGGCGGTCAGCGCGGCCAGCGCTGCCGGCTCGAGGCGCTCGACGGGTCTGCCGGTCCGTGCGGCGTGTTTGCGAACGAAATGCTCGGCCAGCAGCGGCACGTCGTCGCGCCGCTCGCGCAGGGGCGGAATTGCGATCGGAATCACGTTGAGCCGGTAATACAGATCGTCCAGAAACCGTCCATCGGCCACCATCTGGCGCAGGTCGCGATTGGTCGCCGCAATCACGCGCACGTCGATTTTCTGCGTCCGTTCGGAGCCCAACGGCTCGAACTCCCGCTCCTGCAGCACGCGCAACAGCTTGGCCTGCAGCGGCGGCGTCATCGTGCCGATCTCGTCGAGGAAGATCGAGCCGCCATCGGCCATGGCGAACTTGCCCCGTTTGTTGGCCGTGGCGCCGGTAAACGCCCCGCGCACGTGGCCGAAGAGTTCCGACTCGAGCAGCGTGTCGGGAATCGCGGCGCAGTTCACCTTGATGAGCGGCATATCGCGCTGCGCGCTGCGGTCGTGGATGGCGCGCGCCACCAGCTCTTTACCGGTGCCCGTTTCTCCGGTCACGAGAATCGTGCTCTTCGATTCGGCCACCCGCTCGAGGGTGCGAATCACCTCCTGCATCAGCCGGCTGCGGGCGACGATGCCGTAGTTGTTGAACGCCGCGTCTCGTTCGCTGATGAGATACCGGTGGTGCGTCCGCAGCCGCTGCAGTTCGATCGCCCGTCGCACCACCACCAGCAATTCATCGATGTCGAATGGCTTCTGCAGGTAGTCGATCGCTCCGAGCTTCATGGCTTCAATTGCGCTCTCGACGGTCGCGTGGGCGGTCATCAGCAGGATCTGGGGGCGCTCGGCCTCGGCGGTGGTCGCGACCAGATCGCGAATGAGATCCAGCCCCGCCAGGTCGGGCATGAGGTTGTCGACGACCAGCAGGTCGAACGTCCGCTCGGCCAGCAGACCCTGCGCGGCGCGCCCGCTCGTGGTTTCGGTGACCTCGTGCCCGTCGCCTCGCAACGCCCGGGCCAGCGTCTTGAGGATCTTCTCCTCGTCGTCGGCCAGGAGGATCGTGCCGGTCTGGGTCATCAGGACGCGCTCCGTTCGTCGGCCGCCCTCGGCGAACCCGACACCGGCGCTCGAGGCGGAGCCGCCGGCAAGGTCATCGAGAATGTCGTGCCTCGCCCCGACAGGCTTGTGACGTCGATCGTACCTCCAAGACCATCGACGATGTTCTTGGCGATGGCCAGCCCGAGGCCGGTACCTGTGCGGCGGGTCGTGACGTACGGCTCGAACAGCCGTGGCAGCACGTCAGGCGTGATGCCGGAACCCGCGTCCCTGACGATGATCGTGACGCCGCCGGAGGGGCTTGGCGTGGTCTGAATCTGGATTGGGACCGCCTGGTGTGACCCGACCGAGTCGGGCGCGGCGAGCGCGACACAGGCTGTCCTGTCCCCGGTCGCCTCGTCGTCAGCCCGGTCGCGCACGGCGTGCTGGGCGTTGGTCAGCAGGTTCACGAGCACGGTTCGGATTCGCTCGGCATCGGTCAGGATCTGAGGCAGGCGTTCGTGCAGGACGAGATCGATGGCGGGTTCGAAGCCGTCGACGCTGGCCGCGGCAGCCGAGTCCCGGCACACCGCATTGATGTCGGTCGGCTGGATGTCGAACTGCACGGGGCGCGCGAAGTCGAGCACCTCGCTCACGAGCCGGTTGAGGCGAACCACCTCGCCATCGATGTCCGCCGTCGCCTCGATGATGGCCTGCGGCGTCGCGTCCGGTCTGCCGAGCGCCCGCACCGATGCCTTGATGATCATCAGGGGATTACGAATCTCGTGGGCCACCACGCTCGACAGTCGGCCGAGCAACGAGAGGCGTTCGCGATGCGCCCCTTCCTGTTCGAACCGGACAATCGAATCAGTCAACGTATTGAACGTCGTGGCCAACAGACGGGCATCCTCATCCTGCCACGGTCCGGTCTGCGCCCGAATCTTACGTGTCAGATCGCCGGTGGCGGCGACCTCGCGCATCACCGCCGTGATGGCCCCGAGTGGACTGGTGATGGATCGCGCCACCACATAGCTCAGAATCGTCGCCAGCAGGACGCCAATGACCACGGTGCCCCCAATGACGGTGTGGATGGCGCTCAGAAACCGCAACCGTTCGGTCCGCGATCGGAGCACGATCACGACTGGCCGCGTGCCCGTGGTTGAACCGTTTGCCGCGGCCAACGTGCGGGCCATCGCGACGAAGTCGTCGTCGCCGACCGGCAGATGGATCAGGCGTCCCGTCGACAACGCCGCGCCCAGGGTCTGTCGGTATTCGCCGGAGATCGTCGCGGCGCGGACGCGGCCCTCGAGCGCGAACGCCACCTCGCTGCCGGTCAGGGCCTTGAATTCCATGGCCCGCCGATCGTCGAGCAGGAACCCGACGCTGAGGGTGCCGGCGATGTCGAGCGGGGCCCGTCCCACGGTGATCGGCACCGTGACGATTTCGAGAATGCCCAGCGGGTGCGCGCGATAGCTGGTGCGCTCGGAGCCTCGAAGGACGTCACCGGCCGGTGGCAAGTCGCTGGCGACGCCAGGCACCTCCATGGCGGTGCCCACCGCGGCCAGCACGCGGCCGCGTCGGTCGGTCACCGCCACCAGATCGGCGCGCCGCAGCAGGTCGTTGTAGTCGGAAGCCGTCCCACGCACGGTCGGCGGATCGCCGGTCGCGACGGCGGCCTTCAGTTTTGGCAAGTCCGCGATCAGACGGGCCAGCAGGGAAAAGGTTTCCGACAGGGACGAATTGTGCCCGTCGACCGCCGTGGTGGCCTCCGCCAGCCCCCGCTGCAGTTCGGCCTCGGCTTCGGTGGTCACCTTCGTACTGACGAAGGCGGCAGTAAAGCCGATGGTCAGCACGACCAGCAGCGCGCTGGCGAGAAAGATGCGGTTGGTCAGCGAGGCGAGCACGCTCATGGCATCCCTAGCCGGCTCTCAACGCACCGTGAAGTCGGTCTCAACCGGCTCGCCGGTATCCGCCACCCTCACCTGGCGGGTGTCGCGCACGCTGCCTTCGTGCCAGGCGACCAGCGTGTAGGTGCCAGGTGGCACATTCCCGATCCGGTAGCGACCCTGGGCGTCGGTCACGGCGAAGTACCGGTGGGCGAAGACGAGGATATACGCACTCATGTGGGAATGAATATCGCAGAACACCTGTACCACGCCCGGGTGATCAAACCGGACCGATCTTGACCGTCCGGCGGCATATCGGCCCAGGTCGAACGGCTGGGTTCTGGACAGCGAGAAGACGTTGTGGAAGTACGGATCGCTGTTTGGGAACTCGACGGTCGTCCCCGCCGTGATGGCCAGCACGTGGGGCACAAACGTCTGGTCCTGCTGGTTCATCACCGCCCGGGTTTCCTCGCGTTCGAAGGCGCCGCGTGGCGCCGACTCCAGATAGACCACGGCGGGGCGCGATTCGGTGGCGCGTTGGGGCCCTGTGGTTCCCACCGACGACACCGAGGGCCGCGGTTCCACCACGACCTGCGCGCGTTTGATGTCCACGCGTCCGCGAAGGACACCCGCCGCCGCGGCCTCTAGCCGCAGCGCGTGGTGTGGCGCCGCAGCCACCGTCGTCAGTACGGCCACGGCGAGGCCGACGATCCGCGTGCGAGTCGGTGGTCGCCGCATCAGAACCAGAAGAGCCACTGGGCGGCGGCAAGATGACTGCGGCGAATGCGGCCGCCGTCCCGCTGGTTGTACTGGTAGCACGCCTTCACGATGAGGTGGCGCGTCAGGGAGTAGCCACTGGCCAGTTCGACCCGCGAGACGCCGGCTTCCCACGGCACGGGTCCGGCCGAGCCCGAGATCTGTTCGAATGCCAGGCGATCGAGACGGCCTGCCAGGTAGAATCCCGGCCGCAGCCGATAGCGCCCTTCGATGAATGCGGCGGTCATGGCCAGCGGCGCTTCGATGCGGGGCGCCGACAGTGCCGGCACGCTCCAACTGTTCACGATGGCTTCGCCACGCACGAGCCAGCGGCCGCGAGAGAACTCCAGATCGGTGCCAAGCGATTGTTGCCGAAGTGACGGCCCGGTCCCGGCCGAGGGCCCCGCGTCGAGCACGTCTTTCGACAGGTAGGGTCCGCGGGCCACTGAAACGCCGATGGCCAGCCCGACGACCGGCGTGATGGCCATCCGGCCAGAGACCTGCCCCGTGCCGTGTTCGGGCTTGACTAGCGGATGACTCAGGCTGCCCATGGTCCATGCCGCGCTGGCTTCGACGGCACGCCATCCTACCCGCGCTTGGATTCCTGTGTTCCATCGCAGAGCGGACACCACCGGCAGACCAGGCGCCGGTGTGGGGTTCCCGACAGAGTAGGACGCCAACCAGCCGCGGCCGCGCATCCTCAGCAGTTCGTCGGCTGACGCGGGAACGGCGTCGTAACGGATGGACGTCAGGTACTGGTAGGCCAGCGGATCGCCGATTAGCGGATTGTCCTGCGGGTAGGCACGACGGCCGTAGGCGCCAAACACCGGTGGAATGCGGCCCGCCTGCACGACAAACGAGCGGTCTGGCCACGGCTGCACCCGGGCGTACCACGCATACGGTTCGACATGCGATCCCGTCTCGGCTCGAAGTTCGGCCAGCAAGGACAGGCGGGAACCGGCGACGACGCGAGCAGCCAGGCCTGCACGGATTCGCCGCAGGGTACTGCTTTCGTAGTTGGTGTAGTTGAAAAACCCTTCGTCGCCGCTGCCGAAGGTGACCGAAGCATCGCCGGCCAGCACGATGCGTCCACCGACCAGCGTGGCCGGCGTGGTCAGCCAATCCTGCGCCAGGGCCGGCTCCGCGCACGCAGCGAGAGACGCCAAGCCAAGCCAGAACAGGACCGCGCTACCGCTTTGGCCGATGGTCATATGGTGTGCCGTGGGTCCGGAGCGCATTATAGTCCGCTCGCCGTGCAAACCCCACGCCGCTCCCTTACCCAGGGAGCGTTCTCACGGCCGGAAACGTCCACTTGACACTTGTGACGACTGAGGGGTAATTTGAAGGGGTGAAACACGCTTCCACATTGTGGAATCTTGGCTTAGATGGAGCATCGTGATCCGTCATCCCCACCGGCGCCAACGTCAATCGACAAGGCGCTCGAGGTGTGTGAAACGCTCAGCCTCGCCCCCAACGGGATGGCGCTGACCGACCTCGCTCGCGCGGTAAACCAGCCAAGACCGACAGCGCATCGCCTGGTCACACTGTTGAAGCGGCGCGGGTACGTGCGGCAGGACGAAGAGACCCAGCGCTACAGCCTGACGCTGAAGATGCTGGATCTCAGCTTCCGGCTGCTGGGACGCTCGGAACTGCGATTGCACGCGTACCCGCACCTGCGCGAGTACGTGCTGCGGTGGGGCCAGCGCGGCTTCGTGGCGTTGCCGGCGACCGATGAAGTCACGTATGTGTGGAGCGCCGGGCCCGACGAGGTGGCCATGCGCACCGTGTACGGCCGCCAGATGCCGGCGCATTGCGCGATGTACTTCGACGCGGGACCGGGTAGCCGCCGGCTGAGTTGTCTGCGCCTGGAACGGCCGGCAGACGTGGCGGCCAGCGAGGCGGCGATGGTGCGCCTTGGGTCGCCCGATGCGGAAGGGGCGCAACGGCTATTCTGCACCTGCGCGCCGGTGTATGACTACACGGGTCGCGAAGTGGCCCGCGTGGGCGTGTTCGGTCACGGCCCGGACGATGCGCCGATTCTGAAGGAACATAATCGGGGTGCGTGGGATCTGGGACGACACGTGTCGACGCGACTCGGCTTCCTGCCCGCGCCAGGGCTGGAGCACCACTGACCAACGGAGGACCAGGACGATGGCGTATATCATTTGCGAACCATGTGTGGGGACGAAGGACACGGCCTGCGTCGACGTGTGTCCGGTCGACTGCATCCACCCGCGCAAGGACGAACCCGAGTTCGAGACCGCCGAGATGCTCTACATCCATCCCGATGAGTGCATCGACTGCGGCGCCTGCGTACCGGCGTGCCCGGTTGAAGCGATCTTCACGCTGGATGAGACGCCCGAGAAGTGGAAGTCGTTCATCCCCAAGAACGCGGAGTACTATCAGAAGTAGGTTGGCCGCTGCCCCCCCGGATCGAGGATGCTGACATGGGTGTGATCGATCACCGGTTCGCGGACAATATCATCACGACCAACCTCGACAAGGTGTTGGCCTGGGCGCGCCAGAACTCACTCTGGCCGATGGGATTCGGCCTAGCTTGCTGCGCCATCGAGATGATGGCCGCTGGCGGATCGCGCTTCGACATTGCACGCTTTGGTGCCGAGGTGTTCCGCGCCTCCCCGCGTCAGGCCGATCTGATGATCGTGGCCGGCACGGTCACCAAGAAGATGGCGCCTGTGTTGCGCCGCCTGTACGACCAGATGCCGGAACCCAAGTGGGTGATTTCGATGGGGAGCTGCTCGAACGCCGGCGGCCCGTTCCCGACCTACAGCGTGTTGCAGGGCGTCGACAAAGTGGTGCCCGTCGACGTCTACGTCTCGGGCTGTCCGCCGCGCCCCGAGGCGCTGTTCTACGGCCTCATGCGCCTGCAAGACAAGATCCGCATGGAGAGCACCGTGTTCCGCAAGCGGCGTGTGATTCCCATCGGCGGGACGGAAGCCATTGTTGTTGAGGATCGGGGCTGATGCTGAAAGACTTCCTGCGTGCCATCTTCCTGGTGGATTTCGTGAAGGGCCTCTGGGTCACGCTGAAGTACACGCCCCAGCCGGCCTTTACGTTTCAATACCCCGCAGAACGCCGGCCCGTGTCGCCTCGCTTTCGCGGAGTCCTGCGCCTGCAGGTCGAGCCCGACACCGGCGCGCAGACCTGTATTGTCTGCGACCAGTGCGCCAAGGCTTGCCCGGACGACCTGATCTCGCTCGGGGGACATCGCGAGGCGGGCCTGAAAATCAAGGTGCTGGACTACTTCGACTTCAATCTGTCCCGGTGCAGCTTTTGTGGGCTCTGCGCGGAAGTGTGTCCGACCAAGCCGATCAAGGCCCTCATCATGAGCGAGGACTACGAACTGGGCAGCTACAGTCGCGAGAGCCAGATCCTGCGCGTTGATGACATGTACAACGGCGTGGCCATTGAGACCTACACTCGCTAGGGATTAGAACCGGACACTATTGGTGCCGGCCTCCGGATCCGATATCCTTCAAGAATCGTCCCAGCCCGAGTCCCCAGAGCCTTCGACGGAGGTCCCATGTCTGTCGGCGCTCGCCCCCGCTCGGCGCTCATCACGCTGCTCGTCGCAACCGGACTATTGTCCGGCGTCGGTGCATTCGCGCCGTCGGATGTGCCGGATGTCCAACTGCAACTCGGAAACCTCCTGTACGCCGACGGCCGCTATCGCGAGGCGATGACGGCCTTCCAACGGGCCCTGGGTACCGAGGAGCCTCGCGTACGGGTGCCTGCCCGCGCCGGCGTGGTGCGATCCGCCTTGCGTATCGCCGAGTTCGCCATCGCCCGGACCGAGGCGATCACCCTGAGACAGGAACGGCCGCGCGATCCCCAGATCCAATCGGTCTACGCCGACGCCATGTGGTCGTCAGGTTTGTTTGACGAGGCCCAGACCGGGTACCGCGACGCGCTGGCGTTGCAGCCTGACGATCCTCGCGGCCACAACGGCATGGCGCGCGTGCTGTCGGCGCGATCCCGGTATCAGGACGCGATGGATCATGCGTCGACGGCGGTGCGGCTGGCACCCAGGGAATCCGACTTCCATCACACGCTGGGGAACATCCACGAGCGGCTCGGCCAGTTCGAGCAGGCCGCCCGGTCGCTGGAGAACTTCATCAACCTGCTGCCCAAGGGGTACACGGACAATCGCGCGGTGTGGTCGCGCGCCGAACTGAGATTCCTGCGATCGTTCGGCAAGCGGGTGCCGTACGAGATGAAATCGAACCCCGACATGGTGCACGTGCTGCCGTTCCGTCTCGAACACGACAAGATCATCGTGCAGGGCCACGTCAATGGCGGCCCCGCGATGGACTTCATCGTCGACACGGGCGCGGAGATGTCGACCGTGTCACGGCGCACGTCGGAGCGCCAGGGCGTGGATCCGGTCACCTACACGATCAGCGCCGGCGTGGGCGAAATGGGCTTGCGGGGGCTGCAACTGGGGCGCATCGACAAACTCGAGTTCGGCACGTTGAGCGTGAAGAACGTGCCGTGCATCATCAAGAGCCCCGCTCTGACCGACCTGCCAACCGCCGAGGGCGAGAGCCTGTCGCCGCTGGCGATGGGGCTGTCGATGGCGGTCGACTACAAGAAACGCGTGCTGACTCTGGCGCACCGGCTGCCGCCTGATGGGGAGCCGGCCGATGAGACGATGGGGCTGTGGATGCATCGCCTCGCCACGGTGCGCGGGATGGTGGATGCGAGCCACGCGCGCAGCTTCGTCGTGGACACCGGTGGCCAGGTGATCTCGATCAGCACCGCTACGGCTGACGCACTGGAACGCCCGTCAACGGGCCGGAAGATTGCGCTGAAGGTCTACGGCGCCTCGGGATGGGATCGCGATGCCTACCTGCTGCCCGGCGTGGACGTGGCCTTCAACGCGATCCACTTCAACAAGATGTCGGTCGTCGTGCTCAACCTGCGCGCCCCGAGCGTGCTGCTGGGGTACGATCTGGGCGGCATTGTCGGCCACCAGTTCTTGAGCCGGTATCGGGTGACCTTCGACCTCGAGAAGGCCGAGTTGAGGCTGAAGAAGGGATAGAAGTCAGAAGACGAAACCGTCTAGCGAGGCCGTTGGCGAAGGCGTTCGGCACGCCGGGCGTGGGCGGCTGCGCACCGCTCCCGATCCCGGTCGGTCTCGACCAGCAGGGGCGGCACCGCCAGATGCCGCCCCTCGCGATCGATGGCGGCAAACGTCAGGAAGGCGTGGCTGGTCAACTGACGCGTCCCTGTCAGGGTCCCTTCCGAAAACACTTCCACCTCAACCTCGAGCGACGTGGTGAACGTGCACGTCACCCGCGCACGCAGCAGGATGAGGTCGCCGACCTTGATGGGATGCAGAAACTGCAGGCCGTCCACGGCGGCGGTGACCAGTAGCGTCCTGGTGTGGCGATGGGCCGCGATGGCGCCCGCGATGTCGATCAAGTGCATCACCGTGCCGCCCAGGATGTAGCCGAGCGGGTTCGCGTCGTTGGGCAGAACGACCTGCACCATGTCGGTGACGGAGTCGGCGGCCGATTTCGGACTCTGTTCCATTCGAAAAAAATCCCGGGGCGGCACCGCCGCCCCAGGGCTCTCCAGCAGGCCCGGCTGTCGGGGCGGATTAGAAATCGTACCCGATCCAGAACTTGAACCGCGACTTCCGGAACGCCGCACTACCGCCGGTCTCGGCAAACCGCAAGTCTTCCCAGTTCTTGTTGAAGAGCGTCTTCCAGGACCAGTCGAAGTGGATCGGGAATCCGAGAGCGAACGTCTCGAGTCCGATCCCGTAGGACGCGCGTCCGTCGACCAGACGGAAGCCGCCGACCACCTGGGGGGCGCCATAGATCGGTGTGGGCACGCCGGTAATCAGGTTGAAATTGTAGCCCAGCAGCGGGTTGTAGACCTCGTTTTTGGAACTCAGGAACTTGTAGCCGCTGTTGTCCCACCATCCGCCGCCGACATTGAAGAAGGCGACGCCGCGAATGCCACCCAGCACGCCAACGGGCGTGGCCATGGCGTTAATCAACGGGAATCTGAGCTCGGCATTCCCAAAGACGACATTCTGGCCGGCAAACTCCAGGTAGTCGTATCCCCGCATTTCCGAGTTGCCGCCCATGTAGAGGAAGTCCGGCGTGGTTCCCCAACTGCGGAACCCTCGCGCGCGAAGGGCCAGCAGCCCCGATCCGCCAAGCTTCAGGTATTTTCGGTAGTCGCCCTCGACGGTTTGCCACGACAGGCCCTTGGCGATGGGGGGTGCCGCCTCGTAGCCGAAGCGCATGGTGTCTCCCGACAACGGCCCGAACTCCCGGAAGATGGTCGTTTCCTGCACAAACGCTGCGCCAAGCGGGGCGTACCAACCTGTTCGGAACAACGACGTGCCGTAGGTCGCCTGCTGGAACTCGCCCGACACCTGTGCCAGGGTCGGGTCGTTGTACCCCTCTTTGATGTATCCGAAGCCGCTTCGCACCTCCAGCCGGCGGTACCGGTCCAACGGGTAGATGCCGTAAGCGGTCGCTCCCCGGTTGCTGCGCGTGGCGGTGGCCAGGTCCCGATCGATGTAGGGGTTGTAGATCGGGTCGTAGTACACGCCGCCGTTCTGGCCGTAGTAGAACTCGTCCATCCAGAAGCCCTGCAGGGCCCATTGGAAGCGGTGCTCCTGGTTCATGACCATGCCGGCGAACTGGCGGTACTGCGACATGGATGCCGCATAGAAATCGACCCGGCGATCGCCCAGCACGTCGGTGAACGAGATGGCGGTGCCGCCAAACAAGTTGCCGCCACTGGTCACCCCGACATTCACGGGAGGCCGGCCGTCCAGAAACATGCCGTCCCACGTGCCCTTGCGCTTCTTGTTGTCGGCGATCAAGGTGTGGCTGAGCGGCGCCTGGAAGTCGATCACCGGACCGGGTGCGCCGAAGTCGCTCGCGTTGGCCGCGAGCAGGGCTTCCTTCCGATCGAGGGTGTGCAGTTCGTAGTCGCCCTTGTAGTACGTGATGAACGCGACCTTGCTGGTCTTGCCGTTCCGGAGGACGGCAGGTGAGAAGTTGCCGCCGGCCGTGTCGGTCCACTGCTTCAGTTCGCCCGTCTTCAGACTGAGCGTCCAGAGGTTGTAGACGTTGCCGTTGCGCGCGACCTCCGGTTCGATCGCCTTGTTCGGATCGGTGGCCGTCGACGGGAAGATAATCGTCTCGGCATCGTAGAACTTCGCCGCGGCATCGTCGTGCGTGCCGAACGTCAGCTGCGTCTTTCTGCCGGAGGCGACATCCAGCTTCATCAGCTTCTCGTTGCCGCTGATGCGCGTCATGTAGACCACGGTCTTGCCGTCCGGGGAGACGGCGGGACCGTAGTCGGCGAATTCGTCCTTTGTGAGGTTGTCGATCTGGTTGCTCTCGATGTCGACGCTGAAGATATCGCTCACGCCGTTGCGCAGGCCGGAAAAGATCACCTTCTGTCCGTCAGCCGAGAACGTTGGCGATTCGGGCTCGTCCACCGTCTTGAGGTCCACGCGGCGGATGATCTTGCGCGTGAGCACATTCTGCACCACGACGGCCTTCGACTTCTCCTTGCGCACGACGTACAGCAGGCGATCACCCGATGGCGACCAGGCCAGCCAAGGCACCGTGATCCAGCGGCTGCCGGGCTGCACGATGTAGTCGAAGCCCATGCCCTGGTCGAATCCGGACGTCAGGTTCCGGATCACCTTGCCATCCTTGGCCGAGAGCAGCACGATATCGATTTCCCGGTCCTTGCGATTTACGGTCACGGCGGCCAGCAGATCTCCGGACGGCGACGGTTCCACCGTGATGGCGCCGACGAAGTGGCCCTTCTCGGCCTTGGGCGCCAGGTTGCGGCCGTAGTCGGCCGGTGTCTCCTTGTCGCGGAATGGCTTGAAGCGCGCCTTCAGGTACCGATCGAACTGCTGATCGAAGTCCTCCGGATCGAGCTGAAACGCCTCCTGATACGCGTTCTCGTTGCCGCCGACAATGCCCTTGCGCAGCGAGAACAGGAACTGGCGCAGTCCTTCCTTGCCCCACTTCGACTCGATGAACTCGAAGGTCGCGTGCCCGAGGTTGTAGACGAGCCTCGGATTCCGGGTGTCCCCGTAGCCCTCCATCTGGCTCATCTTGGGGATGATGTCGGCAATGGCAGCGTCCCGGACGGTCATCAAATCGATTGGCCGCCAGATGCCCGTCATGTAGTCCGACAATCCTTCGGCCACCCAGAGCGGCACCGTCTGGCGAATCAGCGATTGCGGCACGATGTCGAATTCGAAGATGTGGGTCAGCTCGTGGACGATCAGCCGGTAGAGCAGATCCGGCGGGTCGTCGATCGGCAGCAGCATCCGGTTGCGCGAAGGCTCGGCAAACGCGCCTACGCCCTCCTCGGCCGCGCCCGGGATCACGTTCTGCTGTTCGAACTCACTGTGCGTCTTGAAGACGATCAACGGAATCTTGAACGCCAGATCGTGTTTCAGATCGGCGCTGACCTGCTGGTAGGCGCTTTCGGCATAGCTCGCGATCCGCTCCAGATGCTGCTCGACACCCGAGTAGTAGTAGATCTGGAAATGTTCGCTCGTGTAGATCTTCCAATCGAACCGATCGTATCGAACGAGGTTCTTCCCGAAGTACGGAACGTAAGGCGTCTGGGCGGATGCGTCGCGGACCGTAGACACCACGGCCACAGCGACGAGGATAGCCAGCCAGAACGCCACGACGGAAACCGTCGGGCGCGTGCGCATACCATCACCTCGCAAGTGCAGTTCTTACAGGCAAGCGGACACCACTGCCGCCATGTTACCGTCTGGACGACTCGGACCGCAATCCTCCCGTTCACCGCCGGCCGGGCCCGGTCGCCTATACTGGAAGGGAATATCCCTGTGCGCCGGGGGGTTCCTGTACTAGCGCGCATTTACGGCATTCAGTGTTGCGCCGACGCCCAGTACCGACCGTCGAGGCCCAGCGCGCCTCATTCGATCAGGAGGCTTTGTCCCTCCTGGACCGCTTGTACGCCACGGCGCTCCGGTTGACACGCAACGACGCCGACGCACAAGACCTGGTGCAGGAGACCTATCTGCGGGCGTTTCGTTCGGCGGCCCAGTTTGCGCCGGGTACAAACCTGCGGGCCTGGATGTTCACGATCCTGCACAACGCCCACCTGAATGAACGGCGGGACCAGGCCCGCAGCCCCGTAGAAGCCAATAGCGAGGTGGTGGAGCAGGCGCCGGATCTGCCCGATCGCAGCCAGACGCCCGAGCAGATCCTGCTGGGTACCACGATGGATGTCGATCTGCGTGCGGCGCTCGACCGGTTGCCTGCCGCGTTCCGCGAGGCCGTGTGGCTGCGCGATGTGGAGCAGTTTACGTACGCCGACATCGCGCGGATCGTCGGCGTGCCC
>ERZ1292640.2150-Hain-H43-02um-R1-2150-length-15968-cov-7_pt1 | contig 15968 bp, 17 predicted proteins | sample MGYA00564404_ERZ1292640 | MGnify/ENA primary metagenome ERZ1292640 (study PRJEB36523, sample SAMEA6512636) | groundwater metagenome | collected 2019-01-08 | study: AquaDiva: Metagenomics assemblies of 32 groundwater samples
CGTGGCTGGCGCGCCGCCCGGCGCTGGCGCTCGGCGTGGTGGCGCTGCTCGCGGCACTCGGTCCGGTGCACGCCGCCACGCCCTCGCGTGACTGGGGCGACGCGTGGTACCAGCGCCGCGCCGCCGAGTTCGTGGACTTCATGCGGCGCGACCTGGCGCGCCTGCATCCGTCGTTCCCGCCGCACAGCCGGCTGTGGTTCCGCGACGTCCCGAGCAACGTGGGCTTCATCACCGGCGATGCCCCCGCGCTGCGCGTGTGGTACGGCGATCCGACGCTCCGCGGCGGGCTGTTCGGCGCGTTCCGCGCGCGCGCGGCCGGCGCGCCGCCCGGTCCCGACTGGTTCTTCCGCTACGACAGCACCGCGGGCTGGGTGGAGATCCGGCCGGCGGGGGAGGACCCGGCGCGGCGCGCGCGCGATCCGCGCTGGCGCACCGACCACGAGATCCTGGCGGTGACGCTGGCGCGCGGCGGCGACTGGGCCGCGACCGCCGCGGCGTACGCCACGCTGGCGCGCGCCTTCCCCGGTGACGCCGACTACGCCTACTATGCCGGGCTCGCGGCGCTGGCGCAGGGCGACTCGGCGGCGGCCGGGACCTGGCTGGTGCGGGCGGCGGCGCTGCCGTCGGCCGACGCGGAGATTCGCGCCGCCGCGCGCCCGTTCGCGCGCGGGCCGTCGCGCGCGGGATCGCGACGCCGCGCCGGAGCCGCTGATCCCTAGCAGCACGATGGCCGCGGCGGTCGCGGCCGCAACCGCAGGCACCTGGAGGCAGGCCCATGGGCAAGCGCATCGAGTTCGACGACGCGGCGCGTGGCGCGCTGCGGCGCGGCGTGGAGCAGCTCGCCGGCGCCGTGCGCGTGACCCTGGGTCCGCGCGGGCGCAACGTGGTCATCGACCACGGCGGCGGCCTCCCGACCATCACGAACGACGGCGTCACCATCGCGCGCGAGATCGAGCTGGCCGACCCGTTCGAGAACATGGGCGTGAAGCTGGCCCGGGAGGTGGCGCTCAAGACCGGAGAGATCGCGGGGGACGGCACGACGACCGCGACGGTGCTGGCGCACAGCATCGTGAGCCGCGGGCTGCAGGCGGTCGCGGCCGGGCACAACCCCGTGGCGGTGAAGCGCGGCATCGAGCGCGCGGTGGAGGCGGTCGTCGAAGAGCTGGCGCGGCGCTCGCGCCCGGTGAGCGGGCGCGCCGACGTGGCGCGCGTGGCCACCATCAGCGCGGGCGACGAGGGCATCGGCGCGCAGGTGGCCGAGGCCATGGACCGCGTCGGCCGTCACGGCGTCATCACGGTCGAGGAGGGGCGCGGCATGGAGACCACGCTCGACCTGGTCGAGGGCGTGCGCTTCGAGCGCGGCTACCTGTCGCCCTACTTCATCACCCGCGCCGAGACCATGGAGGCCGTGCTCGAGAACCCGCTGATCCTGCTGAGCGACCTCAAGCTCTCGAGCGTGAACGAGCTGCTGCCCGTGCTCGAGCACGCCGCGCGCGCCGGGCGCGGGGCGCTCATCGTGGCCGACGACGTCGAGGCCGAGCCGCTCGCCACGCTGGTGGTGAACCGGCTGCGCGGCACCGTGGCGTCGGTGGCGGTCAGGGCGCCGGAGTTCGGTGACCGCCGCCGCGGCCTGCTCGAAGACCTCGCCGTGCTCACCGGGGCGCGGCTGTTCGCGAGCGACCTGGGCCGTACGCTCGAGCGGTTCGCGCCCGCGGACTTCGGGCGCGCGCGCCGCGTGGTGGTGGAGCGCGACCACACCACCGTGATCGAGGGCGGCGGGCGGCCGGAGGAGATCCGCGAACGAATCGCCGCGCTCACCCGCGCGCTGGCCGAGAGCGACGCCGGGTCCGAGCGCGAGTGGCTGCGCGAGCGGCTCGGCCGCCTCACCGGCGGCGTGGTGGTGATCCGGGTGGGCGCGGCCACCGAGGTCGAGATGACCGAGCGCCGTGCGCGCGTCGAGGACGCGCTGGCCGCGACCCGCGCCGCGGTCGAGGAGGGCGTGGTCACGGGCGGCGGCGTGGCGCTGCTGCGCGCGCGCCGCGCGCTCGAGCAGCTCGAGCTCAAGGGCGACGAGTGGGTGGGGCGCGACATCGTGAGCGCCGCGCTCGAGGAGCCGCTGCGCTGGATCGCCGCCAACGCGGGCGAGGACGGCCCGCTGGCCGTGGAGCGCGTGCTGCGGGGCGAGGGCGCGTTCGGCTTCGACGCGATGGCAGGGGCCTACCGGGACCTCGACGACGCCGGCATCATGGACCCGGCCAAGGTGGTGCGCTGCGCGCTCCAGAACGCCGCCAGCATCGGCGCGATGGTGCTCACCACCGACGCGATCGTGGTGGAGAGCAAGCCGGACGAGCCCGGGTCGGAGTCCGAGCCTCCCGGCGCGTGAGCGTGGATCAGCGCCGCGTCCCGGGGCTCGAGCAGCGCACGCGCCTCCTCCGACTGCGCGGGCACCGGCCGCAGCCGGCTGCCGCGGTCGCGGCGCAGCGCCCAGGCCAGCACCGCCGCGCACAGCCCGCATTCGCCGTCGTAGAACACGACGAGTGCCGGGAGCCCCGCGCTCACGGCAGGCCGGGCGGCCGCTCGACGGGGAAGGGACGGATGGCGGCGACCGCGCCGGCGCCGGCGACCGCGAGCGCCGTGCCCGGCTCGCACGCCTCGTGCGCGAGCACCGCGAGCGCCACCCAGCCCGGGTCCCCGGGCGCCGCGCTGGTGGCGCGGCCGGCGGACGCGCCGGCGCGCGTGACGTCGGCCGGGACCGCGGGCGGCGCTCCTTCGCCTTTGAGCAGCACCAGGCGGCGGCGCACGCTGCGGTAGGTGACGAGCCGCATGAGCGCCTCCTGCCCGGTGTAGCAGCCCTTGGCCAGGTGCACCTCGCGCGCGAGGCCGACCTCGAAGGGGTTGAAGTCCCCGGCGATCTCGTGGCCGTGGCGCGACAGCCCGGCGCGGATGCGGCGTGCCTCGGCGAGCGGACCCGCCGGCGGGAATGCGTCCCCATGCGCGGCGCCCGCCCGCACCTCGAGCACGAATCCCGGCTCGGCGGCGGCGGCCAGCGGTGCGCCGTCCCGCTCCATCAGCGCGCCGGGCGCGGGGGTCCCACCACCCGCGGGCACGCGGCGCACGGTCCGCCCGGCCGAGAGGTCGGCGAGGCGCACGTCCTCGCGGAAGACGTGGCGGTCGAGATAAGCGGCCAGCTCGCCCGCGGGCGCGTCGTCGCGCAGGAGCCACACCGCGCTGTCGCCCGTCACCGCGGCCACCGCGCGGTGGAGCAGCCGGCCGCGGAAGTCGCAGAACAGCGTGGCGCGCGCCTGTCCCGGCGCGAGGTCGGCGAGCGACGCGGTCGAGAGGCGGTGGAGCAGGCCGAGCGCGTCGCGCCCCGCGAGGCGCAGCACCGTGCAGGCGGCGGCCCCGGCGGAGGCTTCGGAGGTTCCCACGCGGCCCAGCTTAGCGGACGCACGCGGTAGCGCAACCCGCCCCCGGATGATAGATTGCGGCGTCCTCCCGAACCTCCACGCGAGGCCCCGCATGACTGTCGAGACCCTCACCGAGCTGCTCCGCACCCTGGTCGAGATCCCGAGCGAGACCGGCCACGAGGCCGCCATCACCGACTGGCTGCTCGCGCGGCTGGCGAAGCGCGCCACCGGCGAGTGCCTGCGCTCGGGGAACTCGCTGGTGTGGCGCGGGCCCCGGCGCGGGCGCGGCCTGGTGGTGCTGGCCGGGCACGTGGACACCGTGCCCGCGAACGGGAACGCCGGGGCGAAGCTGCGCGACGGCCGGCTCTACGGCCTGGGCGCGACCGACATGAAGGGCGGCGACGCGGTGATGCTGGCGCTGCTCGAGAGCCTCGACCCGGCGGCGCTGCGCCACGATCTGGCGGCCGTGTTCTACGACGCCGAGGAGGGGCCGGTCGAGGGCAACGGGCTGCGCCGCCTGCTGGGCGAGATGCCGTGGCTGCGCGAATCACGCCTCGCGGTGCTGCTCGAGCCCACCGACTGCAAGGTCGAGATGGGCTGCAACGGCGTGATGAACGCCGAGGTGCGCGTGACCGGGAAGAGCGCGCACAGCGCACGCCCCTGGATCGGCGTCAACGCCATCGAGCGCGCGGCCGGCTGGCTCGCGGAGGTCACGCGGTTCCCGGTGACCCCGGTCTCCGTGCAGGGGATCGAGTTCCGCGAGACGCTCCAGGTCACGCTGCTGCGGGCCGGGCGCGCGAAGAACGTGGTGCCCGACGAGCTGGTGGCGAACCTCAACTACCGCTTCACGCCCGACCGCACGGTGGCCGAGGCCGAGCAGCGGCTGCGCGCGCTGGTGCCCGCGGACTTCGAGTTCCGGATCGCCGATCGCGCCGAGCCCGGCCGGATCTCCCTGGATCGGCCGGAGGTGCGCGAGTTCGTCGAGCGCTTCGGGCTCGAGGTGGCGGGCAAGCAGGGCTGGACCGACGTGGCGCAGTTCAGCGCGGCCGGTATCCCGGCGTTCAACTTCGGCCCCGGCCTGCCCGATCTGTGCCACCAGGTCGAGGAGTACTGTCCCGTCGCGAACCTGGGACGCGCCTACGACTGCCTGGCCCGCTTCCTCTCCGAGGACGACGCGTGAGCCCGAAGTCGCCGGCGGCCGGCGTGACCCCGGCCCCGTTGAACCCGCTGCTCACCGGCGGCGCCGAGTACCCGTTCGTCACGCTGGACCGCAAGGCGCGCGAGCTGGTGCCGGCGGGTCTCAAGCCCATCGTCTTCAGCATCGGCGACCCGCGCGAGGAGACCCCGGAGTTCATCCGCGAGACCCTGAAGCGCGCGGTGACGCCGGTCTCGAGCTACCCGACCGTGCCCGGCCAGCCCGAGCTGCGCGCCGCTTTCACCGGCTGGTTCGGGCGGCGCTTCGGCGTCACGCTCGACCCCGAGACCCAGGTGCTGCCGGCGAACGGCACCAAGGAGGCGGTGTTCCTGATGGCGCTCGCCGTCGTGGGCCGCGACGGGGCCGATCCGCGCCGCACCGTGGTGATCCCGGCGCCGGCCTACCCGGTCTACGAGGCCGGCGCGCGCTTCGCCGGCGCCGAGCCGTACTTCGCGCCGCTGCGGTCGGAGGACGGCTGGCGCTTCGACCCCGGCAGCGTGCCGGAAGAGGTGTGGCGCCGCACCGCGCTGCTGTGGCTCAACAGCCCGCACAACCCGACCGGCGCCACGCTCGAGAAGCCGGCGATGGAGGAGGTCGCGGCGCTGGCGCGGCGGCACGGCTTCTGGGTGGCGGCCGACGAGGCCTACGCCGAGCTGTGGTTCGAGAACCCGCCCCACTCGATGCTGGAGTGCGGGCTCGAGAACGTGGTGGCGCTCCACACGCTCAGCAAGCGCTCGGCGATGACCGGCTACCGCTCCGGCTTCATCGCCGGCGACCCGCGCCTGATCGAGGCACTGCGCCGCTTCCGCCCGAACGTGGGCGTGGCCACTCCCGACTTCGTGCAGCGCGCCGCGATCGCGGCGTGGAGCGACGACGCGCACGCCGCCGAGCAGCGCGCGAGGTACGCCGCCAAGCGCGAGCTGTTCCTGGCCGAGTTCGCGCGCCGCGGCTGGAAGGTGGAGGCGAGCGGCGCGACGTTCTACCTGTGGCTCGGGGCCCCGGGCGGCGACGACGTGGCGTTCGTCGAGCGCCTGCTCCGGATCGGCCTGGTCGCGCTGCCGGGCTCGTACCTGGGCGCGCCCGGGACGGGCTACATCCGCTTCGCGCTGGTGCCGACGCTGGCCGAGTGCGGCGAGGCGGTCGAGCGCCTGCGCCGGGCCGGGGCGGAGCTCGGACGATGAGCGCGCTGCCGGTCGAGCGCTGGAAGGAGACCGTGACGGCCGCCTACGAAGGACGCCTCGCGCTCGACGCACCCGAGGCGCGCGGCGCGGTCGAGGGCGCGGTGGCCGCGCTCGACGCCGGAACGCTGCGCGTGGCGGAGAAGGCCGGCGGCGAGTGGGTGACGCACGGCTGGCTCCAGCAGGCGCTCGCGCTCTACTTCCGCCAGCGGGTCTCGCGCACCATGGAAGTCGGCCCGTTCGAGTACCACGACAAGATCCCGCTCAAGCGGGACCTCGCCGCCGCGGGGGTGCGCGTGGTGCCGCCCGGGGTGGCGCGCTACGGCGCCTTCCTCGAGCCCGGCGCCATCCTGATGCCCGCCTACGTCAACATCGGCGCGCGCGTCGGCGAGGGCACGCTGGTGGACACCTGGGCCACGGTGGGCTCGTGCGCGCAGATCGGCAGGCGCGTGCACCTCTCGGGTGGCGTGGGGATCGGCGGCGTGCTCGAGCCGCCGCAGAGCCGCCCGGTCATCATCGAGGACGACTGCTTCATCGGCTCGCGCTCGATCGTGGTCGAGGGCGTGATCGTCGAGGAGGGTGCGGTGCTGGGCGCGGGCGTGGTGCTCACCTCCTCGACTCCGGTGGTGGACGTGACCGGCTCGAGCCCCGCGACCACGCGCGGCCGCATCCCGGCGCGCGCGGTGGTGATCCCCGGCGCCATCCCCAAGGAGTTCCCGGCCGGCTCCTTCGGCGTCCCGTGCGCGCTCGTCATCGGCCAGCGCAGCGCCTCCACCGATCTCAAGACCTCGCTCAACCAGGCGCTGCGCGAGCACGGGCTGGCGGTGTAGGCCGGAGCCGGCGTCGCGCGTGGGCCGTTGGCTTGACCGTCGCGACCCGGCCCCCCTAGACTCCGTGCGCCACATGCGAACGGGCTCCGCGGCGGCGGCGAGCCCGGGCTGGCGCGTCCGCCTTCATCGGGAGGCAGGGTTGGCCACGATCCGTCTGGAAGGCCTGTCGGTGTTCGGACATCACGGCGCGCGGCCGTACGAGAAGGAGGCGGGCCAGCGGCTCGAGGTGGATCTCGAGCTCGAGGCCCTCGACGACCGCGCCGAGCGGAGCGACCGGCTGGCCGACGCGGTGGACTACGACCGGCTCTACCAGACCGTGCGCGAGGTAGTCGAGGGTAAGAGCTACCACCTGCTCGAGGCGCTGGCGGCGGCCACGGCGGAAGCGGTGCTCGAGCGCTTCGCGGTCGGCCGGGTGAAGGTCAGGATCTCCAAGCAGAACCTGGGGTGGACCACCGGCGGGAGAGCGGTCATCGAGGTGGTCCGGGAGCGGCGCGCATGAGGGCCTTCGTCGGGCTCGGCTCGAACCTCGGGGAGCGCGAGGCCATGATCCGCCTGGCGCTCGACGACCTCGCCCGCCTGCCCGAGACGCGACTGGTGCGGGCCTCGTCGCTCTACGACACCGAGCCGGCGGGCGACGTGGACCAGCCCAACTTCCTGAACGCGGTGGCCCAGCTCGACACCGGGCTCGACGCGCGCCGGCTGCTGTGGAACCTGCTCCTGGTCGAGAAGCGCCTGGGGCGCGTCCGCACCCGCCGCTGGGGGCCGCGCGTGATCGACCTGGACCTGCTCCTCTACGGAGACGAGATCATCGAGGAGCCCGGCCTCCGGGTCCCGCATCCCGAGCTCGCGCGCCGCTCCTTCGTGCTGGTGCCGCTGGTGGAGCTCGACCCGCTCCTGGTCCACCCGGAGACGGGCGAGACCCTGCTCGCGCACCTGGCGCGACTCAAGACCCGGCCGCCGGTGAAGAAGGGCAGCAGGCTCTGGAACTGAACCGCGCGATGGACCGCGCCCTGGCGCCGCGCCCCGGCGCACGCTCCCCGGTGCGCCGGGCCCGCGCGGGGCGTCCGCCCGGGGCGGCGTGACCGGCATGACGGAGAACCGCTACGTCGTCATCGAGGGCGTGATCGGCGTGGGCAAGACCAGCCTGGCGAAGCTGCTCTCGGAGCGGCTGCAGGCGCGGCTGGTGCTGGAGGAGGTCGAGGAGAACCCGTTCCTCAAGGACTTCTACAGGGACCGCGCGCGGTTCGCGTTCCAGACCCAGATGCACTTCCTGTTCAGCCGCTACCAGCAGCAGCGCGGCCTCAGGCAGATGGAGCTGTTCAGCGAGCGCATGGTGTCCGACTACCTGTTCCAGAAGGACCGCGTCTTCGCCAGCCTGAACCTCTCCGACCGCGAGCTGGTGCTCTACGAGAAGCTGGTGGTCTGGCTGGAGCTGGACGTGCTGAAGCCGGACGTGGTGGTCTACCTGCAGGCCAGCCCGGACACGCTGATGGAGCGCATCGCGAAGCGGGCGCGGCCGTTCGAGAAGGACATGGAGCGCGAGTACATCCGGCAGCTCAACGAGGCCTACAATCACTTCTTCTTCCACTACGTGGACGCGCCGCTGCTGGTCGTGAACACCAACGGGATCGACTTCGTGAACAACACCGAGGATTTCGAGGACCTGCTCAGGCGCATCGTGTCGCACCGCCAGGGCACGGTCTACTACGCGCCGCTGGAACGTGGGAGCGCATCATGAGCGAGAAGGAAGCGATCCGGGCGCGCGCACCGCGCGCCAAGATCACGGCGCCGGCCGTGGTCGAGATGAAGCGGCGCGCCGAGCCCATCGTCGTCGTCACCGCCTACGACCATCCCACCGCGCGGATCGCCGACGAGGCGGGGGTGGAGATCCTGCTGGTGGGCGACAGCGTGGGCACGGTGCTGCTGGGCTACGAGAGCACGCTGCCGGTGACCATGGAGGACATCCTCCACCACACCCGCGCGGTCACCCGCGCGAAGACCGCGGCGCTGGTGGTGGCCGACATGCCCTTCATGTCCTACCAGGTGAGCGTGGAGCAGGCCGTGCTAAACGCCGGCCGGCTGGTGCAGGAGGGCGGCGCCGACGCGGTCAAGCTCGAGGGCGGCGAGCGCGTGGCCCCCGCGGTGCGGCGCATCGTCGAGATCGGCATCCCGGTGATGGGCCACCTGGGCCTCACGCCGCAGTCGGTGCTGGCGTTCGGCGGCTACAAGGTGCAGGCGCGCGGCGAGGCCGACCAGGAGCGGCTGGCGCGCGAGGCCAGGCTGCTCGAGGAGTGCGGCTGCTTCGCGCTCGTGCTCGAGGGCATCCCGGCGCGGCTGGGCCAGGCCGTGACGCGCGGGCTGGGCATCCCGACCATCGGCATCGGCGCTGGGGTCCAGTGCGACGGCCAGGTGCTGGTGAGCCACGACCTGCTCGGCCTGTTCCTCGGCCGGCAGCCGAAGTTCGTGCGGCGCTACGCCGAGCTCGCGGACGGCATGCGCGAGGCCTACGCGCGCTTCGTCGCCGACGTGAAGGCGCGGCGCTTCCCGGGCGACGCGGAGTCGTATTGAGAGCTGCGATCGCCTCCCGCTCCCCGGCCATGCGCCGCACCACCAGCCCCGCGCGGGTCCGAGACGCCGTGGCGCGCTGGAAGGCGGGCGGGAAGATCGTGGCGTTCGTTCCCACCATGGGCGCCATCCACGCGGGGCACCTGAGCCTGGTGGCGCGCGCGCGCGGCCCCGGGCGACGGGTGGTGGCGAGCATCTTCGTGAACCCGCTCCAGTTCGGGCCCGGCGAGGACTATCGCCGCTACCCGCGCCCCGTCGCGCGCGACCGGCGGCGGCTCGCCGCGGCGGGCGTGGACCTGTTGTGGGAGCCGCGCCAGCAGGAACTCTACCCGGAGGGACACAGGTCGCGCGCGCGCGTGCTGGAGCTGGGCGAGGTGCTCGAGGGGGCCTCGCGTCCCGGTCACTTCGAGGGCGTGACCACGGTGGTCCTGAAGCTCCTTGGCGTGGTGACGCCGGACGTGCTGTGGCTGGGGCAGAAGGACGCCCAGCAGGCGGTGGTGCTGGAGCGCATGGCGCGCGACTTCCTGCTCCCGGTGCGGGTGAAGCGTGCCCCCATCGTGCGCGAGCCGGACGGCCTGGCGATGTCCTCGCGCAACGCGTACCTGTCGCCGGCGGAGCGCGCCCAGGCGGTCGCGCTGTGCCGCGGGCTGGAGGCGGCGCGCGAGTCCCTGGAGTCCGGCGAGCGCTCGGCCGCGGGCGTGAAGCGCCGGGTGCGCGCGGTGTGGGGCGGCTATCCGCTGGTGAGGGAGGACTACGTGGCGGTGGTGGACGCCCGCACGCTCGCGCCGGTGCGCGACACGCGCAGCGCGCGGCGCCTGCTGGTTGCGGTGGCCGCGGCGGTGGGCCCGGCGCGGCTCATCGACAACCTCGAGTGGTCGCCGCGATGACGCGCCACCGGCACCCCGGGACCACCGCGCTGGTGCTCGCCGCGGGGCAGGGCACGCGCATGAAGAGCGACCTCGCCAAGGTGCTCCATCCGATGGCGGGTCAGCCGCTGCTGGCCTACGTGCTGGGCACGCTGGACGAGCTGGGCGTGGGCCGGGTGCTGGTGGTGGTGGGCCACCAGCGCGAGCGGGTGATGGCGGCGTTCGCCGCGTCCGAGGTGGAGTGGGTGGTGCAGGCCGACCCGTGCGGCACCGGCCACGCGGTGCTCATGGCCGGGCCCGCGCTCGAGGGGTTCGAGGGCACGCTGCTCGTGGTGTGCGGCGATACGCCGCTCCTGCGCGCGCCCACCCTGCACGCGCTGCTCGAGGAGCACGCGGCGAGCGGGGCGGCGGTCACCGTGCTGTCCATGAAGGTCCCCGACCCGCGCGGCTACGGCCGCGTCCTGCGCGGCGCCGACGGCGGCATCGCCGGCATCGTCGAGGAGCGCGACGCCACCGGGGCACAGCGCGGGATCGCCGAGGTGAACTCGGGCATCTACGCGTTCCAGTACGCCGTGCTTGCCACCGCGCTCTCCGAGCTCGGCGCGCACAACGCGCAGGGCGAGCACTACCTGACCGACACCGTCGCGCTCATCGCCCGGCGCGGGCTCAAGACCGCCGTGGTCTGCGCGGAGGACTTTCGCGAGCTGCTCGGGATCAACACCGTCGAGCAGCTCGAGGAGGCCGAGCGCATCCACCGGGCGCTGCGCTCCGGGGAGACCCCGTGAGCCGGCAGCGCGCTCCGGAGCGGTTGTGGGCGCCCTGGCGCATGGCCTACATCCGGCGGGCCGGACAGCCGGCGGGCTGCCTGTTCTGCCGGGCCCGCCGGGCCCGCTCGGACCGCCCGGGCCTGGTGCTGGCGCGCCGCCCGCACGCGCTCCTGATGCTCAACCGGTTCCCGTACAACCCGGCCCACCTCATGGTGGCCGTGGCGCGCCATGCCGCCGAGTTCCACGAGCTGACGCCCGGCGAGCGGGGCGACCTGCTCGACCTGACCGGGCTTGCGGAGCGGGCGCTGGCGGCGGAATATCACCCGCACGGCGTGAACTACGGGGCCAACGTCGGCCGGGTGGCCGGTGCGGGCTACCCGGGCCACCTCCACCTGCACCTGGTGCCGCGCTGGGACGGGGACACGAACTTCATGCCCACCATCGCCGGGGTGCGCGTGCTGCCCGAGTCGCTCGCGCGGACGTGGGCGAGGCTCAGGAAGGCCATCCGGGCGATCGAGGCCCCGCGGTCCTCGGGCCGGGAACGGAGTGGACGTGGGCAGGGGCGGAGGGGCTGATCGGCCGACGCGGATCGCGATCGCGGTCCTCGGGGTCGTGGTGGCGGCGCTGGTGGTGTCGTGGGGGTGGGCGCGGTTCGCGCCGAAGCCGGGGCCGAAGAGGGCAGGGCGGGAGCACGCGGTGATCCGCGTGCAGGTGCTGAACGGCTCGGGCGAGGGCGGCATCGGCGGGAAGGTCGCGTCGTACCTGCGGGAGGGCGGATTCCACGTCGTGGACGTGAAGAACGCCGACCGCCAGGACTACTTCGCGACCGTGGTGGTCGCGAGGCGCGACGACCCCGCCGCCGCGCTGGCCGTGGCGCGCTACCTCGGCGGCCCGCCGGTGATCCGGCAGGCGTGGGGTTCGGATGTGGCGGAGGTCACGGTGGTGGTCGGCAGCGACCGCAGCCGGCTCCGCCTCGAGCAGTGACGCGGTTCCACAGCGAAGGAGGAAACGGTGTTCAACCTCGGCGGCGCGGAAATGGGAGTGCTGTTCATCATCGTCCTCTTGATCTTCGGTCCGAGCCAGATCCCGAAGCTGGCGCGCGGGCTCGGCCAGGCGATGCGCGAGTTCCGCAAGGCGCAGCACGAGATCACGGACGAGCTGAACCGTGACGAGACGGGCGGCGCTCCGGCCACGCCGCATCGGCCGGCGGACGCCAAGCCGCCCGAGAACAAGCCGCTCCAGTAGCCGGGCCCGGGCCTTTCGCGACCCGGGTCGCCGCGGCCTGGGTCCGGCCGGGAACGCGGACGCGGCGGGAGAGGGCTCCTCGCCGCTCCGGTGTCGGCCGGCGCCGCGGCCTGACCCCGAGGCCGGCGGGCGGAGCGGCGAGCTGCTCGAGACTCCCGGCGCTCCGGTGGCTGCGGACCTCAGCTACCGCTGATTGACGTAGCGGAGGTCCTCCACCTTCGCCTTCATGCGCAGGGCGCCGACCCAGCCGGCGAAGAACGACTGCTGGCGCCGGGTCAGGATCTCGGTCGAGATCTGGCCGCGCAGCTGCTGGTTGAGCAGCGTGTCGGGCGCCGCGTCGCGCCGGTCCACCCGCACGAAGTACCAGCCGGTCATCGCCTGGATCGGGCCCATGACCCTGCCCACCGGGGCGCCGAACGCGACGCCGGCCGCCTCGGGTGCGGTCCCGAGGCTCGGGTCGAGCCGCGCGCGCATCATGTCGCGCGCCACCACGGCCTCGAGGCCGGTGGCTGCGGCCGCGTCCTCGAGCGAGCGTCCCTGCGCGAGCGCCTGGGCGATCCGGTCTGCCTTCGGCTTCGCCAGCTTCACCCGGGCGTCGAGCTCGGCGAGCTGGCGGAGCGGCTCGCCGAGCTGCTCCTTCGGCATCGGGCCACCCTCGTGCCGGCCGGTGACCTCGACGATGGCGAACTCGTCCGAGCCCTCGAACACCGGGCTGACGGTGTGGAGCTTCGCGCCGAGGCCCCACTCGGTCGCCTCGGGCACGCCCGCCAGCGCCTGCGGCTGGGTCGTGGTGTCGAACCACCCGGTCCTGGTGGTGGGGAGGCCCTTCTCGAGCGCCGCCTTGCCCAGGCTCTTCAGGCCGGCCGCGCGGTCGCGCAGCTTCTTGAGCGTCTCGTATTGCTCGGTCAGCGTGCCCTCGCTGGCGCGCACCCGGATGACGATCTGGGCCACGCGCATGCTGGGTGTGCTCGAGATCGGGTCGGGCACGCGCTCGAGCAGCTTGAGGATGATGAAGCGCCCGCCGTCCTGGTAGGGGTCGCTCACGCCGCCGGGCTGGAGCGCGCCCATGTGCGGCCCGAGCTCGGGGCCGAACTCCGCGGGCTGGAACACGCGGTTGATGACGCCGCCCTGCTCGCGGTTGGGGCCCTCGGAGAAGTCGCGCGCGAGCTGGGCGAAATCCTCGCCCTTGCGGGCGCGGTCCACTAGGCTCTGGGCGAGCTGCCTGGCGACGCGCACGTCCTCGGGCGTGTACTTCCTGGGCACGGACAGCACCTCGAGCTCGACGCGCGGGCCGGTGGTGAAGCGGCCCCGCTGCTCGCGGTACACGCGCTCGATGTCGGCCGGCGTGGGCGCAGGGACCTTGGCCTGGACGTCCGGCGGCACCGCGACCACCGTGGCGGTGATCTTCTCGAAGCGGTCGCGGAACGCCTCCTGGAGCTCCGGCTGGCTCAGCTTGACGGAGGCCAGCAGGCGCTCCTCCAGCTTCCGCACCGGGAGCTGGTTCCGGATGACGGTCTCGAAGGCCGACCAGTTGTTGTTGGGGTTCTGCAGCGCGGCCTGGTACTTGGTCGGGTCGAACTTGCCGTCGGTCTGGAAGTCCGGGGATGCCGCGAGCGCCGCCGGGGGCTGGGTCTGGAGCGCCAGCAGCACCTCGCGGTCGTAGGCCCTGAGACCGAGCTCGCGCGCCAGCTGGCCGACCAGACGCTGCGTGAGGAGCGTCTGCCAGGCCTGCGTCTCGATGGCCTTCTCGTCGCGCTCCACCGGCTCGGTGCCCAGCCGGCGCTCGTAGGTCGCGCGCTGGTCGGCGACGGCGTTCTGCCAGTCCGCGCGCGTGATGGGCTCCCCGTTGACCACGCCCACCTCACCGCGCATCTGCGCGCCGCCCGTGGAATCGAACCCCATCCCGAACAGGAACACGAAGCCGCCGACGAAGGTGACGACGATGACGATGATGAGCACCCACCAGATGGCCTTGGTGCGCTTGTTGCCGCTGCGCAGGAATCGAAGCATGCAGAGCTCCCGGCTCGAGGCGAGGGATGACGATGGCAAAGGCGACCGGGGAGTCTAGCAGCCGCTTCCGGGCCGCACAACCTGCAGGCCCGCGATGCGCGCGCGCCGGGACCGGCGCCGGGGGCGCGTCAGGAAGGGGTCCGGACCCGCACGATCCATTGCCTGCGCGCGACGCGTGTGCTACCTGTCACCTCGCACACGGAATCCCGCCCGCGGAGGGTCGTTGAGCATGCGCAGCGAAACGCCGGGCCGCACGGTGGAACCCGAGACGCCACCCCGGCCGTTCTCCTGGCCCATCCAGGTGCTCGACGCGCTCGAGCAGGGGGTGGTCGCGCTCGACCGCGAGCGGCGCGTCACCTACAACAACCGCCGCATCGAGGAGCTGCTCGGCGCCGAGCCCGGCGCGCTGCTGGGCCTGCCCGGGGGCAGGGTGTTCCCCGGCGCCGACGCCCGCTGGCTCAAGGGCGCCTCGCGCGAGCCCCGGGATTTCCGGCTGGAGGCCGAGGGCCGCCAGGTCACCCTCAAGGCCGAGTCCCTGCCGCTGCGCGACGAGGACGGCGACCTGGTGGGCTCGGTGGTGCTGGCCGAGGCGATCTCCGAGACCGAAGAGGGCGAGTTCCAGAAGAAGATCGATCGCCTGGTCTCGCTGGGCGAGCTGTCGGCATACGTGGCCCACGAGATTCGCAACCCGCTGACCGGGATCCGCACCACGGTCCAGTTCGTCGGCTCCAAGCTCAAGCCCAACGACGCCCGGCGGGAGGACCTCGAAGACGTCATCAAGGAGCTCGACCGCATCGAGCAGATCATCACCGGGCTGCTCATGTTCGCCCGCCCGCCCGCTGCGCGACCGCAGCCGTGCGACGTGCGCCAGGTGCTGGACAAGACTCTGGACATGCTCGAGCTCCAGCTCGGGGACGCCCGGGTCAAGCTGTTCAAGGAGTACGCCGAGCTCGAGGACGAGATCCCGCAGGTCTACGCGGACCCGGACCTGACCCAGCAGGTGTTCCTGAACCTGTGCCTGAACGCCGTGCAGGCCATGCCGGAAGGCGGCGAGTTGCACGTCGCGGTGGGGGTGCGGCGCTACCGGACGCGGCGCTCGATGGTGGACGTGTCGTTCGGCGACACCGGGGTGGGGATCCCCAGGGACCTGATGGAGAAGATCTTCGACCCGTTCTTCACCACGCGTTCCATGGGGACCGGGCTCGGCCTCCCCATCTCGGTCCAGATCATGCGCGAGGTGGGGGGAGTCATCACGGCGAAGAACAACCCGGGCGGGGGCGCCACCCTGCGGGTCTCCTTCGCCATCCCGGCCGAGCCGCCCGGGCGGCCGGAGGAGTAGCGCGTGAAGGTCTCCGTGCTCGTGGTGGACGACGAGCTCCTGATCCGCAAGTCGCTGACGCGGGTGCTGCGGGAGAAGGGCTACGCCGTCGAGAGCGCCAGCACCGGCGCCGAGGGGCTCGAGAAGGTCACGGCGGTGCGGCCGCAGGTGATGATCCTCGACATGCGGCTCCCGGACACCGACGGCCTCTCGGTGCTGCGCCGCGTGCGCCAGGTGGACCCGCTGCTGCAGGTGATCGTCATCACCGCCTTCGGCGACGTGCAGTCCGCGGTGGACGCCATGAAGCTCGGGGCCTGCGACTTCCTGCGCAAGCCGTACGAGAAGGAGGATATCGAGCTCGCGGTGGAGGCCGCCGCCCGCACCTTCCGGCAGGCGAACGAGCTCGACATCTACCGGCGCAAGGCGTGGCGGCACTACTCGGGGGAGGAGATCATCGGGAACTCCCTCCCGATGCGCGAGGTCCGCGACCTCATCGAGAAGGTGGTGCGCAGCCAGGCGACCTCGGTGTTCATCACCGGGGAGAGCGGCACCGGCAAGGAACTGGTCGCCCGGGCCATCCACTACCG
>ERZ1292640.2151-Hain-H43-02um-R1-2151-length-15964-cov-7_pt1 | contig 15964 bp, 10 predicted proteins | sample MGYA00564404_ERZ1292640 | MGnify/ENA primary metagenome ERZ1292640 (study PRJEB36523, sample SAMEA6512636) | groundwater metagenome | collected 2019-01-08 | study: AquaDiva: Metagenomics assemblies of 32 groundwater samples
TCTCTCTGTGCTCTTTGTGATCTCTGTGGTTCATCAACTTCTGTTCTTAGGTTCAACCGTCCCTTCGGGACTTGGGCCCTCCCCGGCGCAATTCCACCCTTGAAAAGGCGGGCTATTCTCAAATCTCCCATCCGGGAGAGGGCATTCGGAAGCCTCTCTCGGTTGGAGCAGCACACGACCGGAAATGTCCAAACTCCAGCGCCGGTTTGCAGCCGGCTTGCCATGCCGGATCACGCAAAGCCGGTTGGGAAAGCAGCGCTCCGTTCCGGGGGGAGACAATTCATCCGCCGTGGTTGACGGCTTATGCCGATCAAGGGCTGAGATTCTCGCGCAAGCCCTTGAGCGGGTCGAAAGCGTATTCCAACAGCGTGCGCTGGCCAAGGCTGACTCGCGCCTCGCCCTTCATGCCCACCTGCAATGGACGGGGCTGCTTTTGCACCATCAATGTGAATTGCTCCAGCGAGGCCAAGGCCACGAAATGGTCTCCTGTGGCAGACGTGACCGCCGCCGGGCTGATCCAATCTAATTTGCCCGCCACCGTGCCGTAACGATGGTAATGGAACGCGTCAAAAAAGAGACGGACCCGTTGGTTGGCGCTCACTTGGGAAAGTCCCTCCTGCCGGAGGAGCAAGCGCGCGCGTGGCTTTCCTTCCACCGGTGAAAGCTCGCACAGTTGCTGGCCCGGCTGCACGACAGTGCCGGCGCTCCGCTGGGCCATCGAAATGACGACGGCGTGGTACGGGGCGCGGACGCGCCACAAGTCCCCCTGGCAATTCTCCAACTGCCGCGCCCGCGCCTCGAGGCGGGCCTTGAGTTTGTTTTCCTCCGCCTGTTCGTCCGTGCGTTGCCGGGAGCGTTCGGCTTCCAGCCGCTGCCGATCCAGGATGGCTTGCTGGCGGGATTTTTCGGTGACACTGACATCCTTTTCGGACTGAGCAAGATCAAGCTGGGCTTTCAACAGTTCCACTTCAGAAATGAGGCCGCTTTTGAACAGTTCTTCCATGCGCCGGGCGTAACCTCTGCTGAACTCCGCATGTTTCCCGCGAAAGACCAACTCCTGTTCCACCTGGGCCATTTCTTCCTTCTTGATCGAGAGCAGCGACTCGAACGATTTCTCCAGTTTTTGAGCGCGTTCTTTTGAGGCGTTCAAGTCCTCCCGGTCGTTCTGCAATTGTGTCTGCCAGGCGCGGATTTCGTCCGACCGCAGCACAAACAGGACGGTTCCCGCCTCGACCTCTGTCCCTTCCTCGGTCTGAACGGCCTGCACCACCGCCAGCAACGGCGCTTGGATCGGGTCCGCCCCCTTTTCTGAAATCAGGACAAACGGACTGCGAATGGTCTCCGGCACGCGCACGACCAGCACCGCGATGAAAGCGAAGAAGAACATCGTCAGCAACAGAACGGCCATCCAGCGAACCACCTGGGGTGGCGGGTCCTGGGGCAGCATCTCGGCTTCTTTGTCGAGCGCGGACGAAGCGGGCTGAAGCATCTGGAGCGATGAGTTCATGATGAGCCGTCAAATTCCCAATTGCTGGCTGGACAGGTAAAAGTATAGCCCGCGGGCCGCCATCAATTGTTCGTGTGTTCCCCTTTCGATCACCTGCCCTTTTTCCAACACCACAATGGCGTCGGCATCGCGGATGGTGCTGAGCCGGTGCGCAATGACGATGCTGGTGCGGCCGGCCATCAAGCGGTTCAAATTGCTCTGGATGGCCCGCTCCGATTCTGTGTCGAGCGCGCTGGTCGCTTCGTCAAAAATCAAAATGGGCGGATCATAATAGATGGCCCGGGCGATGGAGATTCGTTGCTTTTGCCCGCCCGACAAGGAGAGTCCGCTTTCCCCGATCCGCGTCTCATAGCCCAGCGGCAGGCGCATGATGAAATCGTGGGCATTGGCCAGTTGCGCCGCCCAGTGGACACGCTCAAAATTTGGCTCCGGATCACCGAACGCAATATTGCGCAGGATCGTGTCGCTGAACATGTGGTTTTCCTGGAGCACCATGCCGATCTTGCGGCGCACGTCCCGGTAATTGAGTGTCTTCAAGTCAACCCGGTCCACCCGGATTGTCCCTTCCGTCGGCTCCAGCAGGCCGGCCAGCAGCTTGATGAGCGTGGTTTTGCCGCAGCCGCTCCGTCCCACGATCGCCACGGTTCGGCCGGGCGCAATTTCCAGGTCAATGCCCTGCAAAATGTGCGGGGCTTCCGGCCCGCCGTAGCGGAAGCCGACCTGGCGCAATTCCAGATGCCCTTCCAACGAACGAATGGGCCGCAAACGCGAACGATCCCGGCCTTGCTCGGGTTCCTGTTCAAACACGTCGTTCAACCGGTTCAACAGCACCGTGACCAGTTGAAATTCATCCCATAAACTCAACACGCGCAAAAGCGCGCCCCCCGCGAGGCCGAGCAAGGTGTTGTAAGCGACAAAGCCGCCCACCGTCAGCCGGCCTTGCATCACCATGCTGGCCCCAACCCAAAGAAAAAGGGTTGTCGAAAGCAAACCGATCGCCTGAATACCCGTTTGATATGACAGGGTGATGAATTGACCGCGAAACCGCTTGCGCGCCACGGCCAGAAACTCGTTCAGCATCAGATCGCGAAAGGCCGGTTCGGCGGCGGCGGCTTTGACGGCCTCAATGCCTTTGATGGCGTTGATCTGGTGCGAGCTGTACTTGCCGTAGCTTTCTTCCAGGTCGGCGTAGAGCGGCCTCATCACTTTCACCGAGAAATACATCAAGCCGGCGTAGAGCGGCATGACCACGAGAAAAACCGCCAGCAAAACCAGATTATAAATGCCCATCAGGCAGAGGCTGCCCGCCAGTTGGACCAGGGCCAGGAGGCCGCCCAGGCCTTGCTGCATGATGAACATCCGGACCTGCCGGGCCCCATCCAAACGCCGCTGAATGTCGCCCGTGCGGCGGCTCGTGAAATAGCTCATGGGCAGCGCGAGCAATTGGCGGGTCAGAAAATCAAGAATCTCACTGTCAATCCGGACCGTGATAAAGCTGAGCAGATACTGCTGCACCAGGTTGGACAGCAGCAGGAAGACCTGCGTCGCCGCCAGGCCGATGATGATCATTATCAGCAGGCCCGCCTCCCGCTCCACCATCACCTTGTCCACCACCACTTGCGTGAAGATGGGCAGCAGTAGCATGAGAACGCTCACGACCATGGACAAGAGCAAAACCTGGAGCAAAACCGGCTGGAACTTTTTGAAAAACGGCAGCAGCCAGCCCAAGGTCGAACGTCCTTCGGGGGCCTGCTCGAATTCGACCGTATAATCGAACAAGGCCGCGTAGCCGGACCATTTCTGCTCGAACTCAGCCCTGGCGATGCGCCGCGCCCCCTGCGCCGGGTCCAGCACGCGCACGTACTTCTTCCCGACGTCAAACACGATGATCCAGTGATTCCCTTGCCAATGGACAATGGCCGGCAGCGGGAGATGCGGCAGGTTGCGCAAGGAAACCTTGAGCGCGCGCGCCGCCAGGCCGAGTTCGACCGCCGCGTGGCAGATCGCTTTCAAACTCGTGCCGTCGTGCGAGGTGTGACACAATTGCCGGATGCGGGCCAGGCTGACCTGCCGTCCGAAATGCCGGCAGATCATGGCCAGGCAGGCAGCGCCGCAGTCCGCTTCATCGATTTGCTGCACAAAGGGAGGGCGTCGGATGCGTTTGGCTCGTTTGCGAAACAACCCATGCTCATCGGCAAACGGCTCTTCCTTTTCCTCCTTTTCTGGAGCTTCGGTCTCGGTGGCTGGAGACGGCGCTTCCCACTCTGAAGCCCGTTGTTTCTCGGCGGCAGCCTCGGCCGGCAGGAGTTCCTGGGAAAAATCCAACGGCAGGCGTGCCTCGGTGTCGGCCTGATATTGGGCCATGCGCTCCTTCATCAACTGCGAAAACTCCGGATACTGGCGGTCTAAATCCCGCACTCCGTCCGGCGGCAGCGCCAGGAGCTGGCAATCCGCCACCGCCTCGGCGGTGGCCGCTCGCGGCGAGCCGTTCAACAGCGAAAGTTCGCCAAAGAAATCGCCTTCGCGCAGAAACGCGCGATTTCGGGCCTGGCCATTTTGCTGGGAATAAACCCGGACACGCCCTTCCTTGATGATGTCTGATGTACATTGGCCCCGCCGGATCGCCTTGCCGGATAATGACCTGCCCTTTGGCAAAAGCCATCGGCACCAGTTTTTCGAGCAAGGCATTCATGGTCTGCGCCGGCAAGCGCCCGAAGTTGCTGTACTCGTAGAGGAAAGCATGCAGCGTTTTCCAGCGGGCCCGTATCTCCAGGAAACTTTTTATTTCGGGGCATTGCTCGGTCAGCGCCGAAAAATCCTCCCGGTTCAAGCGCAGCACTTCCACGGCGGTGCTGCACCGCACGCTGGCCATGCGCGGGCCTCCGCTGAACAAGCCCGCCTCGCCAAACTCGTCGCCGGGGTGCAGCACGTTGATGGTAAATTCCTCGCCGGTGTTGTCGGTCTTGCCAATGACCCGCGCCCGGCCCAGGGTCAAGAGGTAGAAGGCATCGGCCTCTTCTCCTTCACTGATGATCAAATCCCCAAAATCGTAGTGTTCTTCCCGGAACAAAGCCCTCAGCTTCTCGTAATGCTCCGGCGGCAAGAATTTCAACAACGACGAACGCCGCAGGAGTTCCTCGGATTCGGCTTTCATCCGGCGCGCGCCTCCTTCAAGGACCAGCGGATCATTTTCGCATCGAGGTCGGAAAAACAGGAGTCCAGGATTTGCCGATCCACCCGGTCTCGAACCCTGGAATCCTCCAGACTGGGTTCGGTTTTATTGACGATCCGATAGAGTTGGAAACCGCCCTGTCGGTCCCACGGCTCCAAGACGGCCCCCACCGCCGCGCCCAGGAAGGCTTGCTGCAATGCCTCCGGCAAGTCGCCCAGCAGGCATTCCGAACGGTGATAGGGATACCGTGCGTCCTTCGCCAGGTTCGCCATGGGAACACCATCCTCCGTCAGACAAAGAAAGGCCTCGCGCGCCGCTGGATACGATTCCAACTCGATCGTCTCCACCTCAAATCGCATCATGGGCAACCGGAGAACGCTTAAGGTTTGGAACCGGTTCGCCGGCGTCAGCAACAGCTCACACCGCTGCTGGTAGGCCGACTCTATCCGGATCATTTTTTCCAGCCAGCTTGAATCGCGTTCCAAACGCATCAGCCATCCGGCCAGCATTGACTCATCCAATCCGGCCCGTTGGAAGAACCGCTGGCGTTCGCGCTGCATCTGGCCGGCATAGATCTCTGCGCCCACTGAGTCTGCGCAAGAGGCCGTCACTCGCCGGCTCAAATTGGCGGCCAGCCGCTCAAAAGCACCCGACAACAACAGCTCCTGGCGCAGCAATTCCCGCCCTTCGAGCGCGGCCGCTGGAATTTCGGCCGGGCCCGGTTGAAGCTGTTGGCCCGCCTTCTGTCTCCAATAAAGCCTGAAAAGATGGTTCTCGAAATCCTCCAGCGTCAAATCACGGGCTTCGAGCCATTGCTCCGTTTCTTCGGTGGTGATCAAGTCTCTTTTGTAGCGGAACTCTTCGGAGAGCGATTGCAGCGCGTCGGCGTCAGCTTCCAGTTCTTGCTCCTCGGCGCGCGTCTGGGCTTCGACCGACAGCCGCAACTCCTCCCACAAAGGTTGCGCCTCACCCAGAAAAAAGGCCGCGCAAATCACTTCGCCAACGGTGCAGACCGTGTCGCTGTGCGCAAAGACCGCGCGGCTCTCCGGATTTATGATGGACGGGCGCATGTTTGGGACGCTGACCATCATTTAACATGCACCTCGAAGACTGTCAGCAGCTAAATGGGTGCCCTCGGAAATGCCGGTCAGCAAAGGTATGGAGCGCGGAATTCTTGTTGAGTTATTGTCGATTCATGATAGAGCCAATCGGCTAAACATGCCAACCAGCTTAAGAATCGCCAGGGTAGCCCTCCTGATTGGATTTTCAGGGGCAACGTTTGCTCTGGCGCCCGCACTCATGGCGCAAGATGGAATCCCGCCGGATAGACTGCCTCCGGCCTTGCGTGGCATGAATTTGGACCGCCTTTCCTCCGGAATTTATTGGGCGATTGCGGCTGGCGCCGGTGTCGTCCGCTGGCCGGAGCCAAGTACCAGGCCGCCGGGGATGTCGAGCCTGGCCAGCCAAAGCGTTACGGCCATTCTTGACCCGAAAGTGGGCCTTAATGTTCGTTTCGGCGATGATCCTTCTGCATTGCCCGCCGACCGCCGCGCACAAGCGGAACCACACGTGGCCCGCAGCTTTGGAGATACAAACTTGGTCGTGGCCACCTTCCAAGAAGGCCGCTTCGAGAATTACGGGGCCGTCGATTGCGGCTATGCGATCAGCCAAGATGGCGGCCTTAGCTGGACTCGCGCTTTGATTCCGCATCTGACGAAATTGGTGGGCGGCCCCTTTGAACGCGCTTCGGACCCGGTCGCCGGAGTTGATCTGCAAAACAGTATTTTCATCAATACGATTGGGATTCAAGGGCGGGAGTCCGGTGCCGTCGTCCTCAGCAAATCGACCAATGGCGGAACCACGTTTAGCGAACCCCTCACGGTCTTCGCGCCACCGACCACGAATGCGTTTCCGGACAAAAACTGGATGGCGATCAACACCTTTCCCGGCACAGCAACGGCGGGCCGCATTGTGGTGACGTTTACTTATTTCATTCGGACGAACGTTCCTCCCTTCCAAAGTCAGGTATTGACCACACCCATCGTCAGCACCTACAGCGATGACGGTGGCAGCAGGTGGAGTCCCCTCCGCGTGATCAGCCCATTAAACTGCCAAGGTTCGCAGCCGGTCTTTCTGCCGGATGGATCGCTGGCCGTCGTTTACTGGAATTTTTGGAGCAATCCTTCCCTCAATGCCGGCGGCGAACATATAGAAGTGGTGCTCTCTTCTGATGGCGGCCAGACTTATGGCGAACCACAATTGGTGGCGCTGGTGAATCCCTATGGCGATGCCGTCGCCAGAAACCCTGGATTCCTGCCCTCGGCGACCACTGATCGGCAAGCGGGCGTGCTTTACGTCGCCTATCAAGCGCGGGAGAATGATCCACAAATCCTCATTACGAAATCCATTGACAAGGGGCGCACCTGGAGCAGACCAGTGCGGGTAAATGATTCACCACCAGGCGTCTCGGCCTTCAATCCGGCGATCACGGCTTCACCCGATGGCCAGCATGTTTCTGTCATGTTCTATGACAAACGCCACGGGACCAACGCCAATTTTGTCGATCTTTACCTGGCAGAATCGTTCGACGGCGGGGATACCTGGAAAGCGAACCTTCGACTTTCCACGGTTTCGTCGGACCTGCGGTTGGCGCCGCTGACACCCTATGGCCGAATGGTCGGCGATTATCAAGGCATGGTGCCGGCCTTAAGTTCCAACGCACCGGCGGTCGCCGTCTGGGTTGATACCCGCACGGGCTCGCCGGACCCATTCTCGGTCCAGATCAAACGCACCCAGGGCACGACCTTTGAAACGTGGCGGACGTTGCGTTTCACCGCCACAGAACTGCTCACCCCGGCGCTGAGCGCTGCCCAGAGCCAACCGGCGGGCGATGGCATTCCTAATCTGTTCAAGTATGCTTTCGGCCTCGAACCGGCTATTCCTGCAGCGAGTCCTTTGCTGATTACCGGCTCAGGTTCCGGCCAGCAACTGCCGGTCGCTCTCTCCTGTCAACGTCTTGCCGTCCTCAGCGATCTGGAATTCTCTTGGGAATCCTCCAACGACTTGGTTTCCTGGCAAACCTTTGTTCCTCTCGATCAGACAGTGGGGCCTGCGATTGATCCAACAAAAGAAGCGATCCTGGTCGGTGTCCCGATTGGTTTGGAACCTTCACGGTTTTTCCGCCTCGGCGTTATCAAGGCTCGTTAAGTTTATTGAACCTTTAATCCTGAGTTTAAACCACGAAATACACGAAAACAGAACAGCTTAGGTAAAGGCTCTTTCTCACCTGCCGGGTGAATGATCCGCTGGTTCCAAGTATTTCCTCTTTCGTGTTTTACCTGTATTTCGTGGTTGCAGTTGCTTTTCCCAGGTTGAGACCCGGCCGGGTACCATGAGAGTCGAAGCGCATCCATTTAGCGGGGAAGACCACTCTTCTGTCGAACTTGGGTTGGGTGTAATCCCCCACTGCTCAAGCCTGAGGGCTCGTTGGCCCGCCAGTCCCTGGCAAGAGGCTCGTTTGCACCCAAGTTGCATCCTCCCTGAGCGGGACTGCCGCCATCATCACAAGTATTTTTGAATGAGCTAGTTACATCATACGGTAGGCGTGAGTTTGAGCCGGGCAAAGCTGCCACGATGGTACTTCTGGCGAATTGGCACGCAGAGAGCTTTGTGCTCGCTTACAAACGTTGTGACTTACGCAGATGCAGCGTCAAATTATGAACTGCGAGCGACATTAACCTATGAAAAACCATCTATTCTCAAAGGGCAAAGCCCTTTTCTTGATCGTATGCACCCTCGGCCTTGGGAACGGTCTCCTGGCCCAGGATGCTCCGCCTCTCCCCCCAGTGCCTCCGATTCCGCCCGCGATCGACCTTCCGGCAGTAGAGATTCTTGGTACTGACCCAACGGCACTGGTCGGCGCCAGTTCCGGCGCGTTTACTGTGGTCCGGAGCGGCTCGCCGACGGCCGCCCTGGTCGTCCAGTATGCCATTTCCGGCACGGCTGTTAACGGCGTCGATTACAGCCAGATCAAAAGCGACGTCACTATCCCCGCCGGATTCCTCGCTACGGACATCGTGATTGTGCCGATCGGCGATTCACCGAATAGGGGCAACAGAACTATTATCCTGACCCTGCAGACCAACGTTAACTACCGGTTGCGCGAGCACAAGAAGGCCACTCTAAACCTCGTCGATGATGTGTTCAACAACCAGGCACCCGTCATTGCCCTGACCAGCCCGGCTGACGGCACAGTTTTCAAGTTGCCTGACGTGGTCACCCTTCAGGCCACTGCGACCGACCCGGATGATACGCTGCTCAAAGTCAGCTTCTACGCCAACGACCGAAGCCTGGGCCGCGTGACCAACAGCCCTTACACCTTGACTTGGACCAACCCACCCTCGGGCAGCTACGCGTTGTTCGCTCGAGCCGTGGATCCCTTGGGCAAATCGACCCTCTCCGCGCCGGTCCATATCACCGTGACGAACGCGCCGCCGGTCATCAAACTGCTCAGTCCGGTCGATGGTTCAACCGTAGCGCTGCCAGCCAATGTCACCGTCCAGGCGGACGTAACCGACAGCGATGACGCCGTGGTCAAGGTCCAGATTTATGGCGATAACAAGCTGTTGGCGACACTTACAAAAGCCCCCTATTCGGTCGTGTGGACCAATGTTCCGCCCGGCAAGCATTCTGTGACGGTGCGCGCAACGGACGAATTCGGCGTGACGGCTGCGGCCTCGGTCGAGTTTAGCGTGGTCAACAATCCGCCCGTGGTCAATCTGGTCAAACCCACCGGCGGCGCGAACTTTCCCGCCAAGTCCACCATCACGCTGGAGGCTAATGCATCCGACACTGATGGCACAATTACCCGCGTCAGCTTCTGGGCCAGCAGCCGATACCTGGGCGCGGTCAGCAAGGCCCCCTACACGCTGGCTTGGAAAAATGTGCCGGCGGGAGTGGATAGCCTCAGGGCAATCGCCACGGACAACTATGGTTGGAAGACCGAGTCGAGCAAGGTTTTGATCTCGATATCGAAGTAAGGCGCTCCGTTTGAGCCCAGGACATCCGGGGCATCACGCCGCCGCCAGGACCCTCGGCTGGATGCGCTCCAACTCGCGGCCCAGGGCCTGTTTGGCCTGCCGCAGATCGTAGTCCTGTTGCAGACCCAGCCAATAGCCTTCGCTCAGACCGAAGTAACGGGCCAAGCGCAGGCCCGTGTCCGCAGTCACCGCGCGCTGGCCCGCGAGAATGGCCGTGCTGCGGGTCAGCGGCACGCCGATGTCCTTGGCCAAGCGGTAGGGCGTGAGGCCCATCGGCTCCAGAAATTCCTCGCGCAGCAGTGTGCCTGGATGGGGGAAGTTTAGTTTCATGGTTCAATGGTAATCGCAGATTTCCACGTCGCAGGCGTCGCCGGCCTCCCAGCGGAAACAGACGCGCCATGGGTCGTTGATGCGGATTGCGTGCTGGCCCGCGCGGTCGCCACGCAGGGCCTCCAGGCGGTGGCCCGACGGCACCCGCAGGAATTCGAGCCGCGCCGCGCGATTCAGGCAACGCCAGCTTGTTCAAGGCCCTTTGCTGGATGTCAGCCGGCGCGAGCCAGCCTGCCGAAGCAGCAGGCTGGAAAGCTTGCTCTACCAGCGGCGGCGGTTCCCGTGTCCCGGCCGCGCCTTGCCTCCCTGACCTGGACGCGCGGACGGCGGTCGCACCGCACGGTGCTGTGGCCCTGGCCGCGGACCGGGATGGAGCGTCACTGTCGGTTCTCCCGCGGCGGCGTAGTTGAAGCCCTCCGCTTTCTTGCGCACGATCCCGCGCCCGATGAATCGCTCCAGCGACCGCAACGCGGTGTGGTCCTCCGGCGTGACGAAGCTGATCGCATCGCCCACCGCGTGCGCCCGTCCCGTGCGGCCGATGCGATGCACGTAATCCTCCGAATGCATGGGGAAATCAAAATTCACCACGTGCGAGATGCCGTCCACGTCAATGCCGCGCGCGGCGATGTCCGTGGCCACCAGCACCCGCACGGCGCCCGACTTGAAATCCTTGAGGGCGCGCAGGCGTTGGTTCTGCGAACGGTTGGAATGCAGCGTGGCCGTGTTGATGCCGTGCTGCTCCAGATTGCGCGCGATGCGGTCGGCGCCGTGTTTCATGCGGGCGAAGACGAGCACCATGTCCATGCCCGGATCGCGCAGCAGATGCACGAGCAGGGCGGGCTTGAGCTGCTTGGGCACTTCATAGACGAGCTGCGTCACCGTCTCCGCCGGGTTCGCGCGGCGGCCAATCTGAACGATCTTCGGGGCGCGCTGGAACTCGTGCGTGATCGATTCGATCTCTTTCGAGAGCGAGGCGGAGAACATGAGCGTCTGGCGCTTCTGGGGCAGCGCGCGGATGATGCGCCGGATGTCCGGCAGAAATCCCATGTCCAGCATCCGATCCGCTTCGTCAAGCACGAGAAACTGCAGCCCGGTGAAGTTGGCGCAACCGCGGCCCATCAGGTCGAGCAGGCGGCCGGGCGTGGCGATGATGATGTCCGCGCCGGAGCGCAGCGCCTGGATTTGGGCGTGTTCCCCCACGCCGCCAAACACCGCGGCCGTCCGCACGGGCAAATGCTTCCCATACGCGCGCACGTCTTCCTCGATTTGCGCGGCCAGTTCGCGCGTGGGCGCGAGGACGAGCACCCGGGTACCGCACGGTCGGCTGCCGGCGAGCTGGGTCAGGATCGGCAGGGTGAAGGCCGCCGTCTTGCCGGTGCCGGTCTGGGCGATGCCGATCAAATCGTGTCCGGCCATCGCCGGCGGGATGGCGGCCGACTGGATGGGCGTCGGCTCGGTGTAACCGGCTTCTTGGACGGCTTTGAGAACGCGGGCTTCGAGGCCCAGGGCGCGAAAAGGCATGAAGTGAGGAGCTAGGTAGTCGGCGGTTGATCGGGCGGAGCCTCGGGAGCGGGAGACGGTTTCGGAGCGTCCGCTTCGCGGGGATTCCTGGCGCGCTTGTTGCGCGGCAGCGGACTGAGGATCACATTCAGGTCGCGCTCGCCCAGCATCTTGGGCGGAGCATCGGCCTGACCGTAAGCGGCGGCCTCTTTGACAAATCTGTTGACCACGTCGAAGCCGAATTCCTTGTGGGCGCGCTGGCGTCCGCGGAAGCGCAGCTTGACCCGCACCTTCATGTCGTCGCACAGGAACTCAATAGCGTGGCTCAGCTTGACCGAGAAATCATGAGGATCAATGCCCGCACTGAGCTGCAGTTCCTTCATCTTGGTTCCGGGATTTCGCGACTCCTTGTGACTCTTGGCTTCCTCGTACAGGAGTTTGCCGTAATTGACGATGCGGCACACCGGCGGCGTGGCGTTGGGCGAAATCTCGACGAGATCCAGGCCCTTGCTTTGGGCGAGGCGGATGGCCTCGCCCAGGGGCATGACGCCCAGTTGCGTCTTGGTTTCGTCCAGGACCCGCACTTCGCGGGCGCGGATCTTCCCGTTTCGGCGGTGCTTGGGTTCCCGGGAATGAAAGGCCCGAGAAGGATATGGGCGGCTCAATGAGTCCTCAACGGTTGAAGGTGGTCCATGTGGCTAGGGTGGCAGGATGTTCTGAAAAGTTGTCTTGCATTGAACGTGAGATGGGCAAAAAAAGCCGACAGGAGGACTTCCGAGAAGTCCACCCGGCGGAACATGTCTTCTGACATAGGGTCAGGTCAGTAGTTGGAACGGCGTCCACCGCCGTAACCGCCGCCGCCACCGCCGCCGCCGGTCCGGGCTTCGCGCGGACGGGCTTCATTGACGGTGAGGGCACGGCCCTTCCAATCCTTGCCGTTGAGCGCCTGAATGGCGGCGTCGGCCCCTTCCTTGGTGGCCATGGTGACAAAGCCGAAGCCGCGGGCTTTGCCGGTCACCCGATCCTGCATGAGGTTGACCTCAGTGACCGGGCCGTGTTGAGAGAAAAGGTCTTGAAGATCGTTCTCCAAGGCGTCGAAGGATAGGTTTCCCACGTATAATTTCGTATTCATAATGACTTTCGTGCTTAGACAAATTGCTCTTTTCAGACTGTTCCCGACCATCGGGTTTCAAATCATCATTGAATCACGCTCAAGTGAAGATCTACCAGGGCTTGAAATCGACAGGTGTCTAATTCATCCCCATCCTACGTGTTATCCGGTGAAATGCAAAAGCTTTTTCAGAAATCGCGGCCGGGAGGGCTGGGCTCAATCTCAGGGCCGTCGCTGCTCGGATCGAAGGGCATGACCCGCAGTCCTCTCTCACACCATTGACTTGCCGCCGTTGCCAGATCACTCTTCGGCCATGAGCCATGTCCGGAAATCATTCGTCGTCCCCGGCCAACCAGCAGGCCGCCGCAACCTTGTCAGACTACTTTCCCTTCTGTTCCTGTTGGCCTTGGATGGGCCGGCCGCCCGGGCGGACTGGCCGGAGTTCCGCGGGCCGCGGGGGGATGGCCATGTCTCGGCCCCGGGCGACACCAAACCCGTCGGCCTGCCGCTTCACTGGAGCGAGACGAACAACCTCAAATGGAAAACAGAGATTCCGCATCGTGGCTGGTCCACGCCGGTGGTGATGGGCGGCCAGGTCTGGTTGACCACGGCGACGCAGGATGGCCATGACTTCTTCGCCATCGGTGTCGATGCCGAAAGCGGAAAGATTCTTTTTAACGAAAAGGTGTTTCACAGTGATAATCCGGAGTCGCTCGGCAACGGCGCCTCAATGAACTGTTACGCGACGCCGTCACCCGTGATCGAGCCGGGCCGGGTCTATGTCCACTTCGGCAGCTTTGGGACCGCGTGTCTGGACACCGTCACGGGCAAAGTCCTCTGGAAACGGAACGATCTGCCATGCCGTCATTACCGCGGCCCGTCTTCGTCCCTGGTCCTCTTCGAGAACCTGTTGATCCTGACGATGGACGGCGTCGATCTGCAGTATCATGTCGCGCTCGACAAGCAAACCGGCCAGACCGTCTGGAAGACCAATCGCTCGGTCGCATGGAACGACGAGAACGTGCCGGGACAAATGGCGAAGGACGGGGATTTGCGCAAGGCCCACAGCACACCGTTGATCGTGACCGCCATCGGCACGCCTCAGATGTTCAGCGCCGGCGCCAAGGCGGCCTACTCTTACGACCCGCGCACCGGACGGGAACTTTGGAAGGTTCAGTACCCGGACTGGTCGGTCGCTCCCCGTCCGCTCTACAACCAGGGCCTGGTCTATTTTGTCACCGGCCTGACGAAAAAGGAACTCTGGGCGGTCCGTCCTGACGGCCAGGGCGACGTGACCGACACCCATGTGGCGTGGAAGCTCGCCACCCACGTGGGCAAATACGCTTCGCCGATACTGGTGCACGGCCTCATCTACACGGCGGCCGAGGAGAGCTTCGTCACCTGCCTGGAGGCCGCCACAGGAAAGGTCGTCTGGACCGAGCGCATCGGCGGCAAATACGCAGCTTCGCCGGTTTATGCCGATGGACGGCTTTATTTCTTCGATCAGCAGGGGACGACCACGGTCCTGAAACCTGGCCGCACTTGCGAGCCGTTGGCAACGAACACGCTGGCGAGCGGCTTTATGGCTTCGCCGGCAGTCTCCGGCAAGGCGTTCTTCCTGAGAACCAAAACCCACCTGAACCGCGTTGAATCGGTGGGGTCCGAAAGCAAATGATTACGATCTGCCGGAGGCCTCGCTCTGCCGCTGCAAGACCGATCTGATTTGTTCGGCGGCCGGCATTTTGGCAGCGAGTTTTTGGCGCAGGAGGCGATAGAGCGCGGTGGCCTGCTGTTGGCTGGCCGCAATTTGTTCCGCGCTCAACCGTCCGAGCATTCGGTCGCGGCTTTCGTTGGCCTGCTTGAAACCCAAAGCAGTAGCTATGTTATACCACCACTTGTAGGCTTCGACATAATCCTGCGGCACGCCAGCAGCGTTTTCAAAGCAGAGACCCAAACGGTATTGCGATTCAAGATGCGCCTGCTCAGCGGCACGGCGAAACCACTTGGCGGCTTCGGCGTGGTCTTGTGCCACACCCAAACCCTCCTGGTAGAGTTGTGCCACACGGGCCTGGGCCTCCACGATCTCTTGTTCCGCGGCCAACTGCAACCACTTGGCAGCCTCGGCGAAATCCTGTGCGACGCCCAGTCCCTGGTCATAGTATTGACCGAGCCGGGCTTGCGCTTCCGCGACACGTTGTTCGGCCGCTGGTCGGAACCAATGGGCGGCCTCCGCGTAATCCTGCGCCACGCCTTGTCCGCGATCGTAGAGCCAGGCCAGCCGGATTTGCGCGAGCAGGTGGCGCTGCTGGGCGGCCAGTCGATACCAACGAACGGCTTCAGCGTAGTCTTGAGGCAGACCGTGTCCGTTTTCGGAGTAGAAACCGAGTTTGAATTGCGCCGTCGCCTCGTTCTGGTTGGCCGCGAGGCGGTACCATTGGATGGCTTTGGCCACATCCAACTCCACGCCGAGGCCCTGTTCATAGCATGAACCGAGATGCAACTGAGACCCGACGTGGCCCCGCTCGGCTGCGACCTGATGCCACACCGCCGCTTGCGCATGATTCTTGGGCAAACCCTGGCCATGGAAATAGAGCTGTCCGAGGGAAAAGGCCGCCTCCAGATGGCCTTGATCGGCCGCTTTCTGGGTCCAGTGCGCCGCCTCGGCATAATCCTGGGGAACTCCCTGGCCCTTGAGGCAGCAAACGGCGAAGCGGTGCTGCGCGTCCACGTGGCATTGTTCGGCGGCGCGGTGAAACCATTGCGCGGCCTCGGCATCATCTTGCTCCACGCGCTGACCGGTCTGGTAGAAGCATGCCAGTTTAAACTGGGCTTCGGCGTGGCCATTCTCGCCCGCCCGACGGTACCAGTTGAGCGCCTCGGCAAAGTCAACTGGCAACCCTTCGCCGGATTCGAGGCGGCTGGCCAGCGTGTATTGGGCGACAACATGGTTTTGTTCAGCAGCCCGGCGCTGCCACAGAATTGACTCCGCAAAATCCTGCGGCACGCCTCGCCCTGCCTGGCAAAGTCCGCTCAGGACAAACTGGGCCTCAGCCACGCCCCTTTCGGCGGCGGTCTGGATCAAAAGACCCGCCAACACATCGTCTTGGGCGAGATCCTGGCCGGCCAGGTATTTCTGTCCCAGTCTGAACTGGGCAACAGGATCGTCCAATTCCGCCGGCTGCAACTGCGAATCGGGGGCGTCCAGGCTCCGGCTTTCATCAGTCGGCAGAGGCGGCGGCGCGTGAGCGGCAATCGTTTCCGTTGGCCCGCTGCCTGATTCGACAAGCCTTGGACCATCGTCGGCC
>ERZ1292640.2152-Hain-H43-02um-R1-2152-length-15963-cov-8_pt1 | contig 15963 bp, 10 predicted proteins | sample MGYA00564404_ERZ1292640 | MGnify/ENA primary metagenome ERZ1292640 (study PRJEB36523, sample SAMEA6512636) | groundwater metagenome | collected 2019-01-08 | study: AquaDiva: Metagenomics assemblies of 32 groundwater samples
TCCCTTCGCCCGCCCGACGGAGAATAATGGGACGCGGTGGAACGCGTCCCTACCAATTCGATGGTGACGTTTTGCACTTCCGCACGCGGCGTGCGCGAGGTAGCCTGCGGTCATGGCCGAGCACTCGCCGCTTTATCGACAGGTCGGACGCAAGACACCCACAGGTGGAGCGCACATTTTCCTTGGCCAGCCGAACATCTTCTTCGTTACAGTCAACGCCAAGGACCGCGTGCCGTGGATGAATCAGCCGTCCGTGCATTCATCGCTGGTCAGCCTCTGGCGCGAGGAGGCAACGGCGTGGCTGGTCGGCTATTACCTGATCATGCCCGACCACCTGCATTTTTTCTGCGCCCCGTACGACCTGCACTTCAACATCGACCAGTGGATCACTTTCTGGAAGCGCCAGTTCAGCCGCCGACACCTCGACCAACCATGGGAGTATCAGCGGCGCGCCTTCCATCATCGGATGCGTGACATGCGTGAATATGAGGAGAAGCTGGCCTACGTGCGGGAGAATCCGCTGCGGAAGCAATTAGTGAAGCATCCCGACGAGTGGCCCTACCAAGGCATCGTCCACGATTTGCGTTGGACGAATGGGTGAAGAATGGGACGCGGTGGAACGCGTCCCTACCAGCGTTGGTAGGGACGGATCCCACTCCGTCCCTGACTTCCCCCGAACGCTGCCGCCCCTTCCAAGACGACCAACGGCAAATCCCAGCACGCCCACTTTCCCTTTGAACGTCGTCCTCCCTTCGCCCGCCCGACGGAGAATAATGGGACGCGGTGGAACGCGTCCCTACCCTCCATTGGTAAGGACGGATTCCACTCCGTCCCCGACTTCCCCCGAACGCTGCCGCCCCTTCCAAGACGACCAACGGAAAGTCCCAGCACGTCCGCATTGCCCTTGAACGTCTTCCTCCCTTCGCCCGCCCGACGGAGAATAATGGGACGCGGTGCAGCGCGTCCCTTCCAGTGCTGGTAAGGACGGATTCCACTCCATCCCTGACTTCCCCTGAACGCTGCCACCCCTCCCAAGACGGCCAACGGCAAGTCCCAGCACGTCCGCATGACCCTTAAACGCCTTCCTCCCTTTGCCCGCCCAATGGAAATTCTGCGATGACACACGTGCCGGCGCCGGGGACCGAGTTGATGATCAGGCGGCCACCCAAAAGAAGGGCGCGCTCGCGCATCCCGTACAGCCCGCTGGACGCGCCTGCCGCCTGCGCCGCTCCCGGATCAAAGCCGCGACCGTCGTCCTGGACCTGGAGTTGGAGCACCTCCTGGTCAGCCCAGACTCTTACCCTGACTTCCCTGACGCCGGCGTGGCGCGCCACGTTCGTCAGGGCCTGTTGCGCAATGCGGAAGGCGGCCGTTTCCAGGGCCGGGGCGAACCGCCGTTCTTCCAGGCCGTCGTGCTGGAACGTCACGCGCACCTGCGTCTGATGGGTGTAGCGGTCCAAATGCCAGAGCAAGGCGTGGAGCAAGCCCAAGTCGTCCAGCATCGAAGGCCGCAAATCGAGCGACAGGTTGCGCACCACGGCCAGCAGTTCATCAACCATCGTCTGCGCTTGAGCCAGTTTGAGCGGGACCGATTCGGGCGGCAATCGCTGGCACAGGTCGAGATTCAGCTTCAGCATGGTGAGCGTTTGGCCGATGTGGTCATGCAATTCGAGGGCGAGTTGGCGGCGTTCGGCTTCTTGCACTTCGAGGAGGCGGCAGGAGAGGGCATGCAGTGCGTCGGCAGATCTCTGGAGCTTCGCCTCCGCCTCTTTGTTTCCAGTGACGTCGCGGGCCACACCGAAGAGGCCGATGACGTGGCCACCGTTGTCGAGTTGTGGCACAACGCGGTCTTCCATCCAGCGGTATTCGCCAGTCTCCTTGTGCCGCATCCTGTAGGTCCGAATGCCTGCCTGTCTCAAGGCAAGAATCCTCTGCGTTGATTCACTAACTGCAGGGAGGTCATCCGGGTGAAGCGATTTGAACCAAAGTTGAGGGTCCGCCACAAACTCATTGGCCTCATAACCAATCAGGTTTTTCACCCGGCTGCTGACGTAGAGAACCTTGCCTCCGAAGGGGTCCCGCTGGGTTATCTGAACCCGATAAACGATTTCATCAATCTGGTCCAATACCAGGCGCTGCTGCCGTTCGCTCTCCTGCAGCGCCTGCTCCATCCCCTTTCGCTCGGTGATGTCGCGGTAGTTGGCCACGATCGCCTGGACGCACGGCTCTGCGAGCAAATTAATGCCGCTGCCTTCGACCCAGCGCCAGGAACCGTCCTTGTGCCGGAAGCGAAATTGGCTGGCCACGCTTTGACCGGGCTTTTGCTGAATTTGGGCAAAAAGGGTTCGAGTTTTATCCAGGTCATCCGGATGCAGCAGCTCAAAAAAATTCCGGCCCACCAGTTCAAAGTTGTCGTAGCCTAGGATGAGCTGGGTGGCCGGGTTCGGAAACGAAAGAATCGCAGCATCGGCGCTCACCAAAGCGATGCCATCGGCGCTTTTCTCGATGAGGCGCCGGAAACGAGTTTCGCTCTGATACAGGGCCTCTTCAGCCTGTTTGCGCTTGGTGATGTCAAGGAAGGCGGCCTGGACGGCCGGCCTTTCCTGCAATTCGATGAGAGTGGCCAACACCTCCAGCCAGCGCACTGTTCCGTCTTTGCGAAGGATGCGGAATTGATACTGAGAGGGGGCCGGTTGGCCGGCCAGACGGTCCCGCAAGCGCCCGGCGACCAGCCCTCGATCTTCCGGATGCACCAGGGCCACGACTTGTTCAGGCTCCAGCGAAGTCAGTTCCTCAGCCGTCTGGCCAAAGGTGGCGGCCAGGGCCGGATTGGCAAAAATAATGCGGCCGTCCTGCAGGACGCCCAAGCCTTGCAGCGAATGCTCCACCAAAGCCCGGCAGGCCTCTTTATCAAGCGTTGGCCGGATCATTTTTAAGTGCGCTCGAAGTGCATCTGCAAATCAGTTTAGTCTGTTCCGGCCAATGAAAACAAGGTTGAAGCTGGAGACACGGAGAGGCACCGATTTGTCTGAACGGGGCTTGCTTCCCCTTCGGGTCTTCTGGCTATTATTCTGGCTGTAAATAGGTCGCTGGCAGCCTGTGCTTCCCGAGCTCCTGGTGGCTCCGGGGGCAAATAGGGATCAGCAAGACATGAGAGCGCAACCTAAGCCGTGATGATTCCGATGAAAAGACCCCTCACCCTGACCCGCTCCCCGTTTGACAGAGAGAGGGAATCCCTCCACGCGTCTCGACCAAGCTCGCTGTTCAGCGGCTGCCAAACCGTACGCGCGAAGTTCTCAAACCGCGCAAATTGTGCGGTAGGGACGCATTCCACTGCGTCCCATTTGTTGTCCGGAATTCCAGGGACGCAGTGGAATGCGTCCCTACCATTTTGGTTGCGGCTCCGCTGCGCCTGGAAGAAACCAGGCTGGCGGAGTTGAAAACGATCAGATGACTGCCAACCTTCTGACGGTCTCCGGGGTGTGGAAGTCGTATGCATCCGCGGCCCTGGCCGGCGTCGATTTCGATCTAAGCGCCGGGGAAGTCCACGCTCTGATCGGCGAGAATGGGGCCGGGAAAAGCACGCTGGCGCGCATCATCGCCGGCCTGACGAAACCGGACGCCGGCACCTTGCGCATGAACGGCCAACCCTTTGCTCCCAGGAACAAAGTGGAAGCCGAAGAGCGAGGGGTCCGCATCGTCATGCAGGAGTTGAATCTCATCGGCAACCTGACCGTGGCGGAAAATATTTTCATCGACCAGATCCCGCACCGCTGCGGCTGGATCGATTTTCGACGGCTGAACACAGCAGCGCAGATGATTTTGGCGCAAGTTGGATTGGAGGATTTGCCTCCCACTCGCCTGGTCAAATCTCTCGGCATTGGACAGCAGCAAATGGTCGAAATCGCCGCCGGCCTGTCGCGGCGCTGCGCGCTGTTCATCCTGGACGAGCCCACCGCCGCCTTGACCGGCCCGGAGATTGAATTGCTCTTTGCGCAAATCGCGAAACTGAAAGCGGCCGGCGTGGGCGTTATTTACATTTCACATCGCCTGGAGGAAATCCAGCGCATCGCCGACCGCGTCACGGTGCTGCGGGACGGAAAAGTGGTCGTCACGCGCCGGGCCGCCGAGGTTTCGCTGGATGACATGGTGCGCTGGATGGTGGGCCGTGAATTGGGCCAAGCCCTCCGGCGGCCTAAGAAGCCATGCGGCGCGGTGGCGCTGCGCGTCCAGGGCTTGCGTTGCGGCCTGGCGGTGCGGGACGCCGGCTTTGAGGCGCGACGCGGCGAAATCCTCGGCTTTGCCGGTCTGATGGGCTCGGGACGGACGGAAACGATGCGGGCCATTTTTGGGGCGGACCGCGCCGAAGCGGGGCAAGTGTTTCTGCACGGCGCGAACGAACCGGCCCGCATCCGTTCGCCGCGCGACGCGGTGCGTCTGGGCCTGGCGCTGCTGACGGAGAATCGAAAGGAACAGGGCTTGTTGCTGCCGCTGTCCGTTCGCGCCAATATCACTTTGATGCGCCTGGGCGATCTGAGCGGCCGGGGCGGGTGGATTCGCGCCGCCGCCGAGCGGAAGGCAGCCGAGCGTTGGGCGAAAACGCTGGCCGTGCGCTGCTCATCCACCGAACAGCGCGTGGCCGAACTCAGCGGCGGCAACCAGCAAAAAGTCGTGGTTGCCAAGTGGCTCTTTCGTGATTGCGACATTTTGATCTTTGATGAACCGACTCGTGGCATTGACGTCGGGGCCAAGTTCGAGATTTACCAGTTGCTGGCCGGCCTGGCGGACGAAGGCAAAGCCATCATCATGGTTTCTTCCGACCTCAAGGAATTGCTGGCGCTGTGCGATCGCATCGCCGTCATGTCCGCCGGGCGGGTGGCCGCCACCTTCGAACGCGGAGAATGGAGCCAGGATGAAATCATGGCGGCAGCGCTCAGCGGCTATGTCGAAAAGAATGCTGATGACCCAACTCGCAAGTTCAATGAGGCAGCGCCGTTCGGCAAAGCCGGAGGCATGAAACGATGAGCGGCTTGAAGGCAGCGAGGAAGCAGGACATGCCCGGACCCAACCGTCAGACCATTCCCGGAGCATCGGCACTCTGTGAGATGCCCGGTGGAGCCGGACGTTTCCCATCGCTCTTATGAACGACACACCAAGACCAACCACCGGGGGCATGCGCTCCGAGCTGCGCGGCCTGGCCGCCGAGTATTTTGGGATGGCGCTGGCGCTGGCGTGCTTGATCCTTGTTTTCAGTCTCAGCACCGAGCACTTCTTCAGCGGAACAACCTTCAAGACGATCGCCAATCAAATCCCTTCTGCGATCATTGTCGCCACCGGCATGACTTTTATCCTCATCATTGCCGAGATTGACTTGTCGGTGGGCTCGGTCCTGGGTTTGTGCAGCGCGGTGCTCGGCGTCAGTCTCGTGCAGTTCCAGTGGCCGCTCTGGGCGGCGCTGGCCGGAACGCTGACGGTGGGATTGGCTTGCGGCGCGTTCAATGGGCTGGTCTCGATTCGTTGGAAATTGCCCTCCTTCATCGTGACCTTGGGCATGCTCGAAATGGCGCGTGGCGGAGCGCACTTCGTTACTCAGTCGCAAACGAAGTACATCGGGTCCAGCATCGAAGGCATTGCCGGGACGGCTTTGTTTGGCTTGTCGCTGCCGTTCTTATTGGCCATCCTGGTCGTGATCGCCGGCCAACTGGTGCTTTCGCGCACGGTCTTCGGGCGTTACCTGATTGCCATTGGCACCAACGAAGAAGCGGTCCGCCTGTCCGGCATTGATCCGCGTCCGATCAAGGCGGCTGTCTTTTTGTTGACCGGTTTCCTGGTGGCGATTGCGGCCATCATCGACACCTCGCGATTCCAGTCGGCGAACCCGAATGCCGGCAGCGGTTTCGAGCTCCAGGCCATCGCCGCCGTCGTCATTGGCGGCACCAGTTTGATGGGAGGCCGAGGATCGGTGATCAGTTCGTTCTTTGGCGTTTTGATCATCGCGGTGTTGAACACCGGCCTGGCCGCCGTCGGTGCGAAGGACGAAACCAAACGTTTGATTACCGGCTTGGTCATCGTGGCGGCGGTCATCATGGACCATTATCGGCACCGGTTTGGCAAAGGAAAATGATGAATGCACGCATCATCGTGATTGGCAGTTTGAACGCGGATTTCGTGATTAACCTGGCCCGATTTCCTGTTCCCGGTGAAACGGTAGTCGGGCAGGACTTCAAGGTTTTTCCAGGCGGCAAAGGGGCCAACCAGGCCTATGGCGCCGCCCGGCTGGGAGGACACGTCAGCATGATTGGCCAAGTGGGCAACGATGCGCAGGCGGAGTGGCTGAAAAACAACCTGGCTTCCGCCGGCGTGGACGTGTCGCATGTGGACCGCGATGCCGGCGTCTCCAGCGGCGTGGCGACCATCACCATCGACGCCGAGGGACAAAATCAGATTGTCATTGTGCCGGGGGCCAACGGAACCTTTGGCGTCGAGCAATTGGAGCGAAGCCATGAGCTCATCAGCTCGGCGGGCTTGGTGCTGCTGCAATTGGAGATTCCCTTGCTCACGGTTGAAGCCGCGGCCCGCCTGGCCAAGACAGCGGGCGCCACCGTCATTCTGGATCCGGCCCCGGCTCAGCCTCTTTCGGACGATCTGCTCGGTTGCATCGACTATCTCACGCCGAACGAGACCGAGTTGGCCATCCTCACGGAAGCGGCCCCCGGTGATCTCGGTCGCGCTCAGGCCGCGCGTCTGGCCAACCAACTGCGCCGGCGCGGCGCCAAGAAGGTTATTGTCAAAATGGGCGCGCAAGGCGCGCTGCTGCTCGGCGAAGACCAGGAACATTTCTGGCCGGCCTTGCCGGTGAGCGCGGTGGACACGACCGCAGCCGGGGACGCCTTCAACGCCGCCTTTGCCGTTGCCTTGGCCGCCGGCGATTCGGAATTGCTTGCGGGAGAATTCGCCGCCGCGGCCGCCGCCTGCTCGGTCACACGCCCGGGAGCGCAGCCCAGCATGCCAACCCGCGCCGAAGTCGAAGCGCTTTTGGCAAAATTCACAGCCCGTTAACCCAGCCGCCTTTTAACAATAACTTCCATGAACCTCTGCTCTTCACCTCGCATGAAAACCCTAACCAAGACGCAAATGCAAAATCCGTCGGGCTTTAGCGCCACCCTGACCCTGGCCTTCCTTATGTGGGCCGGTTCTGCCGCTTTGGCACCCGCCCAAACCCAACGCCCCATTCCGCCGGCCTTTGGGCCTCACGTGAATCTGAGCGACGCCGACTTTGCCGGCAGCAAAAGCTTCGGCAAAGAGGAACGTATTGTCGGGACCTACTATTTCTATTGGTATGACGTGTATAGCAAGGAGCACATCATCGACGGAGATGGGACGGACGCTTTGACCACCCATCCGCCCAGCCTGGACGATTTCTCCTACAAGTCGGTGCGCTGGCATCGGCAACAACTCCAAGACATGATCGCGGCGGGGATTGACGTGGTGTTGCCGGTGTTCTGGGGCGCGCCCTCCGAGCAGGCCGAACAGGCGCACCTGCACTGGAGTTATGCCGGGCTGAAACCGTTGGTCCAGGCGCGGGAAGAGCTCCTCCTGGCCGGCCAGCATCCGCCCAGAATCGGGCTTTTCTATGACACCAGCACGCTGCAGCACAATGCCTGGCGGGAACACATCGACCTGACCACCGACTTTGGCCGGCGCTGGTTTTACGCCACGATCCGCGACTTTTTCTCGCTGATTCCGCCGAAGCATTGGGCCATGATTGAGAACCGGCCCATCGTGTTGCTTTACTCGGCGGCCTTCGCCAGAAAGCATGATCAAAGCTGCATCGACTTTGCCAAGGACCAGTTTGCCAAGGAATTTGGCGGGCGCATTCCTTACCTCGCGCGCGAAATTTCCTGGCAGGTCAAGGCCGACAACACCTGCGCTTGGGGCGGCGCGCTCGGCTTGAAGAATCCAGGCATCGCTTCCCTCGGTCCCGGCTACGATCACTCCGCCGTGCCGGGCCGCGAGCGACTGGTTGTGCCTCGTGAAGGCGGCAAGTTTTACGAGGAGAATTGGCTCCGGTTTTTGCGCCGTCCCTCCCCGTTTGTCATGCTGGAAACCTGGAATGAATTCCATGAAGGCACCGATATCTGTGAATCGAAAGAGTATGGCCGCAAGTTCATCGAACTGACCCGCAAGTATGCGGATTTGTTCAAGCAGGGATGGCAGGCACCCTGGCCAAAAGGCAGCTACACCGGCGCGAAATCAATCACCGTGACGTTGGGCCAGCCCAACCAGGAAAATGGCCTCCGCCAAATCGAGAATGACGATGGCATCACTGCGCCCGCCACGATGGCAGAACGGACCTGCCGCACGATCAAGAAAGGCCATTACATCTACTTTGTGGTGGACGATTCATTCAAATGGAGCCAGACGATGCCTCTGGCCGTGGAGGTGGAATATTACGATGCGGCACCCGGAACGTTGGGCCTGGAATTTGACGGTAGTGATGTGTCGGCGCCCTTCAGCGGCGCTTACACCCGCAGCGCTGAGGTAGTGCAATTAACCGGCAGCAAACGCTGGCAGCGGGCGCGTTTTTCTCTTCCGGAAGCCCGCCTGCTCAATTCACAAAACCGCGGCACCGACTTTCGCCTGGCCACCACCGCGTCCGAACTTTACATCGGCCGTGTGACACTGAAGCGGCCTTAGTCCGCACCTCTCATCTTCCCTTGGTCTGAAAGATGAGGAGGTACGGCACGGAGGGATGTCCCTGCCGGTCTTTGAAATTCTGGAATTTGCCGCTGTTCAGCCAATAGGCGTAGGTCTTGTTCGGCTCCAGTTTGACCTTCATGACGCACGTTTTCCGGTCGGCTTGATATTGGGGTTTCCCTACCGACTCCGGCGCGGAGCCTTGCCAGGCGGTTGACCAACTCCAGGAGCCGTCGGCCATTTCTTTGCTGAATGTCACTTTGATATCGACGACGCCAGGCGCAACGTCTTTGGCGCCCGATTCGGGCACGGTTTTCACGACCACCGGGGGCATGGATTCGATGTCTTGGCTCCGTCCTTCCGTCGTCAAGAGAGCGCACAGAGCGCCCAGCGCGACGGTGATTGGCAATGTTAGTTCTTTCATACGCATTTTCAGTTTTGGTTTCTGGTTGTCCAGCCACGCAGTGCGAACTTCAAGGAGAACCCTCCTTGCCGCGTGTCTGGAAAATGAGCAGATAAGGAATGGCCGGATTGCCGTTCTTATCTCTGAAGTTCTGGAACTTTTCGGAGTTCAGCCAATAGGCATACGTTTTCCCCGGTTCGAGCTTCACCTTTAGCACGCATGTCCTGTGGTCCGAGTCATATCTCGGCTCTTCAACCGTCTCCGGAGTCGAATCCAGCCAAGCCGTTGTCCAACTCCACGAGCCGTCAGCCATTTCCTTGCTGAACTTCACGCGGATTTCGACAATGCCAGGCGCCACGTCACGCGCGCCCGACGCCGGTTCTGTCTGCACTACGACGGGCGGCAATGAGTCCACGCTCTGGCCCGGCTCCGGCTCCGGCTGCAACTGGAAATCCATCCGCACCTCGCGCTCATGGCCGAAGGGCTTGGTCAGCAAGGTGGCGAGCTTTGTTTCGTAACCCGGAGCTGAGGCCGCCACCGTATGCTCCTCATACCAGGTTCTCAGTTCGTAGCGGCCATTGGCATCGGTCCACGATTCCTGCGGCGCACGGTCAGCATCCGTGCCGTAGCGGTTATCCGCCACGCGCGCGCCGGCGATGGGTTGCCCCGTGGCTACATCGGTCACAAGGCCGGTCACGGTCAGGTCTGGTTGATTCCTGGTGCCCAGCCAGGAGTGGATCCCGATGCCCAGCAACACCAGCACCGTCAAAACCACGAGCGACATTCCAATCCGCGCTCGCCAGGGATGATAATATTGTCTGACTTTCCCCAGCCAGAGCGTCAACCCGCCCGCCAGAAAACCGAGCATCAGCCCCAGCGCCGCGCCGCCCTCAAGGTTTTGCAGCTTTCTGGAAAAGACCGTTTGCAAGCCCGGTACCGCGGAATCCACGATCCTGACGTGGTTCGTGGTCTGCGCGGAGCGATAACTCTCCGCAATGGCGTTTGCGATTTCAGCCGCCTCGTTTGGTTCCTCGCTGAGGACGCGGATGTCAAACAAGGAGCTGCTTCTTATCGAGCGCACGTCCAACCGCTCCTTCAGCAGGGCGAGGGCTTCATAACGCCAGAGCTTCCCGCCCGTCCTTTGGCGCGCGCCCCAGCGCTCATCCAGCTCCAAACGTTCGATCACAGGATACAGAACCCGTTGCGACTGAAGCACCGCCAATTCGGTTTCGATGAAGCGCGCGTCCAGCCAAAGCGGGGCGTTGGGGCCTCCCCTGGTCAGGCGGACCCGCGCGGTGCTGCAGAATGATTCCGGCAAGAGGAAGATGACCGCCGCCGCCGCGAAGAAAGTCAGCCCAAAGACCAGGATGGGGACCGCCTCGGCACGCGACAAGCGCTGCCAGCCGCGCCGGCTTCGGACGAACATCACGAGAGCCAGGCCGAGGCAGAAAATTCCAAAGGCCGCGGAACGAACGAGGTTCTTGCCGGCCATCCAGGTAATGAGGCAATCAAGCAAACCCATGATTCCCAGGGGCAACGCCAGCATACGTTCCAAGCGGATTCTTCTGGCCTGCTGTTCAGCCACGGTCTCGCTCTTGGGCGCCTTCGACAAGACGATGCCCTGGGGCTGTGCGGTGCCCGCAATCGTCTCCACGTCCGTTTTCACCTGGCTGGCGTGTTGGTAACGGCGTTCCGGCTCTTTCTCCAGCGTGTGCAGCACCACCTCGTCCAGGCGCACGTCGATTTGTGCCTTGCGCGACGGCGGAGCGAATCTCCCCAATGGCAACTCGCCCGTCAGCATTTCGTAGAAAACTACCCCCAGCGAGTAAATGTCGGCCCGGTGGTCCACCGTCTGCGGCTTTTCCACCTGCTCCGGCGCCATGTAATGCGGCGTGCCGATGACCTGTTTGCCTTCCGTCAGCGTCGAGTCTTTCCCCTCGCGGCCCAGGATTTTCGCAATCCCGAAGTCGGCGATCTTCACGCGGCCCTGCTTGTCCAACAGGATGTTCTCCGGCTTGATGTCGCGGTGGACAATGCCTTGATCATGAGCATATTGCAGCGCCTCGCAAATCTTTGGCACAATCGCCAGCGCCTCTTCGGGCGTGATCTTCCGCGAGCGGAGCAACTCGCGCAGATTCACCCCATCCACAAACTCCATCAGGAGATAGTACCGGCCGTCGGCTTCGCCAAAATCATGCACGACCACGATGTTCGAGTGATTCAGCCGGGCCAGCGCCCGAGCCTCGCGCGCGAACCGTTCGGCAAACTGCGGGTCGGACTCCCTGCCCTTGGCCAGAATCTTCAACGCCACCAGCCGGTCCAGCCGCAGTTGCCTTGCCTTGTACACCACGCCCATCCCCCCGCGCCCCAGGCACTTCAGAATCTCCAATTGAGGGAACAGCTTTGCGACCTCCCCGAGCGGCGGAGGGGCCTCCGGTGCCGGCGCCGCGGCCTGCGTTCCGTTCTGACCGGCCTCGCCCGGCATCTCGGTCTGCGTGGCCAGGTTGAGCGCCATCAGACAATGCGGGCAAAGCCCTTCTGGCGCGTCCGGGACCAGCGGCGCGCCGCAACGGGAACATTTCGGACCGGTCGGAATCGCGTTCATCACCCAACAATTAAGAAAAAACCGTGCCGCGTTACACGATCATTTCGGGAACCGTTAAATCGTTAAATCGTTAAACGTTAAATCGCTCTGGCCATAACATCGTTCATCCTCCCGGCGGCCCGACGCTGCAACCATTCAACTATTCAACCATTCAACCATTTAACCGTTTAACCGTTTAACTTTTTCACGATTCATTCATCCATTCGACCATTAACCATCCACCCATTTGCCCATTTAACATTGCAGCCGCTCATCCCGCCAACACCGCGAGCAGATGCCGCACTTCCTCTTCGATCTCCTCTGGGCTGGACACCGTGTGCGCAATCTCCTCCCGGAACACCTCGCGAAACCGCTTCCGCAGCCGGTGCCTCGCCACGCGCAAAGCGCCTTCGCTCAGGCCCAGGCTCGCCGCCACCTCGGGGCCGGCCAGCGCGCCTTTTTCGGCTGTGAGATACAGCTTCAGCCGCTCGAATTCGGCCCCCTTGCCAGCCCGCTCGAACTCCTGCCGCAAGCGAGTCATGGTCTGGTCGAGGAGCGTCAGCGCCCAGCGGCGTTCGTAAATGCGGTCGGCGGGCAGTTCGGCAGCCGGCTCGTTCTGATAACGCCGCTCGGCAAGATCGGTGTCCAGCGACAGGTGCGTGAGACCGCCGCCGCGTTTCTGCGCCTGGGAGCGGTCCCATTCGTTGGCCAGAAACCGCTTGAGCGCGACGAGCAGGAAGGTGCGGAACCGGCCCTTCTCACGGTCAACGCTTTGCAGGTAATCCTTTTGCAGCAGCCGCGCGAAGAACTCCTGCGTCAAGTCCTGGGCGTCGTGCGGGGTGCGGCCCTGCCGGCGCACGTACGCGTAAAGCGGATACCAGTAAGCACGGCAGAGCGTCTCCAACGCCTCGTCCGATTGCGGCCATCGTTTCTCTTGCGCCGACAGCACGACGGACCATCGCGTGGTCACGAACCAAGCCTCGGTGGGCTGCGCCGCTGCTGGATTGGTGGAAGTCATCTGTCTGCGCGCTCAGTGTTAAGTGAAGGCCTGGCGGTTGTCGATGCGATTCCCACTATTCGCGGGTGAGGGGAATCGTCCGGCCATTAGTCTCATCTTGAACACAGTCTGGAATCAGTCCGCAAACGCGCTGAACAAGGCCCGCATTTCCTCTTCCACCTGCGCGGGCTCCGAGAGCGTTTGGGCGATTTCCTCGCGCAACAGTTCCCGGTAGCGCCGGCGCAAACGATGGACGGCTACCCGCACGGCGCCTTCGGTCAATCCGAGATCAGCGGCGGCTTGCGCGTAAGGAATGGCGCTCTTGCCAACCATCAGGAAGGGCTTCAACTGCTCGAACTGCTTCGACTTGCCCTCGGCGGCGGTCTCGTCGCGCAGGCGGATGATGACCCTTTCCAGCAACGTCACGGCCCACGTGCGATCATAAAGTCTGTCGGGGCTGAGCTGGTCGGCGGGGTCGAGTTGGTAGCGCGTATCGGCGCTCGGCCAGTCGAGGGAAAGGGGCGTCGAGCCGCCGCCGCGCTTCCGGCGTCCGGCGCGGTCCCATTCGTTGGCGAGGAAGTGCTTCAGGGCGGCGAGCAGGAACGCGCGGAACTTCCCCTTCTCGCTGCGGAGTCCTTCGAGGTAATTCTTTTCGAGAAAGCGGGCGAAGAAGGCTTGCGTCAGGTCTTCGGCGTCTTCGCGCGTGCGGCCGTGCCGGCGGACGTAAACGTAGAGCGGGTACCAGTAGGTGCGGCACAATTCCTCCAGTGCCAGGTCCGCCTGGGGCGCGCGGCAACGCCCGGCGGCGAGCACGACCGTCCAGCGCGTCGTGGCGAAATAGTCGCCCGGCGCGTGAGTGGACGAAGAACCTGTGGTCATGTGCGGAACGCCGGCCTACCCATCGGCTCGACTCTGTTTAACGCAAAGTCGCGAAGACGCAAAGTCACAAGGACCAGCCGCCAAAACTTTGTGCCCCGGCGTCTTGGCGTTATGGCGTTGAATCCCATCGTGATCGGCGGCATGGGATACGATTGTGAAAGGCTGTGACACGGATTTCGCGAACTTTCGTGGGTTGAATTCATGCCGATTCGTGAGATCCGTGTCTGCGCCATCCATGTTTATCTGCGGGCATCACCGGTTCTATTTCTTTCTCTCCAGCGCTTCGATAACGGCGACTTGCTTCCGAATCTCAGGATGTCCCTCCGCGTAAGAGACTCGCAATTCGGCCAGGCGAGACTTGGCCGCCCGCAACTGGGGAGACGCGTTTGGCTCTTCCCGACCAATTCGCTCCAGTTCCTTGATCCCGGCGAGCACCGTTTGAACGTCAGGATGCGCCTCCCCATAGTCACTCCGGAGTTCAGCCAGATTGGCCTTGGCCTCGCGCAGGTTGGCAGGCGCATTCGGTTCTTCGATCCTTAGTCGCTCCAATTCGGCGACTCGCTTGAGCGCCTCCTGGACTAGAGGGTGCTGCTCACGGTAACGACTCCGCAACGCCGCGAGTTTTGTCTTGGCAATGCGCAAATCCGCCGGCTCTTTGTCATGGAAGGACTTTGGCGATTCACCGTCGGTTTTTGGCACCTGCTTGTAGCGAATCTTCATCCCGCGCGGCAGGTTGAAGTCGGTGACTTCGAGAATGCCGAGCGCTCCTTCACGGGTCTCGAAACCGAACGGAAGCCGCTCGTTGCTGATGACGATTGATGCGGGCGCCTTCGGCAACCGCAAGGCGTCGAGCTTCTGCCGCAGCCCGACGGGTGTCAGGCCGCGCCAATCTTTACCTTCCAGCGAAACGACCCGCAGGTCCACGCCAATGAGTCCGTGATGGCCTTGGAAGAGATCAATCCCCTGCTGACGCATGAACGGGAACGCGTTCGTGTCGCGATTGAACCAGTCGTAGCGAGCCGGATCCCTGTCGGACAAAACGCCTGACAACGGCAGATTGACGAGCACGCCTTTATCCAGATCAGCCAGATCAGTGACCGTCCGCTCGATCAGCGGGCCGAAGGAGAACGAAGCGAGTGCGTTTGTGATGGCTGTTCGCGGCTGACGCGGCGGATGCAAGCCCGCTGTGTTTGTCTTTTGCCACTGACTCAAATCCGGCAAGCCGAGGTAGCTGATCATCGCCTTGTGTTGGGCAAAAATCAGCAACAGCCCCACGGCCAGGACGCCGATTCCTTTCCAAAGATTGCCGCGGCAGAAAGAAAACAGGCGCAGTTGCTCCGGCGTGAAGCCACGTTCTCTTGCCCAACCCGTGGAGCACAGGAATTGGCGCATCATCCGATGCAACATGGGGAGGGAGACAACGAAAAGTATTCCGAACACCGAAGCTACGATCCAGTTTCCGGGGCTGGGGGAAGACCTGATCAAGGCCGGGATGCCAAAAGTTGCTGCCATGATCCACACTCCGAAGAGGAGTCCAAGCAACCAAAACTGATTTATTTCCGCCTTCGTGAGATGCGCGCAGATTTCGCGCACCTCCGGCGACTGAAACGGCGACCACGTTCCCCAACTTTGGCTTGGCTTCGCAAATTCAGTTTGAGCCTCCTCACGTCGGCTGCTGGGTTCGGGAGTGGTCGCAATCGTCTCGGCCTGCTTCCTACGCGTCTTGAATGCTTCTCGTGCATCCCGACGGAACAGCGCCCAGACACCCGCTACGAAGCCCAGCAACTGCAACAACCCCAGAATGACCGCAAGTGCGACGTTGTCAGACAAGCCCGCGACTCCAATTGACCACCCAGAGGGCAGCTTTCCGCCGAACACAAGCATGACAAACCAGCCGAGGGCGCTTATACCAAACGCGGCAGCCAAGACGTTGCAGCCAATCGCCAATACTCGCCACGTTTGATGCCTCGTGAATAACGCGAGACCCGTCATCGCAAGCAATGAGCCTGAGTGCCAGACAAACCGGTCTGTGCCCAAACTGAAGAGCGTGGGCAGCAATGCTATTCCCCCCGCAGCGAGAAAAAGCATGCCGACTCTATTAAACCACGCGGGCTTGGGCCGGCGCGCCCCGATTGGACTGCTTCCGGTGCCGGACACAATCGTCTCCACCTCCGTCTTCAGCACGCTGGCTTGTTGGTAACGCAACTCCGGCTTTTTCTCCAAAGCGCGCAGAACGATTTCATCCAGGCGCACGTCAATCTGGACTTTCTTGGACGGCGGTTCGAGGCGTTGGCCGGGCAGTTCGCCGGTGAGCATCTGGTAGAACACCACGCCCAGCGCGTAGATGTCGGCGCGATGATCCACGTCGGCGGGATGCGAAACTTGTTCAGGCGCCATGTAGTT
>ERZ1292640.2153-Hain-H43-02um-R1-2153-length-15959-cov-6_pt1 | contig 15959 bp, 19 predicted proteins | sample MGYA00564404_ERZ1292640 | MGnify/ENA primary metagenome ERZ1292640 (study PRJEB36523, sample SAMEA6512636) | groundwater metagenome | collected 2019-01-08 | study: AquaDiva: Metagenomics assemblies of 32 groundwater samples
TTATTAGCATCTTTGATTGGCAACTCAAACACCGTTTTGGTTTCCTGCGCTTTTTTAGCTTCACTCCAAATAATCGCTTGTTTGGCTTCTTTAAGCGACAACTCCAGGTAACCGTTTTCGCCTTCCGCCGCCACAATTTTAGCGGTAATGGTTTCGCCGAGATTAATCGCCTTGATAATTTCTCGGGCATTCAAATATTCTCGGCCAAAAATAATGCCGGTGCCGAACGGCGGCACATCCACGTACAGCGCCATTTTGCCGCGGCCGATCACTGTCCCCTTAACGATCGCGCCGGTCTCCGGCAGACTGGCGGAATCTTTAACCAATTGATCCATCGCGCGCGGCGCCATCCCGCCTGTTGCAGACTGGTCTTCGGTCGTCAATATAAGCATGGGGGGAGTATAACAAACTGGCCAAAAAAGTCTATTTTTGCTACACTAAAAAACGATGATTCTCACTTACCACGGTGCGGGAATGGTTAAAATCAGCCACGGCGATTGGGTCGCGGTTTTTAATCCCATCGGCCAGAAATCAGAATTAAAACCAAACCGTTTCGGCGCCGACTTGGCTTTAGTGTCTTTAAACGACCCGCTCTATAACGGCGTAGCCGAATTGGTTTTCGGCGAGCGCCAACCATTTATCATTGACGGCCCGGGCGAATACGAACGGCTCGGCACTTTTATTCACGGTTTGGCGACCGCCGGTCCAAACGGCAAAATAAATACTGTTTACTCTTTGACCGTTGACGGCAAGAATCTGGTTCATCTCGGCGCGCTAATTGACCCAGAACTGCCGCCAGTGGCCAAGGAAGAACTCGGAACGGCAGATATTTTATTCGTGCCGCTCGGCGATTCGGCGACCGGCGGTTTAATCCCGCGCGCCGCTTACCAACTGGCGCTGACTCTAAATCCCCATTTAATTATTCCGGTTAATTATACTGCCGAAACGCTCAAACAATTTATTAAAGAAGCCGGCGCGGAAAATCAACCGGCGCTAGACAAACTGGTGATTAAAGATAAAGATTTAACCGCCAAAGAGGGCGAGCTCGCGGTTTTAGCCGCCAGCTGAAATCAAAATGAAAAGATTTGCCGATTATCTTGATGAATTGCGCCGCCGGCCGGAGCCGGCGCGCCGCCGCGTGCTCGTTTTGACGGCGGGCAGTCTGACCGTAGTAATTTTTTTGGTTTGGCTGTTAAATCTTAAATTTCTAACTTCAGGCGGCGGTCAAACCGCCAATGTCGGTTCAGTCAATTCAGTGGAAACTCTGGAGCGGATTAAAACCGGCTGGCAAGTGTTAATTAAGCGGTTAAAAGATTAATTTTATGGCGGACAAAAAAAACGAAAAACCCGACGAGGAAAAGATAACGAATAAAATCGTTCCCGTTGAAATTGTGACGGAGATGAAAGATTCGTATCTTGATTACGCGATGTCGGTGATTGTGTCGCGGGCTCTGCCGGACGTGCGCGACGGTTTGAAGCCAGTGCACCGGCGGATTCTGTACGCGATGCATGATTTAGGGTTAACGGCGCAAGCCAAGTTTCGTAAATCGGCGCTAGTCGTTGGTGATGTCTTAGGTAAATATCATCCGCATGGCGATGTCGCCTGTTATGACGCCTTGGTGCGATTGGCCCAAAATTTTGCCCTCCGTTATCCACTCGTCATCGGCCAAGGAAATTTTGGTTCGGTTGACGGTGATTCGGCCGCCGCGATGCGTTACACCGAAGTCAAAATGTCACCTTTGGCCGATGAATTATTACGGGATATTGAAAAAGAAACGGTGGATTTCGTCCCCAATTATGACGCCACGCGTCAAGAACCGACGTTACTGCCGTCGGTGATTCCGAATTTGTTGCTGATGGGTTCGGTCGGTATTGCCGTCGGCATGGCCACAAAAATTCCGCCGCATAATTTAGGCGAAGTGATGGAAGCCCTTATTTATCTGGTGGATCACGCCGAAGCGACGGCCGAGGATTTGTTTAAATTCATCAAAGGGCCTGATTTCCCGACCGGCGGTTTAGTGTTCAACGAGCACGATATTCATCACGCCGCGGCCTCCGGCCGCGGGGGCGTCGTTGTACGCGGCGAAGCGGAAATTATTGACAATCAGATTATCATTTCTTCCATTCCGTATCAGGTGAACAAAGCCGAATTGATTATTAAAATCGCCGATCTGGTGCGCGAGAAAAAATTAGAAGGAATTAGGGATATTCGTGACGAATCCACGCGACTGGAAGACACGCGCGTAGTGATTGATCTGAAAAACGGCAGCCAGCCGGAGAAAATTTTGAATACGTTGTACAAACACACCGAGCTGGAAACAATCTTCCATTACAATATGCTGGCGCTCGTGGATGGCGTGCCGAAACTGCTTTCGCTCAAGGCGATTTTGGATGAATTCATCGGTCACCGCCAGACGGTCATCCGCCGCCGGTCGGTTTATGATCTGCGGCGGGCCGAAGAGCGCGAACACATTCTCATCGGTCTGGCGCGCGCGCTGGACCAGATTGACGCCGTCATTCAAACGATTAAAAAATCGCGCGATGTTGCCGACGCCAAGAAACAGTTGATGGAGCGGTTCAAATTCTCGGCGCTGCAAGCCACCGCGATTTTGGAATTGAAGTTGCAGAAGTTGGCGGGGCTGGAGCGCCAACAGATTGAAGACGAGCTCAAGGCGATGCAGGCGTTGATTAAAGAATTGAAGGCCTTGCTGGCGGATGAAGCGAAAATTCGGGTCGTGATGAAAACCGAATTTTTGGCGATTAAAAACAAATATGCCGACGACCGACGAACCAAGGTTATCCGACAGGGCGTGTCGGAAATTAAAACGGAAGACTTGGTGCCGGACAAAGAAAATGTTTTAGTACTGACGCGCGGCGGTTATTTGAAACGGACTGACCCGACCGAATATCGCGCCCAACGGCGCGGCGGCGTCGGCGTGGTGGATTTGAACATTAAAGAAGAGGATTTTGTCTCGTTGTTTCTGACCGCTAGCACCCATGACGATCTCCTGTTTTTCACCGACCGCGGCAAAGTTTACCAAATGAAAATGTACGATACGCCGGAAGGCAAACGAGCGACGCGCGGCAAGTCCATCATGAATTTTTTGTCTTTAACGAGCGAAGAGCGGGTGACTTCCGTTTTGGTGATGCCACGAGCAAAAGATAAAACCATTTCTTTATTGATGGTTACCAAGGCCGGCCAAGCCAAGCGGGTGGAAGCGGAAGTTTTTCGCGATGTCCGGCGGAGCGGTATTATCGCCATTACCCTTGATTCGGGCGATGAACTCTTGGCGGCGGCCATCGTGGCTAAAGACGATGAAGCAATTTTGGCGACCGCCGGCGGGCAAGCCATCCGGTTTAAGGTGAAAGACATTCGCCAGATGGGCCGGACCGCCGGCGGTGTTCGAGCAATTAAGTTGAAAAAGAAAAATGATGCCGTCGTCGGTCTGGGCGTCATTAAAAATGAAAAACAATCTATCAGCGCCCTGTTGGGAATTTCCGCCAACGGTTTCGGTAAGCGGACTAAATTGTCGGAGTATAAAGTGCAACGGCGCGGCGGTTCGGGCATCAAAACCGCCAAGGTAACGGCCAAAACCGGCGCGCTGATCAAGGCGGAAGTTTTGGCCGGCGGGGCCGAAGGCGCCGAAACCGAAATTCTGGCGATCTCCAAACACGGCCAGGTCATCAGAACTAAATTGGCGGAAATTCCGATTTTGGGCCGGGCGACCCAGGGGGTGCGAATTATGAAAATCCGCCCGGGCGATTCACTCGCCTCACTCACTTGTTTGTAAATTAGAAACTCGATAAAATATAAGTTATGAAAAACAAAATTGCAGTTTGGAGTTGGATTCTCTCAATCGTAAGTGTAATCCTTTATATTTTTATTGGGGCTATTTCGTCAAGTCTGCGTGTCGATGCTGGTATAGGAAGCCCAATAACTTCAACAGAAAGATCTATTGCACTTATTTTTTCTGTCGTCTTTCTTTTAATCATTCTCACCGGTCTTATTTTTGGTTTCGCTGGTTTAAGAAAAGTAAAAAATAATTCTAATGTGGGTGGGGGATTACATGCGGTAATCGGTATTATTTTAAACACCCTGCTATTTTTTGTGGGACTTCTAATGTTCGGCAGTAGTCTTATTGGTGGTTAAAAAATAGTCTCTAAAATTTCACATTCGATGTATGCAAAAAGATTTCGATAGATGGCATCAGAAAAAGAAAGAGGTTCACAATTATCGTCCGCGTGTATTTTTCAAGGAACGTGAGATATGGTTTTGCCATTTGGGTGAGAATGTTGGTTTCGAGCAAGACGGCCGTGGCCAAGAGTTTTTGCGTCCAGTTATCGTGCTTAAAAAATTTAATAATGAAATTTTCTGGGCCTTACCACTAACGAAAAATAAAAAACAAGGACGTTATTATTTCTCCTTTAAGATGCGAGGAGAAAACAGCACAATAATTCTTTCTCAGATTCGACTGATTGACGCGAAACGATTGAAATACAAAATGGGAGATATAGGAGAGGGTGATTTTGTGACATTAAAAACAAAAATCAGGCAGTTGCTTGCCTGACTCTTGTTTTTTACCCCTTGCGGGGAGGGCCGAAGCCGTTTGTAGTTTAAGGTTAGTAAAGTCTTAACAAAAAGTCAACCCATTTATCCACATTGCGTGCGTTATGTTACAATAACCGGGTATGGCTTTTTCCCGACCCGCCGAGAATATTGATCAGTTTAATTTAACCGAAGAGATGACTGTCGCCGATTTCGGCGCCGGTTCCGGCGCCTACGCGTTGGCCATGGCCCGCCGCGTTCATCGCGTCTACGCGATTGACGCGCAAAAAGAATTGCTCGCCCGCCTCGGGCGGGAGGCCAAAGCGGCGCACTTGTCAAATTTGGAAGTCGTCTGGTCAGATCTGGAACGCGCCGGCGGTTCCAAACTAGCCGACCGAACGGTAGATTTCGTCCTGTTCGCCAATTTATTGTTCCAAATTTCCGGTCAATACACTTTGTTTTTGGAAGCCAAACGGATTTTGAAACCGGACGGGCGCTTGGCCGTGATTGATTGGCGCGATTCTTACGGCGGTCTGGGGCCGCCGGCCGAGCGGGTCGTCCAAGCGGAAACAATCAAAAATATCGCCGCCCAAGCCGGTTTCAGTTTTCTGAAGGAATTTCCGGCCGGCGATCATCATTACGGTCTTTTATTCACTCTTGTCCAATGAAAAATTTAAGCGCTTTTCATATCGTCATTATCGCTCTGTTCATTTTATTTTTAATCGTCGGAACGCTTATTTTTGCCGGCATCTTGCCGGGTTATCGCCCAACGCCGGCCGGCGTGGCTGGCGAACTGACGATGTGGGGAACAGTGCCGCCATCCATCCTCCAGCCGATTCTGGAACAATTCAACAAAGATTATAAAAATTATTTTACTCTGCGTTATGAAGAGAAAGCCGGCGCCACTCTGGAAACGGAATTTGTGGAAGCCAAAGCCGACAATCGCGCCCCCGATTTATTGCTCTTGCCTCATGATTTAGGTTTAACTCAACGAACGCGGCTCGCGCCGTTGCCGCCCGATTTTCTTTCACTCCGGCAATTTCAAGACACCTTTATTGACGCCGGTGGATTGATGATTGGCGACGAAGGAATTCTGGCCCTGCCGCTTTTGGTTGATCCGCTGGTGATGTATTACAACAAAAATCTGCTGGCGGAAGCTGGCTGGCCAGCCCCGCCACGCACCTGGAGCGAATTTATCTCTAAAACGGCCGCGCTGACGACTTTTGACGACCGGCGGAACATTCTTAAAAGCGCCGCCGCCTTGGGCGAAACAAAAAATATCATTCACGCTAAAGATTTATTAGCGATGTTGTTGTTGCAAGCCGGCAATCCGATTATCAGCCATCCGGCCGCCGGCAATTATGTTTCCACCCTTGATCAATCCTTCAACACCACCTTAAAACCGGCCGTCGCCGCACTTGATTTTTACACCCAATTCGCCGATCCCGCCCGCCCCAATTATTCTTGGAATCGGTCTTTGCCCGAAGCGCGGCAAGCTTTCAGCCGCGGCCAGACAATTTTCTATTTCGGTTACGGCAGCGAATATGCCGCCATCGGGCGCGAGAATCCGCATCTGGCTTTTGATGTGGCGTTGCCGCCCCAGCCGATAGAAACCAATCAATCAAAACTCATTTTAGGTCGTTTATTGTCAGTGGCGGCGGTGCGCGGCGGAGCGAAAACTAATGCCGCCGTTTCGGCGGCGATCGCGTTTTCCGCCGCTCCCTCGGCCGGCGCCTTAGCGTCAGCGCTCTTGCTCCCGCCGGCGCGCCGCGATCTCTTAACCCAATTGCCGGCTGATCCGGCGCTGGCCTTGTTTTATCGCGCGGCCCTGCTCACGCGCGCGTGGTTTGATCCGGATCCGCCAGCGACTAAAAAGATTTTTGACGCTATGGTAGAATCAGTCGTCACCGGTCGTCTACGTTCGGCCGAAGCGGTGGCCGCGGCCGACCGGGAGCTTAATGCGCTCCTGCAAAAAATCTATGGCCGCGATTAGTAAATTAATAATTATCTTGATGATTATCGGTTTTGTCGCGGCGCCGGCGCTGGCCGCGTTCTTCCCGCCGCTGGTGCCGGAGTGTGGTCAAAAGTCGCCGCCAGGCTCGCCACCGCGCGTCTGCGGTTATCAGGATTTTCTCCAGCTCATCGGCAACCTCTTCAATTATTTGGTCCTGATTGCCACGCCGCTCGCCACGGCAATGATTGTCTGGGGCGGGGTGGTATTGGTTACCGCCGGCACGAACGAAGGCAAACGCAGTCAGGCCAAAAGTATTATTGGTTCGGCCATCTGGGGTTTAGTGTTAACGTTGGCGGCTTGGCTAATCGTCAGAACGATTATGGTCGGTCTGATCGGAGAACAGTCGCCATTTTTACCCGGCTTCCTTCAATAAATGTTTAAAGTTTCTATGATTTATAAAATTTATTTTACACTCTTCGCTTTTCTCTTCTCATTTTTCGGGAAGGTTCAAAGGGTTTGGGCGCAACCAGATGGCACTGGTCGCGTCGGAGGGCCAGATGGCACTGGTCGCGTCGGTGGTTCTATCGACAATCCCCTCGGCGGCATCACCGACATCGGCGCGCTCATCACTAAAATTTTGGAGATTGTCGTCCAAATCGGCCTGCCGGTCATCGCGCTGGCGATCGTCTATACCGGTTTTTTGTTCGTCAAGGCGCGCGGCAATGAATCCGAATTGACGCAGGCCAAGACCACATTGTTCTGGACGGTGATCGGCGCGGCGGTGATTCTCGGCGCGTTCGTGATTCAAACAACGATTCAGGGCACAATTGATAGTTTAGAATAATGGTTGGGTTTTAGCTTTTTAACTTCTAGTTTTAACTTTATGACTGATTTCAAATCTTTAATCCAAACGATAATTGAAAATATCTTCAATCCGCTGGTGGCGCTAATTTTAACTTTGGCGCTGGTCTATTTTTTATGGGGCATCGTTAAATATCTGCAAGCAGTCGGTGACGAAACCAAACGCAAGGAGGGGATAAGTATGATGACTTACGGCGTCATCGCCCTCTTTGTGATGGTCAGCGTCTGGGGTTTGGTTAAGGTCATCAAAAATACCTTTCCGCTTGACTATGACACACCCACCAGACCGCCGATTCCGGCTTCACCTATAACCAGCTAACTAATCCACTATCAACGCTTGGCTGCTTGGCCGAGATGTTTTATACTTAACCAGTCGTTAAAAAGGTCGTCGAAACCTTTATTGTTTATTATTAAAATTTATCAATTCAAAAAATGTTATCCACAATTAAAAAACTGGTTCCGGGTCTAGCTTTCTTTCTGCCGTTAGTGATGTTTGCCGCCACCCTTGACTCAATCGCTGATCAGGTACAGGACATCCTCAATCTGATAGTGCCGATTATTATGACTTTAGCCCTAATTTATTTCTTTATCGGTTTGGGCAAATACATTTTATCCGCTGGCGATGAAGAAAAGAAAGGCGAAGGCCGCAACATTATGATTTACGGCGTGATCGCCTTATTCGTGATGGCCGCCGTTTGGGGGTTAGTTAAGGTTATTTCCGATACTTTTGGAATTGACCCAACCGCCCCGCCAGTTGATTCAAACACCCTGATTCCTCGGTAGAAAATGTTTCGCGCCCCGAAAATATTGACGCTATGATTTACGGTGTGATTGCTTTGTTTGTGATGTCTGCCATCTGGGGTCTAATCGGCGTGTTAAGGAACACCTTTAGCGTTGAAACTGGTCAAGCCCCGAGATATCAGGATTTGTTGCCTAAATATTAAAGTGACCGAAATTCCTCTCATCGGTAAAATCAAGACCGAAATTATTACTCCGTTAATCTGGTTCCTGTTCGCCCTCGGTCTTCTGTATTTTCTCTACGGCGTGTTTGAGTTGGTACGCAACACAGATAACGAAGAAGCGCGCGCGACCGGCCGCCAGCACATTCTGTGGGGGCTTGTCGGAATGTTTGTTATGATTGCCTTCTGGGGAATTATGAATCTGATTTGCCGAAGCATCGGCGCCAATTGCGCGGGGTAGAATGTAACTTGTCCGCCCCTGCCCGTCCGGCAGGCGGGGACGAGACGGAAGTGAAAAGTATAAAGTAAAAATAAAAAAATCCCACCCAAGGTTTGCAATAACAAACCGGGTGGGATTGTCGACTGGAAATCTTTTCAATATGGTTTCCAGCCGAAAGTTACGATTACTTCTTTTTCCTCCAAAGCCCAAACTGCCAGTTCACCAGTTGATTCGGATAGTTTCCCGGAAGGTTTTTCCCCAGGACAACTATCAATAGATTCGCCGAAAGCGTTTTCTATCCTGATACAACCTCCTTTCAGTGACCACCAATAGTCATGGTAGAAGGGGACAGTTAGATGTGGTTCAAACCCCTCCAACCCAACTGGTTTAGGCCGAGCGATTATCGTTTTTCCATTCACCCCCGAACTTGCCGCGCGTGCGGTGGGATCGGCGGGCACGACATCCGCTCGCGTTCGGTTCCTCGCCGCTTCGTTGGCTTTTTCCAGACCCGGCAAACGCCAGTCTTGGGGGTGGGGAAACTCGCGCCAGTCAGTTGCCAATAGGCCAATGACCGTTACGGGTATTACAAGCCACCGGGCCCATTTATATTTGGTGGCGACCGCGGCGAGAATTGGTAGGACAACCACCACCAACCAGAAGATTTTCTGGCCCCGGAGCCATTGCCAAAGCGCCGGCCAGAAGACGGCGACCAAAATGAACACGAGCGTCAGGGCGGCGATGACTTTGATTGGCTGAAGCCAGGATTGATAATTTCCGGTTTGGGCAACAATAAGTTTGTCAAACCATCCCTTCACAAACCCGGCTTTTTTAGCTATGCCACCCTTATATACCGCAATAACGGTCAGAATGATTACCGACAGACCAACAAGCCAAATAATCGGATTGAACTCGGCAACTCCCATTGTTGTCTCTTTTAGAATCGGGGCTGAAGCCGTGGTTGTTTGTGTTGCTAGCTCCGTCGGTATTGCCATAACAACAATCATCCCGCACAAGATGATTATTGTAGCGTACAGCCCGATTAACAACTTATGTCGCTTCTTACCGCTAAATATCGCTACCATCGGTTCCTCCTTCTTTTGTAGCCGCCGTAGTAGCTACTGTTGCTTTCTGCTTCCGTTTCCTCGGTTTTTTCTTAACTGGCGGTTCGACCGCCGGCGAAGTGGTCATTGCTACAAGTAGGGCAATTAATTGGTCAAACTTGACCAACATCTGGTCACATCTGGCCAAAAACTGGTCCGATTTGTTTTGCGAGCGCGCGTTATCCTCGTTAATCTGGAGAAATTCCCAAAACATAGCGACCGCCGCCGCGACCATCACCAATAGAGCCAGGATGCCGATAATTACCATAGAATATCCTTCCTTTCTTCATGTTTTCGCGATTTGCGATAATTTGACTCTTAATTACTATGTCAAAGAACAACCTTTGACTTTCCGGCGCTATTATATCAATACAAGATATTTTTGTCAAATAAAAAGCCCCGCACCATACACTTGATGCGGGGCTTGTACCATCCCCACTCAACTGAAATCCTAATTAGGGGGATTCGTGGGTGGTGGCGGCGATGGGGCCGGTGGTAGTTCAAGTGATTTGCGTCCGGTCGCCAGCGCTCCCAAAACTCCACTAAGAGGCGCTTGGTCGGAAACAAAAAGACTAGTAACATTTTCGGCGATTTGTCTAGCAGTATCAGCTGCCAGAATTTCCGTTGACGTCATACCAATTTCTTTAAGTGCGGCATAACCCTCCTTGCGACCAATAATCTTGCCTCGTTCTTGTGCCCGTTCTCCCTCTGCTATTTGCTCGAGTCGATGGCGCTCTCCCTCGCCCTCAAGTCTCAACTTTTCTTTTGTGCCTTCAGCTCTTCTTCTCATTGCACCAGCCTCTGCCTTACCTTCAATAATCTCCTGAATTTTAGTATTGAGCCTATGACTTAAATCAGGTGGTCGGAGCAAGAAACCGACAATTTCCACTCCGCGCCGGCAATCATCGGGGTCGGGTGGTTCCGGAGTTTTACCCTTGGGATGATTATGATAGATTTGGCCGTCTTTAGTATAGATTACCTGGTGGTCCACTCGCTCCCTGATCTTGGTGGCAATGTATAAACCAAGTAACTCTTGATTGGCCAGCATCCGGGCCAAGTTACCAACTTGAAGAGCACTGGTCATCTCTGAGATAGTGATCTTCCTCAAGACTTCCTTGGCCTTGTCGAAAGTTTCAAAAGATCGCCAAAAATTAGGTAGAACACGCGGTCTCCAAAGCAGAGTACCTCTCACTTCTACTGTGACTCGTTTACTAGCAGGATCCTCCGGCTCTTCTTCTGGTGCCTTGCCGTCCTCATCTAGCGTTAGAGGAGCAATCTGAAATTTTGGCATATCCGGCAGATTGGAAACAATTGCTATTGGATCCTTACATACCGACGGATTCATATCATCCAGTGTTGCTCGTACTGGTTGCACCCACGGTAAATCTCTTACTTCGCCATTTTCCCCCATTTTCTTAGGTAATGGCGCTGGAGAGCCGTCCTCCTTCAGGCCGAGAATTAATTCTCTGCCCTCTTTATCTTGACCGCTCCAAATCTGTTCTGATTCCCCAGGTAATTCCAATTCTTGGACTTCAACCGATAGACGTTCCAGTGTGAATAGACCAAATGGAACGAGAGTTAAAGTCTGCGGTGGAATTTCCATTCCGATTGGCAATTTAGCAAATAAGAATTTTGAAGCTCTCTCACTGAGACCCGTGCCAGTGATGCTGGCCAAGGTATAGCCAACTACCGTCGCGAGCCAGATCCAATCCCAGGGAACGACAACCTTGCCGAGCGGCGTTCGATTACCCCAGAGTAGCACCAATACAACCATGAACAAAAAATAAAGACCGGCCACTATTACAAGAAAAGCCATCCTTGCCTTGATCCATTCCTGGACTCTTTTCCATAACAGATTCATCATATTCCTCCTCCGCCGTCAGGCGGAAAAAAGTGTCAAAGACCGAATCGGTCAAACCAATCGCCCGCGCGATTGACAAAAACTCTGGTCGAGACTATACCATATTGATTAAAAAAATGCAAATCAAATTGCCGGAGAGAGGACTTGAACCTCCACGAGCTTGCGCTCACTAGCTCCTAAAGCTAGCGTGTCTGCCATTTCACCACTCCGGCCTATTTTTTTATTTCCGCGATCCGCCCACAAGGATTTGAACCTTGGACCGTCTGCTTAAGAGGCAGCTGCTCTACCAACTGAGCTATGGGCGGGAACACTAAACTTTCTATAATTTTATAACATAAACCTTGAAGAGCATAAAGTCATCTGCTATAATTTCCAGTTATGACCAAACACACCATCGTTCTCTGGGGGATTGTCGGCGTATTGATTATCGTTTCAATCTTAGGATTTATTTTTGGCCGCGGTCAGCCGATTAGCAGGGTCAAAACGCCGCCGCCGGTCACCGCTGCCGATTGGGTGAAAGGTGATCCGGCCGCTAAAGCGGTTTTGATTGAATACAGCGATTTTGAATGTCCAGCCTGCGCCGCTTATTATCCGCTCGTCAGACAAATGGAAGAGAAATTTGGTCCGGATCTGGCTTTTGTTTATCGCCACTTTCCGTTGCCGACCCACCGAAACGCCGAACTGGCGGCCCTGGCCGCGGAAGCGGCCGGCCGCCAGCGTCAATTCTGGGCAATGCATGATTGGTTATTTGAGCATCAAACCGATTGGGCGGGAAAGACCAAAGCCGAGGAAATTTTCGCTGGCGCGGCGGGGGGATTGGCGCTGGATGAAAATTTATTTGTTAAAGATTTGACAGCCAAAGAGCTGAAAGACAAAGTCGCGGCCAGCTATCGGGAAAGTCAGGCCATTAAATTAACCGGCACGCCAACCTTTTTTCTTAATGGTCAAGAATTACCATTGCCTTTTTCGGCCATTGAGTTGGAAAAAATTATCGCCGAAAAATTAAATCAATGACCAAGAGTTTGAAAGTTGCCGCCATTATTTTTCTGGTCGTTAGTGCCATCGGTTTTCTGGATGCCACCTATCTCACCGTGGAACATTATCGCGGCAACATTCCGCCCTGCACTGTCGCCGGCTGCGAGATCGTTCTGACCAGCGGCCAAAGCAAAATCGCCGGCGTGCCGGTGTCGCTCTTCGGTTCGCTCTATTATCTGACACTTTTGATTTTGGCGATTGCTTATCTGGACCGAAAAAATAATTCTTTAATCCGGCTGGCCTCTTATGGCACCATCATCGGTTTCATAATGTCCGCCTATTTTGTTTACCTGCAACTTTTCGTGCTCAACGCGATCTGCCAATACTGTATGATTTCGGCCGGCACTTCCACCGTTCTTTTCATCACTGGAATGTTTGTTTTGTCTCGCCGACAACAAGAAAAAGAAACAGGTCAAATCGACGTTGATAATCTTTCGACGGATTAAAATGCATCTTTACTGCTCGGACGAGACGTAAGGGGAGTTGGGAGAGGAATTCTACCGCCCCCTCGCTTCGGAAAAATGATTGCCGTCGCATTCAATTTCAATAAATAAAGAATGGTAAAAATATGAGAATAAGAAAAGATTTTAAATAAAAAAAAGAGCGTTGCCGAGTAACGGCAACGCCCGTGGGTCGGACTAGAGTCCGAATTTTTGCTTCCATTTTTCCGCGATCGCCTTCGCTTTCTTGGCGGCGATGCCGGTGTAGAGAGACGAGTTCGAAAGAATCCTCCGTTGGCGCGGAGTCATCATGCGCACATAAGTACGCATCTCTGAATCGTTGTCAATTACTGCTTGGAGCGATATGTCATGCTCTTGGGCTGTGAGCGTGAGTGTCCGCACCTTCTCATGCGCGTCGGGATGTCCCTGTGCGGCGAGAATGATGTAGAGCGGTTCGGCAACGACCAAGCCCTTCTGTATGGCGAGATTGCGCTCCAAGTTGGCACGGTTAACGGTAAGCTTCTTCATTGTGCGCGTCAATCGTTTCGTCATGAAAACAACATAGGCGATAACCTCGCCGTAAGTCCGCGCGGACGCGGAATTGGTAAGGTCTCGCTGGTGTTCGCTGATTTGGTCCATAAACACCGTCACGATTCGCGGCACGACGATTTTCCAACAGCTCTCGGCATTCTCGAAGTTGATGGGGTTGCGCTTTTGCGGCATGGTCGAGGAACCGACTTGTGCCGCCTCAAACTCTTCGCCCACTTCTCCGATTTCCGTCCGTTGAAGATTCCGCATATCGCGGGATAGGTTGGCAAGAATACCCGCCGTGATCGTGATTTCGCAAAATAAGCGCATCAACGCTTCCGGCGGCACGATTTGCGTTGAGTGTTCGGCCGGTGTGAGTCCCAACTCGGCCAGCACTTCTGCCTCGAAACCCTCGGGGTCGTCAAAAAACAGCGAGGAAGCGTTGTACGCTCCAACTGCTCCCGAAAACTTTCCGGGAAGTTCCGCGGCAAGCACCTTCAACACTTCGATGGAACCGCCGAGACGACTGACGTATCCGGCGAGCGCGAAACCGAATGTAATCGGAACCGCGTGCTGGCCGTGAGTTCTGCCGATCTGCACCGTCTCCGCTTCACGGAGCACAATAATGATGAGGGCTTCCTCCAACTTTATTAGAGACGGAACGAGAACATCGAGAATCACACTTCCGTAACGAGCGGCGTTCGCGGTGTCAATGATGTCGTACGAAGTCGCCGTCATGTGGACATACGGTTTTGTATTTTCACTGACTTTGGCGCGGACACAATTCACAAGCGCACGGATGTCGTGCCGAATACGCTCTTCTTCCTCGTACACTTCCTCGGTAGTTACTTGACTGCAAGCTGTTTTAACTTCTTGGACGGCAATTTCTGAACAAATTCCGCGGCGATGGAGTGCCTTGACGAGCGCAAGCTCCACAAGAAGCTTGTGACGGGTGAACCCGTTCTCGGAAAGATGCTTCACCACTTCTTCATCCTCGTACCGGTAGTCAATCGGCGAGAGACTGTCGAACTGATCGCATGTTTTCATTTTTTTCTCCTGTAAAGGTGCTATTTCCCAAAACAAAAAACTTGGATGTTTCCAGTTGCAACTTACCAGTTTTCCCTTATTTTTTCAATAGTTATGCGCCGCCAACCAAAAAATCGGTCAAATTGAAAAAAGTCAGATTTTGGTGCAGTATTCTTGAATTAGTCCGAACGCACTTTTCCGAAAAAATCCCCCCGCGAAAATTCGGAAAGGCGGCGGAGCCGCACCGCTAACAATTTCAAGTTTTTCTTTGGCGGCATAAATTCAAAATTCGCGAAGCGAATACAAAAATTACGAACCTTCGTGTGGAAACTGTCCTCTCCCAACCATGTTAATCGAAGTAATATGTGAATCTGAAGAAAGGGCTAACACAACAGCTTCACCAACTGATTTCGGAGGTGCGTAATGAATATAATCGTAATTATAATTTTTACAAATTTTAGCAACTATGTCCTGCACAATTTTTGAATCATATAATCCTGTATCAACGCCACCGGGGCGTATATCACTGATAAAAATTTTGTCGCGGTCAAGTTCAATCATGGCCGCATTTGCAAACCGACTTATTGCACCCTTGGCCGCATTATGGATACTTCCAGAAGCAAAAGAACGAACGGCCGACATTGACGAAATTATACAAACACGAGTTTCTTTTTGTTTGCGAAAGCGCGGAAGAAGCAACTGCAAAAAAGTTATAGTGTTAGTCAAAACAGAAAGTTCTGCCTCAATAAGTTCTTGCGGAATTTCGTCAATGAGTAAGTACGGATTATCGTCTTTGACCTTAACCGTTCCAGCACCGAGACCGACTGACTGCACCCAGTACAAAGGGACATCGTTTGGTAAATCTTTGGCTAATCTGCGCAACTGTTCTATGTCGCTTAAATCAACAGCCGAATATTCAACTTTTGCTTCTGGGATTTCTCTTACAATCCAGTTTTTGACGATTTTTAGTTTATCCTCGGTACGAGAAACTAGGTGTACAATCGCTCCGGCTTTTGCACATTCGAAGGCGGTAGCCGCACCGATATTTGCTTTGTATTCGGTACCGTCGTCAAAAACTGGAGTGTGCGAAGGTTCTCCAGTCGCGATATCTTTGAAGACATGCTTAAGCGGCTTAATGCCAACTCCCGTTATTAAAACTCTTTTATTTTTGAGATTCATAGCGGATAAAAAATTTTCTTCCCCCAAAATTAAAATATGGTTCGAGCCGATGTTTTTCTACGGGTTCTTTTGCGGTTTTGAGCGGTGCGGCTCCGCCGCCTTTCCGAATTTTCGCGGGGGGATTTTTTCGGAAAAGTGCGTTCGGACTAATTCAAGAATACTGCACCACGTAGGAAAAGTCAAAGAGTTTTGGTCCGCCTCGCTTCGCTCGGCGACTAATTTGTATTCAATTTTGGGGGCAAAAACGAAT
>ERZ1292640.2157-Hain-H43-02um-R1-2157-length-15954-cov-4_pt1 | contig 15954 bp, 22 predicted proteins | sample MGYA00564404_ERZ1292640 | MGnify/ENA primary metagenome ERZ1292640 (study PRJEB36523, sample SAMEA6512636) | groundwater metagenome | collected 2019-01-08 | study: AquaDiva: Metagenomics assemblies of 32 groundwater samples
AGAAAAATGGTATGAAAGGCGATAGGATGAGAATCTGCGCTTTGATTGCCTTGTGCATTACAGCCTTGTTTGGCTTGCCTGCCGTTCTTCTGATATACCATTTCAGATGCCTTTGCAGGTCGTAATATCCTTTTTGCAAGGCTGACCTGAAGTACGCCTCTTCCATTGCTGAAGTGGAATCCCTTATTATTTCTGCGAGCTTGGATTCCATCCAGGCGTCAATCTGCCTGTGCTCGGTAACTCCTTTGTTGTATTGCTCTGTTATGAACTCGTGTAGCTTTTGCAGCCTAGCATAGGTGCTTTTTGCCAGTTCTGAGTCCCAATTTGCATCGTCAAGGTATTCTCCACCTGAGAGTATTGTGAATCTTGAGCAGTCTGGGCCGAATTCTTTTGCCATCTGACTCATCAGGATAATGTTTCCTTTGCTTTTGCTCATTTTTTCTCCATTTACTGTCACAAAGCCGTTTACTGAAAATCCTTTAGGCCACTTTGATTTTTCAAAAATTGCCGTATGATTGAAAATGCTGAATGACAGGTGGTTTTGTATGAGGTCTTTCCCTGAGTTTCTGAAGTCTAGCGGATACCAGTAAAGAAATTCATTGCGCATCTCATCAATGTGCTTTATTTTAGGTTTTTCACCTCTGCCGAAGAATATGTAGTCGAACAATGCATCATTGAGCTGCACTTTTGGTTCTTGTTGCAGCAAATGCTTTATTGTGTAATAAGCCATGTAAATTGTTGAGTCTGAAAGGCTTTCTATCACCCATTTATCATCCCAGGGGAGCTTTGTGCCAAGCCCGAACTCTCTTGTGCATGCCCAGTTTTGCAACCAGCCCAAAACGTATTCGAACTGTCCCCTAACTTGCTCGGGATAAAGTTTCATTTGTGCAAGGCATTCTCTTGCCATTCTTTTCCATTCCTCGTCGCTGTAATTGAGGAACCATTGGTCTTTGACTATTTTAACGATTGATGGAGTTAGACAGCGGCACACGACCTTCCCAGTTAGTTCATACATCTTGCCGCCCATGCTGTCTAGGTCTTTTGTGATTTGTTTCTTTGTTTGCTCTGTTGAAAGCCCTGAGTAAGGTCCACTTGATTCCTTCATTATTCCGCTGAAGAATTCCTTCTTGTAGATTTCCTTGGTCGCTTCGTCGAGTTTTTCATCATGCTGGTCTTTTATTCCCATTCTCTCGCATATCTCTACTGCCGGGAAATCTCCGAAGCCTTCTAACTTGATCACACTTATTGGTTTGACTGATGAGAGCATTGATTCGCTCAGATGATATTTTTTTGCTGCCTCTTTATCCGCTTGCAAATCTTTGAGTGCCATCCAGTCTGGAGGGGCGTGTGCTGGGACTGACCTTACTATTCCAGTGCCTAAGTCTGGATCTGCGAAGGCTGCTGGAAGAATTGGAATCTTGACTTTGGTTAGCGGAGCCGTGCAGAATTTTCCTACAAGCTCCTTGCCTTCGACATTTGAAATTATTATTACTTCCTTGTCCTGTTCCTTGAGCTTATCTGCGCAGCTTTTGCTAATTATCCAAGTTTCATTATCGACTTTTGCCTTGACATAAGTTACATCAGGATTAATCCAAAGGTTTGTATCGCCGTAAAGAGTTTCTGGACGAAGTGTAGCTGTAACTATCAGCTCATCTCCATGGCCATATTTCATCAGTGTGTATTCCTGCGGTGTCTCACCCTCCCCTTCGACTCTTGAGTGGTCGCCAACTGGCGAATTGTCTTTTGTGCACCAGACTACAGGGAACTTTCCCTTGATGACATGATTTTTTTCTTTTAGTTTGTTGAACTGCCATCTGATGAATGCGTCGTAATGAGGATTAAGGTTTGTTGTTATGAAGCTCCTTCTCCAGTCGATAGAAAAGCCCATTGCCTCAAGATCTTTTTTTGCTTGTACAGGAAAGAATTCAACCCAGTGCTTTGGCTCCTCGAACTTCTTTATTTCCTCGTCTGAAAAGCCCATTGCACGCATCATGCCCCACTGCTTTTCCTCTTTTTCCCTAATTCTTTGTGCGGCATTCTCTATAGGAGAACCTGTGCAGTGCCACGCCTGCGGGAAAAGGACGTTGTGGCCCCTCATTCTCTTGTATCGCGCCATCACATCCACTCGGACAGCTGAGTAGAAATGACCTACATGTAAATAACCATTCATGTAAGGGTAAGGAAACGTGAGGAAGAACTTCTTTTTGCCCGGTTTTGCGTCTGCTTCGTATATTTTGGTATCTTCCCAGCGCTTCTTCCATTTCTCGGTTATTCTTGATAGGTCGAGCATTCCAGTTTGGTTAAGAGGGATTTATATAAATATAACCCGAATTAGCCTTTACGTATGATAAAAGCCATAATCTATGACCTTGATGACCTGATGGTGAATTCTGCGAAGCCCCAATCAGCTGCATTTAATGCAGTTCTGAAAAAACACGGTTATTCCTATGACAAGCTTCCAGTCAACTTAAGGAGAAAATGTACTGGAATGAGGATAAAAGATATTCTAAAGGAAATCAATGAGCATTGGAATCTTGGGGAGAATATTGAAAGTTTTTACAAAAAAAGAACAAAAATTTTACTGCAGGAAGTCAGGAAGAACATAACGCCGATGCCCGGGCTTAGAAAGTCTCTGCAATTGTTCAAGAGAAACAATCTGAAAATAGCCATTGCCTCTTCAGGAGGTAAAAAATACATAAGTCTCGCGCTTATGAAGTTGAAAATAAAACATTATTTTGATGGTGTGATTACTGGTGACGACGTCAAGATAGGCAAACCCCATCCTCAGACTTATCTTTTAGCTGTTAAAAAGCTTGGCTTGAAAGCTTCGGAATGCGTAGTATTGGAAGATGCTACTAACGGAATAATTGCTGCGAAGAAAGCAGGCTGCAAATGCATCGCAGTAAGGAATCTTTATACGCCAAAGCAGGATTTATCGAAGGCGGATAATATAGTTAGTTCATTAAATCAGATAACCATTAAGACGATAAATTCTCTTTAGCGCTCAATCGGCGCGCAGCCTTGATTATCAAGCCTGTCCGGCGTGTCGAAAATCTCTGATTTTCGATCATGCTCGGAAATCACAAAGATTTCCGACAATTGAGGACAAAATAATAGAGAATAAAGTAAAAATCCAAAAACTTCTAGAACTGCAGCGATAAACATGGATTTGAGCTTTCTTATGTGAATTAATTAAAGAATATGCTTTCCACATTTAGCACCATTGAATTTTTTATTGAAAAAATATTTAATCTCAAGTCATGATTATTATCCTCACCTTGAAATATCATTTAATTCCTACTTTTCTTTGTCTGATCATATTAGCCGGCTGCATGGGTGGAATCCAGGTAGCACCGAGCCTTAAAGGAAACATCAGTTTCACACTGGAAGAAAGGTTTGAAAAAACAGGCCCAGGTTTTGAATCTAAAATATTCGTAACAGGCAAATCAGAGGAAATCATTCAGAATCACGGAGAAACTTTAGTGAAAACTTCTGTAAAAAGAACAGGAAATAACATCAGGGTGTCTTTCGGGAAGATTGAGACCGCAGGTTGCGACACATGCCCATCTGCCGCCCCATCAGAATTCTGGTTCTTTCCAGACAGGAAGGGCTTAGTTGACGGCGAGTACACACTCGAGTTGGAGAAGGAAGGATTGATTGATAAGTATAATCTATCAAAAAAAGGAAATAATGTTACGATATCGCCAATTAAAACCTCATTTTCAAAGAATTTGAATAGTTTTCTTATTCTTCACGAATTGCCAAAAAATATCATGGCAGCCGAATGTTCATTTAGCGGATATCATATTTTGCAAAAGAATAAAAGCTCAGTTGTAGATCATTGCCAGAATTTTTTTAAAGCCATTTTAAACATATCTGAACCATATATTGTCTCTTCAAATCTGTCTAAAAACTCTTTTTTTATTTATGGCGGTTCAAATCTGACACTGATAAAATTAGCCAGGGAATACAACCGACCTTATTTTAGATTACAACTAGTAAGGTGGAATTCATTCAGTATCTTATGCCAAGATGTTTACTGCCATACTTGGAGCAGCGGGTCAAAATTTCCAACGCCTCAGTTGACGGATTTTCAATTTCCAAGAATATTAAACGAATCTTCATGTTATGAAATAACATATAACGATTATTTAAAAGCAGATTGCTTTCAATTCATTTCCCTAATGTCGAACGATTCGAATATATGTTTGTTAATCAAGAATTCCTCGCTTATTGAAGCTTGTTACCTGAATTATGCAGATAAATCTGGCGATAGAAGCGTATGCGATAGGATAAAAGAACGTGAAATATGTTTAAATAGAGTTAGAGATAAATTAAAATGGTATGAATACATACAAAATACAAACTAAAACTTCTTGAACTTCGCAGCAGTATCAATCAAATCAACGTGACCCAAGAACACTGCCCTGCAGCAGTATCTTTGTAATCCCAAATCGTCGAGTATTTTCTTCCTGTCTTCGCCTTTGCCCAGCCTTTCCTGGTATTCTTCCCACATGTGGGCGATCGGCTTTCCGCAGCTCCAGCATCTTATTCCGATTATCATTATTGACACTTGGAACGCAGGTTTATTTATAAAGCTTTGCGGGTTAAAAAGAGGCTATTTCAGGTTGCCTGGAGTTCTGATAGCAACTCATCATCTCAAGGAATTTGGCGTATTTGGTTGGGTTGAGGGACAAGAGGTTGAGGTCTCGAACCCTTATCAAGTTGGCTTTCCTGCTGATAACAGTTTCAGTATAATTTTCGTACAGCTTCAATTCGATATCAAGCTTTTTGAGACAAATCTGAAACAGTTGACGCTCTTCAAGCTTGCTTGCACTTATTCTCACAGCGAATTTCTTTATTTTTCGATTGAGCTCTATGCAGCTTTCGCCCGCTAATATCCCGCGCATATACCAACCGATCTCTTCTGAATCGCAAGTCAGTAGGTAGGATTGAAATTTTGTCAATATATTTTGCATGAACTGTGCAACAATGGTTGAACTGAATTCAATCATCAATGTGCCGTCATTCGCTGCAATTTCATTCTTTGTTGCCTTAAGATATGATACTGAAACTGTATATTTTAGGTCAAATAAAACAGAACTATTTCTCAACCAAAACTCAATCAAATTCTCCTCTAATTCATCTCGGAACTCAGGATTTTCTGGCTTGATGTAGTTCAATCGAATATACCAGTTCCATTCAGGATAGTCGATTCTCAATTCCTCTTTAAACCAATCCATTACTAAGTTGATTATGTTTGGCTCGCAATTTGCAAAAACCAGTGTACTTACACTATGTTTATTCATTTCTGCCTGGAGCAAGCCAAGAACTTCGAAAGTTCTTTGATCTCTGTTGATAAACCGTGGCAGATAGACCGCAAATAATCTTTCGCCACAATTTTCCAAAACTTGATTTGAAGAACTGACTATGTAATTAAACGATAAAAATTCTTCATCAGCCAGACATTTCAATGGATATGTGTTGCCTAATCTTCCTGATCTCATTTCACTAGGAACAAACTGCAATAAATCTATTTTTTCCATTTTTACACCTTAGAAGTCCCAATCTAATGTTGAGATTTCTCTTCATCTTAGAAGAGAAATCTCGTCCGAGCGAAGGGAACTTCAAGCGAACCTGCGTAATTGTTTTTTGGTGAAAACCGAAAAAAAAAATTTGGCAGGTTCGCGGTTCCCTGAGCAGTGTATATAAAATAGTTTGAGGCTAGAAGTCCAGTGGTCCGAAAATCTTTCAAGAATAATAAAAAAAAATTGAAAAAGTCATCTGTAGATAACAAATGTTTTAGCGATAGCTCTTCTGGGTCTTGCCCCGCGCATTTCCGTGGGTGTTCGGCTTTCTTGCCTCTCTCTGCCTTACATCTGCGACGAGCATATGCCTGTCGTAATCGAGGAATGTTTTTTCAAGCTTTTTGTCCTTTGTGAATTCAATGATTGCTTTTGCTATTGCGAGCCTTACTGCATCTGACTGTCCTGCAATTCCTCCGCCGTTTACATTAATGTTTATGTCCATGGTAAGAGCTTGGTCTCCAGCGATTATTAATGGCTCGCTCATTTTCAGCCTGAGCATTTTTGGTTCAATAGCGCTAATTAGCATTCTGTTAATCCTTATGACTCCGCTTCCTGGTATTGCTACAGCTCTGGCAATTGATTTTTTCCGTTTTCCTGTGACAAGTATTGGCTTCATCTTTTTCCTCCTATGCTCTCGCAGAGCTCGCCGACTGAAATTCTTCTTAGGTTTGGAAGCTTTGAGACTGAAGCTCCTTTTACTGTGATTGTTTTTTGTGCTGCGTAAACTTCAGGAACGCCTGGATAGCATCTCACTCTTTTGAGGGCTTCTCTTCCTCTGGGTTGCTTGTGAGGCAGCATGCCTCTTATGACTCTTTTTACGAACCTGTCTGGCTGCTTGTAAAGGAATGGGCCTTTTCTTATTTGGCCTGTTTCGAACTTGTCATGGTATCTTGCTATTGTGACTAGTTTTCTTCCAGTGATGTATGCCTTGTCTGCGTTTATGACTATTATGTTTTCTCCTAGCAGCGCTTTTTTTGCTGCTAGTGATGCTACTCTTCCAAGCACACAGTCCTGCGCATCTATTATCATGTCAGCCAATTATCTTCACCTTTTTCAGGTCTGATTTTTGTTTCATGAAGTCTGAAATGTGGATTGCTTTTCCTTTCGCTGCGGTAACTTTTTCCATTGCCCCGTCAGAAAACTTCCATGCGGCTACAGTTAATTTGTGGCCGAGATCTCCTGATGCGAGTACTTTTCCAGGCACTATTACTACGTCATTTTCTTCTGTGTGCCTGTTGATTCTTGAAAGATTGACTACTCTTCTTTGCCTCGAAGGCTTTTCTAAGTCATCTGCAATTCTTTTCCAGAGCATATTCTGCTGGCTGTATGCAGCACTCTTCAACTCAGTTATGAGCTGTTGCAGTTGTGGATTTGATGGACCGGTTCTCATCTTTCTTTTTCTTCGTCGTCGTTTGTGGGGTTTATCCCCACGCTTTTTCGCCAGCCTTTTGGAAAAAGGCTGCGAGGGGCAGGATTCGAACCTGCGGACCCGCTAAGGGACTAGCCCCTCAAGCTAGCGCATTTGGCCAGGCTCTGCCACCCTCGCATTGGGTTCACTTCTCGGCTATTACGCTCTGTAGCTCGTCGAGTTTTTTTGTGAAAATGTCAGCGGTTGATTCTATTATTTCTGAGCATGACAACTGTTCGAAGCTTTCAATGTGGAAAACAAACGAGTTCTTGTCGTAATCCACTTTTATTATGTCGTCATTTACTCCGTCGACAGCGTCTATAAGCGGACCCTGTATTGTACTCTTGTCTATTTTTCCTGCCTTGTCGAATATTTGCGGCGGGTACTTTGACTTGAATTCAGCCAGCTTCGGGCTGTTTGTCACAGTTATTATCGGGAGGTAATTGTAGTAAATGACGCCTGGGCTCCATTTCATGTGGTCTTTTCCCTGTCCTAGTGTTGCTGTTGCTTCGAGCTCGAGTTTTTGCCCTTTAATCAGCTTGACTATCGGCATTTTAGGATGTACTGGCTTGATTTTCGGATCGCTGCTTTTGAGCTCCTCTGCGTAAACTATTCCGGGTCCCTTTATTTTTATGCTGAACTTGACCTGGCATCTTGCGCAGCCTTCTCCGTTGCACTTGCAGTCTTTTTTCATAACATAAGATTTTAAATCTGTAGTCAGGGGGATTAATCCGAGCCTGTGCGCGATTATTTCGTCATAGAGAGCTGAACTATTTCTTCTGATCTCAACATCTTCTATCGCCATTACTGGCACTTCTTCTAATGCAATTCTTCGAAGTGCATTTGCGAATGATACATCTGCATCCTTGAGAGTGAATTGCATTGTGTGCTCTTTCTTGTTTTCTGATAGGTCAACTATGTTCATACTCTTCTGCCTCGTTTTCCGCCTTTCTTTCTGCAGCCGTCGTGCGGCAAGGGAGTGACATCCTCGATAATTCCAATTCTAAGTCCCATTCTTGAAAGTGCTCTTACTGCTGCCTGGGCGCCTGGTCCTGGATTGTTAGGTCCGTTGTGGCCACCTGGTGCTTTTATCTTTACGTGAATGCCATTGATGCCTTTTTCGATTGCTATTTCTGCGCATTTCTTTGCTGCTGCCATTGCTGCTGTTGGTGAGCTTTCCATTCGGTCGCTCTTCACAACCTGGCCGCCTGATGACAAGGAGATTGTTTCTGTTCCAGTGATGTCAGTTATGTGGATTATTGTGTTGTTGTAACTGGAGAAGATGTGTGCGATTCCCCATCTTATTGTTCCGTTCATGATGCCTGCCCTGGTGTTTTTGGTTTCATTAATGCTCTTTCAGGATGTTCGTCGCTTGCTAAAGTTGAACTTTGTACGAAAGTTATTGAAGGTTCTTCTTCTTTTTTAACGATGTATGAAGGAGTCGTTATTATTTTTCCACCGACAATTATGTGGCCGTGGACTATGAACTGTCTTGATTGCTTCATTGATTTTGCGAGCTGCTTTCTAACAACTACTGTCTGAAGCCTTCTGTTGAGCAGGTTATCGAGTGTTATGTTAAGTACTGCTCCTACTTCCTGGTCTGGCTGGAGTAGCCCGATTTTGACGAGCTTGGTTAGCAACTGCACTCTTTCCTTTTCTGCCTGTTCTGTTCTTGTTGCGATTATTATTTTTGCCTGTTTCCAGAATCCTCTAACTTTTGAATCCATTTTCCAGATTTCAGTTTTGTTTTTTAGGCCGTAGTCTTTCTTGTATTGGGTTTCTGATTCGATTCTTGCCTTTCTGAATGGGTGGCTTGGTGTGTTGTAATGCTTTTTTGGTTTCTTTGGATCTCCCATTTGCTCACTTCTTCTTATCCTGTTCTTTGCTTGCCTGGGCTGCCTTTACTTCCTTGCTTTTTATGACGCCTGGGCCTTTTCCTTTGTTTTTTCTGAAGTTTGATCTTGTTCTTTGCCCTCTGACTGGCTGGCCGAGGCTGTGCCTAATGCCTTTATATGAGCGCATTTTCTTCATCATCCTGATGTCCTGCTCCTGCGCGTACTCAAGCTCGCCGAGATAAAGATGCCTGTTGGCTCCATCAATTACGTCTTTTCTCCTGTTGAGCATCCACTCTGGAACGATTTCAGAAATGTTCTTTATTGTCTCATCAAGCTTCTGTATTTGTGTTTCGTTTAATGCGCCCATCTTCTCTGTTTGTCCAATCTTGGCAATTGCGCAGATTGCGTGTGCCATTGAATAGGATATTCCCCTGATTTTTCTTAGTGCCATGTGCACTTGCTTTTGGCCTTCAAGGTCTGTGTTGTGCACTCGGACAAGGTATCTGAAGTCTTTTGGTTGTTCTTCCATTTGTTGTTAAGCCTGCCAGAGAACTCATCTTTAGCCCTGGCATCGCCTCATAGAGACTCGGGCTTTTCACTCTGGGAATAGAGGGAGGTTTATAAAGCTTGAGGTTAAAAATCGAATACTTGGCTTTTAGAATATTTTGCGCTCAATCGACGCGCAGCCTTGATTAATCAAGCCTGTCCGGCAATTGAGGACAAATTTATTTTTTAATTTTATTTTCTATTGCAGATACTAAAACATAAGTAACAATTGTAGGAATGAGAATGGTAGAGGCAAGCTGAAAAATATAAAAAAATAAATTCGTATGACAATCGTAAGAACAAAGACCGTATAAATTATGAAATTTGCATTGTCCTTTCTCAAGCATGAGCCCAGCACACCCCATCCCCTTATAGGCTATACTCTTCCACAATAAAGGAAGATAATAAAGACTTAAAAGTCCAGCAAATAAAGAAATAATTAGTTTTATGGGATTAGGTTTTAAAATTAACACTAAAGCCCTCTTCCAATCATCTCGTTTATTTCGCCGCCGTTCATGAACAACTCAGCATTCTCGATGATCTGTTTTGTTAATTCATAATACTCTTTTGCCTTATCAATATCGATATTAAGAATTCCAGTATCAATCATGACTGTCATTGTTACATACCTTCTGAATTCGTTTGACCTTTTGAAGTCAGATTTGAGTATTTTCTTGAAGAATCCGTGCATGTCAACTACTTTTTCCATCGAAGGGTCTTTGAATGTCTCAAGCAAAAGTTGCCTTTTCAAACCCATGTTGCTTGGCACTTCATCTATCTTGCCTCTATCCTTAGCTGTTTCAAGCGATGCATTAACAACACCTTCTAAAGCAAGTGTCAATCTTTCAACCAATGACTTTATCACATCTACTGTTCGCGTGTACTTCAAGCTGACGAACATCAAGTGGTCTGCCCTTTTCATCTCGTTTCTCGCATCTTCAAAGAAAATCTTTGTTTTCTGCTTCATCATTTCACTTCTTGATGTTGAGTATCGCTTGTGCGAGGTCTCCATTTGCATCACTTATTGCCTTGAACGCTTCTTCTTTTCCGACGCTTGCGCTGTCCATCACTGTTTGTATGTCTTCTTCGCTGATTTCCGGCTCTGTAGGCAATGACCTTTCAGTTATCCTGCCAACAACTTGAAAAGTGTCCTGTCCCATCATGTTGATTTTGGTGACATCCGGCTCAGAAATGACTATTTCCTTGGTTGGCGTTCTTATCACGACTTCTGTAGCTTCAATCTGCTCGCTTTTCATGCCGAGCTGTCTCATCATCTGCTCAGCCTGCCGCTTGTTCATTCCGGGGATCATGATTTACAAGAATATGTGCATGCTTATTAGTCCCAAAATCACTATGACACAGATCGCAATGACTATCTCTGGTTTAATCTGTATTTTGCTTCCAGTAGCGCTGTCATAACGAACCAGGCCGCCTTGAGAACTCGGTAGCTGCACCCTGTTATCTTTAGACATTTCACATTGGTAGGTGCGCAAAGTATAAAAGTCTTTCTTCAAAAACAGGCTTTTGGGTTTAAATAGTGTTTTTATTGGGGAGTTGGAATTATCTATAAATAAGTAACAAATTGCATAAAAAAGTTGGGGTGGGTGCGATAAGCCGCCTTATGTAAGACCCCGTAATCGGACGGTCTTTATCGGCATTCGACTTAGCGTGACAAAGCACTTGCACCGGCCAGGACAGCCTTTCACCGCCCTCTGCGCAACGTCTGTGGAACGCGCCCCAATTGCTTGAGGTTGGCCACGTTCATCCTGCGCGCAGAGCCGTTGGTTTCTGGTGCTGTAGCCTACCCTTTCGGAGTACCGGCTCTCACCGGTGGCCTTTTTGTGGAGGGCGGACTTTCCTCAGTTACCCGAAGACCGACTCGACACCCTACCCCGAGAGTTAGGAGTTGTTAGTATTTTAAAAGGATTTCCCAAGAAAATTGAGCAAGCTTAATTAACAATATATTTAAATACAAGTACATACATATACATTCATATGACAAAAAACGTAACCATTACAGATGAAGCATATGAGCGACTAAAGAATACAAAACAGGTGTACGAAAGTTTTACAGATGCTATTTTGAGGTTGACAAAAAAAAAAAAGCTGGCAGATTTCGCCGGTCTTTTATCAGATAGCGAAGCCGACATACTGGTTAAAAGAATTGAAAGCTCTCGAAAAGCATCAAGAAGAAGATTAGAAGAATTGGGGAAATCTCTGAGAGAATGATTCTTGACACAAGTTTCGTGATTGATGTTCTAAGAAATAGAAAAGAGGCTATCGAGAAATCTACTCAATTAGATAATTCTGACGAGCCTATTTTCATAACATCGATTAGTGTTTTTGAACTCTGGCAGATTTGGAATCTGCTTGGGGAAAAAAAGAAAAGAATACTTGCAGAGTTTGTTGATTCTTTTGGAATGCTTTCTTTCGACTCGGAGAACGCACAACTGGCAGGGGAAGTACAATCAGAATTGATGAAATCAGGGCTTCAAATTGACCCAGAAGACTGCATGATAGCGGGGATAGCACTGACGAGCGGTCAGGCCATCTTAACAAGAGATAAACATTATTCCAGGATAAAAGGGTTGAAAGTTCAGAGTTATTGAATTAAAGGTTTTCGTGAGGAACATCGTCCTTCTTTCCATTATACGTTAGTTTCGTCCAACCAACAGTCATAAATGTGTATATTCCAGTTCCTACGCCCATGCTCAATATACCAGTCTCAAGATTTCCATTTTGAAATTCTGAATATGCCGCTGAATAACAGATAATAGACAAACCGTCCCTGACCCATTCTCCAGCAAATGCTTCAATAGCATTATATTTTTTCCTACCAAATCAATAAGAAGCATTCCTGGAATGAAGTTTCCTTTTATATCTCCTGCAAAACGATAATAGCTTTTGCAGGTTTCCACTAATCCACTTTCAATTTTGCCAAGCCTGTCTAAGAGTGACATTGATTAGCTTCCATCATGTTTGTTATTAATACTTTTTGTCAGAAAGTGGCTTCAGGCAGCCCCGAATAAATTGATTCATAATGTGAATTGGCAAAATTCTCAAGCTCATGAAATAATTCAAGAACCTCGCCAATTTTTTTAATATATTTATCAATTGATTTTTTATCTGTGACTTTTTTGCCTTCATTATACACTTTTTGGATTTTTTTATTAATTTCCGAAAGAAACTTTGAAACAGTATCCATAAATGTTTTAAGCGCTTCAACTTTAGATATTAGTATTGATAGGAGGGATAACTGATTATCAAGCTGGGATTGATCTTTTGGTTTATTCGATAAAATCAGAAAAAAACTGCGATATTGCAACAATTTTCCAGAGATCAAGCTATGATCTATGATAACTTCATCGGGTATAAAACGAATCACGTCATTAAGAACGGGACCAACTTCAACAATTCTCAATACATTTATTGAAAAATTCCCTGAGTTCATATTGATTTCGAATTCTTTATTTATTTCTTTAAGTTTTATTAGCAGCTCTTTTGAATGTTTTAAACACCATTTTGAATAAATCAGGTGGTTTCCACTGATTTCAGCTCCAGCCTCAGCTACTCTGAATTGAATCTCTTTTAACAGGTTGCGAGCAATTTGGGAGTTCAAAAAATCCTGGTTTGCGCTATAAGCCGATACGAATTCTTTATAGGGCACAGCAAGCCTTTCTGCTAACTGAGATTTATGTTCCGAAACCATCAACCAAAATTTTCAGAAGAACAGATATAAACATTTCGTTGATTCTTCTCCAATCAAAGAACTCAATTGGCAGAATTAAGGGTTATCTGGAACTTGCGTATCATCAATTCTTCGATTTGTATAATTGCCAGAAGTTGCGATTCCAATTACCGAAAAAGCGCTGTAAAAGAGAATTGTTATTCCTAAAATTGCGATAGCATTCTCAGTTCTGCCATTGTAAATATCTTCAATTGCAGTGGATAATGCAAACCCAGTGTAAGCTTCTCTTGGAATTTCAACTATTGTTGCTCTTGCTATGTGTTGTCCTTTTACAAATATATTATCGTATTCCGTCATTAAAGCGTTTTTCAAAAGAAATCCTGGAAGAATGCCATCTTTTCTTTCGTTAAAATGTTGATACATGTCCGAAATTTCAGGTTTTATTGATGCAAGTTTATCTAAAAGCGACATTCTCTTTGATATTTTGATATTTTATTTAAAAGTTTCTCATTTAATTATTTCGTAAATCCTCCGCTTTTTTCCACACAATCCTTATAAAACTTCAAGGATTGCTGTGTTTGTGGAATCAAAACTCGAATCCGGATGCAATATTATCGATGAGTTCTTAGAGGGCGGTTTCGAGAAGGATGTTGTGTCAACTATCTTTGGTCCTGCTGGCGCTGGAAAGACAACTATCTGTTTGATTGCCTCAATAAACACTGCTAAAACAAAAAAAGTCATTTACATTGACACAGAAGGCAGCTTTTCTGTTGAAAGAGTAAAACAACTGTTAGGTAACAAGGAAGTTGAGAAAGTTCTCGGCAAGATTATGGTTCTGAAACCAACAACCTTCGAGCAACAACAGAAGGCAATTGACCAATTGAGGGAAATGGTAAGCGACAAGGTCGGCTTAGTCATTATTGACACGATAGCAATGCTCTACCGTGCAGAGATGGGCAACAATGAAGATTATCAGCAGGTCAACAAGATGCTAGCAAAGCAAATGGCTGAATTGATCAGGATAGCAAGGGACAAAGGAGTTCCAGTAATAGTCACAAACCAAGTTTATGCTGATTTCGAAAACAAGAATGCGGTCCATCTTGTTGGTGGAGATGTCACCAAGTATGGCAGCAAGTGCTTAATTGAGCTTCAAATATTGCATAATTCGAGGAGAAAGGCTATTTTAAGGAAGCACAGGCACATTCCTGAGAGGGAGCTTTTCTTCGAAATAAAGAATGATAATCTAGTCAAGGCCTCTGAAGAAAGCGAAAAGCAGAAAAAGGCTTTCAGATTGTTCTGATGCGGGATGAGGCCAAGAGTACTTATAATTGAGGATGAGGAGCCAATAGCGCAGGCAGAGAAGCTCATACTTGAAGAGTATTACGAGGTTCACCACGCCAAAGATGGAGATGTTGGCCTTCAAATGGTTGAGCAACTAATGCCTGACCTTGTTGTCCTGGATCTAATGCTTCCTAAGAGAGGCGGTTACGACATTTCTTTCACCTTAAGACAGAACCCCAAGTTTTCTGGAATAAAGATAGTCATGGTAACAGCAAAGAACCTCCAGTCTGATGAGGAAAAGGGTTTGCTTGTTGGTGCTGACCATTATCTGACAAAGCCATTCGAACCCGAACAACTGTTGGAAACCGTTCAGAGAGTGTTAGGCAATGTTTCCCCAACTAATTGAAGCGTTTCACCGCTTCTTCTTTTTTTTAGGCACAAATGATGGAATTCTTTTAACTAGAACAATAGAGCTTGTTGTCTTTTGGCTGATAACTTACATGGTTGTTTCTGAATTTCTCAGAACTAAAGAAGAGGAATTGCAGTACCTTGCACTTGCATTTGGGATTTTCTCAATTGAAAAAACAATATTGACGACAACAACCTGGCTTCTTACTTTCTCAGAGCTCACTATAGAAGGAATCCCTGCATTCCTGCCGCTGATTCAATATGGCCTCGAGATGCTTGCAATTGTTATGCTCGTAAATGCATTCGGCTTTCCAATGTTCAGGAAGGTAGAAAAAATATTTCTTGGCTCAATTTACATTCAAACTGGCTTTCTACTGGCTCTAATGATTGGCATTGAGTTTTATTGGTTGAAATCCCCTGAACTTGTCTCAGGAGAAAATTTTTCTTCATTTTGGGGAAGCGCTGTCTTTACTTCTATTGGGATGCTTTATCTTTTTGTGGGCATTATTTTCACTTTCGGCAGTAATAAATTCAAAGAAGTCCTGAAATTTAATTTAGTGCTTGCATTCCTGACTTATTTTATTGCGTTGGCTTTGCGCTCTGTAAATTTTTGGGTTTTTAGCGGGCATTATGCCAGGCTTTACATTGCTGAGCAGCCTTTTCCTTTTTTCTCTGCGCTATTATTCACAAGGATTGTTTACCTTAAGCTTGTTGACAAGGCAACGTTACAAGAAAAGCTAAAGGATTCGCAAACCCAGCTGGAAGCTGAGAAAAACGTCAGTAAAATGAAGGATGAGTTTGTCTCAACTGTATCCCATGAGCTGAGGACTCCCTTAACTTCGGTCAAGCTTTTTGTTGCGCTTCTTTTGCAAGGGAAATTTGGGAAATTGCAGGCTGAACAGGAGAAGGCCTTGAAGACCGTCAAAGAAGAGAGCGACCGCCTTGCAAATCTAATAAATGATTTGCTCGACCTTTCCAAGCTTGAGGCGGGAAAAACTGAACTGAATTTGACAGTTTTTTCGCCTCATGAATTTCTTCACGAAAACATGCATTATGAGCTGGCGAAGGAAAAGGGAATTCATGTTGGTGTCAAGGTAAGCAAAGAGCTTTCAGTCAAGGTTGACGTTCCAAAATTCAAACAGATTTTCCTTAATCTGCTTTCTAATGCCGTCAAGTTCACGAATTCAGGAGGCACAATAA
>ERZ1292640.2158-Hain-H43-02um-R1-2158-length-15949-cov-8_pt1 | contig 15949 bp, 16 predicted proteins | sample MGYA00564404_ERZ1292640 | MGnify/ENA primary metagenome ERZ1292640 (study PRJEB36523, sample SAMEA6512636) | groundwater metagenome | collected 2019-01-08 | study: AquaDiva: Metagenomics assemblies of 32 groundwater samples
CCGCCAACGTCGCCATGATGAGCGCGGGCTTCATTCTGGTGGGCATGCAGCTCACTGGCTATTTCGTGTCCTGAACACCCAAGGAATATTCAACATGTACAACAGCGATACCCCTCTGCGCGCCGAACTGCCCTCTTCCAGGCAACTTGTGCGTTCCACCATCCTGGCCGCCATTTCGGCGATGGTGCTGCTGGTTGCCGTCGTGCTTCCGGCCGAATTCGGCATCGATCCCACCGGCATCGGTCGAGTCCTGCGCATGACTGAAATGGGCGACGTCAAGCAGCAGCTGGCCGCAGAGGCCGCCGCCGATGCGGCCGCCACCGCATCGACAGCACCGGCGCAGGCAATCGGAACAGCGCCCGGCATGGCCTCGGCCAATGCCGCGCAACCACCAGCGGCCGCTGTGGTGGCAGCTGCACCCAAGATTGAATGGCGCGACGAGATGCCCGTTACTCTGACTCCAGGAGAGGGAACGGAAATCAAGCTGAAGATGGTCCAGGGCGCCAAGGCTCACTATTCGTGGGTCGTCGAGGGCGGCGTGGTCAACTTCGACACCCACGGTGATGCATCCGGCAAGTCGATCAGTTACGAGAAAGGCCGTGGGGTTGCGTCAGATGAAGGCGTGCTGGAAGCCGCATTCACGGGCAACCACGGCTGGTACTGGCGCAATCGCGGCAAGTCCAACGTCAAGGTCATCCTGCGTACGCGCGGTGACTACACCGATATCAGAAAAATGATGTAAGGGAATGGCGCCGCGGTAAGTACCGCGGCGCCACTTCACTGCACGCAACCTGATAAAACTCTCAAACGAAAATATTTATGACAACGCTCAAAACTCTTGGCAGCATTTTTTTGATTATTTTCTTCCTGGCTTCGCTCGCCGGATGCGAAAGAGTCGGATCTCATGGAAATGGTGGACAGGGCGGTCACGGTCACAGCCACGAGTGATGGCGGTCAGGTCCGGAGATCTTTTTTCTCCGGCCGTTCGGTACGTAGCGAGTGTTCCGTCGCAGGACTTAGCCAGCAGAATGTGGTGAAATTTGACGGAAGTCGGGCCAATCTAGTGTCGGGATGGCTGGTCAGTCAACTAGCCACCATTTGATCGTCGCTCCAAGGAAATTTTGCAATTCAGAACGTTGATGTATACGGGGTCCCCGCGGGTCCATGTTGATTCGGGGGCAATTGGAATCACTGCTTTTTGGGAGTGACTTAAATGGGAATACCTCACCACCGCAAATTCGGAAGTGCTTCGCTCTTCGTTGCTCAGCAAAGGGCGGCAATCGCGAAAAGGCGCTTTGGCAATTTGATCCGCTGAACCAACTTCGAGCACCGTGCCAGGGCGCCAACCTGCAACCCGGTCAAATTTGCCTTCATAGATGGTCTGACAACCGCCCAGAACCAACAAAGAAGCCGTCGGCAGTAAATATTTAAATGTCAGCTTCATTCTGTTTTCCTTCACAGACAGATTGTCGATAGTGAGCGTGGAGTTTGACGGCAACGCCCATTCACCTCGTTGCCTTTCGTCACTTGTGAGATCGATCTGTCGTCACTCACTGTCCAAACCCCATATCAGGTGGGCGTCAATCAGCAGCCCGTAGTACGCTTTCAAAGCACCAACATGCGCGAGCAATGCGCTATTGGCTGCGGCAGTAGTCTGCCGGCGCGCCAGCAACAAAGTTTGCAAATCTCCCTCACCGAGTGCGTAAGCCCGTTGCACCAGCTTGGCGTTTTCCTGCATGGCGAGAGCGCCCTCGTTGGCAATTTGCAGGCTCTCATAGGTACCCCGGGCAGTGACTAACGCCGAGGCGATCTCGGTTTCGAGTTCACGTTTCTTGAGGTCAACCGCATTTCGGGCCATTTCGACTGCTGCAAGTGCCTTGGAACTGCGTGAATCGCGCAAGCCGCCGGGCAGAGGAATGCTGATGGTGACACCGGAAATCCGTTCGCGGCCACCAACCTCAGAGGCTGTGTAAACGCCGAAAGTCGGATCAGGAACCCGGTCAGCCCGCGCACGGTCGGCTTGGGCTTGAGCTATACCCAGCTGGGTCTGCACAACCTTGAGCTCGTAACTTTCGGCAATGATTCGATCACGCCACAAGGCATCATTCTCAGCAATCAACATTGGGGAAGGTAAAAGCACGCTTTGGCGGTTGATGCCCGGGAAGCGCGTCGAAAGTCGAGCCCAGGCAGCCGATGCCTGCGTCCGGGCATCGTTGTCCATCCGTTTTTGCTCCGCCAACTCAGCATTGGCAAAGTTGAGGTCAAGTTTGGACGCATCGCCAGCACGGGTGCGTTTGTCTACCGCCTTCAGATTCTCCTGCACCGCCACAAAATTTGACGCAGCCAGCTCGCGACCTCGCTCTGCAGCTAGCCAATCCACCCAGAGTGAAACCAGCTCCCGGGCGGATTCATGTAATGCCTCGCCATACCGTGCCTCGGACTCCTCGATGGTGGCCCTACCGATGTTGCGGTCGGCCGAGCCCTTGCCGGGAAGTCGGATAGTCCGCTCAATGCCGACGTTCCACTCACGGTAGCGCGGCCCGGTGTCGAGAGACCGCCGCTGCCCCAGCGCTTTTCCAGTCCATTCGTAGGGCGACTTGTTCAGGATGCTGGCCTCTTGCCTTGCAACCTCCAAACCTGCGCGCGCAGAAGCGACACGCGGGTCCTGCTCCAGTAGAGGGCGTGCAATCTCTGTAGGCAATAGCCCGGGGACGCTCGGTGGCTGTAATGCGTAGGCAGAACCAGCCACCATGATCAGGGATGCCAAAAGCAGTCGAACTTTCATGCTATTTCCCCCGCATCGATGACCGGCGTAATCCAATAGCGCAGTCCAACACCAGAAAATTGCTCCTGAATGTCGCCCAGCAGAGCGTGTCGGTCGACTTCAGGAATAACAACTTGCACTTGCGTTGCAAAAGCGCGGCCGAGCACCTGCTCGGTCTGGTTAAGACTGCCAAAAGCCAAGCCATGAGCGGCCGTCGGCGCACTTGTAAATACGGCCGCGTTGGGTGATAACAGGAGCAGGTCGAGTAGTTTTTCCTCGACGGCTGGCGGGCAAAGGATGGTCAAGCAAAGTTCAGACATCGGAAACCTTTCGTTTCGGAAACGCAAAGCGTAAATACAGGATGGGCAACAACATCAAAGTTAGGGCTGTGGCCGTAATCAACCCGCCGATCACGACAATGGCCAGCGGGCGTTGTATTTCGGACCCTGGGCCGGTTGCGAACAGCAACGGGATCAAACCGAAGGCGGTAATGGAGGCCGTCATCAGCACCGGCCGCAGCCGGCGCTTCGCTCCCTGCAAGACGACCTCACTCAGCCTCATTCCCTCGCTCTGTAGCTGATTGAAATAACTCACCAGGACCACGCCATTGAGGACCGTGATGCCCAGCAAGGCGATGAAACCCACTGACGCGGGCACCGACAGGTATTCGCCGGTTACCCACAAAGCAACGATTCCACCCACCAGCGCAAACGGGATGATGCTCAAAATGAGCAGGGCTTGGCGCACAGATCGGAAGGTCGAAAACAGCAGCACGAAAATCAACCCCAGTGCCACCGGAACCACCACCGTGAGCCTGGCCGCAGCGCGCTGCTGGTTTTCGAACTGACCGCCCCATGTGACGCGGTAGCCGGTATCCATAGGCACTTTCTGGCCCACCAGGGCCTTTGCTTCCTCGACAAAACCCACCAGATCGCGCCCTGAGACGTTGGCGATGACGACGCTGTAGCGGCTGCCCATTTCACGATCGATCTTGACCGGCCCGGCCGCGCGTTCAAGTTTCGCCACACTGGTCAAGGGAACCGTATTGCCATCCTTGGTCGTGATGCGCATGGCGCCGAAATCGGCGGGTGACATCCGGATGCTCTCGGCACCGCGCAATACGATGGGCGTGCGGCGGTTCCCCTCAATAACAACGCCCGCTCGCTGACCTTCAATTTGCGTACGCAGCGCGTCCTGAACTTCCTCAACGCTCAAGCCCAGCCGCCCCGCCTGCAGACGGTCCACCGCCACCCGCAGGTACTGCACACCATCGTTTTGTACCGTGTAGACGTCCTGGTTTCCAGAAACAGTCTTCAGCAGCGCCACTACCTGGCTTGCATACTCGTTGAGCTTGTTCAGGTCGGGTCCGAAAATCTTGATGGCCAGGTCACCGCGCACGCCGATGATCATTTCTGACACACGCATTTCGATGGGTTGCGTGAAGCTGTACTTGATACCAGGCATGGGGTCGAGCACCTTGCGCACCTCGTCCATCAGCGCTTCCTTGGTTTTCATGCGCCACTCGCCTTGCGGCTTCAACAGCAAGTAGGTATCGGTCTGGTTCAGTCCCATCGGATCGAGGCCGATTTCATCGGAACCGGCACGGGCGACGATGCCATGCACTTCCGGGATGGCTTGCATGATGGCGCGATGAATCTTTAAATCGAGGGCAGCGCTTTGTTCCAGGCTGATGGACGGGAGTTTCTCGATGCCGACGATCAAGTCACCTTCGTCCATTGTCGGCATGAAGGTCTTGCCAACCTGGGTGTAAATCAACCCGGCCGCCAACAGCATGACAGCCGCGACCGCTGCAACAACACGCTGCCGTTGCAGGCCCCAAATAAGCGCTGGTTCATAGAGCTTCAGGAGCTTGCGTGGCAGCCACGGGTCTTCGTGTTTGACTTCGCGCAACAGGTAAGACGCCAACACGGGAATGATGGTCAGCGACAACACCAGCGAGCCGGCCAAGGCAAAAACGATGGTCAGCGCCACCGGCACAAAGTACTTGCCTTCCAGGCCTTGCAGCGTGAGCAATGGCAGGAAGACGGTGATGATGATCAAAATCCCGGCGGTGACCGGAACCGCTACTTCACGCACCGCCCGGTAAATGGTGTGCAGACGCGGCAGTTTGCCGGCGGTGGGGTCGGTCGCAAGGCGTTGCACAATGTTTTCGACCACGACCACCGCAGCATCGACCAGCATGCCGATGGCAATGGCCAGGCCACCCAGGCTCATCAGGTTGGCCGACATGCCAAAGGCGCTCATCAGGATGAACGTGATCAATGCCGCCAGCGGAAGCACCAGCGCCACCGTTAATGCAGCACGGATATTGCCCAGGAACAACCCAAGCAGCACGATGACCAGCACAGTCGCTTCTATCAGAGCGGCCGACACGGCATTCACGGCCTTGGTGACCAGTGAGGCCCGGTCATAAAAGGTCTTGATCTCGACGCCGGGCGGCAAGGTTGGCTGGAGTTCTTCCAGCTTCTTGCGCACACCCTCCACCACCATTTTGGCGTTGGAGCCGGCCAGGCCCAGCACCAGGCCTTGCACGGCTTCGCCCTTGCCGTTTTGCGTCACAACGCCGTAACGGGTCACCGTCCCGATCTTGACCTCGGCCAGGTTGCCCAGGCGAACGGGTGAACCGTCCTTCATGGTCACCACGATGGCGCGCAGATCTTCGAGGCTGGTGATGCTGCCTTCGCTGCGGACCAGCAAGACTTCGTCGCCTTCACCGAGCCTGCCAGCGCCATCGTTGCGATTGTTCGCCCCGATCGCGTCTTTCATCTGCGTGACGGTCACGCCGCTGGCGGCCATACTGGCCAGATCGGGCACCACTTCGAAGGCTCTGACGACTCCCCCCAAGGCGTTGACATCGGCAACGCCGGGAACGGTCCTCAACGCGGGTCGGATAACCCAGTCAAGTACGCTGCGCCTTTCCGCCAGGGACAGCGTCTCGCCCTCCACCGTGAACATGTACATTTCTCCGAGCGGGGTCGTGACCGGGGCCATGCCACCAGAGATGCCGGGCGGAAGGTTTTCAGTCAGGCCACCCAGACGTTCGCTCACCTGTTGGCGAGCCCAGTAGCGGTCAGTACCGTCCTCGAAGTCAATCGTGATATCGACCAGACCGTACTTGGTGACCGAGCGCAGAATTTTTGTTTTCGGGATGCCGAGCATCTCGACTTCAATCGGCACCGCAATGCGGCTCTCGACTTCTTCCGGGGTCATCCCGGGCGCTTTCATGATGATCTTGACTTGCGTGCTGGATACGTCAGGGAACGCGTCAATTGGCAATCCGCGCAAGGCGTACCAGCCCGCACCGGCCACCATCAAGGTCGCCATCAGCACAAACAGACGTTGCGCCAGGGAAAATTGAACAAGGCGGGAAAGCATTACTTGCTCCCCTTGTCGTTGAGCCATGCACCTTTGAGCGCTACTATGCCGCTGACTGCGACTGCCTCGCCCGCTTTGACGGGCCCCTGAATCCGGACCCGCTGACCGGAGCTGGCTGAAACTTTGACAGGTCTGGCTTCAAATCCCTCTGGCGTGCGCACAAACACGTAGGCCTGATCGCCTTCATGCGCCACGGCCGACAGCGGAAGATCCCATGCGCCCACCGTGGCAGCTGCCGGCAGTTCGACGGTCAACAACTCGCCGGGGCGTACCTGGCCTGCTTTGCCCTGAACAAGGGCGCGCATCACCACCATCTGACTGCCGGACGCCACCATGGCGCTACTACTCATGATTTGCGCCGTGATGTCGCGCCCTTGAACTTTAAGCTTGCTGCCCGGTGCCCAACTCGCGCTTTCGGCAACTGGCACCTGGATTTCGAGCCATAGCGTATCGGTCTGGGCCAAATGCATCAAAGGAGTGGCCGAGTCAACCCGTTGACCTGGTTTGGCTTTGATCTCGGTAACGACCCCCGCCTGCGTTGCGGCCAGCACCAGGCTGTCTTGGGGATTGCCAGAGGCAGCAACCTTGTCGATGGACGCCATTGACATACCGCTCAGGCGCAATGCTGTTTTGGCCTGCTTCAATGTCGCCTCTGCTTCCTGCAAGATAGCTTGAGCCTCTTGCACACGGCGCTGCGCAATCAAGCCCTCGCCAAAGAGATCCTGTTCACGCTTGGCCGCCTGCCTTGCCAGTGTTGCGCGCGTGTTCGCCTGAAGCAGTTGCAACTGCAGTTGACTAAGTTCCGGGCTGGCAATACGAATCAAGGGCGCACCGGCACGCACCATTTGGTTCGGCTGCACCAACAACTGAGAGATCAAACCCGTTACCGGCGAACTGATCACCTGCTCCGCATTTGGTGGGATCACGACCTGAGCCGGAAAACTGCTTCGCACCGACTCCGCCTGAGTTTGCAAGGGCGCTGTCTGGATGCCAAGAGCCTGCACTTGCGCATTGGCAACAGCAAACTTGGCCGGCCGGCTCTGTGCCTGCACAGAAAGTGTGAAAACACACAGAGCCGCTGCGGCAACCGCGTGCACGCGCACCCGGAAGGACGGATTTATTAATCTCATGGCTAACCTCAAATAGTGTGAAGACGTGCCAAACGTGGCTACGTCGCTCGACGAGCAGGGGAATAGAAAGCGCGAAGAACCCCGCGGCGCAGGCGGAGTTAGATGAAGGCGGAGCTTCGGGGAGGTCGGAAGGGAGTCTCAAGCTCTGCTACAGGCAGACTGGGAGAACTTGAGACAGGCACCAATATCTGGGTTGAAGCATCCCAGGAAAAACTTGGCGTAGCGCTCGCCAGCAGGTAGGGCGTACTGACAGCGTGAAACAGTTGGTGCTCAAATTCATCGAGCGGTTCTGGCTTCGAATTTTCACCGGTCTCAGGTGCACCCGTGTGAGCGCTTCCCAATGTCGCAATGCTTGCTTGAGCGTGATGGTCAAGGCCGTGAACCAATTCTTTCGATTGGAATCCGCGCGTACCTATGCCCATCAGCAGCATGACAAGCATTAACAACGACAGAATGGTCCGAGCAGATCTGCGCATTTACAAATATTTGGTAATGTCCTTGAACTCCGCAACGGACGAACGTATTGTGCCAGTACCGGTACTCGCGACCTCCTCAAGACAGTGATCCAAGTGGTCGTGGATTACCAGCTTCTTTGCCGCACTGATGGCACGCTCCACCGCGTGAAGCTGCTGGGCGATCTCAAGACAAGGCCGCTCTTCCTCCATCATGGAGATCACATTTTGCAAATGTCCATTGGCTCGTTTCAGCCGCTTGATGATGTCAGGATGAACTGCATGAAGATGTTTTTCGGACATGTCGCATCCTACCCCCTAGGATAGGCTAAAGTCAAGTAATCCCCCGTCAAAAATCAGGCGTTCTGGCAACTCATGCGGGCATTTCCAACTCCTCGGAGAACTCAGATATGTTAGAAGTCCTCGCCAACCGAACGTATCGGCATCTGTTCTTGGCGCAAGTTATCGCCCTGCTCGGTACAGGCCTGGCCACCGTCGCGTTGGGCCTGCTGGCTTTCGACTTGGCCGGTGCAAACGCCGGCGCCGTCCTAGGAACCGCGTTGGCCATCAAAATGTTGGCTTACATCGGGGTCGCGCCAGTTGCGTCAGCATTGGCGGAGCGCCTGCCGCGCCGCGCGGTACTCGTGGCCCTGGATCTTGTTCGAGCCGCAGTGGCCTTGATCCTGCCCTTTGTGACCCAGATCTGGGAAATCTACGTACTGATCTTTGTCCTGCAATCGGCTTCGGCAGCGTTTACACCCACCTTCCAGGCAACGATTCCGGACGTCTTGCCCGAAGAGGGTGCCTATACCAAAGCCTTATCCCTGTCGCGGCTTGCCTACGACCTTGAAAACCTCGTCAGTCCGATGCTTGCCGCCTTGCTCTTGACGGTGGTCAGCTTTCACAGTCTCTTCGGCGGTACGGTGGTCGGCTTTCTCGCCTCTGCGGCGCTGGTCGTCTCGGCCGTCCTGCCGCGTGCCAAGATTCCACCCAAACGCAGCATTTATGAGAGGACCACACGCGGGCTACGCATCTACCTTGCCACACCGCGCCTGCGTGGCCTCCTTACCCTCAACCTCGCGATTGCTTCAGGCAGCGCGATGGTCATTGTCAATACCGTGGTGCTGGTTCAGGCTGGTTTCGGCTTGACACAGACCGCAACCGCCATCGCGTTGGCCTGCTTCGGAGCGGGCTCGATGTTGATTGCGCTGGTGCTGCCCAAAGTGCTCGACTGCGTTCCGGAACGACGCGCAATGCTGACAGGTGCCGGCGTGATTGCCATGGGTCTTCTCGTGGGCGCAGCTTTAGCTTCTCGCTACGCCGTGTTGCTGCCACTGTGGTTTGTGTTAGGCCTCGGCTATTCGCTAGCGCAGACACCATCGGGGCGGCTGCTCCGCCGCTCTTCTGGGGATGCTGATCGTCCGGCCCTGTTTGCCGCTCAGTTCGCCTTGTCTCACGCCTGTTGGCTGATCACCTATCCTTTGGCAGGTTGGCTGGGCGCCAAATTCGGTTTGACCATCAGTTTCGTTACGTTGGGCGTGGTGGCCAGCGCTGCCGTACTGTTGTCGATGCGCCTGTGGCCCTCAGACGACCCGGTTGAACTCTCGCATCGACACGACAATCTCGCTGCGGGGCATCCACATCTGGCCGGGGAGTCCGATGCGCGCCCGCCGACCGCCGACCGTGAGCATTCCCATGCCTATGTCATCGATGACGAACATCAGCGCTGGCCTTCCCGTTAAGACTGCTATCGGGTAGGTATGAAAACAGGATGACAGCTTGTTGCGCTTGATCACCGAATGCACGGCACAACCTCCGCTTCGTGAAAAATTGTCTCTCCGTATCCTATGGGGTAGGATAGGATATTCCGATCAAGTCCTAAGAGGAAATCCATGCAAGTCCAAGCGCCCACGGCCAATGAATCCTCATCTTCACGACCCGCATCGAGTCTGCGCGTGCTAATGACGCGTGAGCGCTGGTTTGAGGTGAGCCGAATTGTGCTGACAGGATTGATTGCTCTACTTTATTGGCGCGAGATGGTCCCTCTTGAGGTGCTTTGGTTTGCCGTGGCCGTGGGCTTATATCCCTTGGTCAAAACCGGGGTGATGGACCTGATCCATGAGCGCAAGGTGGGAACTGAAATCTTTGTCACCATTGCTACGCTGGTAGCTGTGTTATGCGGGGAGACAGTGGCAGGTGCCGTTTTGATGGTCATCATTCTGATCGCCGAATTCATTGCCGACCTGAACACGGATCGCGCCCGGGCTTCCATCAAATCCCTGATCGGGTCGGTTCCGCAAGTGGCCTTGGTGCGGGCGAATGGCAGCGAACGCAGCGTCGCGATAGCGAAGGTCAACATTGGGGACATTGTTCTCGTCCGGGCGGGCGAGAAAATTCCAGTTGACGGCCATGTCACAGGTGGAAACGCTTCAGTAAACCAAGGGCCAATTACCGGTGAGAGCGTACCGAAAGACAAGACTGCGGGCGATTTGGTGTTTGCCGGTACGATTGTCGAGTCCGGCGCACTGGACATCCAGACTGACAAAATCGGGGTTGACACCACATTCTCCCGCATCATCGCGCTGGTCGAAAATGCCGAATCCCAACAGGCCCCGGTACAAAAGCTTGCGGACAAGGTCGCTTCGTGGCTGATTCCCATCGTCTTTGTATTTCTGATCGGTGTTTACCTGGTCACGCGTGACGTTCGCACCATCGTTACCTTGATGATTTTTACATCCCCCGCTGAGCTGGGGTTAGCGACGCCACTGGTCATGATTGCAGCGATCGCTCGCGCTGCGCGCAACGGTATCTTGATCAAGGGCGGGCTGTATCTGGAGTCACTGGCTAAGGTCGACACCATCGTTTTCGACAAAACCGGTACCTTGACGGCCAACAAGCCCGAAGTGGTGCGTATCGAGTCTCGCAACGCCGCCTTTTCCGAAGCAGAGCTTTTACGCTTGGCGGCGGCGGCTGGCCGGAGAGTATCGGCAATAAAAATGACTCCGGCAAATTGGCCGTCCACTGCGACGTGAACAGGTGTTTGACCGCCACTCTCGGCAGCGGCAGTTAAAGTCACGCCACTCTCGCGCAATAACGCTGAATTACCCACCAGGACTATTCGGCCTTCAATAGTCGCGATGACTCCGCGCCCCTGCAGTTGCTCGTATTTCTCTGGCTCGGGCACGACGATCTGCGTTCGCTCGGCATGGGCCACTACTGCTTTGGCTAAGGGATGCGCCGAACGACGGTCAGGCGCCCGCGAAGCGCTAGCAAGCTTGAAGCAAAGTGGTATCAAACGGATCGTTATGTTGACAGGGGACAACGCTGCAACTGCCAAGGCTGTTGCCGACGGCCTTGGCATCGACGAGGTTCGAGCCGATCTTATGCCGGAAGACAAAGTTTCCGCCATTGCCGAATTGCAGAAACAAGGCCACCGCGTGGCCATGGTGGGCGATGGCATCAATGACGCACCGGCGCTGGCGCGTGCTGATGTAGGTATTGCCATGGGAGGCGGCGGAACGCAGGCGGCTCTCGAAGCTGCTGATATTGTTCTGATGACGGACGATCTGTCAAAAATTGCGGGCGCACGCGCCATTGCTCGTCGGGCCTATCGGACTGTGCAGGAGAACCTGTTCGTCGGAGTTGGCGTGGTCCACGTGCTGGGCATCACCGCCGCCTTGATGGGATGGATTGGTCCCATCGAGGCGGCCATTATTCACTTGGGACCGGACGTGTTGGTGTTCGTCAATTCGGTGAAACTGCTACGCGTTCGCATTCCGGGGGTGTAACCCGTGGGAGCAGCCTCTCGTTGTCCGCGAATCGTTTTACACCTCGTCTGGCCCGCAGCAGTCCTGCTGCAAGGTTGCGCCAGTTCTGTTTCGACGACCGGGACGGCCGACTGCGGAGGCCTTAGTGGTGGGTATTGGGACGTGGGTCAACCCAGCGGCAACTCGCTCACGGGATTCTTGCTGGGGAAGAAGCCGCCGGAGGGCCGTGCGGTACAACTCCAAGTGAGCACGGGGAGCATTCGCGCATCTTCGGGTGCGTTGGCCGGCACGCTTGCCGCAGCGGCAGATTTCAACTGCAGCGCCGTTGACCGCATCGTGTTGACCCGTCAGGAGTCATTGCGCATCCGTTTGCCGCCACTGATCGACCAGATCAGAACCGTTACCTACGTAGTGACTGGCGGACCTGGAATGGACTTGATCCTGACCAGGCAAGCGCAGACCACCGCCACGCCCTATGGGGCGAAGCTCAAGGGGCCTGTGCAGGAGGAGTCGATCACCACCTGGCGCAGAACCGGCCCCTGATCTGTTGTGCCGGAATTCCCTACACGCATGCCCGCCTTGGAACTTCAAGCAAGGTCAGTCCTGGGGCCTATGGAGAACACCAGGGGCGTGGTAACAGTAGGCCGCCGGATCTGCTCAGTGGCGCAGGTCCCAGATTAGTCATGGCTGTGCCCGTGGCCAGGTTTTCCAGACTTCCAGGGGATGCGTTTCGCCAGCGAGGTCAAGCAAAAGGTGATTAAGAGGGCGTTGAGAAAAATGGATGAAGTTTTTATGCACGGATTCGGTTGGTGTGTGTTTTCGGTCATGAGCAATCAAAAAGGCAGCCGCACCAGGCGGCGCGCCTTACGTTACTTTGGTAAAGGCTAATCGAATGCTTCTTGCCTCAATATTGCTCGCTTCCCTGCTGGGTGGCCATCCGGCGAAATGAAGTTGACAACACTTTGGAAATGAAAGTGTCAACACTCAGTCCCTTTCCTTAATCCATGCGGGTTCCGAGGCACCGTCTTGTCGGTGCTTCGTTGGGGTAACAAGGGTGTCTTATGGCGGCCAGATCCAACTGCCGGTGGCGTGCTGGGCTTTGCAAGCTATGGAGCCAGCCTGGCGTTGTTCGTCCTGGGTCTGCGCCATTTGGGAACGGCGCGCACGGGGGCCTATTTCTCGATTGCGCCGTTCGTAGGCGCTGCCCTGGCGATTGTGATGCTGGGCGAACCGGTCACGCTGTCGCTGATCATCGCCGGCACATTGATGGCGGGAGGCGTCTGGCTGCATCTGACGGAGAGCCACCAGCACTCGCATACCCACGAACCGCTTGAGCACAGCCATGAACATGAGCACGGTGCAGGTGACGAACATCACGATCATACGCACGAGGCTTCGGTTGGAGCCGGCACCAAACATGCGCATTCGCACCGGCACGCCCCGATTGCTCACAGCCACGCGCATTTCCCGGACGCGCATCACCGTCATTCGCATTGAGCCAAGCCGGCCAGCCGCCAGCGCCAGCGACGCTAAAGCTTCAGAAGTCCCCGCAGATTGAGATGGTGGAGGAGGATGCCCATCAGGAAACCTGCGGCCACGTTCCACATGCACAGCGCTGCGCATACGAGTACAACGACACGGTCGCCACGCCCCGCTGGCAGCACGCTGCTGCCCACCGCCAACTGCACGCCGGCAAGGAAAAGCACCACGCCCAGCACAGCCGTCGGGAACAACTGGTACAGAGCCTCCACCGAGTGGCTGAAGAACAGGGCCAGGGCCAACAGCATTCCGCCGAGAATGACGACCGAACCACCGGTTCGGGCCCCGAAAGCAATGTGAGCAGCCATGCCGCCTGCGCCGTGGCACATCGGAACGCCCCCGACCGTGCCGCTGAACAGGTTCATCACGCCGGTGGATACGGCGACGCGGCTTTCTGTCACGGACCCGTGAGGAAACAGGCGGTTGTTCTCGTCCGTGACGGCAATCACAGCATTGCCCAAGGTCAAGGGGATTTGCGGCAAGGCCAACAAAAACCACGCCCACAAACACCTGATTCCAGGTGATGTCCGTCAGCGCAAAGGTAGGCGTTCTGAAGCCGATGGAGGCATCGCCCAGTCGGGTGAGCAGCTCCGGATGCTGGATACCGCCCACCACGGCACCAAAGGCGAGAAGAACAAACATCGCTGGCAAAGTACGGTTGCCCATCAGCAGCAAGGTGCCTGCGGTGCCGATGATCGCAATGACCCAGTCGGCCTGCATCATCTTGATGCCCTGCAACATGAACCCGAAACCAAACCCGAGCACGATCCCGACCACCACCGATGCCGGGACCAGCCGGGCAACTCGCGCCATCAACCCGCTTAAGCCCAGCAGGAGCCAAATCACCCCGGTGGCCAGTGCCGCGCTGTACACGGCCGCCGGTGTGACGAACGCCGTCTGCACGGCTTGGATCGATGCGACCGCGCCTATGGCCTTCATGGGCTGCACAGGGAACGGGGTCTTGTAGTACAGGCCGCAGACCAGCATAGAGACTCCGAACCCAAACAAGACACCAAAGGGGTCGAGTTTGAGGACGCCGATGTAGGCGACAACAAAAGGGATCAGTGTGCCGAGGTCACCGAATGCGCCCGCCCACTCCATGCGGTCGTAGCGGTTGACGGCATGGTTGGAAGCCGTTGCGACTTCGGACGCTGGTTCTGTAGCCATAAAGCACGTGCAAAAAGTTTAAGTATGGCCCATGAACCTCCTTGCGGGCGCGGCACAGGCGCGGGACTGGCGGACCTGAGCCCGGTCACTTTTGGACTCCGCCGGAAAGTGCTGGCCTATTCGGTGCGGGACAACGGCACCCGCCAGCGCCAGAAACGGTCGCACAACCACGGGACACCACCGTGGGTGCAACCGTGCAGAACGCACTGCTCCTACGGCGCCTCGCCAGCCTTATTGCGACGCCCACCAGAACTGCCACCACGATGGCACCTGCGATGACCGGGGCCTTGCTGCTCAAACCCAACCAATCACCGATGGCCATCGTGATCAGGCTGACCACTGAAACACCACTCACAAGGGGAACCAGCAAGGGAATGGCACAGCAGGCGGCACACGCACCGGCGACCCCCAAAGCCGCCAACACAGGTTTTTTCATTCTTTGCTCACTTGGATGAACTCGGGACAATTCCCTTAAACTGAATGTAGGACCTCAAGTAACTTGAGATGCAAGGGGCATTGATGAATAACCTACAGACGTCGGGGCAATTGACGATTGGCACGATGGCAAGCCGCACCGGTATGAACGTATCGGCTATCAGGTACTACGAAGAAGTGGGCTTGATTCCCCAGGCCGCTCGACGACCCAGCGGACACCGTGTGTATGGCCAGGAAGTCGAAGAATTGCTCATGCTGATCCGCCACTGCAGAGACTTCGGTTTACGGGAATACGAAGCCGAGCTCGACCTGCCAATCTGGAGCCCCGGCGTGCGCGGCGCCGCCCAGCGTGAGTTGGCAGCTCTGCGTGTAGGCTTTGATCCTCAGCTACAGGTAACCGAGGTGGTGTCGTGTGTGTGTGTGCGCGGCCTGGAGACTACTTTGGCTGAAAGGCGATCAAGCCCATTCCCGTCAGGCTCACAGCAACGCCGGCCATGTCCCAAGCCGTAGGACGGATGCCATCGACTGCCCATAACCATCCCAAGGCAACGGCAATGTAGACGCCACCATAGGCAGCGTAAACGCGGCCAGCGGCGGCGTCATGAAGGGTCAGCAGCCAGGCAAAAAGTGCCAGGCTCACCCCGGCAGGAATCAACAACCAGATCGGTCCGCGTTTAGCCAACCAGAGGTAGGGCAAATAGCAACCCACGATTTCCGCAAGAGCGGTGACAAGGTACAAAAGAAAGGTTTTCATATCGACTGACGGTTACCTGCTTTAGCCGCAGCAACGTGTTGATCCAGGGTTCTTTGCTTCGTCTGAACTCAAATCTTTGAGGATGGTGCATTTGGGTGCGGGGCCACCCAAACACTGGTCAGTACAGGTCTGCACGAAATTTGACAGCGTGCGCTCAAGCTTTTGCAACTCCGCCAATTTGGTCCGGATTGCATCGAGATGAACCTTTGCGATGTCGCGTGCCTCCGCACAATCGCGCTCATCGTTTGTAGAGAGCGAAACCAAGGCCCGCGTCTCGTCAATCGAGAAGCCGCCGTTGTTGTTGAAGCGGTCGCTGCGCTGGGCCAGCAAGGCGCTGGGCGAGCCGTTAATCCAGGACGATGCCGCGCGCTCCCTGGCCTGCAATTGGGCGCGGCGGCTGTCTGCGCTGCGAGCCGCCGGGCTCAGGGCCCAAGCCGCGTCCAGCGCCTCCCGCAGGCTGGTGCCGCCGGTGGGCGCTGTGGCTCCGGCTAAGGATGGTACGGGTCGCGGCGGCGCTATCTGGGCACGGGCAAGCGTAATCGCGG
>ERZ1292640.2161-Hain-H43-02um-R1-2161-length-15930-cov-10_pt1 | contig 15930 bp, 15 predicted proteins | sample MGYA00564404_ERZ1292640 | MGnify/ENA primary metagenome ERZ1292640 (study PRJEB36523, sample SAMEA6512636) | groundwater metagenome | collected 2019-01-08 | study: AquaDiva: Metagenomics assemblies of 32 groundwater samples
ACTGCGACGCCCACGCCTGCGGCAACGCCCACTCCGAAGGTTTCAGTTACTCCCGCGGCTTCGCCCACGCCCAAGGTTTGCAGCGGCTCGTGGAAGTTGTCGGGAAGGCTTGCGGGGCAGGTTGCCGCCAACGATTTTGCGGTTTTCAACAACAGGCTTTACGCGTTTTCTGACGAGAACTCTCCCGGCGATTGGTGGGGAGGCGCGCACTTGCTTGCGCAGTCGGCCGGGTGGATTGAGTATTATACGTTCGGAGCTGGCGGGGCTGCAGCGTCTGCCGCAGAGTTTGACGGCCGGCTTTACATTTCAGTAGGCCGCACTGCTGCTGCGGCTTCAGGCTGCAAGGTAATGGTTTTTGACGGCAGTGCGTGGAGCAATGCTACCGGCATTTCAGGCGTTTTGTTCAACAAGATGCGCGCGTTTGGCGGCAAGCTTTACGCAGCCGGTTTGACGTGCGGCTATACCTCGTCGAAGGGAGTGGTTTACTCGTTCAACGGCTCGCAGTGGAAGGAAGAGTACCGCGAGTACGCCGGAACGGCTTCCAGCTTTTCTGACTTGACCGAGTTTGAAGGCAAGCTTTACGCTGCCGGTGGTTCTTCCTCGAACGGGGGTAGCGTGTTGGCGCTTGAAGGCGGTTCGTGGGGCAAGGTAAGTTCGTTCCCGAATGGTGTTTACACCGTTTTGTCCCTCGGAGTTTTCAACGGGAGGCTTTACGCCGGCACGAACAACAACGGCATCGCATATTACCTTGACAAGAACTCTTGGAAGAAGGCGTTCGACTCGGATGATTATGCAATAACTTCGCTCGCGGCTTTCAGGGGCAAGCTTTACGCCGGCACGTCTCCCAACGGCATGGTGCAGGCTTTCGACGGCGCGAGCCTCGGCGACAGTTTGACTTCGTCAGGCTTGCTTACAGTGCTGGCTCTCGAAAACTTTGACGGCAAGCTTTACGCAGGCGGTTCGATTGACTCGCGTAATATTGGCATGGGCACTAGCCTGCACGTCTTAGAGTGCTCCGGGTGACGCTGGTTGTCCTTACGGTTTTGGTTGTTGTTTCTCCTGTTGCCGGCGTTGGTTGCGGGGGCGGCGCCTGCTGGTGGTACGGCCGGTTGGGCGTGCGGCTTGCCGGTGTTGTCGTGGTTTTTTTGCAGCACTCCCGCGCTTGAGAAGGTTGGCGGCTTTTCTTTCGCAGGTTCAGTAAGCCCTTCGGCATTGCGCCTGCAGCCGGGCGGCGTGGCTTCCGCGGTGGTGGAAGTTTCCAGCTTCAGCCGTGAGAGTGACGTGGTGCGTTTCGAGCTGGCGGGTTTCGGCGCGTCGGCGGTTAACTGTAGTTTCGAGCCGGTTGAGCTGGTAATCTTGCCGGGTGGCGCCGCGTCGTCGACGGTGTCTTGCCGGCCGCCGTTGAATTCTTCAGGAGGGCTTTTCACGCCGTCATTCCGCGTTTACAGCAGTTCTGCCGGGCGTTACTTTGATTTAGATTGGTTGTCAATCGAAGTGGCAGGGCCTGCGGTGCCGGGAGTTGCGCGCGAGTGCGGTTTCTTCAATTTTTGTTGCCGTTTCAACGTTGGTTGTCCGGCAGAGTTCAAGTTGTATGGCGCGGAGCCTTCCCCTTCAGCCTCGCCGCCTTCACCTCCGGCGTGCAGGAACGTGGCAACGTGCGGCAGTGACGGCGCGTGGCACTCGTCCTCGTGCCTTCCTGAAGGCGTTGCGGCTTGCGGTTATTGTTGTGACTCGCGGCCGACGCCCGCGCCAGTTGTTTCAGCGTCGCCTGCCCCCGCGCCGACTGTCCAAGCAGTTCGCCGTTGGCGTTGCGTGCCGTCGGAGGGAGGCGCGCCTGCAAGCGTTTGCGGGAGTGACTTGGATTGCTTGCCGGGGTATTATTGCAACAAGCCGGCTCCCACGCTCCGGCCGACTCCCACGCCGAAGGGTTGTGCAGATGGCGACGTGTGTTGCTTGTACCACGTGAATTGTCCCACGCCCACTCCCACACCAACACCTACCCCGTCGCCCACGCCCGTTGTTTCAGCAACGCCCACTCCCACGCCGTTGCCCGAGCATTGCTTGATGTTGGTTAACTCGGGTTCAATCGGCTGGATTTTGGCGTTGCAAGAGTTTGAAGGCAAGCTTTACGCGTCAATGTCTTCGCGCGGCATTTATTCTTTCGACGGCAACGTGTGGAGGTCGAGTTACCCCCAGCCTTCCGGTAGCGTGATAGAGTCGCTCGGCGCGTTTAACGGCAGTCTTTACGCGGGTTTGTACCCGACCGGCAAGGTAATGGTTTTCGACAACTCGTCGTGGGTAGAGTCGTTAGATTCTAGCGAGTCGAGCGTGTTGTCGTTCGCGGGTTTCAACGGCAGCCTTTACGCAGGCACGTACCCTTCAGGCAAGGTGTTGCGGCTCAATGGTTCGGGTTGGGGCGAGGTTTTCGCGACGGGCGGGGCGGGCGTGAATGCGATGGCCGTGCTGGGCGGCAGGTTGTATTCGAACGCCTTCTCGCCGGGTTGGGGAAGCAACCGCGTGTACGATTTTGACGGCGAGTACTGGAATCCTATTAACGTGCCTGCGTTGAGTTCGCATCGTCACGATGGCGGGGCGGTGGTGCACGCGGGTGATGCGTACTTCGCCAGTTCTTCCAACGCCAGCTTGGTTTCTTACAGCAATTCTTGGCGCGTGCTTTCCGCGGCGCCTAACGCGTCGGGTTTGGCGAGCGTTAACGGTTCGCTTTACGCGTTGTCTAACGGCACGTTCTTCAAGCTCAACAACTCGGGTTGGAACGAGTTGTACTCGTTGAACTCGACGTTGTGGACGGTGACGGGCTTCAGCAACAAGCTTTATGCCGGTGGTTTCGGCAAGCTTTACTCGTGCGACACCGAGGCGTGAGGCGGGAGAGGGCTAGCAAAGGGGTTTTAACGGGTTCGTGCCATTATTTGCTTTGCAGGTGGTTGGAATGAGTTTTGTTGTGAAGAGCGCTGTTGGCGAGTGGTTCAAGAAGAAAGGGTTGCGCGTGAGCGCGGCTTTTTACGACGAGTTGGACCGCAAGGTTTCCGAGCTTATGGGCGCGGCGGCTGCGCGCGCGAAGGGCAACAACCGCCAGACGGTAATGGCGCAAGACGCGTGATTAGAAGTTGTCGTGCGGCAGTGCGATGAGCTGCACTTTGCGGCCGCGCAGCTTGACTCCGCCGAGGGGGAACGCGTGGTGAGTCTGAACCGTGGGCGCGGTGTCACTGGCAAGCAGGACGGTGGTAACGTCCTTTTCAAATTGCGCCATCGCATTGCGGAAGGCGCGGGTGGGTCTGCGTTCGCGCGCGAGTTCCATCAGCACGTACCTGTTGCCGCGGTGTTCTACGCTGCCGATTCGCCTAAGCTTTACGAGCTTGTACGCCTCGGGGCTTATGGTTCCGTTGCGCTTGCATTCCGCGTAAGCCTTGTGGAACGCCTCGAATGCTGCGGGGTTGTCGTGGGCGTCCGCTCCTTCCGTTTCGTATTCCTTCACAGCCATCTGCTTGTTACGCGCGCTAAAGGTGCGTATGCGTGCGATTTTGTTGCGCGCGCTGAAGACGCGCACGAGCGGGTTCGCAGTCTTCGGGAGCGTGCGGAACAATTCAGGGTTTTCTTCCAACCGCGTGCGGAACTCTTCAAGCAGCATCTTTCTATCGCGGGTTGAGAGGCGCTCGCGCGTGCCGGAAGTGGCGCGCGTCATTACTATCAGCGGGCGCTTCGTTCCCGCCAGTGCGCGCCTTCGCGCGGCGTTCGCAATCCGCGCGGTGATTCTGGGCATTTCTTACACGAAGTCCGCGAGGTTGAACTGCTTGGTTTTCTCGTTGTCGAACATGCTTTCAATCTCCTTCTCGAGCAATAATAGCCTTTGCTTGAGGTAGTTCGGCAATCCGTAGCGGTCGGCCATTTGTTTCGAGAGCTGCAAATACTTTTCGATGCCGCCCTTGTTTATCGTGAGCAGCAGTTTTCCGCCGCACTTGTCGCACTTGCCCAAGAGGGGCGTCCGCCGGTATTTCGCGTTGCAGTCCACGCACCTGAATGATTGTTTGGAGAAGCTGCGCAAGTTTCCGTAAAGGTCTGGGAAGAAGTGGGAGAGGATGATGCGTTCGGCCGCGCCTGCCGCGTCCACCGCGCGAATGCGTTTCATCAACTCGAGTTCCACTTCAACTTTCTCCGGCATGCTGCCGAGCTTCGTGTAAGACGATTGTACCGGGCCGGAGAGGCGGGCGGCGTGGGTGAAGCCGATGCCTTCAAACTGGGCGGGCGTGCCGAGCCGGTTGGCTATAGTGTCCAGCTTGACTTCGCCGGGAGACGCGGTTTTGAGCGTCGCTTCGTAAAACTCGCAGGGGTACTCCCAGCAGGCGTCCATCGCGTGCACTTCGTCATCCACTTCCTTGGGGTCGAGCTGCACCGTCAGCACGAGGGGCGCGTCCATCTGCCCCCCGCGCCGGGCGGGGAGGTAGGCGCGCGAGAAGTTGATGAGCGCGTCCATCAGCATTATGATGCAATCTTCGTCTCCATCACAGTTTCTTCTCGTGGCGCAGTGGAGGTACGGGTGGGCGATTATGCCTTTGACCGGCGAGAATCCCACGATGCGGCCGAGGATGCCTGCCGACGTGTGCGGGGCGATTATTATTATTAGTTGGCCGAGCAAGTCTTGCGGCTTCGAGGCGTTGTAGTACGGCGGGAGGTTGTAGTAATACACCAGCAGGTCGTCTATGAACGCGCACGTGTGCAGCAGGTATTCCGCCGTGTCTTGCGGAGCTATGACGTCTTGCGCCTTCAGTTCTACGGTTTGCGCGTCGTCTTCGAGGGGCTTGCCTTGCACGTCGTGCGTGTACCCCAAGGCGCGCAGTTGTTCGGGCGTGACGTTGGCGTCGGCGCAAGAAAAGTGGGTGCAAGGCACTTCAGTCGCGTCCACGCGCACGGTGCCGTCGCGGAATACTGTGATGCCGTGCTTGGCGCGCAGCACGCCTTTCTCGAGGGGTTCCGGGGTTTTCGTCGGGGAGATGAGGCCCATGACTGCCTTCAGTTCTGCCGGCCGCGTTTTCATGCGTTCGCACGCGGCTTTCAGCTCGGCGGGGAGTTCGACGCTTTGGTTTGCGTAAAGCTCGCCTTTCCCGCCGCAGGCGCAGTGCTCTTCCTCCGGGGGGTAGAGTTTTCCGCACGACTGGCAGCGTTTGACTTGCGCAGCGTGGCTCCCGCAGGAGGGGCACGAGTTCCTCCATGTGCGCGTGCCGCACTCGCAGCATTTCTTGAATGATAGTTCCGCGTCCACGCTCCGGTTGCCTTCCATTTCCAGCGCTTTGACTGCGCGAATGATGCTGCGCGTCTTTCCTCCGTGAAGCCCGATGGGGAAGAGCGAGTGCACGGGGGGTTTCATGTGGCGCGGCTTCGCTTTTTCCGGTCGTCCCATGCTTGAGCCTATGTAGATGCCTGCCTTCGCGCGTATCTTGAACCCTGCAGTCTCGTTCACTATGCCGAGGCTTGTTTTCTCGTCGGAGTAAGCGCGGTTGAACGCGTCAATCTTCAGTTGCTTGTCTGCGAGCAGGCCTAGTGACGTTGCGAGGGCGAGGCCGTGGTTGGCGTCGAACGCAACTTCGTTCCCTTCAACCTCGTGCGGTATGCACAACAATTCCGCCATGCGCTTGGCGGGCGCGAGGGGTGCGCGCAGTTGTTTGAACTCGAACCATTCGAATACCGCGCGGCCGGTGCACAGCCACTCGGCGAGTTTCTTCAGTTCCCGGGGCTCGAGGTCGTGGTAGAAGTAAGTGTATTGCGGCGCTAGGGGCACGCCTTGTTCGCAGGCGAGCTTGAGCGCTTCCGGTGCAGTCAGCGCGCCCGCCTCGGGCAGGGTTTTCTGCACGCCGGCGGTCTTCAACTCTTGGTAGTACCATTCTTCGCAATAGCCGCTTGGCACGAGGAGGTGGTTGGCTTTCGAGAAGTCGCCGTAGTTGACGAGCAGGTCGCCGAGGAAGAGGATTTCTTGCGTGAGCGGTGCGAGGATGCGCGCTTGTTCTTCCGTCGTCACGTTCTTCACGCTGCCGTTCTTTAGTTTTACCGTCGGGCCGAGTATGGTTTCGCACGGCGTGACGATGCAGCCTTTGCCGGGGCGTTCGACTTTCAGCTGCGTGCCTATCGCGGGAAACTCGTCGAGCATCACCATAGTGGCCGGGTGGATTGCTTTGGCGGCGATGCCCGTGAACGGCGTTCGGCCGTAACGCAGGCGGAAGCCTCCCGGCCGCATGGGGTAGGAGAAGATGGGGCGGCCTGCCACGATTTCGTCCATATATTTCGACGTGGGTTTTATTTCGATTCTGCTGGAGTCTTGCTTCGTGACTTTCACGAGTTTTTCGACCCACGCCCAGTCGAGGCCTGCCTTCTTCGTTATCTTGAGTATCTTGGATGCCTTGAGGCACACGCCTTCCGACGCGACGAGCACAATTCCGCTGCGCACGCGGTTGGACGGCACGGTGGGCAGGTTGCGGTGGTTGGACACTTCATAATCTTCAGTGGGTTCGCCGTCAATGCGGACGGGGCAGTTGTTGATGATGTGTTTTATCTCTTCAGCGGTGGGCACGTACTGGCCGGCGCGCGTTTTCATTGCGTAGAGGTTGCATTCTTCCACGTACCGTTCCACTTCGTCGCCGAGAGGCCGGTAGTTGGCGAGCTTGGCGAGTTGGCGGCAGTGGTCGGCTAGTATGAGTGCGAACGCTTGGCCGGTGCCTCCCGCCCCGCGGATGGGGCCGGCGAAGTACACGGCGACGAACTTGCTGCCGTCGGGGTTGCTGCACACGCTTACTTTCGAGATGCCTTCGATGGGCGCGGACACGACGCCTTCAGTAAAGAGGGCGAGGCCGGTGCGGACTGCTTGTTCGATGCGCGCCTCCGAGTTTATTCCTTCTCCCTCCGCGTGTTGTCCTACCGCAAATTTTCCTTCCACGATTTCGCGGGCGATTTCGAACGATGCGGCCTCACGGTTTTTTTGTATGACGAGTTCGCGAATGCGTTGGCTGCAGCCTTTCGGGCCGACTAGGCCTTCCACGCGCGCGGCCACGTCTGCTGCCGGATAGATTTCCACGGTTTTTTCGGGGTCGAGGCCTTTCGAGCGGGCTTGACCGGCGATGTCGTAAGCTTTGCGGAAGCCTGCGGCCAGCGATTCGATGTACGCTTGGTATTCGGGTGAGGCGTTCACGTTGGCGGCCTCCGTTCGGTTTGAGCGGGTTGCGTTGGCGGCAGTTGCCGTGCGAGTTGCAGCGCGCTTTTGGCGAGTTGCTTGACGTTGTCGAACGCAGCGAGCCCTTCCAGCTCGGTTTCAGTGAACCATTTGGCTTGCTCTTCGCTTTTTTCCGGCGTGCCGTTCGGCGTTGCGACGAATATGAAGTCCATGTGCCAGTGGCCTTCCGCGATTTTTTCGAGGAGCATCGCGTGCGGTTGCAGCAGGTTGATGGCGCGGCCTTCCTCGCAGGCGGGCAAGGCGGGCGCGCGTATGAACCTTATTTTCACGCCGTACTCTTCGGCAGCCTCGCGCGCAGCGCACTCTTCCGGCGTCTCCCCTTCCTCCAGGTGGCCTCCGGGTGGCATCCACTTGTTGAACTTGCGGTGGAGGTGCAGCAGCGTTTCGGGGCCGGAAGGAGTGTTGCGCACTAGGTATACTGTTGCCGTGAAGTGTCTGCCTTCCATTCCCGTTTTTGCCATTCCTTTTTTCGTCATTTCAATTCCCGTTGCGTTGCCTCGATTTTCTAGTGCTTCAAGTGTTTTCCTATCGCGTTTGTAATCGCTTTCAGGTTTTCTTGCGCGTTGGCTGCCGCGATGCCCGTCGATTCGAGCGTCCACGGCTCGCCGCGGCAGTCGCTGTAACACCCGCCTGCTTCAGAGATTATCAGGTTTGCCGCTGCCGAGTCCCACGGCTTGCCGCCGGGGTTGAACATTGCGGCGAACCGGCCGCTTGCTACGCCGCAAGATTCTATCGCGATGGAGCCTATTGACCTGAAGCGCCTTACTTTAGAGTGCAGTTCGCGCATTGCTTGCGTGGATGCCAGCATGTTTTCGCGGTCTTTCGACATGGTGATGCTCACGAGCCCTTCGCGGAGGGGGCGTTGCGACGCGCGAATGGCCTTGCCGTTGAGGAAGGCGCCTTTGCCTTTTTCCGCAGCGTAGAGCTCTTCCAGCACTGGCGCGTACACCGCGCCGACGATGGGCTGGTAGCTTGCCGTGGAGTTGGCGAGGGCGATTGACGTGCAGTAGAAGGGCAGGCCTGCCTCGTAGTTTACCGTGCCGTCGAGCGGGTCGACTACCCACAAGCGTTCGTGCCGCGGTATATTGCCGTTGAAGCTTTCCTCACCAAGCAACGCGTCGCCGGGAAATTGTTTTCGGATGGCGTTGAAAATCATTTCTTGCGAGGCCTTGTCCGCTTGCGTGACGATGTCGTTGCGACCCTTGGGGGAGGCGCGCACGCCGCCGCTTGCGAACGTTTGCTTCAACAGTCTTCCCGCTTGCAGGCAGGTTTTCTTTGCGAATTCGAGTTCAGTCATTTTGCTTGCCTCCAGTCATTGCGTTTACCACGGCGCGCAGGGTTTCTTGCGTGTTGGCGTGCACGACGCTTTTCGAGTCGAGGTTCCACGGCGAGCCGTCGGCGGTTGAGATAGCGCCGCCGGCTTCGGTTACTATCAGGTTTGCTGCCGCGTAGTCCCACGGGCTGCTAGAAAAGGCGAAGTATGCGGCGAGCTTGCCTTCCGCCACGAGGCAGCAGTCCATCGCGCCGCCGCTTAGTACGCGAATGCGGCGCACGTTGGGGTGGAGGCGTTGCATCGCGCCGATTGCAGCTGCGCCGCGCGCGGCGTTGCCGGGAATGTAGGTTGCCGCGATGCTCTCGCGAAGCGGGCGTTGCGAAATGCGTATGGGCTTGTCGTTGAGGAAAGCGCCTTTGCCTTTCTCGGCCGAGTACAATTCTTTTGCGCACGGGGCGTAAACCGCGCCGGCTAGTGGCGTGAACTCTCCGCGCGTGGAGTCCACGACGGCTATTGAAACGTTGAAGTGCGGGAAGCTTGCCTCGAAGTTTGCCGTACCGTCGAGCGGGTCTACGAGCCAGAGCCTTTCCGCCGTGGGGATGTTGCCGTTGAAGCCTTCCTCGCCAATCAGTTCGTGTGCGGGAAACTCTTTGCGGATGGCGTTGAAGATGAGCTCTTGCGCCGCGATGTCGGCTTGCGTGAACAAGTCGCGTTCGCCTTTGACGGTGCTGGCGCCGCCTTGCCCGTAGTGTTCCAGCAGGAGGCTGCCGGCTTGCAGCGCGATTCTTTTTGCGGCTTCAGTTTCTTTCACGGGTGTTTACACGGCTTCCTTGAAGTTTATTACGTTCAAACTCGCGGTCTTGAGGTTATAGAGCGGCAGTTGGCAAGGGGTGGGTTCGTGCCCTTGTTTGAGTATATAGTCGGTGGCGTCTTGCCACGTGCCCGAGTTGACTATCATCGTGCCGCGGTAGTTGGCGTACCCGTTGCGGTGGACGTGGCCGAAGTGCACGATGTCGGGAGGCTCGCTGATGAAAAGGTAATCGCGCTTTTCCGGCACGATGGGGTTGTCGCCGTACGGCGGGCACAGGTGGCGGCGTTTCAGCATTTCCACCGCCACGGTTTCGGGGTGCAGGTGGGCGTTTGACAGGCGGCTCATCGCGCTCGTCATCGTGTAAAACCCGTCGCCGTGAAACATTAGCGTCTTGAAGCCGTGCAGTTCGAGCCACGCGGGGTCGCCTACGAAGTGCACGTTGCCCAGCTTTTCGAGTTCGCGGCTGAACTCTTGCAGTATGCGCGGACGGGGTTGGGCGTTGCGCACGGGGTCGTGGTTGCCCGGTCCGATGATTACTTCAACGTGGGCAGGGATGTTCTTGACGAACTCGGCGAATATTTCGAATTGGGTGTACACGTCTTTCGTGGCCAGCTCGCGTTCTTGCGAGGGGTAGATGCCCACGCCGTCCACCACGTCGCCGGCCACGAGCAAGTATTTTATTTTGCCTGCAGCTTCGCGGTGCTCGGGGCGTTCTGCCTTGCCGTTCAAAAACTCTAGGAATGCCGTGAACTGTTTTTGGAGGAATAGTTTGCTGCCCACTTGCGTGTCGGAAATAAATGCGACGCTCAAGTCTTCTGCAATCGTCTTGAGGGGGCGGAACGGCATTTCGGGCCAAGTGATGTCTTTGATGATGAACAGCGAGCCCGACATCACGCCATCGAAGGCTATCACCTCGTCGCGCACGAGGTCTTCCGCCGCAGTTGCGAGGCTTGCCGGCGCGTCTTTCGGCAGGAGGCACGCCTGCAGGGTTTCTTCATCCTCTATTTCTATTATCGTGAACCCGTTTTTCGTGGTGCGCCTGTCGCGCACCATGCCTATCACGCGCATCTTGCGGCGGTCAGCCTGGCTTTTAAGCGCGGCTAGTGGCACTAATGCCGCTTCGCTCGCCCTTCCTTTCAACAGGCGTGAAGTGCGGCGCAGCCGGTCGCGGAATAGCTCTACGAAGTCTTCAACCTTGCCGGTGCAGGTGCCCTTGCCGGTGACGTCTTCTTCCTCGCGTATTTTTAGTTGCGGGGGCGCGTCCGCAGCTGGGGGGCGGTACTCGATGGCGTGCTTGACGATTATTTCTTTTGCTTTCTGCATGCTGGCCAGGTCTGACAGGACGTCTTGCACGTTGGCTTTCGTGACGAACACGCCGGGAGGGTTGGAGATTATCCTGTCCGCCAGCCCGGCGGGGTGGTCTTGCGCTAGCAGGAATGTGAGCGCGTCGGGCGTGATTATCAGTTTCTTGCCGCGCAGTTTTTCCAAAACTTGCCGCGAGGTTTCCTGCGTCCGGCTCGCGCTGGCAGCTTGCTGCGCGTCTTGCAGTTGCACGCCCTCTGGCGGGGCGGTTTCTTCCAGCTTTCATCACCCGCGGCCGACGTGCGGAATTTGAGGTCGGCCTCCGGCCTTAAAACGGCCGGTGTACGCTTGCAACTAGGTGAGGAGGGTATAAATTAGTTTGCGACGGAGGCGTTGCCGGACGGCGGTGTTGTTGGGAATGCCGCCCCTCGCGATTTTAGGGGGGGGCTATACCGCCATTATGCCCGCTTTCTTGACGTGCTTGAGGCGGGAAAGCTTTCGGAAGGCCTGCCGGAGGGCGGCAGCCTCGCCTTCGAGGACGAGCACTTGCACGCAGCCGCCGTTCGTGTGCAGGCTGGAGTTGAAGCGCGTCATTTGCGAGAGTTCGTGAGCCGCGGCGTTGGTGGGCGGGGAGCTGCAGGCTACTGAAAGCGTTATTACCACCGTTTGCGTTCCCGAGAGTTTTTCTAGTGGCTCGAGTTGGTTTACGAGCGCGCCTATCGCCCGGCGGATGGCTTGCGAGCGGTTCTTGGCGCCCGCTGCCTTGCACGCCTTTTCCAACAGTTTTTCGTCCGCCTCGCTTGCGGAAAAGCTTATCACGCCCATGGCATCATCGTTTCGTCAGTCATCGCTTCGCTGGTTATCGCTTCGCCGATTATCGTTTCGCTAGTTATTACTTTGTCCGCTATATTTATTAACTTTGCGCGGCCTGTTTTCCTCATGGTTTTTTTCGAGATAGTCGCGGCCGTGCTGGTGGTGAGTGCGGCGTCGCTGGTGGGCGTGCCATTCTTTTTGGGGCGCAAGCCCAGCGAGCGGCATTTCTTTCTTTTGGTGAGCTTCGCGGCGGGCACGTTGTTGGGCGCGGCGTTCTTGGACTTGCTGCCTGAGGCCATGGCGGCGGGGGGCGTGCAGCCGGCGTTGGTGGCTGCGCTTGCGGGCTTGCTGGTGTTCTTCATTCTCGAGAAGGTGGTGTTGTGGCACCATCACCACGGGCACGGCCATGCTGGTGAGAAGCCCATTGGTTATTTGAGCCTAGTGGGGGATGCGTTGCACAACTTTTTTGACGGCACGGCCATTGCCGCTGCGTTCCTGGTGAGCCCCCCGTTGGGGGTTGCCACTACCATCGCAGTGCTGCTGCACGAGATTCCGCAAGAGTTGGGCGATTTCAGCCTCCTTATCTACAGCGGCTTTTCTGCGCGTCAGGCAATACTTTTCAACTTGCTTTCCGCCCTTACGGCGTTAGTGGGGGCGTTGGTCTTCTATTTTGCCGCAGGCTTCCTGCAAGGCTTCGAGGCGTTGGGCTTGGCTTTCACGGCGGGAATGTTCATTTACATCGCTACCGTGGATCTTGTGCCCGAGTTGCATAAGGAGCGCGATTCCACGCGTTCGCTGCAACAGTTTTCTCTCATCGTGGCAGGCATTGCGGCAATTGGTTTGGTTTCCCGTTTGTTGGGCGTGTGAATGCCGTTCGGCAGGCGGTTTTTAGAGAACCAGTCGGTTTCGAGACGCGCATCATCTAAGAAATTCTCGAACTGCAACCGTACAGCGAGCCCGAACTGCGCGAGTGGCTAACGCAAACCCTCGGGCGAAGCTAAATAAATACGAATACTAAAATAATTGTAATGCCGATAAGAACGCTTGGACAAAAGCGCGCGGGTTGCAAGCCACTGGTGTTCTTCAAGGGAACGGTTGAAGAACTTCGCAAAATGCCGTTGAAAGAAATTGCGGGTGCGTTCAGCGTTGCGAGCGGTAGAAAACTCGATCACCGCGAAGAAAGCGTTTCCGTCCAACTCGAAGCTTGCAGGCGGATGGTAATCCAACGAGCGCAAAAAAGGCCCGAAGCGTTGAACGGGTCGGCAAAAGCCGTGCAGTTCGTCGTGCTTACGCCAATAGGCTGCGCAGTGCTTCAAGTGGCGTGGAGGCGAGGCGGCAATATTGTAGTGCACCAAACGCCAGTCAATCACGATATCACCGGCGCCATTTATGCGGGTAACCCGCGCAATCCATTCGACGACCTCAAGAAAATTGTCCAACGCGGTTTTAGAACCGAAGATGCGGGCGTTGGTTTCGACAATGTCTTTCACACGCCAGCCGCTCGACGGTTAGTTGCTGCTTACGCACGTCCGGCCACAGAGCCTCCGCTAGCGGCTGGCGACTGTTACTCGCTAGAACTAATGGCGCCGTTCAAAATTCATGATGCGAATTACGGAATCGTGGAGCGTGCGGAACTCGGCGAAATACTGCGGGTAAACATCGAGCCGGCAATGGGAACTTCCAAGAGCAAACTCAAAGAAAAAAAGAAGTTTTACGCGAAACTGTTGAACGGCGTGCCGCACTCTCTAGTGGAATAAAATATGGCGGCAACGTGCACGAAAAACGCCGAACTACTGCTAACGGAGATAGCAATAAAACCGTTGCCTTGAACTAGTTTAGTGGGGGTGTTGTGGAAATGGATTTGTCTGTGAAGATGCAGGGGGCGTTGAACTCGCAGGTGGCGAACGAGTTTCACTCGGCGTACTTGTACCTGTCGATGTCCGCGTGGCTTGACGAGCGCAACTTGCCGGGAATGGCGAAGTGGCTGCGCAAGCAGTCGCAGGAAGAATTGGGGCACGGAATGAAAATCCTGGGGTTCATTACTGACCGGCGGGGCGTGGTGGAACTGGCGGGCATAAGCAAGCCTCCCGCGTCGTGGGACTCTCCAGCCGCGGTTTTCGAGAACGCTTTCAACCACGAGCAGGGAGTGACGCACGCGATTCACGGGCTCGTGGAACTGGCGGAGGGGGAGAAGGATCGGGCTACCGTTTCTTTCCTCGACTGGTTCGTTACGGAGCAAGTGGAGGAAGAGGCGAGCACTGCCGCAGCGATGGAGCGGCTCAAGCTCGCCGACAGCCACGCTGGCGCGCTCTTGGCGTTGGATGCCGAGTTCGGCAGGCGCGAGTGAGGAATTGTTTTGCCGCTTGGCAGCATATGCTTATTTCCTTTCGTTTCCTTAGTTCTTCACGCCCGCGTGGGGCAGCAGGGTTTTTCCTTTGGGCCTTCCCGAGAAGATTGCCGATATTGAAAGCGAGATCGAGCGCACGCAAGTTAACAAGGCTACCGAGCACCACCTCGCGTTGGTGAAGGCGAAGCTCTCGCGCCTGAAGGCGGAACAATCGTCGAGCGGTAAGAAGGGGGCGTCGCCGGGTTTCGACGTGAAGAAGGCCGGCAACTCTACCGTAGTGTTGATAGGCTTGCCTTCAACTGGAAAATCCACGTTATTGAACGCGCTTACGGGCGCGCATTCGAAAGAAGCGGCGTACTCATTTACGACGTTGACGTGCGTGCCGGGCATGCTGCGGTTTAAGGGCGCGGACATACAGTTGTTGGACTTGCCGGGAATCATTGCGGGCGCGAGGGAAGGCCGCGGGAGGGGTAAGGAGGTGTTGGCGGTGGCGCGCAACGCTGACCTCGTGTTGTTGTTGGTTGATTGTTTCGACCCGCATTACGCCGCGAAGTTGCGTGGGGAGTTGTACGGCATTGGCATTAGGCTTGATTGCGAGCCTCCGAACGTCGTGGTGCACCGGACGGAGGGCGGGGGTGTGGACGTGCATTTCGACAAGCCTTCCGGCCGGTTGTCGGCGAAGACTGTGACGGGCATTTTGAATGAGTACGGTATTTTCAACGCGAACGTGGCCGTGAGGGCGGATGTGGGGCCGGACGAGTTTATCGACGTGGTGGCGGGCAACCGCAAGTATATTCCTTCGCTAGTCGTGTTGAACAAGGTTGATTTGATGAAGCGCGAGCAATTGCGGGGGCTTGACTTGGGCCAGCAGTTCATCGCGGTTTCCGCGCAAAAGCGGTTGAACCTCGACGCGTTGAAGGAAGCGATTTACGCGAGCCTCAAGCTCATTCGCGTGTACACGAAGTCGCGGTTTGACGGCGTGGACAAGGACGAGCCGTTAATCGTACGGGAGGGTTCCACCGTGGGAGAGGCGTGCCGGCAGGTGCACCGGGGGTTGCGGGAAAACTTTAAGTACGCCCTCGTGTGGGGGCCGTCCGCCAAGCATCCTGGCCAGCGCGTGGGCATCAACCACCGTTTGCGGGACGGGGACGTTTTCTTCGTGCACGGCAAGTGACTGCGACGCGTGTTCGCGTTGGCTTTCGAGCTGTAAAGCAAGCTTTTAATTCGCTCTTGCAGTTGTTCTACCGGTGCTTATGCCCCAACCGGTCGTTGATTACATTGCCGCCGCGCGCGCGAAGGGCGCTTCAGACGACGTCATTCACAGCAAGCTGCTTTCGGCGGGCTGGAGTGCGGTTGAGGTGGACGAGTCTTTCCGCGGCATACGGCCTGCGCCGCCGGTGGTGCAGCCGTTAGACGACTCTTCCTTCCTGCGGCCGTCACAGAGTTCTTACGTCCTCAAGTCTTCGCCCAACGTTTTTGCCGGCAGGCCGGTGTTCAAGCTGCCTAAGTTGAGCATCCCGGGTTTGGGAATCGCTTCGCTGTCACTGCCTTCCGGGTGGGGCGTTGTCGCGTCGTGGCTTTCCTTCGTAATATCCCCGCTTGAGGCGTTGAAGGGCGAGCGTTACCGCGCGAGCGCTGGCCGGACGGTGTTGAACTTCACGGCGCCTTGGCTGTTGGCGTTCACACTGTACTTTATCTTGCGGCTTGCCGACGCGTCGGGAGGCTTGGCGGGGCTAGGCGTAGGCGAGTTGGCGTTGATGTACCTGGTGGTGGGCATGGCCTCCACGCTTCTTATAGTTAACCTTGGTTTCATCGCGTCGTTCCTTTCATCGTACGCCGCGCGGTTGGTGGGGGTGAAGGTAGAGTTGGGTTTGCACGCCCACTTGTTTTCAGTTGTTTTCGTCACTGGCGCCGTGCTGTTGTTCGTCGACTTGGTGGTGCAGCTGTTGCTTCCCGAAGGCCTGCAGGCGGCGTACGCCGTGGCGCGCGTCCTCATGGCATTGTATTGGCTTGCTTTGCTGGCGTTGGCGTGCCGCGAGTCAACAGGCGCGCCGATTCCCGAGTCTATCGCCGCGGCGTCCGTGCCTACCGCAGCGTTGTTCTCCGCGGCTTACTTCGGCTTGAGGCTCGCTGCCGGCGCTTGAGCTTTC
>ERZ1292640.2162-Hain-H43-02um-R1-2162-length-15928-cov-7_pt1 | contig 15928 bp, 17 predicted proteins | sample MGYA00564404_ERZ1292640 | MGnify/ENA primary metagenome ERZ1292640 (study PRJEB36523, sample SAMEA6512636) | groundwater metagenome | collected 2019-01-08 | study: AquaDiva: Metagenomics assemblies of 32 groundwater samples
CTGGTGGTACTACACAAGGAACGGCTGTGAGCGGCCGTCATAGCATGGGCTCGCGTCCATGCACCTTCGAGATGGCGCGGGCGATGGACCTGGACTTTCTCCTCCCGCTGCCTCGCGTGTTCGTCTATGTCGCACTGGCGGCTTGGTTTCTGACCTTCTTCGGGCTGGTGCGCCGACTGTTCGCCCTGGTCAGGCTCTGCACCGTCCGTAGCGTGTGAGCGGCCGGGTGCCGGGTTGCACGTAATCGCGAGACCGAAGCGGCGGTCACAGGTGCGTCTTCACTTGTTCGATGGTGACAACCAACACACCGCGCGCCCACGGGAACCTGGCTTTCACGGTCTCGGCGGTCAGGCCGGTGGTCTGGACTTCGCCCTTGCCCACGATGCAGCACCCCTGGCCCTGGCCATCCGGCCGCTGCACTTGACGGCTGGCGAATAAAAGCTCCACCCGGTTGTCGCGCCGCAGGTTTTCTTCGGTTTTGAAATACCGCCAGGCCGGGATGAGGACTTCCTCACCATCAATCCCCAAGGCCCGGACGTTGTGGCTCCAGCAAGCCGCCAAGTGCGGCCCGTCGGGTCCAGCGGTGGCGATCGCGACCCACTCGGATTTCTCAACAACTTCTTTGGCGGCGCCTTCGATTCTAGCCATGGTTTCGTCCTCCTCTTACACGTCCGGGCCAAGCACGGCCTCCCGAACCCCACTTGCCCCGTGTCCTGTCTCCCTCCATCTCTACCCATCCCATGTAAATCGCGTCTTCGGGACACGCCGGGATGCAGTGGCCTTCGCTGCCGCAGGTGTTCGGTCGCGCCAGCACCGCCACTCCGTTGACTATTTCGAGCGAATTCGAGTCGCAGGCCTGCACGCATCGGTTGCAGCCGGTGCACCGGCTTTTGTTCACCACCGGAAGCCATTTGACATAGAAGACCTTTTTCATGACGTCTTGCTTTCAGGCATCACGCCGCACGGCGTTTGATGAATCCGCAAGGGTCGCTTCCGCGCGCCACTTCCCCCGGTCCTTGTCACCGGTGGCAGCCACCCAGCGCATCTGGATGGCGGCCGTCGGACACGGGGTGATGCAATGCTCCTCGCTGCCGCAGGTGTCCGGCCGCACCAGCACGGCCACGCGGTCCATGATTTGCAGCGACCTCGGCCCACAGGCTTCCACACACACGGCGCAACCGGTGCATAGGTCTTCGTCCACAACGGGCAACCATTTGTAGTCAGCACTCATGACAAATCTCTTGAACCACTTGTGCCTCGCCAATTGAGGTTCGGGTCGTCAGGCGCTGCACACCGCTCATCAGCAGCGCTCCCGGATGGCCACAGGGGCAACGCTGCGCACGGTCCAACCGCACCCGATCGCCGGTCCGATAGCGCACGATGGGACAAGCCGTGCGGCTGAGGTGGGTCAGCAAAAGTTCGCCCGCTTTGCCATCCATCAAGGGTTGAACCGAATTAGGTGCCACGACTTCGGTGATGAACTCGCTGTCCAATAGATGCAACCCGCCGGGATGGGCCGCACATTCCCCGGCAATCGGACCGGCCTCGGTCATTCCGTAACGATCGAAGCATTTGGCGCCCCAGCGTTGTTCCAGTTCACGGCGCGTTTCCGCCACATGGCCGCCGGGCGCGCCGCCACAAATCAGTTTGCACACGCCCAGCGAAGCAGTGTTCACACCGGCGGCAGCGGCGGCCAGAGCAAGCGTTAGCAGGTCTCCCGGCTTGGCGACGAGCACGGTGGGTTTGAACCGCCCCATCCACTCCAGTTGTTCCTCGACGGACGCCTGGCCGGCGGTGAAGCACAGACAGCCCAGTTGCTGCGCTCCCGCGTGCATGATCCACGGGCCGGACGACGTGCCAAACGGCATGGCAAAAAACACGCGGTCGCCGCGGCCAACGCCGGCCAATTGCCAAAGCGCCTGGCTGCATCGGACCACCGACCGCCAACTATCGGCGTCATCGGCCCAGAAAATCGCCGCACCGGTCGTGCCGGAGGAGCGATGCAGCCGGGTGCAGTCCTCCAGCGGAAAGGTCAGGTTGGTGCCGAGCGGCGGGTGGGACGCCTGGTCGCGCTCCAATTCGGCCCGCGTGGTGAACGGAAACCGCTCCAGTTCGTCCAGTGAGCGCAACGGGCCGGCCGACATGCCCGCCGCCTTCCACTTCGCCCGGTAAAACGGATTCCGCTCCCAGACCTTGGCGAGCAGGCGGTTCAGTTGGTCGAGTTGATCTGGCGTGCCGTGGATCACGGATCATTCCTCAGGTTCACGTGTAACGGATGCCGACATGCTCGGGCAGGTAGAAGTTGGGCAGCAGCCAGTCCACCTGCAACAGGCCGGCGCGCGTCAGGCGAATGTCGTCGCCGTGGATTTCCAGGAGGTCATTTTCGGAGAGCAACGCGAATTGTTCCTCGAACTGCTCGGCCAGTTCGACGTCGAACTTGTGCCGGAAGTAGGCGGCATCCAACGCGCCGGTCTTGAGTTGCAGCACCAGTTCGCGGCGCAACTTTTCCTCTTCGGTCAACCGCCGTGCGCGGCGCAACGGACGGCGGCCCTCCGTCACCATCCCGGTGTACTGCGCGAACGTGTCCACGTTCTGATAATGGACGCCTTGCAAGTGGCCAAAGGCGGATTCCCCCAACGCGAGCAGGTCGGCGCCGTGCCAGAAATGGTTGACGGTGAAAACCAGCCGCCAGCGTTGCGGATCGCGCACGGCCATGTAGCCGCTGCCCACCGCGTAGCCCGCCGCCTCGAACGCTTGCAGCGCCTCGTTCAACCAGCGGCGCTTCGTCGGCCAGTCCGCCAACGGCACGGGCTTCCCGGCTTTGAGGTCGGCGTAGAAGAGCGAATTGTAGGTCAGTTCCATCTGGTAAATCGTCGCGCAATCCGGTCGCAGCGCGACGGCTTTCTCCACCGTCCCGCGCCAGGTCTCATCGGTTTCGCCCGCCAGGCCGGCCATGAGGTCGAGGTTCACTTCCGGAAAGCCGAGTTCGCGCACCCATTCCCAGGCGCGCAGACACTCCGCCGCGCGCGCCCGGCGGCCGTTGCGTTCGAGGATGTCATCGTTAAGCGACTGGAATCCGAGCGTGATGCGCGTGACGCCCAGTTGCCTCAGCACCTGAAGCTTCTCCCGCGTGACGGTGCCCGGCTCGCACTCGAACGTACATTCTTGGACCGCGCCCCACGGGCTGGCGTCCTGCAGGCCGCTCAACAGGCGGCGAATCTGGTCGGCGGACAGATACGACGGGGTGCCGCCGCCGAAATAAACCGACTCGAAGGGCCGGCCTTGAAAGGCCGGGCACTCGCGGTAAAACGAGAATTCCTTCAGCACCGACGCGAGGTAATGGTCCACCTCGGCCTTGGGCAGGTGCGGATAGACGCGAAAGTAGCAATAGTGGCAACGCTGCCGGCAAAACGGCAGGTGGACGTACAGGCTGAGCGGGACGCGCTGCGCGGGCGGTTGGGCCAGGACCAACTCGAATTCCGGGACGAACTCCGGTTGCCACGTCGAGTACGGCGGGTAATTCGAGATGAAGTAGTTGCCTACAGTGGTCTCGACCGGAAGGGGAGGCAAGGTGGCTGTCATGCGGGCATCTCCATTATTCCGCAGACGTGAGTGTCATAGACAGCGGCTTCCACGGAGTTGCCTTTCGTTGCTGAAGTTGGTTCCTTGGCCTCCAAGTACTCGCGTAACGCCACGGCGTTGTTGTGCCGGGTGTCGCTGGCGCCGAACAACAGCGTGACCGGATCGTGCCGGACGGCTTCCCGTAGCGGCTGCAACCTCTCCGGGTGCCGATCCAGTTCGGCGAAATAACGGCGACGGAACTCCGCCCACCGGGCCGGATCATGCCCAAACCAACGACGCAATTCACCGCTTGGAGCAACGTCCTTCAACCAGCCGTCAAGACGCAGAACGTCTTTCTTCACACCGCGCGGCCACAAACGGTCCACCAGAAATCGGGTGCCGTCTTCCGCTGCGGCCGGTTCATAAACTCGTTTGGTCTGAATCACCATGCTCAGAGACAGTCTTAAGGGCAGGCAGAGCCTACTTACCCTGCACGCTCCGTTGGTTCACTGGGTCCTCTCCATTTCCGCAAATACGTTGCTGCGCTCCTCCTCGCCCAACATTTCATCCATCATTGGATACAGGATGCGTTCCTCCTTCTCATTGTGCGCGCCCAGCAGGGACAAGAACGCGATTTGCACGAGTTCGGATTCGGTATCGTGCCGTGATAGGTTTTGCTCAATTCTTGCCAGATAGCGTCGAAGGTGTTCGTGTTCCCAGCACATGATCGCGGTGGGACTGTCAGGCGGGTGGTCCATCTTCGCGTCGAACCGCGGAAACAAGATTTCCTCCTCCCAAACGATGTGCCGGTCCAGTCCGGCCTTGAACTCGGCGAAGAGCCGGCTCGCTTCGGAGAAATCATTCTTCTGCCGCTCCTGGAATCGATGAAACAGTTCATCGAGGCGCTGATGGTCTCTGCCATAATGTTGTTGAACGGTTTCCATGTTCATCGCGATCGGTTCGCTTGCCACGCCATTCATCCACCACCGATTCCCCTTTACTTTGATGCAAGTCAAAGTTTGCCAAGGTCACAAGCCGCACTCCGTTCGTTGCCTCCCTTAACCTGGACGAACCGAGACCGAACGGGGAGGCGAGGCGTTTCGACGATGCCCGGTCCAGGAACGAGCGTGAGCTCACGCCCGAAGGAGTTCTTTCCCACAAACAGTGCGGTAACACTGACGGACCTTGACATTCATCAAGGTGCGCCGGCGTATTGAGTCATTAGAATCTGCTCCAATGAAAACGAACGTGCTGCTCCTTTGCATCGCTGGAATGGCTGGCTGGACCGGCGTGGTCTTCGGCCAGAGGGAGTCGAATTCGAGCCTGCCCGGCGGAGATTCGCCGCTCCCGCCTCAGTTGGCGGCTGGCCAGGAGGTGTACGACCAGCATTGCACGCCCTGCCACGGCGTCACCGGCGAAGGCAACGGCCCCGCCGCCGTCTGGCTCTACCCCAAGCCACGTCACTTCAATTCGGGTCTGTTCAAGATTAAATCCACTCCCGCCAGCGTGTTGCCAACCGATGAGGATTTGCTTCAGACCGTCACGCGCGGGATGCCCGGCAGCTCAATGCCGAGTTTCACGTACCTGACGGAGGCGCAGCGGCGCGACGCGGTGCAGTACACGAAGTATTTGACGGCCACCACCAACGAGGCGGGCAAACGGGTCAATTTCTTCGAGGAGGCCCAGGCGAAGGGCGAGTTGGCGCCGTCTATCGCGGTGCCTCCCGAACCGCCCATGACCGTGCAGTCCCTGGTGCAGGGCCAGGCGCTGTACTCGAAATTGAACTGTTTTGTGTGTCACGGCGAGACCGGTGAGGGCACTGGGTCGCAGGCGCCGTTGCTGAAGGACTACTGGGGCTTCTCGTTGCCGCCGCGTGATTTCAATAGCGGAGCGTTTCGAGGCGGGCACACGGGCCGCGATTTGTACTTGCGCGTATTCACCGGCCTGGCCGGAACTCCCATGCCGCCTTTTGGCGAAGCCGTGGCGACCCCGGAAGAACGGTGGTCGGTCGTGCATTACATCCAATCCTTGAGGCGCAAGGACATTGAGATCAATGACATTCTGGCGCCGACCGACGGTTTCATTCGCGCGCAAAAATCCGAGAGCCGCCTGCCGGCCGAACCCACCGATCCCGCCTGGGAGAGAATGGACCCGACGCGCGTGCCGCTCAACCCGCTTTGGCCGGAGCCGGACCCGATCCCGGCGGTGGCCGTGCGCGCGCTTTATGACGGGACGCGGCTGGCCGTTCTGCTGCAGTGGCGGGACCCCATTGCCAACGGCGCGCCGGTGCGGGTCCAGGATTTCCAAGACGCGGTGGCGGTGCAGTTTTCTTTGAACGGCACGACGCCCTTCCTGGGCATGGGCGATGTGAAGAATCCGGTCAACCTCTGGCAATGGAAAGCCGGATGGCAGCAGGATGCCGAAGGCCGGCGTCCGGATGTCAATACGGTCTATGCTTCCATGCACACCGACGTTTATTTCGAGAGCAGCGCCCTGTTCCGCACGGCTGAAGCCGCCGGCAATTTGCTGGCGCAATCCGCGCACCGTTCTCCGGTGGAAGATGCCAACGCCAGCGGTTTCGGCACCTTGAAGTCCCAGCCGCCGGCCAGCCAGAACGTCCAAGGCGGCGGCGTTTGGAGAGACGGCCATTGGAACGTGGTGTTGGTGCGCGACCTCAAATCCGCCGAGGCCGAAGACGTCAAATTCACGCCTGGCAAATCAGTGCCGGTCGCTTTCGCCGTTTGGGACGGCCAGCACGGCGACCGGAACGGGCGCAAAGTCATCAGCAATTGGTATCAACTGATTTTGGAGCCGTGATCAAGCCGAGACGATTTATGAGCAACGAAAACGTTTCCCGAAGAGATTTCATCGTGCGCAGCGGTCTGGCCGGCGCCGGCCTGTGCGCCGCGCAAATGCTGCCGCTCCGCTTTCTCCAGGCGGCGCCCGCCCAAGACAACCCGCTGGCCTTTTACCCGGCGCGCGATTGGGAAAAGCTCTATCGCAACCAGTACGCCTACGACCACGCATTTTCCTGGGTTTGCGCGCCTAACGACACCCACAACTGCCGCATCAAGGCGCACGTGCGCAACGGGGTCATCGTTCGCATGGGCGAACAGTTTGACGTGGGCAGTTATGGCGATCTCTACGGCAACAAAGCGTCACCCAACTGGGGGAATCGGCACTGTGCCAAAGGCTACACGTTTCATCGCGTGCTCTACGGTCCCTATCGTTTGAAGCATCCCATCGTGCGCCGCGGCTGGAAGCGCTGGGCGGATGACGGTTTCCCCGAACTGAACCGCGAGCTGCGGGCCAAGTACAAATTCGATTCGCGCGGCACCGACGCCTTCGAGCGGATTTCCTGGGAAAATGCTTTTGTTTATCTGGCCAAAGGACTGCAAGCGATCGCCAGGCGTTACAGCGGCGAAGCCGGCGCCAAGCTGCTGGCGCAGCAAGGGTATCCGCCCGAGATGATCGAAGAAATGGGCGGCGCCGGCACCCGCGCCATCAAGATGCGTGGCGGCATGGGGTTGCTGGGAGTGATGGGCAAATACGGCATGTACCGGCTCTGCAATTCCCTCGCGCTCCTGGACGTCCACGTGCGCGGCGTCGATCCGGAACAGGCGCGCGCCGGCCGCAACTGGTCGAATTACACCTGGCACGGCGACCAGGCCCCCGGCCAGCCCTGGGTGCACGGCCTGCAAAACAGCGATTGCGACTTCAATGATCTGCGGTTCTCCAAGCTGATCATCATGAATGGCAAGAACCTGGTCGAAAACAAAATTACCGATGCCCATTGGTTCGTGGAGTGCATGGAGCGCGGCGCGAAGATTGTGGTCATCGCCCCCGAATACGGCGCGCCTTCGACCAAGGCCGACTACTGGGTGCCGGTGCGGCCCTCCACCGATGCCGCGCTCTGGCTGGGGGTGACGAAGGTCATGATCGACAACAAATGGTACGACGAGACCTTTATCAAGCAGTACACCGATTTTCCGTTCTTGATTCGCACCGACACCCTGAAACGCCTGCGGGCCGCTGAGATTTTTCCCAACTACAAAAACACGCTGCCGGCGGATGGCCCGAGCAAGAAGGTGCAAGGCCTGACCGACGAACAGCATCAGAAGCTCGGCGACTTTGTGGTGTGGGACATCCAAACCAACAGCTTGCGGGCCGTCCACCGTGACCTGGTGGGCAAACGAATGGCCGAGGCCGGCATTGATCCCGTCCTCGAAGGCAACTGGAAAGTCAAGCTGGTGGACGGCACGGAAGTCGAAATCAGGACCGGCTGGACGATGTACCAGGTGCACTTGAAAGATTACGATTTGGACACCGTCTCCGAAATCACTTCCGCTCCCAAGGAATTGATTCAGCAACTGGCCCAAGACATCGCCACCATCAAGCCCTGCTCCATTCATCAAGGGGAGGGCATTAATCATTGGTTCCATGCCACCGAAGCCAACCGCGCGGCCTATTTGCCCATCATGCTCACCGGCAACATCGGCAAGCCGGGCGCCGGTTGCCACGGGTGGGCGGGCAACTACAAAGCGGCGCTGTTCCAGGGGTCCAAACGGACCGGCCCCGGTTTCAAAGGTTGGATTGCCGAGGACCCATTCGCTCCGAATCTCGATCCCAAAGCGCATGGCAAAGAAGTCCAGGCACGCGCCTACACGAAGGATGAAGAACCGGCCTATTGGAATCACGGGGACCGGCCGCTCATTGTGAACACGCCCAAGGAAGGCCGCAAAGTGTTCACCGGCAAAACGCACATGCCGACGCCGACCAAGGCCATCTTCACCAGCAACGTCAATCTGATCAACAACGCCAAGTGGGCCTACGGCGTGATCAAAAATGTCAATCCGAACATCGAGTTGATCTGCACGGTGGACATTCAAATGACGGCCTCCGTGGAGTATTCGGACTTCGGCCTGCCGGCCAATTGCTGGGTGGAATTTGAAGACCTGGAAATGACCGCCTCCTGCTCGAATCCGTTCCTGCAAATCTGGAAAGGCGGCATCAAACCGCTCTACGATACGAAGGACGATCTTTCCATCCTGGCCGGCATTGCGCACGGACTGGCCCAGGTCACTGGCGACAAACGGTTTGACGATTATTTCAAGTTCGAGCTGGAAGGGAAACGGAATGTCTATATCCAGCGGCTGCTCGACACCTGCACCACGACGGCCGGCTACCAGCTCGAGGAGATCATGGCCGGGAAGTACGGGCCGCCCGGCGGCGCCTTGATGCTCTTCCGCACCTATCCGCGCATTCCGTTCTACGAACAAATCCACGACAATTATCCGTTCTATACCGACACGGGCCGGCTGCATTCTTACAGCGATGATCCGACCGCCATCAGTTGCGGGGAGAATTTCATCGTCCACCGCGAGGGGCCCGAAGCCACGCCCTATTTGCCCAATGTCATTATCAGCTCGAACCCGATGGTGCGCCCGAATGACTATGGCATTCCGCTCACGGCCGAGCATTGGGACGAGCGCACCGTGCGCAACGTCAAGCTGCCTTGGGCCGAGGCGAAGCAGACGAAGAACTTTCTCTGGGAGGACGGTTACCAATTCTATTGCCTCACGCCTAAATCGCGCCACAGCGTCCACTCCTCCTGGGCCAATGTCGATTGGCACCTGATCTGGAACTCAAACTTCGGCGATCCCTACCGCCTGGACAAACGCCTGCCCACCGTGGGCGAACATCAGATTCATCTCAATCCGCAAGCGGCGCGCGACCTTGGCATCAAGGATGGCGATTACGTTTACGTCGATGCCAATCCGGCAGACCGCCCCTATCTGGGCGCGACCCCTTCGGACCCGTTCTACAAAGTCAGCCGCTGCATGCTGCGGGTGACCTACAACGCGGCGTATCCCTATCACGTCGTGATGATGAAACACGGCACCTTCATCGCCACGGAGAAAACCGTCAAAGCCCAGCAAACACGGCCCGACGGCATGGCCCTGACGGAAGACGGTTATATCGCCAATTTCCGTTTCGGCTCCCAGCAGTCCATCAACCGCAACTGGCACATGCCGATGCATCAGACCGACACGCTCTTCCACAAGGCCAAGGTCTTCATGAGTTACATTTTCGGCGGGGAAGCGGACAACCACGCCATCAACACCGTCCCCAAAGAATGCCTGGTGCGCATCACCAAGGCCGAAGACGGCGGCTTGGGGGGGAAGGGTCCGTGGAAACCCGGCACCGACGGCATGTCGCCTGATGCGGAGAATGAGGTCATGAAGCGATACCTTGCGGGTGGTTTCCTTGGCGGAGGCGGCACAGCAGGGTTTGAGTGATGAGGCGAGCGATGAACCGCAAGAAACTATTCAACACTCACCGGCAAGAGGCGGGCGTATCCAGCTTGCTCAAAGTGACGATCCGCGGTGAATGCCTCGGTGATTCCTTCGCCCGACATCACGAGGAAGCTGGCGCAGTCAACCAAACCCCATGTCTTGTCGGCTCGATCGGTGTAGAGCTTTAGAGCGCGCTCCATGAGGCTTGAATCAACAAACACAACTCGCACTCGAGGGCTGCGCTGCATCTGCCGCCAGGATTCGATGAGTCTTCTGCGCGCTGGTGTGCGAGCGAGACCATTAGCGGTTTCAGCGACTATCCAATCTGTGAAGACAAAATGGTGCCCCTCACAAACCAGTTCATGCCAAAGAGTATATGCACGGCCATGCAGCGCATCGCGCGCGTTGAGCAGCGCCACCCATCCACTCGAGTCGAGAAAGACGGCGTTAGCAGCCATCCTTTACCTTGGGATGACCGTAGAGGTAGTGGTCGAGGTTGACTGCCAGGTCGGAGATGCCCGTGTCCACGGCGAGGTCGGGGATGCTCCAAAGGGGATCATCCTCGGGCGCAACCTTGACAAGCGCCGCGGTGCTGGCTGTCGGCTTCGGTTCAGCTTCCACTCGCACGGAGGTACCCTCCGGCAGCTCTGCTCCCGGCTCAAGCACCACCACACCGTTTTTGACTGTTCCGCGGTAACACATAACGCGCGAGTGATACGTAACACATCCGGCGCGGCCGTGGCAAACACCAATTGGCTCCACACCGCCTTGTTGCAGCACTTCATCGCTTCCAACTCCTGACCTATGCCCAAAGACGAATTCGATTCTGAAGACCCGATGGAACTGAACGCCATGGGGGTGCTGACGAGCGAGGACACGACGGAGCCGATGACCGAGTGTTTCATCGAGGAATTCATGAGGCTGGGCTATAACGACAAACAAATCCTGGCGCTGTTTCGCAACCCCCATTACACCGGCCTGAACATGGTCCTGCAAAACCGGGGCGAGGCGTTTGTCCGCGACGCCATCAGCGAAGTGTTCGCGCGCTGGGGGCGGCAGGTCGCCTGGAGGACGGCGATCCCGTGCGCCACCGAGACCCGAATTACGAATGAAGAATGAAGAATGAAGAATGAAATCCGAAATCCGAAGCGAACGATGAAAGCAACCCGAAATCTTATTCCCGCAACGCGCGCCGGTAGCGAGCTGGGCAGGCTCCGACCTTCGGGCTTCGGCCTTCTTTCGGATTTCTGTCTTCGGATTTCCTCCAGCTCTCGTGCTTCACCCATTTAACTGTTTGAACGCTTTTAACGCTTTAACTCGTATCACGCTTCAACTCCTCCCACCATGAGCAACGTCTATAATTGGCAACTGGGCCGCGAGATGGAATACCCGTTCGACGCGGCCTTCCCCGAATGGCAGTTCGCCTTCGTCTTCAATATCAATCGCTGCATTGGCTGCCAAAGCTGCACCATGGCCTGCAAGTCCACCTGGACCTTCTCCAAAGGCCAGGAGAACATGTGGTGGAACAACGTCGAAACCAAACCTTACGGCGGCTACCCGCAGCATTGGGATGTCAAAATCCTCGACTTGCTCGAACAGTCCAATCCCGGCGGCCAAACCTGGAATGGCCAGCCCAAGGACTTGCAGAGCCCTTATGGCCAATTCAAAGGCAAGACCATCTTTGAGGTTGCCAAAACCCATATCAGCCCCGAGGGCGCGCAAAAGGCGATGGGCTATCTGCCCGCCGACGAAGAATGGGCCGGCCCGAACCGATTTGAAGACAATCCCACCGGCTCGCCCAAAGGCCAAAAAAACCAGTACTTCCAAGGCGGCGAACTGTTGCCTCAACACAAGACCTGGTTCTTTTATCTGGCTCGCATCTGCAATCATTGCACTTATCCCGCCTGCCTCGCCGCCTGCCCGCGCAACGCCATTTACAAACGGCCTGAAGACGGCATTGTGCTGATTGACCAGGAGCGCTGCCGGGGCTACCGCAAATGCCTCGAAGCGTGCCCGTACAAGAAAAGCCTTTACCGCGGCACGACCCGCACGAGCGAGAAATGCATCGGTTGCTACCCGCGCGTGGAAGGCCGCGACCAGGACGGCGGCGGCCTGCCGATGCAGACGCGCTGCATGTCGGCGTGCATCGGCCAGATCCGGCTGCAAGGATTGGTGCAGTTGAACCCGGACGGAACCTGGAAAGAAGACCGTTACAACCCGCTCTATTACCTGGTGCACGTCGCCAAAGTGGCCTTGCCGCTCTATCCCCAATTGGGCACCGAACCCAATGGTTATTACATTCCGCCGCGTTGGGTGCCCCGTCCTTATTTGCGCCAGATGTTTGGGCCGGGCGTGGACGCGGCCATCGAACGTTATGCCGTGCCCGACCGGGAATTGCTGGCCGTCCTCCAGTTGTTCGGCAAAGACCGGCGTATATGTTTCCGATACGAAATCAAGGAAGGCCCGAAGATTTTCGAAACCACCGTTCGCGGAAAGAAATACGAGCTCTATAACGACACAATCATTGGTTACAGCAAAGACGGGCAAAAGATCACCGAAATCACGGTCGAAGAGCCCATCCATGTCAGGTCTGACCAACATGCAAACTCCATCTGATCCGCCGGCGGCAATAGAAGTCGCCGTGGCCCGCTCGTTCGTCCATCGTTTCCTGGCCAAAGCGTTCGAGGACCCCAATCTCAAGACCTGGTGGTGGCTCACCCATACCGTCATGGAAAACGTGCTTGGGGCCGCGGTGCAGCGCCTGGCCGCGGATGGCGCCATCAGCCTGGAAGAAAGCGCCCGGCAGCTCATGCCCCATTTCAAGAAAGAGAACTTTGGCGCTTTCCAGGCCGATTACCTGGCCGCTTTCGGCCATACTGTGCGCGGCGATTGTCCGATGAACGAAATCGAATACGGCGACATTAAAGCCGACCCGTTGTTCCAGCCGCACCGCCTGGCGGACTTGGGCGCGTTCTATCTCGCCTTCGGTTTGGAAGTGAGCGAGGACGCCGCCGAACGCCACGATCATATATGCCTGGAGCTGGAATTCATGTCGGTCCTGGCCGCCAAAGAAGCCTTCGCCCTCCAGCAGCATCTGCCGGAAGAGCAGTGGGAAGTGTGTCTGCAGGCCGAGAAGAAATTCCTGCGCGACCATCTTGGCCGCTGGACGCCCGCCTTCACTCGCCGCCTGGCCCGCGCCGTCGGCGAAGGCGCGCTCGGAGCGCTGGCGCATTTCACCCGCGCCTTTATCGAAGCCGAATGCCGCCGGTTTGGCATAACGCCGGGCAGCGAGGATTTGCTCCTCCGGCCGGTCGATGAGTCAGCGGAATCCTTATGCACCGCCTGCGGCCTCAACAGCTTGCCGCCCGGCGCTCTCGCCGTCCGAGAGGCGTAGTAAAAACGATGCATCTAAGATACGACGAAGATTTCGTGGAGGGAGCCATCTTCTTGTGCGCCTCGGGAAAACGCCAGGATGTCCCTCATCTGCAAGTCCTGCGCTTCCATCGCGAGCGGGAAATACTCTACTCCCTTCTCGACCCCGATGAACGCAATGCGGCCTTCTTTCGCTTGCACCTGGAATGGTTCCGCGAGTGGGGGTTGGAGAAATGGCTGCTCCGGACCCTGGAGGAGTTTCCTTTGTTATCCGGCGCGTTGCAGGTCCTGGCCTTTCGCAAAGCCCGGGGCAAATCGGACGAGGGAGCCGAGCTTTATGTGAATCCGGAAACCGGTCGCAGCGGCGTCGTGGCCTTGCGCGTGGAACGGTTCGCCTTGGAGCAGGACCTGACTCCCTTTCTGCGGCATGAATTGACCCATCTCCAGGATATGGTCGATCCGGCTTTTGGCTATGCGCGTGAGTTGGACGTGGCAGGCCACACCGCGTCCCCACAACGCCTGACGCGGGAGCGGTACCGTGTGCTCTGGGACGTGACCATTGACGGGCGGCTGCTCAACGGGGGCCGGGCCGGCATCGCCACTCGCGACCAGCGTTGGGCTGAATTTGACCGGGCCTATTCGTTCTGGCCGGAAAGCCGGCGGCAGACCGTGTTTGACTTGCTTTGGAACGGTCCGGCGCCCAGTCATCAACAGTTGCTGGTCCACGCGTGCGATCCGAGAGGCCTTCATTCCGCTCAGCAGCCACTCCCCGGCGCGCCCTGTCCGCTCTGCAGTTTTCCGACTTTTGACTGGGCAGATTGTCATGCGATCAAGCCGGAGAGCCTGGCGGTCATTCAGGCGCAATACCCGGTTTGGACGGCCGCACAAGGCGCCTGCCAGAGGTGCGTGGAGGTCTTCGATGCCGCGCTCCAATTCCACGCCACCTGAACCCGACCGGTAAGTCCAATCAATAGCCGATGCACAATGCGATGGCTGAAGCAATCTCGCTCGTTTGCGCTTCGGTTATCTGTCCCAGCTTGCGTACCAGGCGCGATTCAGAAACGGACTTCACCTGGAAGGCGTCTGCTCCCGATTCCTTTCCCAACCCGTTTTGCGAAGCGGGTGGTAATCGAACGAACCAAGAAAACTGGGCAAAAGTCGTTTTCCACTCGGTGATCGGAACGACAATGCACAACGGCAGCCGACCGACTTCAGGCACGTTCATGACGACCGCCGGGCGCAACTTTTGAATCTCGGAGCCGACCGCTGGCCGGAATTCCACTTCCCAAACCTCACCCCGCGTGGCTTTAGCCATAGTTCAAAGGTGCTTCCGCCTCTTCAACGATCCATTCGGGATTTTGACGGTAAAGGAGCTCAGCTTGCCTGGCTTGGTCGGCCAGAATTCTCCTGCGCTCGGCGGGGGCAAGACGCATCAATTCTGCGGCGGATAGTGCCGGCGAGCCGGACAATTCCGTGAGGTAATTCAGAACCGCTTGCGCCTGTGCTTCTGGCAAGCGTTTGACCTTTTCGGCCGCCAATTCGGCAATGCTCATGAAGGAAGATTATCTTTCAAACCTGTTTAAAGCAATTCCGATTTCGTTAAGGACCAAGGCCATTCCAGCGGTTTCACGTCTATGACCAGTTCGTGAATGGTTGGGCAAACCAGATTGAACTGCCGAATCAAGATTCATAGCCGTTGTAATGTGGGCTGCCTGTTTGCGGCCTGTCTGCCGAGACACAGGCAGGTCCTCAGGCGATCACTTTTTCGCCGCAAAGAGGCGCAACGTGGTGGAACCGCAGCCGAAGGAGCGCCGATTTGCAATCGGCTTCTCGCACGGCATGTAACCAAGGCCGGCTGCCTGCACCGCCGCGGCAGGCAGGTTTGCATGCCGGCCTGTCTGCCCTCTTCCCCCAGGCAGGCGCTCCACTCCGCGGGAAACCTTCGCAGCCTGAGCAGATTCGGCGCAACCACCATACAAGAAAGCCTCGCGGCAACTCCGTCCCGTTCATCCCAAACACCGCAATTGGAACAACGGATGACGCGGATGGCGCGGATAAAGAAACACTTTTGACCCATTCACGCGTGGTGGGCTTCATACATTACTTTGCCCTTGGCCATGATTTCCTGGACGAAGCCGTCGCCCCAACGGAGCCTTTTCGCCACCTCGGATGGAGTCCTCACCAGCAAATCGAGCGGGAAGTCGCGCGGGATCGCATGCCGAATCCGTACCGACATTCGTTCTCCGCGGTCGCGTGTGCGGGGCATGATGACTAACAAATCCACGTCCGAATCCGCTCTGGGACGGCCATAAGCGTAGGAGCCAAAAAGGATGATCTGCCGAGGGCGGAACTGTTTCGCTACGGCGTGGCAGAATGATCGGATTTTGGCCAACTCAACCATGCGCCACAGGCTAACCCGTCAGCAGCGGATTGACGAGCAAATTCCCCCCCCGTCTTTCTTTGTGCTGCGACTTGGTCCATTTCATCTCCAACCCTGTTAGCCTCTTCAAATCTTGAATCCCACCACTGCCACACAGCTTTTACTCAGCCCTAACTCGATAAAACCGGGTGCGGGATGTGGCAACCGTGTCCGTCAACGTAATTTCACTGCCATCGCCCGTCGTCGTGTGAAGGCTCGTCCAAGTCGGGCGCATTCGCGAGATGTCGGTAAATTTCTGAAATCCTGATGGTTCAGGGGG
>ERZ1292640.477-Hain-H43-02um-R1-477-length-32410-cov-7_pt1 | contig 15925 bp, 3 predicted proteins | sample MGYA00564404_ERZ1292640 | MGnify/ENA primary metagenome ERZ1292640 (study PRJEB36523, sample SAMEA6512636) | groundwater metagenome | collected 2019-01-08 | study: AquaDiva: Metagenomics assemblies of 32 groundwater samples
CATTAGGGAGGGCGCCTTTCTTGAATGAGTGTCCAAGGAAAGAGAGAAGCGATAGGATGCCGGTTTCAAGGCCGGGGATGTCCTGCCTTGGGATTTCTGGAATGGGTAAAACTGCACGGCCCCTGCGTGTGGCGGGTTTTCTAGCCAAATCCTTCATTTTTCGCACTTTAACCATAATGTTTAGCCTTTGAAAAATATTAACGTTTGCTACCAAAACTCTTGAGCCTTGAGGCAACCGATTCGAGGTATGTGTCGGACATCCTGAAAAGCCCTTGCTTTAATTTATCGCTTGCGATTTTTAGCTCGAGCTCCACATCATAGGTGTCAACCCCTTTTGCCTTGAGCGCATCAATCTGGACCCTTGCAGCTTCCACCTTTTGCTGTATCCCGGTTATTTGCTGGAGCTCTTCTTCAGTCAAGGCAAATGTCGAGTGGAGAAGGGGCCGAAATGCGACAAACCACGGCTTGCCTTCATTGTACTCGGGGTTTTGCACAAGGCCAGTCCCGATGGTGAGCTTGGTTATCTTGCTGGCATATTCGCCGCCATACTTTGTCTTGACCCTGCCAATATCCCCTTCGTATTTTGTGCGGAGCTGGATTTCATTTGCAATGTTGGCACGAACGGCGCCCTTGAAATCAAGGAGCACTTGCGAAATCATGAACATTCCAAGACCCCACTTACGGAACTCGCGGTAGCCCCTTTCAAGTTGGGCGTAGGCGCCCTTGCCCCCATATTTGGGAAGCAGGCGATGGACTTCATCGTAAACTATTAGGAGCTTAAGCTCCTTTGATTCAAGGGGCCTCATATCGAAAACTGCCTGGATGGAGCGCTTGACAAAGCCGTCGAGCTGCGCCGGCTGCAATTTGTTCATGACAAACACGGTGATTTCGCCGGGGATCAGGTACTTCTTGTATTCTATTGGCTGGTTGGGATCTAGGACATTTATGATGTTTGTCTTGTAGCTTCTTGCATCCTCGGGCTTCATTGCAAATTTGGGATAGAGGGCAAGCATTTGCTTATCCTTGTTTGGCCGGATGTATCCCGTCCACTGCGCGGTTGGATCGAACACCACAACTGGCACATTGCGCTTGAGCAATTCCTCGACAACGACCTGCGCTGAAACCGATTTTCCAGAGCCCGTGCCTCCCGCCGCAATTGAGTGTGTCTGCAATTTATCCATATCAAAGTACGCCGTCACATCGGTTTCGGCAATGCGGCCAACTGGTATTGCACGCGGACCTGCCTGCGGGAGCTTCTTATAGTCCATCGGGATGATGTAGCGCTGGCCTTTGAGCTTGCGCTGCTGGTAAACCGCATATGCGCGCTTTCCCCCGACAAAGAGGATGATTCCAAGGATCAGGGCGTATGTAAGCCAGCTTGAAGTGACGGTTTGCACAACCAAACCTGTTACGGAAGTTCCGGTGACTTCGACGGAATCGGACCCAATTGAAACTTTTCTTCCTTCTAGGTAGGTTGCAGTTACCTGGAAGATGTATATTCCCGGCTCAGCATCACCCGGAACCTTTGCGGTTTGCGATCTTGTGACAAGATCAGAAATCTGCACGGTTTCAGAGGAGGTGTAAATTGTCTTGTCCTCTGAGAGGGTCTTTAGGGTGTATTGAAGCGAAACATCCGTTGCCGCCTCCGCCTCGCCGCGGTTTACGATAGTTATTTCAGCGCGGACATTATCTCCAGGCCGGACAACTTTAGAGAGCACAGAAACCTTCACATCAAGGAGCGGGTCTTTTGATTTTTCTATGCGCAAGGTAACCGGAGTTATCTTCACGACATTTCCAAGCTTCACAATTATGTCGGCAGTGTAAATTCCGGGGAATGTGGTATCTGGGACGCTGATTAATACCTTGATGGATTCAAGCGTCCGGCTTTTCACAGTTGTTGTTGGCTTTTCTATGCTAAGGAAGGCTGCGGCATCGCCTTCGATAATAAAGCTTCCAAGCAGATCAACATCAAGGTTGTTCACCAAATCGATTACCTGGGTGCGCTTATCCCCGGGCTTAAGTGTTAGGTCAATTGAGCTCGACCGCACTTCAGGGGGCCCAATCCGGCCGCCATCGCCTCCTGCGCCGCCCGAACCATTGCCTGCGCCGGCGCCTCCAGCCCCGCCTGCGCCAGTTGATGGGGTTGCGGTTCCTCCGGCACCTGCACTCGAACCGCCGCCTCCTGCACCAGCGCCAGTGCCTGCGCCCCCACCACCAATTGTTGCGGTTGCAGATGGCGTTGCGGTAACAGTCACATTCGGAGCGGGGCAATCCGTTGAGCAAACAGCAGTGCTCTCACCAGTTGATGCCTCGCAAATTCCATTCCCGCAAACATATTCCGCAAGTGCGTAGGCCATGCTCGCATTTGTTGAGGTATAGGTGATGATCCCTTTTGATGGGTCCCTAAAGGCGCTTTGGCGCGTCCAGTTAAGCGTGCATCCAGACATTGGCGAATAGGCGGAACAGCTATAGATGCCCAAGTTGCTTTCGAGGGAATACGGAAGGCCAAGGTAGTTGAATGAGACATTTGATGAAGTGTAGGTCAGGTTCACATAGTATATTACACCTGCAAGCGCGCCAGCGCCAATCCTGGTTGTTGGAATTAATCCAAAGCGCAGTGGATCTGCATAATCCATTGTGAGCGGGACCTGGGTTAGGAGAAGGGATTTACTTTGGAGGCTCGCGTTAACATAATAGGTGTCGTTGAAAACCGTTTGGTTGTAGTGCCCGGAGGAATTTGCTTGGAAGGCATATAATTGCGAGCTTAGGTTTGCTGATGAATAGAGCCTAAATTCGGGCTGTAGGGCAGGCTGGGAAATCTGCTCCAAATCAAGCGCCCTTCCGGCAAAAACTATTGCGCTTCGCACAAGGAATGAGCCGGAGGTGTAATTGCAGTTGCTTGATGCGTCGCACACCTTGGCATTGACGGTATAATTGCCGATTTGGGATGTGTTTTGGAACGAATTCAAATAAAGGTATGAATCGCCGCTCCTTGATGCGAAGTTGAAAACGATTGTGCTAACGCTCCCGGATGGATATGTGATGTTTGCAACAACCGCGGAGGAATTCTGGAACATCGTGCCCGTGTCGTTTGCATTGATTGTGATGTTTATCTGGCTGCTCTTGATCACAGTACTTGCGGAGGAGTATGAAACCTGGGGAGGCGTCGTGTCGGTGTAGCCGATTGCACGGATCTCGATTTTTGTCAGGTTAAGGCGCCTTGCCAGGTCGAAGAATGTCACATTCAAGTCATAACTTTTGCCGGTTGCAAGGGAGGGCGCGGTGAAATTAAGGGTCCACAGGCCCGATGAAAATGTTTGGGAGGTTAAGGAAACAAGGGTCTTGGTGGAGCTATCCTGGAGAGTCACATTGAAACTTACATTTGCGGATAAGGCGCCAGCACCATAGGTCGCATTCACGACAACAGAAAGCGCATTGCCCGGATTCACATTAAGCACCGGCGCCGATTCAGTTGGGCTTAAAATAATTCCGTAGAACGGATGCACCGTCAGGTTGATGAACGTGGCCTTTTCGGGAGGCGTTGCGGTTGCATTTTGCGTGGTGGCATTGCCAACATAATTGGTAAGAACGGAAACGGATGGGGCTGAATAGTTTATCTGGAACCCACTAGAGCCAAGTGCGGATATGAGAAGGCTTGAGGCATTGAACACAAGGTAGGGCGAAACGTTGCCTTGGCCAATAATTGCTACATAAAGGATCTGGTTCCCGATGTTTGTTACGGATGCGACGGTTATTTCGCCGCTTTGACCGGTTATGACTTCCGCATTGATCGACGAGGGGGATTGCGTCCAGCTAAGGTTTGACGGCACGGTAATGGAAAATATGGCGGTATCTCCGGTGTTGTTCGAGCCGTTTGCAACAATTGTTCCGGTGTAAACTCCGGATGCAAAGCCGGAGGTTACGGTAACTGTTGCGTTAACCTGCTGCGAAGAACCAGTTGGCAGGAAGGATATCGAGGATGGCAAAAATGAAACCGTGAACGAAGAGCAGGCACTTCCGCTTGCGCAGCTATAGGTGATGCCGGTTAGGTTTGTTGTTCCATCTGAAATTATGGTAAATGGTACGGTTCCGGAAGTGCCAGCCGAGATGATTTGGGAAATTGTTGTTTCATTTATATTCAATACCGCATTTTGCCCAACAATTATTTGCAGCTGTGTGATGTTCGAACTCGCCGTCCCATCCAGGTTGGTCCAATTAATCGTAAGGTTTGCAACGTATGCTCCAGCAGGCGTTCCTGCATTTGCAACAAAGGTAATTGCAAGGGTAGAATTGGATGAAGCATAAATCGTACCCCGAACGCCTGAATTGGGGGATACGGAAAAGTTTTGCGGCATCGAGATATTGAAAGTGGAATTGAGAGCGCGGGCATAGCCTAAATTGTTTATTGATAGGTTTATTGTCGTATTGGCATCGGAGGATAAGGTCACATTCGAAATGGTTATTTGGGGGCTTTGGAAGGATAGGTTGGTTTGGGAATAGGCTGTAATATTGAATTCGGATGAGCAATCGACCAGGTTGCTTGTGTCATTTGCGCAAACCTTAATGGAATGATTTCCGGAAATTGTGGAATTGTAAACGCCGGAATATATTGTGCTATTCTTTGTTAGGAATTGCTGCACGGTCGAACCGTTTCTTGTCACATTTATCCAAACGGATGAAACGCCAAAATTGTCCGTGACATTTGCGGAAATCGTCGAATTGCCGAAAGTTATTTCAAAATTCGCCGGAATGCCAGTGGCATTTTGTATTATTGGGGGGAGATCGGTAATGTTTAGGCCGATGCTAATGGTTTGGGATGAGGGGGTCCCATTGCTCGAGAGCAGTGTTATGGTTCCGGGGTAAAAGCCAGGGGTCGTGCTTGCTGGAACGGAATAGCTCACATTGACAACGCGCGTTATTTGCTTATCTATATCAACTGCAAGAACCGAAAAGCCATCGAAAAGTAGGTAGGGTGAGGCTATGCCGGAGGTTGCAAAGGTGAAGGTGGATTTAATGTTCCCGTTGTTTGTGACGGAGATATTTCCAAATATTGCAGAAGTGTTCGGCGCAATGGTCAGGTTTCCAAAAGTGGATGGCACCCTAACCCACGAGCCATTGGAGGGGATCGTGAAATTGACAAGTACCGTATCCAAAAGTCCGCTCGCATTTGCCTGGATGAATGTCCAGAAGGATCCGGGAGGCTGGGTTGGAGGTATGGAAATAGCTATGTTGGATGTGAAATTATCACCCGCATTAAGAAGGCCTTGGAAGCTTGGTGAAATGGATAGGATGCACGAAGGGCAAAGCGTCGCTATATCGCCGCCTATAGCGGTCAATTGCACATTGAGCAGGCGCTCATTTCCAGTTGCCGCAGATGTTATGTTTGAAACGACTCCGGAAAATCCGCTTTGGACATCCAATGCCATTGGAGAGTTGAGAATGTCAACAATTGGATTTGCGGATACCACTATCGTCGAGGTATTTTGATTTGTGGAAATCGTAAGATCGGCATTTTTCCAGCTGGCATTCACAACCAGGGCAATTAATTTTTGCGCAGTCCTAGGAAGCACGGTAACGGTTACAGCCCAGGCGCAGGTTTGATTCGGCTGAAGCGTTCCACACGCCTCGAATGCATCGTTGTAGGAAACCTCGGATGATGAATCATCATATATGGTAAGGTTGGTTCCGTACATGGGAACGGGCCCGCGGTTTGTCAGGTTTAGCGCAATTGCAAAGGTATAGCCAGATGATTGGGTTATGCCTGAAGCGATAACCGATATCGGCAGTAGGAAAACCGTGGAATTGGTTTTTCCAAGGGAAACAAAATAGCCCGCAAAGGAATAATTCGCATTGTTTTCCGGGGGCGCATCTATTGCAACAATCGTGACATTATAGGTGCCATTGATTGTGGGTGTGTAATTTACGGCGTAGGTTCCGTTTACAATTTGCGGCATTGTAACGTTTTGTATTGTGCCATTTGGCCAGTTGATGGAGGCATAAACGCTGCTAATTGAAGTGTCATCTGAAACCGCTGCGGTAATCTGCGTAAAATTGAGGTTGGTTTCAAGGGATTGATTTGGGATGATGGACGAATTGTGTATTATGGGGGCGCGAGTGTCAAGTTCGGTCACATATACCGTCGATGAGTTGATGTTTGCACTGTAGAATTTCGGCTGGTCGTCATAAATTACGCATGTGAACGATACAAGGCCTTTGACTGTTGGGGAAAAGGTGAAGTTGGTGTAGCCCGATGAATTTGTGGTTAAGTTTTGTGTCAGGTTCCCTCCGGAATAATTGTATGAGAACGTAATGTTGTAACTTCCAACCCCTACGCTGCTATCGTGGTCAAATACACGGCAGGATACGGAAACATTCAGGGGATAGGTTAGGGATGTGCCATTGGCCGGGTAGACAACGGATACATCGGATAAACCGGAAATGCGGATCAGGGCGCTTTTTATATCAGTATCGTAGAAGGATTTTGATGAGGCCGCGGTGAAATTCCTATAGCCCGTTGTTTGCGTGATCAGGGGGAGGGCAACCGGCGCGGTATTTGAGGTTGTGGTCGAAATTTGGCCCGTTTCATTCGTCCAAACAACAGTTAGGGCAATTGTATTCCTGTTTTCATCCAAAACAGTGGCTGCAAGATCGGCCGATTGGGTCTTGCTGTAGAATGAGCCGTTTAGGGGCGCAGTTATATTCGAAACCAAAATACCGTTAACAGTTATTGTGGTGTAGTTGGTATCCGAATCCTCATTGCCGGATTTTGTTGCGTTCATGTGGAGAACGTAGGTGCTAGGGGTTGCATTCTCATTTGGGTTGAAGTAAACCGAGCAGTAGCCCTGTGAATTAGTCGTGCAATTGGATAGGAGGGAATAAGTTGAATTATATAGCCAAACAGCGGCGCTTGCGGCCGAGCCAATATTTGCATCTTTTACGTGGATTGTGATGTTGCTTTGGTTTGGCGCAAAGGAATTGTTCCGGTATATGGAGGGGTAGTCTGGGGAAATCGAATCAATCACAAGCTGCCTTCTGATAATGATTGTGATATTGGCTGAATCCGAGGAAGTATTGTAGTAGAGGTAGGAATTATTCAGTATTGCGCAGGAGATGTCATATGAGCCAGCGCCATCTGATGAGGTGGCCCATTGCCAGGTGGTTGAGCCATTTGATGAGGCATTTGAATTTTGCTGCAGGGTGCCATTCTTGAAGAAACTCACGGGATAGTTTGTAATGTTGGCTTGGGTGTCATTGTCCGCAACACCGCATATTACATCCACAATGGTTCCCGAAACGATCTGGGAGCCATTGGAGGGCGAATAAATCAATGGCCTGCTCCAGCCGTGAATGTATAGAGGGGTGGAATTTGTCCCATTGTCAAAATAGTTACGGGAAGCATTCGTATTGATCGTGGTTAGGCCCAGCTTGTATTTCGGGGGAACGGTCCAATTGGCGGAATAGTTCCTTGCAAGAAGAGCAAAGGACTCATTGTACCAATCCACATTGGCATCGTTTATCGAAACAGAGCAATCATCAATCACCTGCGTAATGAAGCTTCTGTTGTAATTTCGCTGGGCAACCGCATTTGCAAAATTGGGAAGGATTGCCGTTTGCAGCTGGCCGTAAACGGTCAGGGTCGTATTGCTGGAGTTGACGGTTCTGTAGCAGCTATCCGTTGTCCGGGCGTACCAATATTGAACCGAAGCATTTGTGGTGCAGGCGGGATCGTGCGTAGTTTGGCAATAGCCGCTGCTTGAACTGCAGCTGTAATTCACATCATAGAGGGAATTGTTCCTAGTAACAAAGATCGTCGCATTAGTGGAATTGGGATAAATGCCATAATCCGTATCGAAAATCCTGACCTTTAGCAGGGCGGAATTCGAGCTGTTCCTCCTAACTGTAGCATTACTATCGGAATCAATCAAAACCGTGACATCGTCCACATCCATTATGAATGTTTTGTTTGAGGTATTTGCAGTGAACCCGAATTGGTCTGTTGTTGAGAAGTAATAAAAGTTGGGCCCAATATCTGCACAGGTAAAGTGGGTTTGGAAATCGGTGGAGGTATTCTGGCCCCCGATTGTGGTGACATTTCGGATGTCAACTTGGGTATAATTCACCCCATTTAGGCTCTTCCAAACGCTTACAGTGTTGATGTTTTGATCCTGGTCGGTGATGTCGACATGGAATGTGTAAAGGGCGCCCCATCCATCGCTGGTTGGAGTTACAAAATCATTTGAGAGCGTTGGCGATGACCCAAGGAAGAAAGCCTGCGATTTTACAGTGGAATTCGAGAGGTAGTAGGATTTGGAGACATCAATTGTGGCATTGTAATAGCCCATGGGCTGCGAGCTTGATGGCCAGGTGCAGTTGTATGTGCCCCCGCCTGAAAGTATGTCAGTGCATGATTTGTCGCCGCCTACATTGGCCCTAACTTTGAAGGTGGTTGTTGCACTTGCAACAAGTGAACATTAATCTTAAAGGGTGGCATTGATCGGCACATTGTCACCCCTAAGGAAACCGTTTCCATTAGGATAATTTATGAACGGATAGAGGGGCGCATTGACATCAACGGAATAATTACTGGAATTTGAGTTCTTGTAGCAGGTGTTGTCGATTATCCCCCCCTTCCACCTTTGGGTGCCGGTTAAGTAGGAGCAGCTGGGATCGAAATTAAGGTTTATGTAGCTGCTGGAATTTGTCGAAATGGACGACCCGTTGTCATAAGTTGAACCATTGGTTGTGACCCATATGGTTGAATTCCAACCAGAGCCTATCGATTCGTTTTTATCCGAGTCGGTTGCAAGAAGCGAAAGTGATCTTTGGGATGAGCCGTTTCGAAGGACTGTTGATCCATCCCCAAATGCCAACGAAACGGAAATGTCATCCGCTTCCTGCGTGAAATTGCCAGTTGCATTTTCCTGGTAGGTTCGCGCATCTATAGCTTCAAACCTAAAGTTCCAAGCGCCCAAATCGGCGCAGGAGAAATTGCCAGAATTGAACGTTAGGTTGACGATTTGGTTTGAGGGGGATGAAACTGTTTTGGCATCGCGCGCAGAGCCCCAGGATGCTGCGGTTGTGCGCTTGGCATAAAGCCTGATGGTTACGCTATCTGCATCATCATCGTTAAGTACCACGGAGAATGGGAATGTTTCCCCCCAGCCAGCAAGGGTTTTAAGCGCGGTTTGGTTAGTCATCGCAGGCCTTGTTTCGATAAATAAGCTATCTGCAAGCACATAGGTATCATTGGTGTTATAGAAGCTCTTTGAGGAATTCATTGCAAGGTTGTACCATTGGTAGAGCAGATTGGTTGTGTTGAAGGTGCATTGGTATGCCCCACCAACCGGATTTGAAACTGGCGAACATGCATATGGCATTCCGGTCGAATTGTGGATCGGGTTTAGGGTTACTGATGCGCTACTAATGTCAAGGCCGCAATCATCAGCAACCGCAGATGAGATTGTTACATTGGTGCCCTTGAGAACTTGGGACCCCTGGGGAGAGGAGATTGAATTTTGCAGTTCACCATACAAGGTCAAATTCAGGAAATTGCCAGGGGCGGTTACGTTTGTTGATTTATAGCATACATCACCGATGATGCCAGCGGTCCAATTCTGGCGCCCAACCAGATAGTTGCAATTGGAATCAAAATTGAGGGCAAGGTGGCCAGATGCATTTGTTTGGGTGCTATTTGAAGAATACGATACCCCATTGGTTGTTATCCAATACGTGCCATTGACTCCGCTTGGCACATAGGAGGAATTATCAGAATTATACACCCGAATGGCAAGTGGCCAAAGCGTTGGGCCCGTCCTATTTAGCGAAGTATTATTGCCATATATGTGCGAAACTGAAATGTCGTTTGCCTCAATTTGGTAGCCGGTTGCAACGGAGGTGTTGAACCTGTTTGTGCCATCGTAAATATTGAAGTAGAAATTGGTGGTGGCACTTATATCACCGCAGTTAAATGCCGAGACATTGATTATGCAAGTGCCAACGCCGCCAGCAATTGTCATATTGCCGCGGCTCACATTGGTTGAGCCACTGTTTACTGATGTATATAGCGTGCAGGTGACATTGTCATTTTGGGGATCCGAAACGGGGATTGAAAAGCCAAATACCTCGCTCCAGCCGCCAAGTGTGGGCGTGACATTTTGAGTGCCTATTGCGGGGGCGGTGTTGTTGAAATATGACCAATTAGTGAAAATAGTTGTGTTGCTTAGGTAATTTGTTAGGGTCGAATTGACGTGGATGCTCCAGTTGCCGCCCTGGTGATTGGATGTATTTAAAGTGCAATTGAAGATGCTTCCGCTGACATTGCTTACTGGGGAGCACACTTCGGAAACTCCAAAGGGCGAAACGATTTGCATCCCAACTGTTGCATCCGATCTTGGGATGGCGCATTCGTCCGTGGCATTTGCACTGATTGTTAGATTAGAGCCTACAGGGATGCTTGCCTGGAAGGGCGGGTAAACTATATTGTTCCTCATCTGCCCCCTAATTGAAAACGAGCGGGTTGAATCGTTAACATCCTGGTAGCAACTATTGCCAAGGGTCCCTGCCTGGAAGGTTTGCGCACCCGCAGAATATGCGCAAGAGGGGTTGAAGAAATCAAATGCGAAGCCATTTGCATCGGTTTGGACTATGGTACCAGAATCCTGGGATGAACCATCCATTGTCATCCAATATGTCACATTAATGCCGATGCCAACATATGTGTTCATGTGATTGTCGAACACGCGAACCCGGAATGTGCCGTTGCTGTTGCCATTGCGGTCAATTGTTATGCCCGTGCCGGTCCCAAATTGGGTTTGCACGAGCTCTTTTGCTATGGTAAAGCTTGATTCATCCGATTCATTGGTATTGTTGTTGCTTGCATCCGTCGCATTGAATTTAAAGTAATTCGTGCCAATGTCGGCGCAGGTGAACCTGTGCTTGAATGACACCGTGGTCGGATTCAGGTAGGTGCTGGTTGTTTGATTGTAAAGGGCGTATGATCCGGCAAGCCCGACTTTTTTCCAGAAATTCACGGTAACAACATCCCCCTCAATATCATTTGCCGTAACGGAAAAAGTATAGAGGTTGCCCCAATCATCAGAATTGTCATCAACAGCAGGGCTGGTTAGGGCGGGCCTTGCCGTCAAAGTGAAAGCGCTGGAATTCGTATTTGCGGAAACATTATGGAAACTCCTGGAGGAATTCATGGTTACATTGTACGCGCCTACTGCAAGCCCAGCGCTATCCACATCAGGGATAGTGCAGTTGTAATAGCCAGTGTTTTCATCCCTAATTGGACTGCAGCTATATGTGGATCCAGATCCGCTTGTTAGCCGGGCGCTGAAAGTAACCGTTGAGGAGTTGAGGTAATTATTGCATTCGTCCTGGACAATGCCCCTAAGGGTTATGTTTTGGCCGCGGAAATATTTCTGACCAGATGGCGCCGTTATTGAGGCATTTAGGTCCGCCGTGACATTGAAATCAAATGACGAGGTATTTGCAGCCTTGTAGAAGGTGCTTTCAAAAATCGCGCCAAACCATGTCTGCTGCCCTGGAACATATGTGCAATCAGGATCAAAATCGGTCTTGTTCAGGTATCCGGATGGATCTGTGAAGAGGTCAAAATAAGCGTAACTGGAGCCGTTGAGGGTGGCATTTATCCTTCCTGGAGAGCCCCCGCCCAAATAAACAACACCCTGGGAATCAATGTCCCTAGCCCTAATTGTGAACGCTGTTGTTAACGATCCTGGCCGGTATAATGATTGATTTGCGCCAAAGATGTAGTCAAGCCTCACATCGTTCTTCTCAACGGTATAGTTGCCAATTGCGGATTCCACCTGCGCGTCATTGTTTGTTGCATTCCATTTGAAGGAGCGGTTTCCCATTGCGCTTGAAACGCCATGGGAATAATTGAAGGTAATTGGCACGTTGCTTCCATTGACTGTAGTCGAATAGAGGTTTGTTTCCGTTCCGCCAACCTTCCTTTCCCATAGCCTTACTGTTACGGAATCGCCATCTGGCTCGGTCGCATTTACCGAGAAGGTGAAATTCTCGCCCCAGCCGCCTACTAATGGGGTTACATTCACCTGCGTTAGGAGGGGAATGCTTGAAATAATGAAGCTATTTGCAGTGGAATTGGTCCTGAAGTTATAATAGGTTTTTGTGGCATTTGTCGTGACATTGTAGGCGCCATATGCCTTGCCGGTCGTATTGATCGTGCAGTTGTAAATCCCGCCGCCTATTCCAGTTGTCTGTGAGCATAGGGCTGTGCCATCACTCCTGGAGGCATTGAAGGCAATGGTGCCGTTTAATAGCGGGGCGGAGCAATCGTCAGCTATATTCGAGCTTAATGTGATGTTTGTCCCTATTGCAACCCTTTGCGAATTGAGCGGATAGAGCTGGATGATCCCGAACTCTCCAAGTATTGTTACGTTGAAATTGGAGGTATTTGTATTCGCATAGCAAACATCCGTAGTACCTCCTTTCCACAATTGCGTTCCAACGGTGTAGCTGCATGAAGGATTGATCCAAAGGGATGCCCTTCCAGACGAGTTTGATTGGGTCTGGTTGCCAGAATCGTATTCGGATAGATTGGTCGTCACCCAGAACGTGACATTGGAATTATTCACATAAGTAAGGTTTTCGGCATCGTAAATGCGAAGTTCTAAATAGCCAGCTCCATTGCTCCGGTTGACCGTGGAGCCGTTGCCGAAGATGTGGGAAATGGTGACGTTGGTTGTTGTCAGGTTGGGGCCGTAAACCGGGGAGGTGTTGAACTGGTTTGCGGGCTCGCCGTTTATGATGTGCCATTTGAACCAGTTATCCGTGCCCATCTCGCCGCAGGCAAGGCTGTAGACGGATATTGTGCAGTTGCCGGCGCCGGTTACTGTTGTGTTGCCCTTGTTTTGCCAAGAGGCCTGGTTGTCGGTTGAGACGAATAGGGTGCAGGTGACATTGTCAGAGGCATCATCCGTAATCTGGACGGAGTAATTGTAGGGCCTGCTCCAGCCGCCGGATGCCGGGTTGACGGATGCGTTTTGGGCAATTGGCGAAACGTCCTTGATGTAAAACCATTGGGAAAGGGTGGTGCTATTTGATGCGTATAGGCCGGGGCGGCTAAGGTTCATTTGGATGCTATAGTTGCCCTGCACCTTGTTTGAGGAATCCCAGGTGCAGTTGTAAAAGCCCGCATTGCCGCCAGCTTCCGAAGCTACCGGGGCGCACGAGGTGGAGGTTGCATTGGGGGAGATGATTGTGACTACCGGGGTTACGTTTATTATCATGCCTTCAGCCGAGCAATCGGAAGTTGCGTTCAGCCGGAACAGTATTTGCTGGGATTTGTTGAAGTTCTGGTTGTAATATGGGTTTAGGAGGTTTGCCATCAGTTGGCCGGTGACATTCAAGGTGTAGTTTGTAAGGGCGGTGTTCTTGTAGCAGGTGTCATTGACAATCCCTCCCACCCATTTTTGCGTGCCGGTTGTGTAGGAACATGATGGGTTGAAATAGTAGGAAGTATTGCCCGTTGAATCGGTAGCATTGAACGTGCCGCCGTCAAATACCACCCCATTTGTTGTTATGTAAAAAGTGGTATTGACATTTGAGCTCACATACGCATTGCTCTTGTCATTGTCCCTGACCCGTAATCGTAGTAGCCCAACAGTTCCGCCCTCCCTAAGTATGTTAATTCCAGAACCCGCATCTGATTCCGTATCCGCATCGTCCTTTTCAATTGTGAAAGCACTGGAGGATAATTCCGTGCCAAAGCCCCATTGGTTTGTGGCGTTGAATTTCCATTGGCTGGTTGCGGAAGGGGTAATATCGCCGCATACGAATGTTTCGGCGTAGGATTTGGTCACGAAATCAACGCCGGTGCAGTTCTTGGTTTCGACTGGCGACCAATCATATGTGGAGTTTAGGCGCTTCCAAAGCGTGACGTTGAATGTGCCGCCATCGATTTGCCGGCAATCGACGGACCATGTGAAGGTTTCGCCCCAGCCGCCAAGCGCCTTGTCCAAGGAGGCTAGCTGGAGTTCTGGGCCGGCTACGAGTTGGAGGGCATTAACCTTGGTTGAATTTTGCTGGGCGTAGTAGGCCTTGTCGACCTGGGCGGTCAAATTGTAATAGCCAAATTCCTTTCCTGTTGAATCCCAGGAGAAGTTGTGGGTGCCATTTCCAAATATTGTAAAGCCCGAGCTTTCGGTGTAAGCGGTTGAACCCCTGAAATAGAGCACGGGGGTTGTGGAATTGACCGGGTTTAGGCATTCGTCGGTGACGTTGAAATCTACAGGCACCCTTGAGCCCCTTGTGTAATTTACACCTAGGGGCCGGGCAACTGCAACGGACATGTTCGTTTGCAGGGTTATGTTGTAGACGGAGGAATTGAATTCCTTATAGCAGCTGTTGGCAGTAGTTCCAATCTTCCAACCCTGCACTCCGGGCGCATAGCTGCAGGTGGGATCAATTGTGCTGTTGAAAAAGCCCGAGGATGTGGTGACACCGGTGCCGGTATCGTATTGGCTGCCATTGACCGTGACCCATCTAGTGCCGCTTGCAAGGCCCGTGCCGATAAGGGTATTTGCATTGTCTATATCCCTGACCTGGACGGATAGTGTTGTGGATTGCGAGCCGTTCCTCCAAATGGTTTCACCGTCTCCCGAAATGTAGGTAATGTTGACATCGTCGCGCTCAATTGTGAAATTCATCGGGGTGAGGTTGGCCGTGAAATTCTCATCGGAGGCATTCCAGAAGAACTGCCAGCCGGCAATGTCGCCGCATGCAAAATTGCTCTTGGGGATTGAGAGCATGGTGTTGTTGCAGTTGCTTGAGCAGGTACGGGTGGACACAATGGTCCAATCACCCGAGTAGCCCTGGCGGATGAAGAGATAGGCGGTGACAAGATCGTTGTCATCGTCGGTTACGGTAACATTGAAATTGAATGTTTCCTTCCAGCCTCCGGCATCCGATGTGTTGGAATCCTCATTTGATGTGTTGACGAATTGCACAACAAGGGTGGGACCGGTCTGGATGCGGAAGATGTTGTTTGTCGTAAGGGAGTTGAAGTTGTGGAAGGGCTTTGATGAATTGGCGGTGACATTGTAGTAGCGTGCGGGCAACAAGGAGGTATTGAAGGAGCAATTGTATGATCCGGTTGTCTCATTGGTAACTGGAGAGCACGAATAGCCGCTTTGGCCCTGTTTGTAGGTCAGGTTCACCTGGGCATCTGTTAGGGGAATTAGGCATTCATCGGTAACATTGACCCGCAGGGTAACGTTTGAATTGCGCGGGTAGTTGGCGCCATTTGGGGAAAGTAGGGTGTTTTGGATATCGGCGTATATGCTGATGTTGAAATTTGAGGAATTGGTTTGGGTGTAGCAGCCATCAGTAATCCCGCCTTTCCAGGATTGTTTTGCTGCGCCATAGGAACATGATGGGTTGAAATAAACAGCGGCATGGCCGGAGGAATTGGATGAGGTTTGGTTGCCTGAATCGAAGGAAACCGCGTTCGCAGTAACCCAGAACGTGACATTGGAATTATTGACGTAGGTGAGGTTTTCGGCATCGTAAATGCGGATTGAGAAGTAAGCGCTTGCCTGGCTCCTGTTGATTGAAGTCTCGTTGCCGAAGATATGGGAAATGGTTACGTTGGTTGTTGTCAGGTTGGGGCCGTAAACGGGCGAGGTGTTGAACTGGTTTGCGGGCTCGCCGTTTATGATGTGCCATTTGAAATAGTTGTCGGCCCCCATTTCGCCGCAGGAGAGGCTGTAAACTGAAATTGTGCAGTTGCCAGCGCCGGTTACTGTTGTGTTGCCCTTGTTTTGCCAGGTGGCCTGGTTGTCGGTTGAGACGAATAGGGTGCAGGTGACATTGTCGGCCGCATCATCCGTAATCTGGACGGAGTAATTGTAGGGCCTGCTCCAGCCGCCGGATG
>ERZ1292640.2163-Hain-H43-02um-R1-2163-length-15924-cov-11_pt1 | contig 15924 bp, 15 predicted proteins | sample MGYA00564404_ERZ1292640 | MGnify/ENA primary metagenome ERZ1292640 (study PRJEB36523, sample SAMEA6512636) | groundwater metagenome | collected 2019-01-08 | study: AquaDiva: Metagenomics assemblies of 32 groundwater samples
GTTTCTACACCCTTGATAACGGGTCTACTTTCTTAACTTTTTATTTTTTCCAGTTTTTGCTCAAGCTCAATAGTTTCTACACCCTTGATAACGGGTCTACTTTCTTAACATCCAACATGCAGAGATCAAACAATAACCGGTGGAAGGTTTCTACACCCTTGATAACGGGTCTACTTTCTTAACTTCAATGTTCAAGGACGAAGATCGGATTACTAAAAAGTTTCTACACCCTTGATAACGGGTCTACTTTCTTAACCCGTTCTCAATGGGTTACGAACAGCTCAGGAACTTGAAAGTTTCTACACCCTTGATAACGGGTCTACTTTCTTAACCGTTATTCTCCTTCCCGGAGAACCTGTTCATTTTTTGTTTCTACACCCTTGATAACGGGTCGGGAATAGACACACTTGGTACGTGTGGTAGCGGAAGTTCATTTTTTGTTTCTACACCCTTGATAACGGGTCTACTTTCTTAACATCAGATGGAATGAACTTTAAGAATAACGACCAAGAAGTTTCTACACCCTTGATAACGGGTCTACTTTCTTAACTTAATGTCGGGGCAACTAGTAAATAATCTTGACCGTAGTGTTTCTACACCCTTGATAACGGGTCTACTTTCTTAACCAACTTCAAGTGGCTCATGATTCAGGTTTGCTATCAGGTTTCTACACCCTTGATAACGGGTCTACTTTCTTAACAAGCTATTCAAAGACTGGACGATCCAAATCAAGAAAGTTTCTACACCCTTGATAACGGGTCTACTTTCTTAACAAAGATTTTGCTGGTGGCGTAGTTGTTACGGTGGCGGAGTTTCTACACCCTTGATAACGGGTCTACTTTCTTAACAAGAAGTTCGCAGATATCGTTGCGGACTTGATAAGAAAGAGTTTCTACACCCTTGATAACGGGTCTACTTTCTTAACAACCCATGGAAGCCAGGGCATACCATAGTTTGTCTAAAGTTTCTACACCCTTGATAACGGGTCTACTTTCTTAACGATTTATTCCAAACTGAGTCAACAGGGGAATGCGATTTAATGTTTCTACACCCTTGATAACGGGTCTACTTTCTTAACCCGTTGCCCGCAAGAGACAGCGCTTGGTATTTTGAGGTTTCTACACCCTTGATAACGGGTCTACTTTCTTAACTCCCACCCTCCCGGAGCCTTGTAGCATAAGCCTTTAGATACTGTAATTTCGTAGGGTATCGCTCAATGTTGCATTTTTATACATACAAAATGTCACTTTGAACATCCGAACGTGCCAAAAACCCTTTATTCATAAGGATCCCGTAGGGGTTAAGCATATCAAAAATGGCATAAACCTAATCACCATAAGGCTTTAAGGTCAATTTTGGCGATAAGCCGTCCATTTTCTCTGTAACCCTACGTAATTTTGACACTTATACCTAAAGTAAAATTCTTATGCTAAAGTCTATTATACAGATTTTATATCAGATTGTCAATGAGAAATTATCATAGGCACATATTCTCCTTTTTCCCCCTGGATACAACGAATTAGCTCTTTAACCTGAAGCTCAATACATCTCCTGTAATTCGTATGAAATCCTGTTTGTGGGTGTGTTATCTCTGTGTGCATCTTCTGCTCAAAATGGCTTATAAACTCCTTGCGTGCTGTATTTGATAACAAACATGGCTTATCCGGGTCTTGTGGATATATAAAATCACCGGCTTTTAAGATTCCAGAATTAACAAGATAAACTACCAGCGAATCAATGACAATTGCTCTGAATTCTTCGATCAGGTCTGACGCCAACGCCGGATGTCCCTGCCTGATAGAATGGAAAAATCCACAGTATGGGTTCAGACCATGAATTGTTAGCAAAGAATAGATATTATAAAAAAGAAGTGTATAGCCAAAACTTAAAAGGCTGTTTATGGGGTCTGTTGGTGGTTGCCGAATTCGCTTTTCAAATCCAAGCGCATCTTTAAGCATAAGGTCGAACACATCAAAATATACAGCAGAAGCAGCTCCTTCATATCCACGCAACTGATCAAGCGTCAGTGCATCTTCCGAATTTTTTATATCGGCAGATATGCTGTCTATGGCTTTCTGTATCGGCTCGCTAGTTATTTCACGATTTCGCCTTTGGAGAAAAACTTTCGTATTCTGAAGTTTTCCTTTGACAAATCCCTTGCTGACTTTCAGGCAGAAGTCCTCATCACTTGCCCTTGCAAATTGGAGTTGCTGGAGGACGATGTTTGTGTTATCCGTTGATTCCAGACGACCATAGTATTTCCCATGGCTTGATAAAAAGGTAATAGGTATATTTTCCAGTAAACAGGTAGTCATTGCAGGGGTAGTGACCGCGCAGTTGCCAAATATGATGATCTGCTCAACCTTCATTATAAGCACTTCGGATATGATCTCCTCATCTTTAGTGACAATAAATCGCTCATTCTGTCTGCTTAATGTGCTACCTTGAGTCTGGATATACAAAGTTCGCATAAAAGCCAAAGATGATTCTTCAACATCAATTTCCGTGTTGATCGGTTTTGGCTCAATAGCAGAACCCATAGCCTTCAAATTTTGTTCACGAAATGCGTCAATCAATGCCTTCCCCAGAAAAGAACCTTTTGTTCCGGAATATAGCTTTTTGGCTTCCGATATGCCTTCTATTGGCGGTTTCGCTTTTCCGTATTCTGGTTCAGGTATAGTCACAATGCTTCGGGCAAATATGGCGCCGAGATATTCAAATCCATCGTCAAAGCTGACAATTCTGGTCTTTTCTTTATTTAGTCGTAGCCCAAGGTTAGATAGAATATTGCTAACTAACTCAAGGGCTTCTTGTGCATCTGATTTAGCCTTACATAGGACGAGGAAATCATCGGCATATCTGACGAGTTTATATTTGCTCTTTCCCATTTCCTCGTCAAATCTATCGAGATAGAGATTAGCAAGCAACGGAGAAATAACAGCGCCTTGCGGTAAGCCCTTTGGCGGTAATATAACTCCTTCTTTATCATAGATGGGTGAGGTTATCCACTGAATTATAAGATTGATGAGGTATTCATCAAACACAAGCTCACGCACTCGTTTGATGAGAATATCGTGGTTCACTTCGTCAAAGTAAGAATCAATATCGGCGTCAACGACCCATACATAGCCTTTATCACGCCATTCGCTGATCCTTGAAATAGCATTATGCCTTGACTTATTCAGGCGATAGGCGAAGCTAACATCCTCGAATTCCTGCTCAAATATGGGATTCAAGACTAGCATAACTGCTGTCTGTGCAACCCGGTCCCTAACGGTAGGCACGCTCAATGAACGCTTTTCGTTATCTTCCTTGTCAACATAGAAACGGAGTAGAGGGTCAGGTTTATATGACTGGTTCATAAGCTCGTTTTGTATGCAAGTCAGGTTATTGCTTAAATCGAGGTCGAACTTGTCAATAGTCACACCGTCAATACCGGCGCAGCCTTCGTTATTCTCTACTCTGCACCATGCTTCGAAGAGATTTTGCCATTCATATACTTTTTGCATCAATGATTGATTCATAATTCTATCCTTTAAACAACAAAGAATGCGGAATCACTGGTGATAGGCGGACCGCCGACCCGCCTGACATTTTCCAAACAAGAGTTACACATAGAGTAACAGCGTAGGCTGTCCTCGTCAGCTTTTATGACTTCCTCTAGCTTTTGCAGAAGCTCAGTGAGTTTGTCTATATCCAGATTGCACTCAAATAAACTGTATTGGACACGAGTGCCGTAGCGCTCAAGGATTTTGCTGATTGAGTTCCTTCTGCTATCGTCTGATATGTCATAAGAAATTGCGTAGAACATAGTGTAAATCCATCATAATGGATGTGTTATCGGTTTCTCTTCCCAGATAATCTGGACAAATATGCCTATAAACATTGCCAATGGGAAGAATAAAAAGAAAGCTTGCGGATACCCCAAGCAATGAACTGGTTCAATAAACACATCCTCAAGACCTAATATTATGGATGAAAAATATTCACTGATAAATTTGCATATTACTAATCCTATAACAGAGGACTCTAATAATCCTATGATCCAAATTAAAAGGGTTCTTTTAAGTCTGTCTTTCCAATTGGCTGAAATTTTGGCTATCTCAATATACAAATATGCAAATGATGCAATAAATATTAATGGCATAGCTACGAATAATAACAGTAATGGATGATAAGTATACATACGATAAGCAAGTTTCCAAGCATCTCCCTGCATCACTAATGCGAGATACCCAACAATTATTGCGCTGAACATTCGTGGCAAAAAGCAATTAAATAACTGCGATTTACTATTTACAGCGCAGAGAAGGCGTTTGGCTGTCCAAATATTATATCTTGCTTTGAGATACCAATTAACTGCGATATTTCTAATCAATTCTTGAAACCGATATCCTTTAAGATCTGGTTTGAGTTCGCCATCTTTGAATATGGCTTTATTTGTTTCATTCTCACGATCTATTTGTATTTGCTCACTCTCAAAAACTGTATATTGAGGATTCTGACAGACATTGAGCCATTTACTAAGAGCATAGTATAGATCATCGGCGAGTTTTTTTTCTTCTGAATTATATTTCTTTTCCGCAAGCTCAAGATTTAATTCTAAAAGTTTAAGATATGTATATCCATAAGCTTGACTTATACTAAGATTGTTCTCCTCTAAAAGCTCAATGAAAACTCGGCAGAAGAAAATACGTGATTCTTTATCTTCTTTAGACATGAAGCATGAATTTTCAGAAATTATCTCATAAGAGTATTTCAAGAAATTCTGGAATAACGCTATGGAATTCACTTGCTCTTTCAAAGGCTCTTTAGACATTTCTAAATAGAATATTTTCTTAGTATAAAGATGAGAATCTTTTTGCAGGTTAAAGGATACATCACAACAATCTTTGGGATTGAATGATAACACAAGTCGGCATATATCGAATTCTATATCACCTACTCCTCCGGCAATTAGCCTTCGAATGTTTCCACAGCACTCCAATTCAAATTCGCCTATTCGTTGTTTCTCTATGCTCATAGTCTATTCCTTTAATTCACCAACAAGCCTCTTGCCTTACTTAAATCGTTATTTCTAATATCTTCATAAATTTTTTTCAAATCATCGGCTTTCGTAAACATACCTGAAAGACTTATTAAATGAACTTTTTCGTTTGCCTTTTCACCAAAGGCTTGTATAGGATGAAGACATTTCTTATATAAATCCGGGTCATCATCCTTGATTTCTAACAGCTTTTCGGTAACGCCCCATTGTTCAATATCTCTATCATCTACAATAATATGAGTTAAATCTTTGAACTTTGCTCTAAATGTTAGGTTATCACTATAAGCATCTAAGACCAATTTGACACCAATAAATACTAATGAAGCCATTGTTTTTCTACCACCAGCTAGACTGACGTAAATACCACCTATTTCTTCAGACGTAAGATTTTTATGCAGATGACATACGAACTTCTCGAGAAATTCCTGATTGTCTTCAGGATTATTAATATCATCTCTGGAAATAGGGGAATTCTTATATTCGATGCCCCATGGGTAAATGTTAGGATTCTCAAACTCGGGAACGAGGATTTTATCAACTGCATAATTGAGGATGCCTACGTCGCTTGTGGAGATAGTTATTACCTTATGAATATCCACATTGTCAAAGAATTTGAGCGCATCCACTGTGCCTGTAACGACTCCGGGTGATTGTCCAAGAGATGATATAAGAACGTTTTTCATTGTTAGTTGTCTCCTTTCTCTGCTTCGTTATATTTCATTAGTTTAACTGTCCAACCGAGTATTTGAATAATCTCCTTTGCGGGAAGATCAAAAAATGATTCTTCTGCTTTGAATTCTGTCAGGATTCGTTCTGCTTCATCAAAATGGTTTTGCCGTTTGCCAAATTGTCTTTTGGCAAAACCTGAATATGGCACTTCTTCAATTAACGTTTTGAGCTTGCTAATAGCGATAGTTTTATCCTTTGCATACTGCACTATAACGTAAGACAGCAATTGGTTGACATAACCCTCATCAACTCCTTTGCTTTTCGCTTGGACATCAGCTTGGCTTAATCTGCGGGATAGTTTCTCAGCATTTTTTATGATTTCCTTGGTATCCATCTGAGTTCCTTTCAGTTTATATTACAGTAACAGGTAGTTTGGTGGGAAAATGAAGAATTTCCTTGACTTTATTCAACCCATCCTTAAAAAGAATATTCTTTGATTTATCGGGAGATTCTTTCTGAACAAATTCAGTCTTTTCTTTCACCCAAGCGTTTACATCCCCGATTATGTGCTTCTCATCATCAAAACTCTTAAAGGTCTTCGCGTCCCTCTGATAGTAGATAATAACCTTTTCCACTCTAACCTCAATTGCACCAAAGCAGAAGGACTTGGAACCACCAATGTGTGGTTGGAAGATGGGTTCATTATTCTCACCAACACCCATTCCTAAGAGAACAAGACCTATTTCTTTGTCATCCATATTCTCAAATTTTGCCGAAAAACACATTTCAATATCTTTAGGAATAAAATCATAAGGTTCTACAACCTTATCTTTAATGAAATCATCCACATTGTCATAGTTAGCAGTATTATGAAACTCGAGCTTATTTGCAGACTTCCAGAATTCATCAGACAAATATTCTATATATGGGTAAAACTTTCTTTTGTGCCGATTTATATTAGGTTTCCACATCTCAACAGACATTGGAATCGGTGTTTTTGCTTTCATGGATATATAATTGTTCTCATCTGCAATTGTCGCTTTACTAAAAGACCACCTACCCATAAATCCCATAGCACCGAAGATACTACAAGCAATACAAATTTCATCTTCTTCTTTCTTAGCTTGACATTTTCCATCCAACAAGCAACTATATGAAATCGCTTCGGTAATAGATCGAAACGCACCTTTCAGTGATGACCCGGGGATAACAGGTAATCCATTCTCCTTTACTATCCCTTTGACAACTCTTTCAATTCCTGTAGTGCCTGCATCCTCTGCTAACTCAAAGATACCTGAGCCAACATGCACAGGAGCAACTGTTTTTAAAGTGAAGGTAATTTCACCAGAAAGCTTATCTGGAGCATACTTAATATGTGAAATTAATCTTTGCTTCCGGATTTCCTCTCTATGTGGGGGCGATTCTACATAAGTGTATCCATATTTATCTACTTCCAGGGACATATACCTCAACTCCTTTGAATCTTGTAAAACAAGACAATTCATCTCTTTTGTAGTCAATAGCTTTGATGACAAGTTCATCGTCATCGCCTAATCCATCTACACAAGGATACTCTAAAATCTGTGGTATTTGAACCTCGATAAATCGCCATTGATCTTTTATTCGCTTGGCTTTTCCCCAAAGGAATATATCATCTTCTTTAGATAAATCGTATTCTTGAAGTGTTTCTGATAGTTTCAATTCTTCAAATATGCTTTTTTGCTCAGAAAACACCATAATGTCATAGCTACCATCTTTGAGTCTTTCGTATCGGATCTCATAATCAGAGTTGAAGATCCTACCCGTTTTAAGCATTTTACCTTGATCAAAGTTTGTGAATTTTATGGAGTCGGCTTGCTGAGTCAGTAGATAGCTATTTAGAACTGAAACTGACTTCAGCAAGCAATCGAATTCGCTTGAGGTCAGTTTTGTTCTAATTATGTATCCTGTCTGTTGCACTTTTTAACTCCTCTTCAACGTATTTTGCCCAATGTTTTTCTACACATTTCCTCAGTAGGTTTACAACATCATTACCTCTGATCTTTTGGTTGAGATTAGTTCCCCAACCATCTTCATCTTTTGTTTCTACTATAATGTTCAGATCATCAAATCTTTTCACTCCGTAAGATTCGGCTTCCTTTTCTTTAAGTAGCCTATCCAGACCAAGAACCTCGCCCTTTCCAATGCTTTCATTGAAAGCCTTTGGATCATAATTCGGTTTTGAATAGGTTATATCTATTTCGATCTGAGCTAATGCAATTTTGACGTCACCAAGCCCTCTGGTTTTGGCATAGCCTATCTTTATCTGACCGTTGCTCAAGTCACGAAGGATAAGCCCAAGAAGCCCGACTTGCCAAAGCTCAAAGTTTCGCACAGATATTTTTACTTTAAAATTCCCTTTAGTGACAACTTCCATATTGAAGGGTCCAGCTTGAACAGAACCGAGTGTTCGGTTGATTGAAACATTTGTGCGGTGCTCTGGTTCTATTTTGCATTCCGGGAAAGCATCCTTGAATTTTATTCTGCTTGCAAGGATCTGAGAGCCAAAGAGTTTGGCTATGCAATCAGAACCTTTATATATCTCATTATCTTTATTATCTGATTCTTTCTTTAAGTTTTCATAAGCATTTGGCTCAGCGACTACGTCCTTAATTTTGAGATCAACGGTATTAGCAATTTTTTCAGCATAGCTTCGGAAGACGCCCTTTAATGAGCTACCGGGCAGATAAACAGTGTTATCGCCAGTATCAGGATGAATAGTTCGGACAAAGTTCATATCCGGGATTGTCGGATCGGCGCCGCCTTCAATGCCTGATTTGACAAGTATCGGTCCCGTAGGAGTAATATCAAACTGGATGATCATTTCAGATAGATTTTTCTTGAGCATCTTCCCCCTCCTTTGGATCGGGTTTCTGAGTGATGTAATTCACAAATTCTATAATTTTCCCACTAATATACTCATCAAGGTCGTATACACTAGGTTCTGTAAGTTTTTCCGCTTCTACATCAATTTTTTCATCTTCTGGAGAATCATCAGTCATTGCATTTGGATCTTTGTTTGGTATGTATTGCCTATCATCTAGTTTTATTATCCAGCCATCTTCTATAGCCTTTTCAAGCAAATCATTTAAGCCTCTCTTTCCTACTAATTCAGATCGCCTATCTGAAGTTACTCCTATACTAGACAACTTATCGCCAATTGCATTATTTTTCTTTCTTTCTGATGGTTCCATTTCAGAAAGAGCGACTGAGAGCATAACATAAAGGTCTTTTAGGGTGTTGAGTGTTTCAGGACGCTTAACATTCGACCAATCTGTTTTTTGGGGGGTAGGTTCAGGATACTTTGTTTCTTTGGGTTTTGGTTCGTGAACTTCTCCACCATTATTTAATAAATAGTCTATTAGCGAATTTTTATCTACTTCCTTAATCTTCTCATAGATAAGCTCAATATTTCCCAGTCCTTTTGTTCTGCTTCCGCCAACAAAAGCTTCTCCACGCTCAAAATCCTTCAGTGCCAAGTATAACAATCCTAAGTCTTTGTCCGTTGCATTTTCAATGACTATGTTAAGATCAAATTCAACTCCGGCGGGAACGATCTCGAAATCATAGAGTTTTCCTTCTGCGGCAGTTTCTGTTCCTCTATCAATAGCGACTCCATCACGCCTTTCATAATGGTCAAACCATGTGTCTTCATCTACTGCCATGTCTTTGATCGCAATCTTGGAAGCAAAGTGCGGAGAACCAAAAAGACGACAGACAGGACACATTCCGTCCCATATTTCTTTAGGTTTCACTTTACTCACATATTTTGTATGAGATATACAATTATATGAATTTTTATCATCCGTTATGAAGCATGGCTCCTTAATATCTGTTCGTCCTTGATAAAGCGATGCAGAGATGCGTTCAGCATTACTTCGCAAGACTCCCTTGAATGAAGAACCGGGGATAAACGGATAGCCAAGTACGTCTTTGACGACAGGTTGATCGGTCCCGACTGGCTCTAATGATTGCCCTTTTCCGATATGTAATCCAGTTAGAAGCCTAATTTTTCCTTTGATAATGGTTCTATTCTCAAAAGCTGAAAATCCTATCACCTTAAATCACTCCCTCTGTTATTCTATTCCTTTTTCCTGTAATAAAAATAACGGTTCAGATGCCCTAAATATAGCCTTGTTAGCTGAAGCCAGATTGGATCCATATCGGTTTTTATTTTTAAAAAATCAGCTATCTCTTTTGCCTTTTCCTTTAACTCTTTGATTTGAATGATCAGCGAATCCCCAAAGTTACTGAATCTCCATTTTTCATTCGGTTTTGATCGTCCAATCTGATATTTAATATAGACATCAACCACCTCTACACAATCCGTCATTAGCGCAACATCAAGAACATTTCTTATTTGATTCTCTTCCATGCTTAGAAAGGGTTGCTTTGAATCAATAAGTTCCATCGCCTTTGTGATCAACTTCCCCTCAGTATCTCTAATCTTATTCTGTATTTGGAGTCGCTGTTTTGCCCGTTCTTGCATAATTAATACCTCCAATTAGGATTATAATCTTTATCCTTTTCCTGAAATCCCCAATGGAATGGGTCACAAATGACTACCTTCCCAAAACCTTCTTCGCATCTCTCACCTATCCCCCATGTCTGAAGTTTCTCAAGTGCGTTAATCAACTCATCAGTTATGGCATCAACCTTAAAAACAAAGACACAGCCACTTTTAATAGTCGGCTCAATATCTCTGTTCAATTTCCACACATTAGACCATGCAGAAAAGTGACCCTGAGAAGTTGTCCATTTAAACAACTCTAATCCATCAATGCTTAAATTAGAATCAAAAATCTGAAGTTGCCTTAAAAACATCTCCTTATCTATAATAGCCGAATATTCACCCATACCATTTTTCATTATAACGTCTGATTGTAGATCTAATACGAAATATTCACCGTTCTTTTCACCTTCATGTTTTTGGATATATTCACCTAAAAAATGATTGAAGGTCTGTATCCGTTCTTTGACCTTCCCATCAAAATTAGTATTCTTAACTGCGAAAATATTGATTTCACCAAATCCCCTTGACCTAACCCCACCTAATCTAGTATCTTTGAGACCCTTTAACCTATTTTCAAGGACAGCTGCTAGACTATCATCTTTTAATGTTATTGCCCCAAAGAACAGAGTTCCTTCTTCAATCACTTCCAATGAATAAAGCATTTCTTCCTCTGCTGTTCTTCTGGCTCGGTTAATAGCAGTTCTTACCATGCGTCTCTTTGGCACTTCGGATTTCATAAGTGCAACTCCTATGGGCGCAAAGTTATAAAATCCATTAAATGGCTCGGTTTTAGAGCAACATTCAGGATCGGGACATTTGAGATTATAATCATAATTTCCTACAATTTTGTGAGCTAGTTGCATAATTAAAGTGTCAAATACGCCATGTGGCTTTGTATCATAAGGTTTCTTTATTCTCTTAGATAATTCATATTTAAACTGACTAGAAAAACCCGGATTGCGCTTACAACTTACCGCCGTTGCTGGAAGGACGTAAACAAGAATGTAATCTGTTTCAGTAGTATGGGCATTATGAAGAGTATATAGATTTTCAAATCGAACACCAGCATCTTCAGGAAAGATTTTGTCGAAGTCACAAGCAGTTCTAATATCGCAATTTTCACACTTAAGCTTATCTCTTTTCGCACAAATAACGTTAGCTAACATCCCTCTGAAGGTAGTTGCAGGTATAAATTCAGCTGTTTCATTGAATGTTTGATACCGTCGAGAACTCATGTGTATTGGGCTGATAACCTCTAATTTAAACGTAATCCCTCTAGCCATTTTTTAACCTCCTGTTTTATCGAAGGCTCATGGGAACCAATCTTCGTGCCATCTGCCTTAGTTAATATGAACTGACTGATCTTGTCTCCCTCGATCCATCCCAAACCAACGGATTTTGATCCGCCAATATTGAATAAAGACTGAATTCCCAGATATAAGAGAGCCGCATCTGGTTCACTTTCAATCTCACCTCTTATGGATGTATTAGATGAAAAGAGTGATTCGTATCCTTGGGGTGATGTCTCAAGATAATAAAGTGATTTGTCTCTTGCGGTATGTGTATAGCGATCAATGGCTACACCGATTTTGACTGTTGTATTTCTTATATCCGCTGGAAATTCATTTTTTGACAAACTAATGTCAGAGAAAAATAACGGAGATGTTTTCCATGGTGAACCGAATATTCTGCAAATAGGACAAATCTCAACGTTTGTTTTTCCGTCTATAAAAGGTTGTGGACACATATTTTCTGCTCTTGGTGGTATGCAAGTGAAGGTATTTGGATAAAGCCCAAGCAGAATGCGCTGGCATTCATCACGCAGTTTCCCTTTGATAGAAGAGGCTGAGATAATCAAATTGCCCTGTTTGTTCTTAATTGTTGCCTTATCAATCCCAAGCCTACTAGCCATTTCTCCACCTGCTATCATGAGAGCAGTGCTGATCTTTAATTCAAGTTTTACTTCTAATTTCATGGCTCCTCCCTTATGAAATCATATATTTCCAGAATATCAACAATCGGGGTTTTATATTCTACATACTTGCTAGGGACCTCTTTTCCTTTTATCCAAGGAACGGAACAACGGTTATCTTCCAATAATGTGCTTGGCAAAACGTATTGTAATAGCTTTCTCTCCTTTTCTGGCGACTTTACCATCATATACAAATACTGAAGCATTGAATTCTCTTTTCCATGTTCTATAGATTCACGAATAGCGTAAAGCTTTGATTTAGGGAAATCTTCTTCATTCATCTTCTTGACGAGATTGATTAACTTATCAAATTCATCCATGAAATAAGGGCGAAAAGTAAGAGTGAACTCCTGATTTAAACTACCCCTTTCTTTATGATCAGTTAATATCTGTTCTCGATAATCATTAATATTCGATATCTCACCACCTTGAGATTTAAATACCATGAAATCAATTGCTGTTTTGAATTCGTTTTGATTCTCTTTAGCCTTTTTCTTGGCATTTTTCAGCAATTGATTTACGAGATCATATATATAGTAAATTGGGAAATTAGATTTCGCAATTGTAACCCCAACGGAAAAAGTAATATTTTCTATTTGAGGCATTCCAGATTTTTTTGCTCTCTCCCTGAGATTCTTACAAAGCTGATTGGTCACCTGCAAAGCTATATTTGCAGGAAGTATAATGAAAACGTCATCTCCACCAATGGATATGATTTCATAAGGCAAAATTATTCTACCATCATCAGTATTCTTAGGGGAAATATATTTCGCAAGTGCAGAAAATACAGATTTCTCGGTAATATCATACAATTTTTCAGAAAACTCGACGAAGGCTTCCGGGGTTTTTAGTTCTTCAATCTTGGTTCCGATTTCATTACCATCGGCATAGATGACACCTATATATCTATCTTCTCCACTTATATCACTCAAGTCTTGAGGATTATCTGTATCACTAATTATCGCTATGTTTTGATTCAGTTTCTTACATTTATGGAGTATTCTCTCATAATTTATTAAATCACTTTTTAGGAAACATAAGAAATCATCAAAGAACCTTGTTTTTCCAGAGCCTCCTTTATCTCTCTTGGTCTTACAGGACTTGCAGAGGTAAGTGTCATCTTGTCCAGTCTTTATCTTATAATTGGCAGGTCTAATTCCGCATGATCCGCATCGTCTTGCATAAGGAGTAACCTCATAAACAGGGAATGCTTTCTTTTCTTCTTTTGCTCGCTTTAGTTTGTTGGAAAGGCGCTTGACAATTGCCTTAAAATCTGATTTTAGTTGAGAAAGCTCAATTTGCTCTGCCACAACAGTTATGGTTGCTAGACCATGTGTTTCTTGTGGATAAAGCTTTCTAATTTCGGATTTAATGTTAAACACCATTGATGTAGGCACTATGGCTAATACACTACCACCTTTGTTAAACAGCAGGCACTCCTCTATCAAGTTATAATCTTTGAGAAATATCTGTTTAATCTTATCTTGGTTTAGCTCATCTAAAATAACACTTGCCCCTCGCATTTCAGGAAGTTTTGTCGAGGAATAGACATAAGATTTGACTTTATCTGTGTCAGCCGATAGAATCGAAAGGTTTTTATCTATATTTTGACAAGCCTCTATCGCCAAATTCACTTTTTTGTTATAATCAGTATTCATAAGCACCTCTCAATATTGGATTTGATACTTCCCCATTCCAAATGTCGTACTTTTCCCAATATGTATCTGCTCACCTAAAGCAATGAAAGGCATAAACCTTTCAAAATCGCCTTTGTAAGTTACATTTCCGATGAACCCTCCAAGTTTCATTTCTGTGTTCTTTCGGGTTGAATACCTTTCCCAATCATGCCATTTTAAATCCCAATGCTGAACATCAACATTTTTTGCAGCAGAGATTAACTCATTAAAATTCACCTTTAGCTCTACATCACAGTGAAAAAACATCATCATGGCGACTCTTCGCAATAGATTCCGAACCATTATATGAAATTCCATGTTAGTTATATAGCTGTCACGGTATTTTATGCGTGTGGGAGTGAGAAAATTTAGGGCAAGCGTATCTTTGCTCTCATACGAAAGCTCACTTGCTGTGATAATTGGAAGGTCGTCTTTTAGGATACGCTCTCTAGCGTTATATAATATGAGCCAGTGATTTTCTCGGAAATCAAATCCGCATACTTCATCTAGGTTAAACCTAACCCTTCTGCCACCTATACCGTTTTTACCCAGATTATCAAAACAAAAGATGAAATATGGTAGATAATCTATTGCTTTACCAACTAGAATCAACCCAAACTGAAGGGGGTCTCCTCTAATGACAACACTTTTCCGATTATTGTCCGGCTCAATTATGAAAGGGCGCGGAACTTCGGAATAACTGAAAAATTTATTGTTATTTCCATTTCCAGAAGTCTCAAATATATAGAAGTAGGCACATCTGCTGTTCTGCTCACAAGTCCTACAATCTCTGCGTCTATCCGGGCAAATGAGACATCTAAATGTATAGCCAAATCCACCCCGCAAGGTGTTCCCCAAGTATCTGGGTAGATTGCCGCTCTCCTCTGCTCTGAAATTGAAAGAGAACCTAGCTATCCTAAATCTGTCCAGCCATTCTTCTTTCATAATCGATCCTTTATGATTTTATTATGTAGTAGCAGAACTAACGCTAATATGGAACGCCATAGAACTTTAAAGCCAGATGGATAAAGGTTTTGGCTCATATAGGTTTTAAGGTGAAAAGATAATACAAATGCACACTCTCCACAAATAACAGTAAACAAAAAACTAAAAGGAGAGTGTATCATTATGAGATTTCCTATAACAGACTTAATGGATGAAATAAAGTGTTACAACTATCTGCTGAACATGCTCAACAAAGATGGTTTGAAGTACCCCAGCCTTAGCCCGCCGCCTTTCCCGAAGAGTATGGACTCCACCAACGGCAACAATTAAAACTGGTAGCTTTCGCTGGCTACTTCGCGAACTCATCACACGAATACTTTACAACGCTTATCTTATAAAGTCAATAAAAATGTTCACAAATACCTATAACGCTATATCACGTCTGCTTAACATTCTTCTGCTTCTTCGGAACAGCTTCCAGTTTCCTACTTTTAATGTAGTTAAACAAATTGACCCTACTGGTCTTAACTATCTTGGCGATTGCCGATTTAGAGATGCCAAGATTTAGAAACTCCACAATCTGTTCTCTATGCTCGTCCAAAACCGATCTCTGGAGAGTACCCTTTGGTTTCCCCAAAATGACACCATTGGCTTTCCTGACAGCGAGAGCCTGTTTTGTCCTCTGACTGATTAAGTCTCTCTCCAGTTCAGCGAACAATGAGAACATCGTCACCATAACCTTATTTCCCATATCCATCTTATCAGTAATATTTAGGTTTTGCTTAATAACAATAAACTTTACCTCTTTATTGATAAGAGCATTCACAATATCAAGAACCTCAGAAGTGCTTCTCCCGATCCTTGATAACTCAGAGACGATTAATGTATCTTCGGGTTGTAGTTTATTCAACAGTTCGTCAATGCCTCTTTCAGCTTTGCTTTTTTTTGAAGATATTTCAAACTCTATAAATTCATCAACGTGCAGATGATTATTATTTGTATAATCGAGTATAGCTACCCTTTGGTTGTTGACATCTTGTTCTGTCGTTGAAACTCTAATGTA
>ERZ1292640.2164-Hain-H43-02um-R1-2164-length-15922-cov-5_pt1 | contig 15922 bp, 8 predicted proteins | sample MGYA00564404_ERZ1292640 | MGnify/ENA primary metagenome ERZ1292640 (study PRJEB36523, sample SAMEA6512636) | groundwater metagenome | collected 2019-01-08 | study: AquaDiva: Metagenomics assemblies of 32 groundwater samples
CCCATCACCATCGCGATGGTCGTGCTGCAGATGGTGGCGTTCGAGGTTTCGTGGTACGCGGGCATCGTCGCGGTCGCGATGTCGTTCGTGCTGGGCATGGTGGCGAGTCGCGCGACGGGCGAGACCGACACGACGCCCATCGGAGCGATGGGCAAGGTGATGCAGCTGACCTTCGCCATGCTCGCGCCCAAAAACATGACCGCAAACCTGGCCTCGGCCGGCATAGCGGCCAACAGTGCCATCGGCTCGGCGGACCTCCTGACCGACCTCAAGACGGGCTACATGCTGGGCGCCAACCCGCGCCGGCAGTTCCTGGCCCAGTTCATCGGGGTGTTCTTCGGCACCATCGCGATCGTTCCCATCTGGTACCTCATGGTTCCCAACCGGGCGGTTCTTGAGAGCTTCAGCCTGCCATCCACCAAGGTCTGGGTCGCGGTGGCCAAGATCCTGGTCGAGGGCATCAACCAGCTGCCCAAGTCGGCCCAGTACTCCATTCTCATCGGAGCGTTCGTGGGAATCGTGCTCCCGCTGATCGAGCGATTCACGCCCACCAAATACAAGAAGTTCACGCCCTCGGCGTCGGCGGTCGGGCTCGCGTGGGTGCTGCCCTTCTCAAACTGCCTCTCCTGGCTCATCGGCGCGATCATCGCGTCGGTGTGGGCCGCCCTGGGCAAGAAGTCGGCCGATAAGTTCACCATCCCCGTCGCGTCGGGCATCATCGCGGGCGAGTCGCTCATGGCGGCCGTGCTCGCGATCATGGCGACTGTCGCGGGGCTCCTGGCCGCAAAGACGGCGGCGGGCGGCTGAGCGTTTGACCCCCTGGGCGTAGGTTTTTGGGGTGTGGTACCATCCCGCCCCATGGCTATCCCCACCCTGACCGATGAACAGATCGCTACGTGGTCCCGCGAAGAGAAAGACCGGTGGTGGCTCGCCAACGTCTTTCGCGGGGACATGGCCCAGCTCACCATCCGCTCGGCCCTCACGGGGTTCCTGCTGGGCGGACTGCTCTCGGCAACCAACCTGTACGTCGGGGCCAAGACCGGCATCACGCTGGGCGTCGGTCTGACCTCGGTGATCCTGGCCTTTGGCATGTTCAAGGTTCTCTCGGCCATGCGAATGGCCAAGGACTTCACGATCCTCGAGAACAACGCGATGCAATCCATCGCGACCGCCGCGGGTTACATGACCGCGCCCCTGGTCTCCAGCCTCGTCGCGTACATGTGGGCCAAGGACGTCGTCCTTCCCTGGTATCAGCTCTTCTGGTGGAATGTCGTTCTCTCGATCATGGGCGTGCTCGTCGCCTTCCCCATGAAGCGACGGTTCATCAACGACGAGCAGCAGCCCTTTCCCGAGGGGCGAGCCTGCGGCGTCGTTCTCGACACGCTCTACACCGGCTCGGGCGACATCGGCGTCATCCAGGCCAAAGCGCTCGTTGTCGCGGGAGTGGCGACCGCGTTCATCCAGTTCTGCGCCGGCGAAGCGTACATGAAACTCGTCTGGATCCACGCCATGGGGCGTGAGAGCTACTGGTTCCTCAACGAGAAGCTCGAGTCGGCGTACTTCCGCTGGTTTGCCGCCTCGGGAAGCTCGGGCCCTGCCATCAGCGGCATCCCGCTCAAGGAGCTCGCCCTCTGGCCTTCGGTCGAGCTCGCGATGTTCGGCACCGGCGGGCTCATGGGCATCAAGACCACGACCAGCCTGCTCATCGGCGCGGTCGTGAACTTCGCGATCCTCGCTCCGTGGATGATCAATCTGGGCGAGATCAAGGGCAAGGTCGACGCCGCGGGCGTGCCTCACTTCGGTCGCGCCGAGATCGTCAATCAGTGGTCGATCTGGTGGGGCGTGGGCATCATGGTCGTCGGCTCGCTGGTCGCGCTGTTCGCCAAGCCCAAGGTCATCATCCGGGCCTTCACCGGGATGTTCGCCAAGAGGCAGGCGGGCGTCGACCCCATCGCCCACATCGAACTCCCCATGTGGGTCTCGTTCACGGGCCTCCCGATCTGCGCCCTGGCCACCGCGTGGATGGCTCACGAGTGGTACGGCACCCCCTGGTGGATGGCCCTGGTCTGCCTCCCGCTCGTCTTTGCGCTCTCGCTCATCTGCACCAACGCCATGGCCCTCACTTCCTGGACGCCCACCGGCGCTCTCTCCAAGATCAGCCAGTTCACCTTCGGCGCCATCGACCGCTCCAACCCAAGTGCCAACCTCATCCCCGCAGGCATCACCGCCGAGGTCGCCAGCAACGCCGCCAACCTGCTTTCCGACATCAAGCCCGGCTACATGCTCGGCGCCAAGCCCCGCCAGCAGGCCGTCGGCCACGTGATCGGCATCCTGGCCGGCGCCGCCGCGAGCACGCCCCTCTTCTACGCGCTCTTCTTCAAGGGCCAGGGCGCAGGTCCCGCCCCAGGCCTGCAGGCGACCATGTCCGCCGACCCGCAGTTCACGTTCCCCGCGGCCTTGCAGTGGAAGGGTGTCGCCGACATCATTGCCGGCGGCCTCAACAAGCTCACCCCGTCGATCCAGTGGTCTCTGGGCATCGCCTGTCTCGTGGCCGTCGTCTGCGAGGTGCTCAAGATCAGGACCAAAGGCAAGTTCCCGATCTCGCCCGTTGGCATCGGCCTGGGCGTCGTGCTTCCACCCGACGCCACCATCGCCATGTGGGTCGGCTCGCTCTTCTTCCACTTCATGCACAAGGCCTACCAGAAGGCCAAGGGCACCACGGGGCACACCCTCTGGGTGCTCTCGATGGAACCCATCTGTGCCGGCATCATCGCCGGGGCGGCCCTGACGGGCATCGGCGACAAACTGGTCGAAGTTTTCATGCTCCCATGGCTGCGAGGAGAGTGAGGCCCCGGTGCGGACGTTCGGCCTCACGACCGGGTATTGATACACTGACCCCGAATGCCAGAGCCGTTCGATTCCGACAACATTCCCACCAGCCCGATGCCGCCGGTGCGCCCGGCGCCCGGCTCGGCGGCGGCCGGTGCCCCGACGATCGGCACGCCCGCGACCCGGTGGTCGTTCACCGCCTTGGCGAGCTCCGACCTCCAGCCCTATTTCCCCAATATTGAGATCCTTTCTCCAATCGGCCAGGGCGGCATGGGCGCGGTGTACAAAGCGCGACAGATCTCCCTCGACCGCGTCGTCGCCCTCAAGATCCTTCCTCCCGAAGTCGCGTACGACCCCGCCTTCTCCGAGCGTTTCTCGCGCGAGGGCAAGGCGATGGCACGCCTCAATCATCCCAACGTCGTCGGCGTCTTTGACTCAGGCCGCGTGACCACGCCCATGGGCGAGCTCTACTTCTTCGTGATGGAGTTTGTCGACGGCCCCAACCTGCGGGGTCTCATGGTGGGCGGGCACATCAAGCCCACCCAGGCGGTCGAGATTGTCGGTCAGATCTGCGAGGCGCTGCACTACGCGCACGACGAGGGGCTCGTGCACCGCGACATCAAGCCCGAGAACGTGCTCATCGATCAGCGTCTAAGGATCAAGGTCGCCGACTTCGGGCTCGCCAAAATCATGACGCGCCAGCAGGGTTCGACCATCCTGACCCGGGCCGATGGCATCATGGGCACGCCGCAGTACATGGCCCCCGAGCAGGTCGAGACGCCCTTGCAGGTCGACGCCAGGGCCGACATCTACTCCGTGGGCGTGCTGCTCTACGAGATGCTGACCGGCGGGCTTCCCATGGGGCGGTTCGATGCGCCGTCCAAGAGCAACGGCGTGCCGATCGGGCTCGACGCGGTGGTCTTCAGAAGCCTCGAGAAAAACCCCGCCAGACGATTCGCCACCGCGAGCGAGATGAAGCGCGCGATGAACTTCGCGATGGATGGTGCAACGGCGGCCCCCGCCGCGGCGCCGCGCGGCACACCGGAGTCGAGGCGCTCGCGATGGTTTGGACTCAACCTGCGACTGGGTTCGCTGCGCATCGCGATCTCGGTGCTCACGCTGGCGGCGGTGGCGACGATCTCCGCGATCTACTTTCGCCAGGTGGGACCTGGAGCCGGCCGACCACGCGAGGGGGTCCATCAACCAACCGGTGTTCCGCCCCCCGCGGGACCCATCACCCCGGATCCGCCCGCGCCACCCTTGCCGATCGATGGACCAGGCAACAAGGGCGACGGAGGGCGAAGGCTCATGGAGATTCGGCGAGGTGCGCCGGCCCTCTCCGATCATGCCGCGGAGCTGCTCGCCCTGACACCCGTCGACCGGGGCCGGGTCGATGTGATCATCCGGACCACCCTGACCGAGTCGGTCCGCCTGGAGCGCGGCGCGAGCAAGGTCGCCAAGGGTGAGCGCGCCGGCGGCGTTCGAATCCAGATTTCCCAGTATGCCGCCGCACAGCTCGCGCTACGGACGAAATTCGCCACCGACCTGGGCGCCGTGCTCAACGATGCCCAGAAGCTCAAGGTGATGGAAATGTCCCGGAAGCTGCGGCCCGGGGATTCGAACGCGTCGCCGCCCGCCCGCGGCAGAGCGGGCGCGGAGCCCCGGGCGTCGGATTGGCAGTCGTGGGCGTCGGCATCGCTGAACCCGGCCTTTGGTGAGCTCTTTCCCAAGGCCGACGAGCCCAGGACTATCGACATCTGGCGTGACAAGGACCGCTACTTCTTCGCCGAGGCAAGCCGTTCGAGCGCGGGCACGCCCCTGGCCGGCGACACCCTGGCGGTGGTGCCGGCGCGGTACCGGGCCTACTGGCTCATGTACGGGGATGCGCCCGCCGAGGTGAAGGAGCTGATCGCCGAGATCGAGCGCGACCTCGGCAAACGGCGCATGGGCGATCGTGCCCGGTTCGTCGAGCGCATCCGGAGCATGCCCGACGGCGAGGCGAGGATCAGACGCCTCTTGGACGAATCGGGCGCCGACCTCCCGCCTGCGGCGACCCTGCCACGGGTCGTCATCGCGCTCGAGCAGCTTGTTCGGTCGCTTCAGGGCCTGCCCGAACTCGAGGAGCCCGAGAGCCCCAAGTAGGTGCGGGGCGTCGTCCGCCGGGGTGACCAGGCCGGGGCGCGAACCTGTTCGACCCTGCCACTGTCCGTCGGGTACTCGGTACAATTGGGCTCCATGGAGAATCCAGCTATGAAGCGATTGATGCCGCTCTGCGTTGCCGCATTGGCCTGTTCGACCGTTCACGCCGCCCCACCCCCCTCGCCCGTCAAGCCCGTTACGGACGAGTACCACGGCACCAAGGTCGTCGACTCCTACCGCTGGCTGGAGGACTGGGCGGACCCCGCGGTCAAGCAGTGGTCCGAAGCCCAAAACACCCACGCGCGATCGGTGCTCGACAAGTTGCCCAACGTCGACGCGATCCGCAGCCGCATGGGCGAATTGCTCGGTGGGTCGAGCGTGCGATACACGGATCTGAAGTACTGCGGCGGGCGACTGTTCGCGATGAAGGACCAGCCGCCCAAGCAGCACCCCTTCGTCGTCGTGCTTCGATCGCTCGACGATACGGCCGGCGAGGAGACGCTCTTTGACCCCGGCACGTTCGATTCCACGGGCGGGGCAGCGGTCGACTGGTTCGTCCCATCGCCCAACGGCTACCAGGTGGCCCTGAGCGTGTCCAAGGGCGGAAGCGAGTCGGGCGATGTGTACGTCTACGACCTGACCACCAAAAAGATGACCGATGTCGTTCCGCGCGTCAACGGCGGCACGGCGGGCGGCTCGCTCGCGTGGCTTTCAGATTCCAGCGGCTTCTACTACACGCGATACCCGCGCGAGACCGACATGCCCAGGCGCGACGCCGTCGACATGGACTTCTACCAGCAGGTCTACTTCCACACCCTGGGCACGCCCACCGAGAAGGACACGTACGCCATGGGGAAGGACTTCCCCAAGATCGCCGAGATCATGCTCGAGTCGGCGAAGAGTGGATGGGTCGTCTCGAACACGCAAAAGGGCGATGGCGGCGAGTTCATGCAGTCGGTCCGCACGCCCGCGGGCGAGTGGGTGCCGCTCACGACATTCGAGGATCGGGTCATCGCCGCGACGTTCAGCGACGGGAAGGACGCCAGCCTGATCTTGGTCTCGCTCAAGGACGCGCCCCGCGGCAAGATCCTGCGGCTCGACCTCAAGGCCGACAAGAAGCCCTCGCTCGCCGACGCCAGAGTGATCATCCCGCAGCAGGAGGGCGCGGTCGTCGCCTGCGACTTTGCGTCCGGGCAGGGCGTTGTCGCCGCGATCGGACGGATCTACGTGCGATACCAGACCGGCGGGCCCAGCGAGGTCCGCGTCTTCGACCTGGGCGGCGCCCCCGTGGGCACCGTGCCGGCCGAGGCGATCTCGGGTGTGACGGCCATCTCGCAGTACAAGAGCGACGACGTGCTCATCGAGTCCGAGAGCTTCCTGACGCCCTCGGCCTGGCACCACTACAACGCCGCGACCTCCAAGACGACCAAGACCCGCCTCGCGCAGACGAGCCCGGCGGACTATTCCGACTGCGAGGTTGTGCGTGAGATGGCCACGAGCAAGGACGGGACCAAAGTCCCTCTCAACATCATCCGCAAGAAGGGCATGGACATGACCCTCAACAACGGACTCACCTCGCCGGGAAAGGCCAGGGAGATCAAGGCCAAGGGCAAGGGTTGGGAGCTCCCCGCGCCGACGATCGTGTACGGCTACGGCGGCTACGGAGTCAGCGAAGATCCCAGCTTCTCTCCTCGGCGTCGCATCTGGCTCGACCAGGGCGGCGTCTTCGTCGTCGTCAACATCCGCGGCGGCGGCGAGTATGGCGAGGAGTGGCACCTCGCCGGAAATCTCACGAAGAAGCAGAACGTCTTCGATGACTTCTACGCCGCGGCCAATCTCGTGATCGATCGCGGGTACACCAACAAGGACAAGCTTGCGATCATGGGCGGGAGCAACGGGGGCCTGCTCATGGGCGCGACGTTCACGCAGCACCCCGACTTGTGCAAGGCCGTGGTCTCGAGCGTGGGCATCTACGACATGCTGCGGGTGGAGCTCTCGTCCAATGGCGCGTTCAACGTCACCGAGTTCGGCACCGTCAAGGACAAGGACCACTTCAAGGCGATGTTCGCGTACTCACCCTACCACAACGTCAAGGATGGCACGAGCTATCCGGCGACCCTCTTCACCACGGGCGCGAACGACCCGCGAGTGGACCCGATGCAGAGCCGCAAGATGACCGCGAGGCTCCAGGCGGCCGACCCCAAGGGCACGGTGCTGCTGCGAACGAGCGCGAACACGGGGCACGGCCAAGGCTCACCCCTCGCGTCGCGCATCGAGGAGTACACCGACGTGTACGCCTTCCTCTTCGCGCAGCTGGGCGTCGAGTACAAGCCGGTGAAGTAGTCGCCCGAACACCATCGGCCGTTCGAAAAGGCATTGAAACACGGAGGACACGGAGAGACACGGAGGGATGCATGAAGGCATGTGTTCAAGGCATGAGGATTCGTGATTCACGGCAATCGTGCCTTTCCACACACTTCTTCCTGTCTTCCTCCGTGTCTCTCCGTGTCCTCCGTGTTTCAATGATCTCTCAGCCGCAGCCCGCGCTGAAGGCGACGACGAAGGCGTCGTAGTCGAAGAAGTCCGCGGCCCCGTCGCCGTCAAAATCGGCGCTCTTGCCGGGCGGGCACCCCTCGCCCTCGAAGCACCGCACGAAGTCGTCGTAGTCGAAGAAGTCGATCGTGCAGTCGCCATTGAAGTCGGCGGGGCACAGCGCCCCGCTGGTGGTGGTCGCCGCTCCGCTGGTGAACTCGAGGTAGCCGACGGTCGCCGACGGGCTGATCGTGACGTTGGTGAGCGTGAAGTACGTGTGGTTGGCCGCGTCGACGCCCACGGTGAACGTGGCGGCGAAGTTGATCGTGGTGCCCAGGACGACCTGGGAGCCCGCGAGGTTCTCGCTCATGAGCACCGCGGGATGCGTGCCGCCGGTGGGGCTGACGACCGTGCCGTTGAGAAACGCCGAGGAGCCGGGGGAGAGCGTTTCCATCGCCTGCGCGAGCGGCGTGGGGCTGGGGAACAGGATCGACAAGAGCGAGAAGGTCCCGCGCCCCCGGACCATCCCGTCGATGTGGTAGGTGTACGTGCACCCGGGGTCCATGGTGTCGGGCGTGCTGCTCCTGGACTGGTTGGTCGCGTTGCGGAGTTGAACACCGGTGAGGTCCAGCGTCGCCGTGTTATCGGCAAACGACGCGGTGCAGAGGCAGCTCAGGGAAACGAGAATGGCGGCTGGGCGCATGGCAGGGCTCCTATTGAGGTGTGCAGAGTGTACCACGCCCCTGGCCGGACTCCAAAGGAAAAAGGGACGATCGAGCGGTTCAGCACCCGTCCTCGAAGGCCTCGACGAAGAGGAGGTAGTCGGTGATTCCGACCGTGCCCTCGCCGCTGAGATCGGGCGTCCGTCCCGGCGGGCAGGCGCTTCCCTCGAAGCATCGCACGTACTCGTCGTAGTCGAAGAAGTCGATCGCGCCGTCGTCGTTGAAGTCGGCGGGACATTGACCGATCGTGAAATCGCCGTCGGAATCGTCGCCCTGCGTGTGGGCGTCGGCGTCGGAGGCGACCACGCGGAGGCGGGCGTGGGTCGAGTACGGGAGGGCGGGCACGGTCCACTCGAAGGTTCCGACCGGTGGAACGTTGGCCGCCAGTACCGTGGGGTACGTGGCGCCGCCGTCGATCGAGAGGCGGATGTCAACGCCAGTGACGCCGACATCATCGTCGGCGGCGTACGCGATGGTCGCGATCTCGCCGGCGAGGAGGCGCTCGCCCCCGTTGGGCGAGATCACGTACGCAACGGGGTTCACGCCGCCCGACGAGCGCGGGATGTGCATCGCGATGCAGTGCATGACGCCCGCCGAGGTGACGATCGCCTGACAATTGACCTGGGCGATGACCTTTCCGGGCAGCGCCGCCTGCCAGGTCGCCAGTGCTGCGGCGTTGAACGGCTGGACGGTTGCGTTGGTGTAGGTCGGCAGCAGGAGGAGGTTGTTGCAGGTCACGACATTGCAATAGGTGTAGTGCGTGCCCGAGACGCTGAACGCGGGAAGGCGAAAGACGGTGTACCCGCGAGCGCTCATGAACTCGGCCGCCGCGTCGCAGATCTGGTCCTGCGTCGAGCCGGGGTTGCTCGGCCAGTCGCTGATCATCACCTTGTCGTCGCCGATGATCTCCATCCACATGTCCAGGTGCTGCGTCGAGTCCACGCTGGTGGGGAATGGAGTGAACAGGTGCGTGTCAACGTCCTGGAACGCGTGCCACGTGTCGACAATTGTCTGCTCCGAGAGCGATGGATTCTCGTTGACGATCAGCCGCGTCGCGTACGAGCGGTCGACGGCGTCGAGGTGGTAGTTGCCCCCGCCGTGCCTGAGCGGAATGCTGTACACGGGATGATTGAGCTGCGTGCCCAGCCACGCCGGGAGCGCGTCGTCGTTGGGACGCGGACGGTTGTATTCGTGATCGACGATGGCACGGCACCCGCCCTGGAAGATGTACCGGGGGCCGTAGTCCCGGATCCAGATGGTGTCGACCGGCCTGACGAAGAATCGCACCTTGGTCATGTCCGCGCCGGCGTTGGTCAGGGCGGTGGTAGCGCTGGTGCGGGCATTGGTGTCGCGGACGACCACCCACGCCTGGGCGTCGCCGTAGCGGGTGATGCGGCTGGCCATGGTTGCGACGATGGTGAGCATCGGAGACGTGCCGTTCCACGAGAGCAGGATCGCCTGCATGGGTTCGTACTCGGCCGCGCAGTGCAGAGGCCCCGTGGGCGGCGGGCCGCCTGCGCGATCACCGATGGGAGGGTTGTTGGCCAGCCACTCGCGCTCGACGCGTGTCAAGGACCTTGGAATTGCGGCCCCGGGGGGAAAGACCAGTTGGCCATCGACCAGAAGCGGTTCGGTCAACGCCTCGGGGGGCAGGACGGGCGGCTCGTCGGCGGCCAGCGTCAGACCCGAGAACACGAAAGCGGCGGCGAGGATGGGTGTCATGCTGGTCGTCTCTTCGAGTGCTCTGCGGGAGGGGTTCTGGCAATATCATCGGTCGGTGCGTGCCACGACTGCGGGGACCGAACGGGTCGGTCCAGGAGCCTGCCCCTTCGCGCCGGGAACTTTGATCCAGTCTGTCCGGGACGAGTGGCCCGGGCTTCAGGGGCAGGGAGTCTCGAACGCGACCACGAAGGCGTCGTAGTCAAAGAAGTCAACGGTGCCGTCGGCGTCAAAGTCGGCGGTCTTGCCCGGCGGGCAGACGACACCCTCGAAGCAGTTCACGAAGGTGTCGTAGTCGAAGAAATCGACGGTGCCGTCGCCATCGAAGTCGGCGGGGCAGGAGGGCGCGAGGACCTCGCCGGTGATGTTGATGACAATCGAGGGCGAGTCGGGGGCGTTGCTGGCAATGGTGATCGTGCCGGCCTTCACGCCAGGGCTCGAGGTGTCCATGGTGACAAGGTGGGCGTTGGTGCCACCCCCCGCGCCGTCGTTGAAGCCGCCGGCCGGGGCCGAGAAGCCCGCGGAGGCGGCGAGCGAGTAGGTGAGGGTCCGGATCGCGGAGGCGCCGAAACGAGCGGTGTCGCCCGCGTTCATGACGATGAAGCTCCGCGACTGGGGGCTGTTGAGCGCGACCTGGCCGAAACTGATCGTGGCGTCGGCCGCGATCTTGGGCGGCAGGCTGAGGTCGGCGATGATGGGCAGGTGCCCGGCGCCGGCGCAGATGTTGATGAGCGAGACGGCGATCGATGATCCGACCATGGTGTTGCCGGTCGTCACGAGCGTGCCGTCGAAGCTGGTGCCGTCGTTGCCAAACGCCCGGTACGTGTGGTTCGGATCGTTCCAGACACTGGTGCTGTACGCCTGCCCGAATGTGCCGACATAACGAAGTCCAAGGCTCGACGCGAACGACGGCGACATGAGGATCTGGTCGTGCCGATCGTCCATGCCGCCCGCGCCGGCCGGGTCCTGGGTGTGGACGACGTGAAAGGTGCTGTTATTGTTCCAGCTGCCGGGTGTCCCGATGGGGTCGGCGAACACAGCCCCGGGGCCCGCGAGCGTCTGGTAGGCCGTCTGGTTCGAAGTCTGGATGTTGAAGTCGCCGGCGACAACCGCCTGCCAACCTTGGGAAAGGACGTTGTTGCGCGCGTCGGCGTCGATCCGACTGGCCTCGAGCTGGCGGCGAGTCTGATCGGCCGAGGCGCTCCCGGCCTTGAGGTGCACGGCGTACCAGGCCACCGTCGTGGAGGGGGCCGCGTATCCGACGGGGCGCCAGTCGTAGCGGTACGTGTGGCGAGGCTGATTCGAGGTGCTTCCGCCGCCGACGGCGGCGATCGTTGTGGCGATGTAGGTGATCTTTGACGAGCGGTAGAAGAACGCGCTATCGGTGTCGGGGCCATCGATGAACGGAGCGGAGAGCCAATCCGTGGGCCCCCCGGGCTGCGTGTTGAGAATGGTCTGGAATGCGGCGCGAGCCGAGTCGCTCAGGAACTCCTGAGTGACAAACACGTCCGGGCTCATGACCCGACCCTCGAACGATGAGTAGATCGCGTTCTTGAGATCGACCTCGCGACCGCCCGCGTAGTTTGAGATGTTCCAGGTCACGACGCGGATCTGCGCCGCGGCAAGGGGTGCAAAGAGGGAAACCGCCGCTCCCGCGCACAGCGCGGGCAGGAACATCGATCGCGCATTCTTCAAAGCACTCTCCTTCGTGGCCCGTGAAACCCAGCCCAAGTCCCAAAGGCATGATAGTACCCGGTTTATGAGTTGGAAACGATGCAATTCACAAGTCAGATTGCGCGAAGAATCACGGCGTGCGCTCGCGGGCGTTCTCGGGCGTTGGTTGGTCGTACGACACCCATTCCAGACACAGTCCACGGGCCGGAAACGTCGGGCCGGCGTGGCGCCGGTCGGCGCCGGCGATGATCTTTGGAATGGCGGCCGGAGCGATTCGACCCCGGCCCACCTCGGTCAGGGTGCCCGCGACAATTCGGACCATGTTCCAGAGAAACCCCGTGCCGCTGATCTCGATGCGGACCCGGTCGGGTCCCGTTCTGGTCACCCCGCACGAGAGCACGCGGCGCACCGTGCTCATTCGGCCGTGGCCCGCCGCCGCGAATGCCCCGAAATCGTGCTCTCCCACAAAGCACGCGGCGGCATCGGCCATCGCCCCAACGTCCAGCGGCTCCCAGACGTGGTGCACGAGGCGTCGTTCAAAGAGCGTCCGCTCCCGGGCGGCATGGATCGTGTACGAGTACCCCTTGCTCGTGCAGTCGCTGATGGGGTCGAAGGAGTGGGGGACGTGCTCGGCTCCCACAACCAGGCAGTCCTCGGGGAGCCGCCCATTGATCGCCCGCACGAGGTTGGTCACCCCGCGACGCACGGGCCAGCCCAGACCCCGGACCTGGGGCGCGTCGGTCGGCGGGACCGCGTCTCCCGACGGTTCGTCGCCGCCGCAGGTGAAGGCCGCGACCTGGCCCCGGGCGTGCACGCCCGAATCGGTGCGGCTGGCGCCAAGCAGCAGGATCGGCTCGCGAACGACCTCTCGCACCGCCCGTTCCAGGACGTGCTGAACCGTCCGCAGCGCGATGCGGCCTGGGCGACCCTCGAGCGTTTCGCGGGTGTCGCGTCCGTCGCCGATCTCGCGGGTGTCGGCGGGCTGGGTCGCCTCACGGGGTTCGCCGGCGATGTTGATGGCGAGGGGCTCCTGCTTCTGCCACCCGCAGAAATCGGTCCCTTCGTACGCGACAATGAGCTTGTATCTCGGCACTCGGGGGGCAGCGTAGGGCGCGGACCACCGGCCCAATCACCCGCCCAGGCGTGCGCGAACGGCGACAAAGGCCTTGTCGGCCTCGGCCTTTCGTCCCGGGTCTTTCTGCGCGTCGCGAGCCTGCTGCGCGAGGGAGATCGCTTCCTTGACGCCCGCGATTCGCTTCGCCCCGTCGGCCAGATCGTCCATGTCCCGGGCGATCTGCTCGGGCCGCACGGCCGACGCGAACCACGCCAATGCGGCGCGATCCTTGAGGTTCACCAGGGCGGGCCCGGCGGCAGCCCAGGCCGCATCGCGCAGTTCGGGAGCCTTGGCGAGAGCGCCTGGGCGCGTTCCTTGAAGGGCCATGAACAAGTCGGCCGATTTGCCGGTGCGGAACAGGGCCAAGCCGCCGGCGACCACCGCCTCGGGCTTGAGGGACTCGGGCTGCGAGGCCAGGGCGGCCAAGAGGCGTGCGGCGTCGTCGTCGCGTCCCAGCATGACCAGCGACACCAGGGCGAGGGCCGGGTCGCTCTTGACCTGTGATTTGACCGCTTCGGCGAGATCGATCGCGCCGTCGAGCGCGGGAATGGCCGCGGCCGGTCCGCGCTTGCCGAACGACTTGAAAGGATCGCCCAGCGTGGTGATTTTCCAGGCGGGCGCCGTGTCGAACCGCACCGCCGCGCCCAGAGGAACGCCGATGGCGGCGCGAAGGGCGACCTGGGGCGTGGGGACGAAGCCAGAGAGGTTGGGCTCCTCGACCGAGCCCGCGTAGAACGAGACGCCGCGTTCGAGCCAGCGCCCCGCGATGGTGTCGCGGGTGCCGATGTACTGGGCCGACCACGAGTGGACGAAGTGAACCGCCGCAGGCTGGCCCATGATCGGCACATCGCCGAGCTTTCCCACGCCCGAGGAGAGCTCGAAGAAGTCCTTGTTCCCCTTGGTGTTCACCAGGATGAGGTCGGCGACCACCGCCTTGTTGACCAGCGAACGCCACGTCTTCTCGTTGCCGTTGGGAGAGTCGGTGACGGTCGCGGTGATTCCGGCCTTGGTGAGGATCTCGCCCGAAACGGTGCAGTCGTAGTTGTTCCAGTCGCCGGTGGTGGGATAGCTGTCGAAGAGCCACGCGCGCTTGGGCTCTTGGAGAAAGAGCGAGCACATCGCCATGTACGAAGAACCCGCGGGGTTGCCGGGGATCTGGGCGCACCAGGCCCATCGCCCGGTGTCGCGGGCGCCGCCGGACCCGCGTCCGATACGGTCGGTGGTCGCGATGTTGCCCATGGTCTGGGTCTTGACGGTTGCTTCGCTGGACATGCAGAGCGTGACGCCCTCGATCACGTCGCCCAGGTCCTTCCACGCCAGGCCGGTGGAAGCGCAGAACGCCTCGATCGACTTCTCGAACGCGTCGGCCTCGCTCGCGCTCAACGAGGCGTCGAGGCGCCGTGACGACTTGGTCCAGAAGATCGGCTGTCCGTGGCCAGCCGCCAGCGCGAGCGCCGCGGGCCACGCGGCGTCGTCCTTCGCGGCGACGACGACGCCGGGCGGTTCAAGTCCCAGCGTCTTGAACTGAGCGAGCAGGGCGGGGGTTGTGAATCCACCCTGGGGTTCCTTGCCGTCGATTGTCCATGCTCTGCCGACCGCGTTATCGATCGTCGCGGTGATGGCGACGGTGTCCTTCATCTCGGTGCCGCCGCCGGACCACCGCACGACGCGGGTCGGGGCGAACGCGCGAACGAATCGCCCGATGTTCTCGCGCGAGCCGGGCGAGCCGTCGTCGATGAGCACGGGGAAGCGGAGGTTGACCCTCCAAAGGCCGATCGCCTGCGCGTACGAGGCGAGGTCGGCGACGACCACGACGACGGGCGCCACGGGCAGCTTCTCGCGGACGCCGTTGATTCGCAGGCCGAGCTTGATGGGCGGGGTCACCTGCGCGGCGGGCTGGGCCGCCGGTGCGACCGGTGGAGACGACGGAGCGGGCGGCTGAGCCCCGGAAGCAGTCGCAAGGGCAAGAGAGGCGAGCGCCAAGGGCGTGAGGAATGGGGGTCGCATGGACGAAGGATAGTGGATCACCGGGCGGATTGGACGCAGGAGGGTCCAGGCGGTTCCGGCGACAGAGCCGCGAGCGTCAGCGAGCGATGGAGCATCTGGAGACTCCCGCCGCGGAGCGTTGCAAGAGGAAGGCCGCGGAGCGGCGGGCCACGGGGGCGACCGGATGGGAGGGCCGGATTACCGGGTCGAACCCGCGGCCAAAGACGCATCGGCGACCATGCGGAAGGGGATGACGTGCTCGGCGATCGAGTTGTGGACGACATCCTTCACGATGATCTTGAGGTTGTACGAGCCGACGCTCAGGGTCTGCGGCAGGTCGATGATGGTTGTGAGGAAGAAGTCGCGGCGGACGCGGCGTGAGGTGTCCTTGAGCGCCGATTCGTTCCAACGCTTCTGAAGGGTCGGGCGATCGGCGTCCTGCCAGATCTCGATCGCCTGGGCGATCTCAACCACCGAACGCTCGGTGCCGTCCGAGTCGACGATCTTGCGATTGGCGAATCCTTCGACCTCGGTGTAGACCACCAGCCGGTGGTTGGTGCCGGCCAGCAGCGCGTGGCTCGTGACGGGAGAGTACTGGCCAAAGCCGTCGACCTTGGTGCACAGTTCGGCGGCCGCGACGCGGATGTCACGAGCGCCGACGATCGGCTCGGCGGCCTTGGTCACCGTCTGCCACATCCGTTCGGGGTTGCCCACCGCGTCGGGCGCCCGCACGAGTGCCGCGGCGATGTCACGCGTGGCGGCCACGGACTTGGATTGCTGCGGATCCAGGAGCCTGGCCGCCGGACCGGAGTCCAGATTGCCCAGCACGCCTGGGCGGATCGAATCGAGCCACGCCAGGGCGAGGAACTCGGTGACGGGCTCGCGGCTGGTGGTCATGCGCTCGCGGAGCGATTTGGCCAGGTCGTCGGCGCTTGAGTTGATCCGGTCCTCGACGCTCTTGACCACCGGGGCTTCGGGCGCCGGGGTAACCGGCTGCTGGGCCGTCGTGGCTGGAGTGTTCGGCGTCTCGCTGGCGATGGCCGAGAGCCCCGAGGAGGGCGCGGTCAGTGTCGTGTTCGCGCCCGAAGTGGAGGGTGATTCGGGGGTGGTGGGCTGCGTGCGAGCGTTTGGGATCGATGGCGCGGTCGGGCGGGGGGCGATTGGGGCGGGTGTGTTGTAGATCATCGTTGGTGAAACGGGCGTCACG
>ERZ1292640.2165-Hain-H43-02um-R1-2165-length-15915-cov-9_pt1 | contig 15915 bp, 12 predicted proteins | sample MGYA00564404_ERZ1292640 | MGnify/ENA primary metagenome ERZ1292640 (study PRJEB36523, sample SAMEA6512636) | groundwater metagenome | collected 2019-01-08 | study: AquaDiva: Metagenomics assemblies of 32 groundwater samples
CGCGACCTTGACCCAGCGCTCGAGGTCGTCGAGGCAGTGAGCGAGCGCGGTCGCGGCGCGCTTCGCGGCGGTACCCGGTGCGACCTTCGGCCTCGCTACCGAACGCACCAGGCTCAGGCCGGGATCGCGCACCAAGTCGAGGTTGAGGTGGACGCCGTGGCGTTCCAGCACCGGGGTGAGCTCATGCCGGCGTTGCCACAGTTCCATGCGCGTTTTCTGATAGGCGTGCTCGCACAGGCGCTTGCGGCTGGAATAGCTGAATATGTTGGTGAAGAACATGTCGGCATCGCCGCGGTTGGGTTCGAACAGGACGACATTGGCGTGCGGGAATTCGGTATCGTATTTGCCCATCCCGACCTGCATGCGCGAATGAATGATGGCGCGGAACGTCTGCGACAGCACCAGCGGCAGGCCGCCTTCGATCACACTGCTCCGGTGCGGGTGCGCCCTGCCGCTGGCGTCGAACGGAACCAGGGGGTTGATGCATAACACCAGTTCGGCGTGATCCTTCAGCGCCACCGACGCGTGCAGCGTTTTCTTCAGCGCGCCGTCGACGTAGAAGTGCCCGTCGATCTCCACCGGAGGAAACAACCCGGGCAGCGCCGCGCTCGCCAGCACCGCCTCGGAAATCGGCACGTGATCGAATCCGGGGGCGCCGAATTCCACCGTGGCGCCGGAATCGAGGTCGGTTGCGACCACATACAGCTTATGCCTGAGTTGTCGAAAATCGTTGCTGTGCCCGGGGCGCTCGAACAGACGCTCGAGCCAGGCGCCGATCCCGGCGTTGTTGAAAATGCCGGTCGGCAGCGCCTGCGACAGACGCTGAAACGAGTCGAAAAATCCGTGTCCGACGGGGTTGCTGAGGTAGTGCCAGAGCGATCTTGCCAACAGCGGCGGTACCGACGCGGCGCGCTTGAAATATTCGCGGAACGCCGGCCGCATCAGCACCGCAGGATCGAACGGCTCATGCATCGAGTCGCTCTCGATGAACAGGCGAAACATCTCGATCGGCGTATAGCCGTTGGCCAGCCCCGCAGCGATGAAACCGCCGGAACTGACGCCGACGTACGCATGCAGGTCGTTGAAATCCAGGCCTTCGAGCGATTCGGCCAGCGCCGCCAGGGCACCGAGTTCGTAGATTGCGCCCAACGGCCCGCCCCCGGCCAGTGCGAGCCCGACGCGCGAAGCCTTCCTGCGAATGGTCCTGGCGGGGCTGCGGCGGGCCGCCATGCGATCGCTCCTGGTCTCGTTTTGCACTCGGCCTATGCCGTTTCCGCGCCGGGCGGACCGGCACCAGCCGTTTGCCGCGGCATCCGCCGCAAACGGGTGTGCAATTTACCCTATCCGCGGGCCGTGCGCTTGGCCGCTTTCTTCGCCGGTTTCGCCGGCGTCCGGGTCAGCTTCTGCACGCTGGCGGTGAGTTCTTCCACCCGGCTGGCCAGGTTGTTGATGTCCTTGTTGGTCGGGACGCCGATCCGGTTCAAGGCGCGCGCCACCCGATCTTCGAACACCTGTTCCAGCTTGTCCCAGCTTCCGGTGGCCTGGTTGGTGGCCTTCGTCGCCATCTTGCCCAGGGTGGTGGTCATTTCGGCCACCTTGGATTCGGCCACCTTGCGCGTCCTGCCGTGGATGGTCTGGCCTTCCTTGACCAGAGCATCGAACACTTTCGATCCCTCGGCCTGCGCCTTGGCGAACGCGCCCAGTCCCGCCAGCCAGATTTGCTGTGCCGAGTCGCGCACGGTTTTCGCCAATTGTTTGTCGCCGGCGTTGTCGGCGAGTGCTTTCAGTTTCTTGACCATGATGCTATTCCTTTCGGTTGGTTGTATGCTATTCAGGACGCTCACCGCTCCGTTCCACTCCTGCGGTTCGCTTTATGCTTCACAGTCTATGCAACAAAATTAGAGAAAGCATACTAATCGGGGAAAACTTTCGCCCGATGCTTCGGCGCTGCACCCAGAGCGGCCATGCCGGCGCCGGGTTTGACCGGATCGCGATAATCGGGCAGCCTTTGGATTGAGGCGTTCAGACCGCCGACAACAGACTCGGAACACAATCGGAGATACTTCATGCACTATTTCGTCACCGGCGCGTCCGGTTTCATCGGCAAGCGCCTGGTCAGAAGAATCCTCGGGCGCAAGGGCGCCATCGTCTATTTTCTGGCGCGCGACACGTCCCCGGCCAGACTCAAGTCCCTGTACCGTTATTGGGGGGTGGATGGCAAGCGCGCGATTCCGGTAGCGGGCGACCTGACCCAAGCCGGCCTGGGCATGTCCGCGGCCGAGCGGAAGAAGATTGGCGCCGTCCCGGTCAGGCATTTTTTCCATCTCGCCGCGGTATACGACCTGAAAGCGAGCGCGGAGCAGCAGCAGGCGGCGAACGTCACGGGCACGCGCAACGTGGTGGCGTTCGCGAGCGAGATCGGAGCCGGCTGCTTCCACCACGTGAGCTCGATCGCGGCGGCAGGCCTGTACGAAGGCGTGTTTCGCGAAGACATGTTCGAGGAAGCGGAGAACCTCGACCATCCCTATTTTTCGACCAAACACGAATCCGAAAAGATCGTGCGCAAGGAATGCCGCGTGCCGTGGCGCGTGTACCGGCCGGGGATCGTGGTCGGCGATTCCTCCACCGGCGAAATGGACAAGATCGACGGACCCTACTACTTCTTCAAGCTGATCCAGCGCATGCGCCAGGTGCTGCCGCCGTGGATGCCCACCATCGGCATCGAAGGCGGGCGCATCAACATCGTGCCGGTGGACTTCGTGGTGCGGGCCATGGACCACCTCGCCCATGCCAAGGGGCATGACGGCAAGTGTTTTCACCTGGTCGATCCACAGCCGATGCGGGTCGGCGAAGTGCTCAACGCCATCGCCAAGGCGGCGCACGCGCCGTCGATGTCGCTGTTCATCAATGCGGCGCTGTTCGGCTTCATCCCGAAAGGCATCAGGAAGGGCATGATGAGCCTCACGCCGGTGCGCCGCATCAGGAACGCGGTGATGAAAGATCTTGGGCTGCCCGATGAGATCATGACCTTTGTCAACTATCCGACGCGGTTCGATTGCCGCCAGACGCAGCAGGCGCTGGAGGGCAGCGGCATCGCGGTGCCGCGGCTCGATACCTACGCCTCGCGCCTGTGGGACTACTGGGAACGCAATCTCGATCCGGATCTGCAGATCGACCACACCCTGAAGGGCAAGATAAGCGGCCGCGTAGTGCTGATAACCGGCGGCTCATCAGGCATCGGCCTGGCTGCGGCGAAGAAAATCGCCGCAGCCGGCGCCAAGGTGCTGATCGTCGCGCGCGATCCGCAGAAGCTGGCCGAAGCAAAGCAGGAGATCGCGGAGCATGGCTCGGTCTATACCTACCAGGCCGATATCGGCGACGAGAAGCAGTGCGGTGAGTTCGTCGCAACGGTGCTCAAGGAACACGGCCAGGTGGACATCCTGGTGAACAACGCCGGGCGCTCGATCCGGCGCGCCATCGAGTCTTCGTACGACCGCTTCCACGACTTCGAGCGCACCATGCAGATCAACTACTTCGGCGCCCTGCGCGTGACGCTGGCGCTGCTGCCCGCGATGGCGGGCCGGCACCGCGGCCACATCATCAACATTTCTTCCATCGGCGTGCTGACCAACGCGCCGCGCTTCTCGGCCTACATCGCCTCCAAGGCGGCGCTGGATGCGTTCTCGCGCTGTGCCGCGTCCGAGTACGCAGATACGGGGGTGAAGTTCACCACCATCAATATGCCGCTGGTCAAGACGCCGATGATAGCCCCGACGAAGATTTACCAGAATGTGCCGGTACTGACCCCCGAGGAGGCCGCCGACCTGGTCGCCGACGCGATCGTCCACCAGCCGGTGCGGATCGCAACGCGGCTGGGGATTTTCGGGGAGCTGGTCCACGCGCTGCTGCCGCGCGTGGCGCAGATCATCATGAACACGAGCTTCCGCATGTTCGCGGACTCGGCGGTTGCGGCCGGGAAAAAGGAAGGCGAGGCGCCGCCGCAGACCGCGGATCAGCTCGCGTTTTCGCAGCTCATGCGCGGCGTTCATTTCTGATTGCCGGCACACGCGACAGGCGCACGATCCTTGCGCCAGCAGCTGCGGCGCCCGCCTGGAGCTTTTCCTCTAATCGCCAGCGGACCGGTTGCAATGGGGTGAAGATCGGGAAACAATGCTTCAGGGCCCGATCATGAACAAACCTGAAGCGGCGGAAAGCAAGGAAGCGTTTGCGGCGCTGTTGCATTCCAATCTCGCCGGCGTGAGGAAACTGCGCTCCGCTTCGGTGCTCGGCGCCGGGCAGGCGGCGCTGCGCATGCGCTTGCGCGGCTGGCAGGCGGCGCGGTTCACGCGCACCTATGCCGATCTCATGGCAAGCGACCGTTATCGCCCGGCGGCGGAGTTCTTTCTGTCCGATCTCTACGGCCCGACGGATTTCAGCGAGCGCGATGAAGAGCTGGAGCACTTCCTGCCGGCGCTCACGAGAATCCTGCCGGCGTCGGCCATTCACACCCTCGCGGTGGGCGTCGAGCTCGACCTGCTGTCCGAGTCGCTCGACTCCGCCATGGTGCAGGCCCTGCTGGCGGCAGGACAGACCGCCGAGGCCGACGTCGGCGAAGCCGACTACGCCAGGGCCTATCGCGCCTGCACCGGCCGGCGCGAGCGCGAACGGCAGATCGAGCTCCTGCTGCAAATCGGCGATGCCATCGACGGCCTCACGCGGAAGCCCCTGCTCCGGGCCGCGATCGCATTGATAAAGGGGCCGGCGCACGCGGCGGGCATGGGCGCGCTGCACGATTTTCTCGACCGTGGCTTCAGGGCGTTCCGCCACATGCACGGGGCGGCCGAATTCCTGGCGATCATCCGCGAACGGGAGACCCGGATTCTCGCCCGTCTCCATGCGAGGCACCGGGCGCCGTTCGACCTGGATCGCGAATGAGGCGGCGCGCGCCACGGCGGCGGCCCGCGTCCCGATATAGAATCGCCCTTTCGTGGAGGAGGAGCTTATGAGCGACATCAAAATTCGCCGCGCGCATGCGCTTACGCCCAAGCATGCGCGCAAGGCAGCCGAAAAAATGTCGGAGCGGCTGAGCGAGGCCTTCGACATGGAGTTCGTCTGGGAAGGCGAAGTGCTGCGCTTCCAGCGCTCCGGCGTGGACGGTCAGCTGACCCTGGGGGACCAGGAAGTGATGATCGATGCGCAGCTCGGTTTCCTGCTGGCGATGATGAAGCCCACGATCGAGCAGTCGATCCACGAAAATCTGGACAAGATTTTCGGCGCGAGCAAGAAAGCGAAGCCGCGGAAAGCCGCGCCGAAGAAGAAATAGTGCCGTCGGCCGCGCCCTGCGGTGGATCGGACAAGGGCTGGATGAACGTTTGGCGACATTTCTCACCGCTCGCAATTGCAGTCGCCGCGGCCGCGATCGGATGCCGGGCCGGGGGCGCTACCCGAGGTCCGTCGATTTCGGCGCGGCGCTAGCGGATGCCGGCGCGCATGAAGGACTGCACGAACTGGCGCTGGAACAGGACGAAGGCGACCAGCAGCGGCGCCACCGACATCAGCGTCGCCGCCGTGATGATCGGCCACTGCACCCCGGATTCGGGCGCGCCGAAGATCGCCAGGCCCACGGTCAGCGGCCGCGTCTCGACCGAGTTGGTGATGACCAGCGGCCAGAGGAAATTGTTCCAGTGGTAGCTGACGGACACCAGGCCGTAGGCCAGGTAGACCGGGCGTGCCAGCGGTATGTAGACCCGGAACAGGATCTGCAGCATGCCGGCGCCCTCGATGCGCGCCGCTTCATCGAGCTCCTTGGGCACGGTCTTGAACGCCTGGCGCAGCAGGAAGATGCCGAAGGCGCTCGCCATGTACGGCAGCGCGATGCCGGGGATGGTGTCGACGAGATCGAGCATGCTCATGCTGCGGTAGTTCTCGACGATCAGCACTTCCGGCATGATCATCAGCTGCACCAGCACCAGCGCGAAGGCCACCTCGCGGCCGAAAAATTCGAAGCGTGCGAAAGCGTATCCGGCCAGCGTGCAGAGCACGAACTGCGCCGAGAGCGTCAGCGTGACCAGGACGAAGGTATTGAGGAAGTAGCGCGGGAACGGCGCCTGGCTCCAGGCGACGCGGAAATTCTCCAGCGTCAGCGGGGCGAACAGGCGGAAATGCGTCGCGTACTCCGGCGGGTGGAACGCGCTCCAGAACGCGTACAGCAGCGGCGCAATCCAGATCAGGCCGAGCAGCCAGGCGCCGGCGACCTCGGCCCATTCCCCGAACCCCCTGCCGCGACGCACGCTCATTGGTAATGAATGCGCTTTTCGAGCAGAAAATACTGCCCGATCGCCAGCACCGACAGGATGAGCAGCAGCACCACGGTCAGCGTCGCGGCGTAGGACTCGTCGAGGAAACTGAAAGCGACCTGGTAGATGTAGTAGAGCAGCAGCGAACTCGCGTTGTCGGGCCCGCCCTTGGTCATGATGAACAGCTGGTCCACCAGCTTGAACGAATTGATCACCGCGTTGATCAGCACGAACAGGGTCGTCGGCATCAGCAGCGGAAACAGCACGCGGCGGAAATAGTGCCAGCGCCCGGCGCCCTCCAGCGTCGCCGCCTCCTCCAGGTCGGGCGATATCGCCTGCAGCCCGGCGAGGTAGAAAATCATGAAGAATCCCGCTTCCTTCCAGATGGTCATCACCACCAGGCAGCCCATCACCGTGTCCGGCCGGCCGAGCCAGTTGTGCCCGGGTATGCCGAACAGGTCGAGCGTCTGGTCGATGAGCCCGATGCCGGGACTGTAGAAGAACAGCCAGATGTTGGCCACCGCGATCATCGGCAGGATGGTCGGCGTGAAGTAGGCCATGCGCACCAGGGCGCGCCCGGGAAGCCGGCCGTTGACCCACAGCGCCATGGTGATGGCGATCACTATGCTCGCCGGGACGGTGCCGAGCGCGAACCAGACATTGTTCTTCAGTACCTTCCAGAACACCGGGTCGGCCGCCATGGTGGCGTAGTTGTCGAGCCCGACGAACTGGCTCGGATACAGCGCGCTCGCCGGCGAATAGAAACTCTGCGCCAGCGATGCGACCGCCGGGTAATGAGTGAAAGCGACGAGCAGCACCGCCGCGGGCAGCAGCAGCAGCCAGCCGTAGACGTGGACCAGGAGGGTGCGATGCATCGAGAGACCAGCCGCGCGGGGCCGCTTGCGGCGGCCGCGCGCGGACGGATTACTTCGCCGAGCGGTAGCGGCGCAGCAGCGGATCGGCCTGCGTCTGCGCGCCCTTCAGCGCCGCCTCCGGCGTGGCCTTGTCGGTGAGCACCGACTGGATCGCGTCGTCGAGCAGCTTGCGCACGCGCCCGGTCTGGAAGGTGGAGAGCTCGGCAGTCGCGAACGGCAGCTGGTCGCGCGCCACCAGCGCGTAGGGGAAGCCCGTGGCGTAGTCTTTCATCGTCTTGGTGTCGTACGCCGCCTGCGACGTGGCGAGGTAGCCGGTGCCGATGCTCCATTTCGCCGCCTGCTCCGGCGCGGTGAGATAGCGGATCAGCTTCATCGCCGCCACGCGCTCTTCGGGCGTGGTTTTCTTGAAGATGTAGAAGTTGCCGCCGCCGGTGGGCGAACCGCGCCGCTTCGAGGCCGGCAGCATGCTCACGCCGAAATCGAACTTGGCGCCGTCCTTGACCGCGGTCAGGTTGCCGGTGGTATGCCACATGATGGCGGTCTTGCCGTCGAGGAAATCGGCGCGCAGCGTGCCCCATTCGACCGTGCCCTTGGGCATGACCCCGTGCTTGTGGCTGAGGTCGTACCAGTATTGCAGGGACTCGATCACCGCCGGATGGTCATAGTAGGTCTGGTCGCCATTGGCGTTCATCAGCACCTGCCCGTTTTGCATCGCGAACGCCTGGAACATCCAGTAGGCGTACCCGGTCGACGGAACCATCACGCCCCAGCGCTGCACCTGGCCGGCGGCGTCGCGCTTGACCAGCTTCTTGCTCATTTCGGCCATTTCCGTCCAGTTCGCCGGCGGTTTGTTCGGATCGAGCCCCGCTTCCTTGAACGCGTCCTTGTTGTGGTACATGACGATGGTCGAGCGCTGGAACGGGATGCCGTAGACCTTGCCCTTGAACGTGCCGTTGGCCATCAGGCCCGGATAAAAGCTCTTCAGCCAGGCCTTTTCCTCGGCGCTCTTGGCGATGTCGTCGAAGGCGACGATGGCGTCCTGCTCGATGAGTTCGTAGATGTCGATCGAGAACAGCACCGAGAGTTGCGCCGGCTTGCCGCTCTTCAGCGCGGCGAGCGCCTTGATGCGCGCGTCGTCGTAGTTGCCGGCGTAGATGGCATTGACCTTGATGCCCGGATTCTCCTTTTCGAATCCCGCGACAAGCTCGTCGACCAGCTTGGTCAGCGGCCCGCCGACCGCGATCGGATAGTACATGTTCAACTCGACCGGTCCGGCCGCACCGGCCGGCGCGGCAAAGACCAGGCCCAGCACCGCGGCCATGGACATCAGGAAACGAGTGACGGCGTGTTTCATGGCAAAGCCCCCTGTTTGCAGCGCCGGGAACGGCCGGCGCGACCGATGATCGTCTGTTGCAAAAGCATGCAGACTTGCGCCTGCATTGCCCATTTGACGCCTTCTTCATTAGCGCCGCAAGCACGGCGCTAATCCTGCTCCGTCGTGATCGCTTCGCGCCCTTCCACCCGGTTGCCCGATCGCGTCTCGAACACGTGCGCATCGCGACTGCGCCAGCCGAGATGCACCGCCTGCTCCGTGTCGACGCGCACGCGCCCGGCCACCCGCACCAGCAGCGATTGCTCCCCGATGCGCGCGGTGACGATGGTATCGGCGCCCAGATATTCGGCGTTGATCAGGCGTGCCGGCACCCCCGCGGTATCCGACAGGCGGATGTCCTCCGGGCGCACGCCCAGCTTCAGCCCTGCCCCGCCGCCTCGCACAACCGCCGTGTCCTCGCCGCCCGCGATGGCCGCTCCCGCGGCGCCATCGACCAGATCGAGCAGGTTCATCGGCGGCGTGCCGATGAACCCGGCGGCAAACGTCGACACCGGCCGCGAGTAGAGCTCCTCGGGCGCGCCCTCCTGCTCGATGCGCCCGTCGCGCATGAGGATAATTTGGTCCGCCATGCTCATCGCCTCGACCTGGTCGTGCGTGACATAGACGACAGTCATCCCCAGGCGGCGCTGCAGCGAATGGATCTCGATGCGCATGTCGTGGCGCAGGCGCGCATCCAGATTCGACAGCGGCTCGTCCATCAGACAGATCGGGTGCTCCGCAATAATGGCGCGCGCCAGGGCTACGCGCTGGCGCTGTCCGCCGGAGAGTTGCGCCGGCTTGCGCTGCAGCAGATCGGACAGACCGACCAGGGCGGCGACGCGGCTCAGGCGCTCGCGGCGCGCGGCCGGGTCGACGCGCCGCACCTTCAGTCCGAAGACGATATTCTCCGCCACGCTCAGGTGCGGAAACAGCGCGTAGGACTGGAACACCATGGAAAGCCGGCGCGAGGACGGCGGCAGCGCCGTCACTTCGGTCTGATGAATGAATATCCTGCCCGAGGTGACTTCCTCGAGACCGGCGATCAGGCGCAGGGTGGTCGATTTGCCGCAACCGGATGGGCCAAGCAGGACCACGAAGCGGTTCGGCGGCACCTTGAAACTGACATCGTCGACGGCACGGGTGCCGCCCCAATGCTTGGAGACGCGATCAAGGTCGATTTCGGCAACCGCCACCTAGTTCCCCGCCGCGAAGCAGGAAACTCCAGTCGCCCTACGGGCTCCCTCCGTTTCCCCGCGCACCCTTCGCCCATCATTCATCAAAGTGTTCGGATAACGCTGAAACTCAAGTGTTCGATTAACGCTGAAACTCGGCCGCTTACCAGTAATTATGTCGGGCGCGACATCTGATCCGAGTACCAATACCGCCCGGTTCAATTCCTTTGCGGTTTCTTTTTCGCCAGAGGCGATCAACTCCTTTGCGAACGCGATAATCGTGGGATTGGATCCGAAACAGGTCTCGAGAAAGGCGTGCCTCAACGATTCTGCAAGTTCGTTTCTGGACATGGATTTCCCGGACTCAAGCAGGATTGTCTGCCCGCTTTGTTCTTGGCGGACTGGCGCCGCTCCCGGTTGCCGTCTCATCGAGCGCAGCACGTTACAGAACCTTTCTGCCATCAGGCGTCAGAAAGCCGTAGGCCTGCAGCGGCGTGCCGACTGCAGTCTTGAAATGCTGCAGCAGCAGCTCGGGCGTCCAACCACCAGGCATGATTGCCGTCCTGGCGTGATGCGTATGTTCGCAGATCGCCAGGCGCGGGCCGTCGATACAGATGAACTGGCCATTGATCCAGGCCGCCTCGTCGCTGGCCAGGAACACAACAAGCGGCGCCGCTTCTTCCGGCTTGTAGTACCCCAAATCTGCGTCAGTCGGAGCTTGCCCGTGCCGCGCCATCGCTGTCTGCTTCGCCCGCTCTATGCTTTTCTCGGTCAGACGCGTTGCGGCGGAGCTGCGGATTGCATTGCACGTAATGCCGTATTGCGCCAGTTCCACCGCCCAGGTCAGGGAGATATTCAACACGCCTCCCTTGCTGGAGGCGTAGCTGGTACCACCCTCTTGACCCAGGATGGAGGCGGACGACACATTGATGATACGACCCCACCCTTGCTTCATCATATGGGGAACCGCATGCCTGGCGCAGGCGAACGTACCCTTCAGGTTGGTGGCGATGACTTCGTCGAAGTCCTCTTCAGTCATGTCCACCAGCAGTTTCCGGCCCATGATGCCGGCATTGTTCACCAGGATGTCTATCCGCCCGAACCGATCCAGCGCCGCCTGAACGATCTCGCGCGCACCCTCCATGCTTGCCACGCTGGCGACACACCCCTCCGCGGCGCCGCCCATCCGTTTGATCTCTTCCACCACACCCGCTACATTGCCGGCCGTCCTGGCGTTGACCACCACCTTTGCCCCCGCTTTGGCCAGACCGATCGCGAAGGCGCGCCCCATACCCGTTCCCGATCCCGTCACTATCGCTACTTTACCGTCCAACAACATGATTCCCTCTCGACATCGATTCGAACCGGATACTTTCCAAATCACGGGGATACTCCCGCTCACCCATCGGCCAGGCGCGAAGCGCGCCGCGCGTTCTGTCAATCGGCGTCCACGAGAATCGCCCGAACCGGTGGAACATGCAGATGAACCGGAGATCCTTCCTCGAACAAATCGTTGGGAAACCCGTGAATCCGCAATTTGCCGCCGGGCCAGCGCACTGAATAGGTGACCATGTCTCCGAGCAAGGTGCGCCGGTCGATCGTCGCCTGCCAATGGTTGGCGAACTCCGGCACCGCCCCCCGCCGAAGTTCAGCATAGACCGCGCGGATCGCCACCATATAACTTCCATCGGCCTGCGGCCGAGGCAAGTCCGCGCGCGCGGCGCACTCGATCACAGTGCCCTCGACCTCAAGCAGCACCGGCTGGCCGGCGACGTGCTGCCTTATGCGGCCGCAGACGATGTTGGCCGCGCCGATGAAGTCCGCGACGAAACGGCTCCTCGGGTGGTCGTAGATTTCGAGCGGCGGCCCTTCCTGCTCGATGCGACCGTCGCGCATGACGATCACGCGATCGGACATCGCCATTGCTTCTTCCTGGTCGTGCGTGACGTAGATGGTGCTCAGCTTGAACTGGCGCTGCAGCTCTCTCATTTCTTCGCGCATGCGGCTGCGAAGCCGCGCATCGAGGTTCGACAGCGGTTCATCGAGCAGGATCGCTTTCGGGCGGCAGGCATAGCTGCGGGCGAGTGCCACGCGCTGTTGTTGGCCGCCGCTCAGCGCAGTGGCGGAACTTTGCGCGAGCTCCTCCATGCCGACCATACGCAGCGCACGCAGCGCTTCGCTTCGGACTTCGTCGTCGCGCACGCCTTGCGTGCGCAAGCCGTAGGCGACGTTGTCGAATACCGTCATGTGAGGCCAGATGGCGTACGACTGGAACACCATGGAAAGCTTGCGCTTTTCCGTCGGTACGTTGATGCGTCGATGCGAGGAAAACACCACCTCTGAATCGATGACGATCTCCCCTTCGACGGGGGTTTCGAGCCCGGCGATGCAGCGCAGCGTCGTCGACTTTCCGCAACCGGAAGGGCCGAGCAGGGACAAATGCTCGCCGGCCGCAACGCTGAACGACACGTCGCGTACGACGATCTTGGCGTCGTACGCGGCCGTAAGCCCTTTGACTTCGATGAAAGGTCGTGCCGCCGCCGCAATCGGGGCATTGCCGGAGGTGAGGTTAATTTCCGCTGCCATTTTCGAGATTCCGATTCATGTGCATGACCCGCAATCCTTCCACGGTGTGCTTGCTTTCCTGGGCGCGGGGCCCGCTGGCGCTGGCCGGCGACTCACAGCCCGGGCCTTGCGCGCGCCAGCCGGCGCACGACGGCGAGAGCGATCAAAATGATCACCGCCTGCACCACGGCAAGCGCGCTGACGCGCGGCAACCCGCCTGAGTCCCAGAAGCTGAAGATCGCCGGCCCGAGCACCTGGGTTCCGGGTCCGGAAAGGAAGAGCGAAGCGCTTACCTCTCGCACCGAGATCATGAACAGCAAAACCCAGTTCGCGAGCAAGCCGGCACGCAGCAACGGCAGCGTCACCGTGCGCATCATCCGGCCCCAGTGTGCCCCGCTTATGCGCGCCGCCTCCTCCAGCGAGCGGTCGATCTGCACCACCACGCCGCTCATGCCGCGATAGGCGAGCGGCAGGAACACGATGATGTAGGCGAGCAATACCGCATAGAGGGTGCCATAAAGACGTATCGGCAGCGACATGACCATCCACATGAACCCGAAAGCGAAGATGAGGCGGGGAAAGGCTTGCGGCAGCATCGTGGCCTGTTCGAGCAGCTGGCGCCCGGCGCTTTGGGAACGGTGCACCATCCAGGCGATCGTAGTTGCCACCGCCACGCCGAGCGTACCGGTGCCGATGCCGAGCAGCAGGCTGTTTCCGATCGCCTGGCGCGTCGTGGGGAAGTCGATCAGGACGTAGTGAAAGTTGTTCAGCGTCCAGTCGGACAACATCCACGACAGGCCGCCCGACTTCTGCAGCGAGGCGAGCAGGAGCACGCCGAGCGGCAGCACCAGCGAGACCAGCACGTACGCGCACTCGAACGCCAGCAGCACCGGAGTCCACCCGCGCATGTTCAGTCGGCGCGGCCGGTAATTGCGGCCGAAAATGATGGCATGCGTGCGGCTCTTCAATACGCGCGCGCTGAGCCAGACGGCGAGCGCCGTAATGGCGACCAACACGACGCCGATCGCGGCGGCGAGCGGGTAGTTCGGAGGATAGCTTTGAAACATCACATAGATCGCCGTGGTCGCGACATAAAAGCGCGCGTTCGTCCCGAGCATGGTCGGGATCGCAAACGCCCCCATCATCGAGGTGAAGAGAAACAGCGCGGCGCTGAGAATCGCGGGCAGCATGAGCGGCAGCGTGACACGCAATGCGGTGCGCAATTTGCCCGCGCCAAACACGGTCGAGGATTCTTCCAGCGCCGAGTCCATGTGCTGCATGGCGGCGCCTATCATCAGCACTGCAACGGGCGCCTCGAAAATGGCCATGACGAATATGATCCCCGGGACGCTGTAAATATTGAACAAGGGTTCGGCGATGCCGGTGAGGCCGGTAAACAGCTGGTTGAGCAGCCCCTCCCGCGGCGAGCCGAGCGCGCTCCAGGCGAGCGCGCCGACCAGCGGGCCGAGCGGGTAAGGAATGGCGATCAGAACCTCGAACACCCGCTGCCCCGGCACGGTGGTCCGGTAGAGGATCCAGGCGAGCACGATGCCGATCGCCATTGCCAGTATCGTGGCGCTGATCGAGACGAGCAGGGTGTTTCCGATCCAGTCCAGGTGCTCGAGGAGCGAGACAAAATTCGCGCTGCCGTACTCGGTTGGGGGCAGTGCCTGCGGATCGCCGACGTTGAACGCGTTGGCGACCAGCAGAAACAGCGGATAGCCGAGCCCCGCGGCGAGGAAGGCGAGCGGCAGCCAGACCCCGGCCCGGACTCGCCTCGCCCCGTGGCGCGGCGGCGCAAGCGGCGCAGCGGCGCCGCTCGCCGCGACCGACATCAGAGGCCTACGATGCGATTAAACAACTTCACGAACTCCGCGTGCGTCGCCGCGGAGCCGTATTCTTCAAACTTCTCGGGCGTCGGGATCAGCACCTTGATTGAAGTGATCGGCGGCAGCCCTTCGACGTTCACGTCGCTGCGTGCAGAGTACGAGCCCTGGATGGTGTTCCATTTCTGCTGCCCGTCTCGCGACAGCAAATAGTCGACGAAGATTTTCGCCGCGTTCGGGCGCTTGGTCGTGCCGATGATGCCGACGGGCTGGGTCACGGAGGGAGCGCCCTCGGGCGGAAACACCATCTTCACCGGCAATTTCTGGCGCAGCGACTTCAAATACTGAAAGTTGCTCACCCTGCCGCCGATCTTCACATCGCCCCGGTGTATGTCGGTCATGATCTGGGTCGACGATGAATAGCCGCGCGGCTTCTGCGCCGCAAGCTTGTCCCAGAAGTCCTTCGGCAAGATGTCTTTGAGTACGAACCACATTGCATAGGAAGTGCCCGCCGCCGCGTTCTGGAAGCCGATCTGGCCCTTCCATCGGGGATCCAGCAGGTCCATCCAGGTCTTGGGCGCCACATCCTCGGACACGTAACGCGGGTCGTACATCATCGGCCCGATATTGATGTAGTAGGTTGTCCAGAAGCCCGCCGGATTGCTCTTGTATTGCGGCGCGTAGGCGACAAGCTCGGGCGACTCGTAGCGCAGAATGCGGCCCTGCTTGCGCTGGTTGTCCATGGTGCCGGCATCCGAGCTCATATAGACGTCGACATTCGAGTTGCCGGTGCGGTATTCCGCATCCAGCTTCGGCCATGCCGCCCCGGGAAGCAGTCGTTGCTGGACCACCTCGATCCCGGTCTTCTGCGTAAAGCCCTTGATGTACTCGACCACGTCGCCTTCCTGATCGCCATGCCATAGCAGGAGCGGGCCTTCCTTGCGCGCCGTGGCGAGATCGGGCGGCGCGCTGGCTGAACCCTGCGCGGCGGCGTCGCCTGCGCTCATCAGGAACGGCAGCCCGGATGTCACCAGCCCTGCGCCCGCAGCGGCGACGATCCGGCGCCGGGTGGGGCTCGGTGCGGATTCATTCGCGCTGTGCTCAGCTTGGTTCGGAACTTCCCTTGTATCTTTCATGAACTCCTCCATTTGGTCCCAAGTAGTTTCGTTTTCGACTTGCCCGTCTGCCTGCCTATCGTACCGCGATTAAATCGCCAATTCACCACCTTTTCCTGCTGTCGAACGCACACACAACGCCGCGCCTTCACCCCGAACCGGGATTTCAACTTGCGTTCGCCGCCTAGATGACCTTGGCTTGCCGCAACTGCGCGATCTCGCTCGCGCTGATGGCGAGCCATTCGTGCAACACGGCTTCAGTGTCCTCACCCAGCAGCGGCGGCGCAGTCCAGTCTGCGGTCACTTCGAAGGCGGAATATTTCGCCGCTGCCCCGAGCGACGGCACGTCGCCGTAGCTGGGGTGATGCAATGTCTGTTGCATGCCGCGATGCCTTACCTGCCGGTGGCTGAATACCTGCTGCATATTGTTGACCGGCGCGCTCGGCACTTTGACAGCGTCGAGCGCGGCGATGAGCCATTCAGTCTTGTGCTTGACGACTTCGGCATCGAGAATGCCGTAAAGAACTTCGCGATATGTCACGCGGCCCGGCATGTCGGCGAAGCGCGGGTCCGTAACCAGATCTTCCCTGCCCAATAGCCGGCAGAATGCCGCGTACAAATTTGGAAATCCCGCGGCGATCACGGCCCAGCCGTCGGCAGTCCTGAACGCCTTGTACGGCACCTGCTGCGCATG
>ERZ1292640.2167-Hain-H43-02um-R1-2167-length-15906-cov-11_pt1 | contig 15906 bp, 7 predicted proteins | sample MGYA00564404_ERZ1292640 | MGnify/ENA primary metagenome ERZ1292640 (study PRJEB36523, sample SAMEA6512636) | groundwater metagenome | collected 2019-01-08 | study: AquaDiva: Metagenomics assemblies of 32 groundwater samples
AGAAAGTAAGGGAAATGATAGAGTTGCCGCTAAAGCACCCAGAGCTTTTTGAGCGATTGGGCATTGAGCCTCCTAAAGGCATCTTGCTTCATGGACCTCCCGGTTCTGGCAAGACGCTTTTAGCGAAAGCTGTTGCGAATGAATCTGGAGCGAAGTTTTTTGTAATCAATGGTCCCGAGGTCATGTGCGTTTCCGGGGATACAAAGATAATGACTAACCCAAAAGGGTTTGTCGAGGCTAAGGAAATATTTGAAAAAGACGGAGATATTGAGGAAGTCAGAAAAATTAAAGTCAAAAAGCTGAAAGAGCCGATAACCACCTTTGCATTGGACGAGAACGGTAAGATAGTAAAGGCACATATTACTCATACAGCAAAGCTAACAGCGCCTTCTTACAAGCTGTCAATAAGCGATGGCAATGAAATAACGGCATCGCACAATCAGCCATTTCTTGTATACGAGAATGGCGAACTGGTATGGAAACGGGTCACTGATCTCAAGGAAGGAGATTATGTAGCTAGGATAAGCAAAGTAAAAACAGAGGAAAAGAGCCAAAAAATTAATCCTGACAAAATAAAAGACGTGATTAAAAAAGATAGAAAATATGCCATGAAAAGTAGAAACTTGTCAAGAAGCAACTTTATTAATCTCCCGAAAGAGACCTCGCCAGAGTTGTTGGAATTCTTGGGATTGATCGTCGCCGAGGGCAGCATTGACAAGAGAGGTGACGGCATTTCATTCTCGAATATTGATAATGTGCTTAGGACCAGATTCAAGGCACTTTGCACCGGATTGTTTGGAATAAACCACTTTCATGATGATACTGAGAAGGTTTCGGTGTACTCGAAGACTCTTGTTGAATACCTGAGATTACTAGGATTTGAGAACGGTAACAAGCTCACGATACCGGGCTGGTTTTTCAAGCTCCCGAAAGAAGATGTCAGAGCATTTGTTCGAGGATACTTCGAAGGCGACGGAACCGCAAGTATAATGAAGATAAAAGATATCAAATACCCGACACCGATACTTTACAGTGTCGACCGCGGATTCCTTCAGGAGTTGCAGACGTTGCTTCAGGTAAAGCTTGGTATAGCGACAAAATTGAAGGATCACAAGACACCAAAAGGATTGATGCAAAAGCTTGTTGTCAGGGGCCATAGCGGACGCGTAAAGTTTGCGGAAATCGGCAGCGGCACAAGAAAACTTGACAAGCTGCAGGAGATAAAGAAAGTCAAACGCATCAAGGAATACGAGAACATACCACGACCAACGTTGCTTCTTAACACAATCAGGACGCTGCCGTACAAGAAATTCAGAAATCATGATTACTATGTCTACGGGACTCATCCTGTCACTAAGCATGCCATGGAAAAATTATTCGAGATAGCGCAGTCTAACGGAACAGTTAATGAAAATGTAAGAAAAGAATTCAATACGCTAATACGCGACGACATAGCATGGGAAAAAATAGAAAAAATAAATTACGCAGGCGAGCAGGAACTCTATGATTTTACTGTCGACAAAGACAACTTCACATCAACAAATATGTTACTACTACATAATAGTAAGTTTTATGGCGAGTCGGAGGAAAACCTGCGCAAGATATTCGAGCAGGCAGAGAAGAATGCGCCAAGCATCGTATTTATTGACGAGATAGATTCGATCGCGCCGAAGAGAGAAGAAGTAAAAGGCGAAGTTGAAAAGAGAGTAGTTTCCCAACTTTTGACGTTGTTAGACGGGCTAAAGTCGAGAGGAAAAATAATTGTAATAGGTGCAACAAATATACCCAATTCTTTGGACCCGGCACTACGCCGACCAGGCAGATTTGACAGGGAAATAGAACTAGGTGTTCCTAACAAAGTAGGTCGTAAAGAGATATTACAGATACATACACGAGGAATGCCGCTTGACAAGGGTGTTGATCTCACACAGATAGCTGATATCACTTATGGTTATATTGGTGCAGATATAACTGCGCTCTGCAAGGAGGCTGCTATGCATGCACTTCGCCGTGTTCTAGAAGAGAACAATATAGACATTGGATCAATAAAGGGTGACAAACCAATACCGCAGGATGTACTGAAGAAACTAATTGTTACAAAGGATGATTTCGATTACTCGATGAAAATGGTGGAACCGTCAGCTATGCGTGAGGTACTAATAGAAATTCCAAAAGTTAAGTGGGAGGATGTAGGTGGTCTTGAGGACGTAAAGAAGTCCATGAAGGAAGTTATAGAATGGCCTCTCAAATATCCTGATTCTTTCAAACGTCTTGGGATACGACCACCGGCTGGCGTGCTCCTTTTCGGACCTCCTGGGTGCGGAAAAACACTACTTGCTAAAGCAGTGGCAAATGAGAGCGGTGCAAATTTCATATCAGTCAAAGGACCTGAGCTGCTTTGTTTGGCTGGTGATACCCCTATATTTACCGATTTTTGTGGCGTGAGACCCATAAGCAATTTCTATGAAAATATAGTAAATATATCGGAGCCTGAAAGAGTGACAGACAGTTTAGAGGTAAGAAATTTAACAAGCCCGGTCTATTCGTACGGTATAGGTTTGGAAGGTAAAATTATCAAGACTCCTATAAAAAGAGTTCATAAACTATTTGTAAGCGACTCGTATACGATGGAGATCGACGGTTCCAGCATCACATGTTCTGCAAACCAGCCATTTTTTGCGTTCAAGAATAATAAACTCCAGTGGATTAAGGCGCAGGATTTAGAGGCGGGCAATATGATAGCAAGACCTACAAAGCTTGGATGCTTTAATAAAGAATTATTATTAAAATTACCAAATTATGTCTATTTAAGCGTCACTGGCGAAGACAAGGAAAACTACTTTGTAAAAATAAAAACAACCAGACAGACAACTAAGCTGCCGAAGAGAATTACGCCAGAACTTTCAGAATTCTTGGGCTGGTTTGCAGCAGAAGGAAATATATCAAAAGAAGCCGTGTCAATTTGCAATAAAAATCAAATAAACCAAAAAAGAATAAAAGAACTGTTCACCTTGTTTGTCGAAAGAGACAGAATAAAACTCTTTGACGACAAAGTGGTTGTTTATTCTATGCCGCTTGTTAAATTCTTGGAAAACATGTTCGAGATGGATTTGGCTAAAAAGAAAAGCTACATCATAACACTCCCGCCAATTATAGCAAAGTGTAATGAAGATGTAATATCTGCTTTCTTATGTGGTGCGTACAGCGGAGACGGGCATATAGATAAAAGTAGAGCTGAATATGGCACTATGAGCAAGAGTTTGGCGTCTGGTATATCTTATTTGCTCACAATCCTGGGAATTAAGTACAGGTTATGGAACAGAAAAGACGGCATGCACATGGTGTCTGTTTATGGCAGGAAAGAAATTAACAAGTTCAAAAACAAAGTTTTCAAAGTGAAGGGCGAGTTTGCAGAAAGAAGATATTATAATGCCGTATATTTAATACCCGATATATCCAACCTATTAAGAGAAGCAAAAATATTACTAAACCTTCACTATGGGAAAGAAATACAGGAAGGGTTATTCGAAGGTGTAATAAGCGGAAGAAAACGATGCGGCCTTATCCGGCTTCGGAGAATTATGGAATACATAGATAAATTCGCCACTAAAGACTTCAGAGAAACAATAACATACAAAACATTAAAGACAATTTCTAGCGGCGAACTTTCTTGGATAAAAGTAATTAATAGAGCAAAAGCCGAGCCGCAGTGGATGTATGATGTGGAGACGGAAAATTCTTCATTTATTGGAGGCGAAATACCTTTACTGCTTCATAACTCCATGTGGGTCGGCGAAAGTGAGAAACATATAAGAGACGTCTTCCGCAGGGCAAAACAGGTTGCTCCAGCGATAATATTCTTTGATGAGGTAGACGCGCTTGTGCCTAGGAGAGGAACGGGCCATGGTGATAATGTTTCTGAAAGAGTTGTCAGTCAACTGCTTGCCGAAATATCAGGTCTGGAAGATCTTCATGATGTTATCGTTATAGCAGCAACCAACAGACCAGATATTATTGACCCAGCACTTCTGAGACCAGGACGATTTGACAGACAGATACTTGTTCCGACACCGGACGAGAAGGCAAGACTTGCGATACTTGGCGTTCATACAAAGGACATGCCTCTTACCGGAGACGTTGACATGAAGAGACTTTCGAAAGAGTCCGTTGGATATTCTGGCGCTGATCTTGGAGGGCTTGTGCGCGAAGCCGGGATGAATGCCATGAGAAGAAATACAGACGCAGCCGTAGTGACGCGGGCGGATTTCGAGCATGCGTTGAAGGATATAAGACCTTCTGTGAGTGAAGAAATGAACCAGTTTTACGAAAGCATACTGAAAAAGAGAAAGAGCCAGGTTATAGAGGAAGAAGTAAGCTACACTGGGTAACCCTTTTCTTTTTCAAAGAAAAGCCCTACTGTAAAAGAAAATATTATAATTGGTGACCACAATGCAATGCATAGCCTGCGGGCGAGAAACAAACGCAACAGCGAAGCGCGGCGAGATAGAGGCGGCATTCTGCCACTATCATTATCCTATGAACAGGATTCAAATAACGGTTCCCTCTGGCGGGCTATTGCTAGTTTTTGTTAGGTAGAAATTGATTTAGTAACTATTAAGCTCGTCACCTAAAAGGCGATTTTTGCGGCTTTATGCGTCATTTTTTGGGTTGACAACAGAAAATTAGAAAATTACTCCTGAAGAATCCCGTAGTTGTTGGCAATTTATGACCACAATTCACGCGAACTTAATGTACATGACGATGAAATCAGCGAAAAAGTTAAACAGAGGTACATCCATACAGATTCTTTCATGAAAAATACTTGGTAATTCTATCTTTTATTGATTTTGGTACTCAGCTTATGTGTTACTTGATTTATTTACCCTTTGTGATATTTTTCCCATACTTCGACGAACTTCACGAAGTTATCGATGATTTTCATGCCGTCGCCGCCCATTTCCGGGTTGAAGTGAACACCGAAAAAAGGCTTCTCCGTATCAGCTATTATCTCTGGTTCCTTGGATGAGGCGATCACTTCAAAGTTTTCAGGCAAATCATCTAGGGCAGATGTGCAGGACTTGACTGCGGTAAACATTTTTTTCAAATCTAATGTAAGCGGACACGCATGGTCAATCTTAGCTCTTACCTGCTTCTCTGGCTTAGCCGGGATTATTTTAGCACCATAGGCAGCGCCAAGAAACAAATAACCAGCGCCAATAGCAAGAATCGGTTTATCAAATGATTTTATTATTTTGTCATTATGTTTCTGGTTCTTCAGGTCACCATCGGATAGAATAATGGCAGTTGCCTTCATATCAACTTTGTCAGGTTTTACAATAACTTTCTGACCTCTTATCATGTGGGCTATCTGCTCTGCACCCTTGCCATTGTCTACTATTGCTAACATTTTATCACAATTAATTTCTGATGTAAAAACCTTTTAAGCTCAAATAATACGAACCTAAGGAAAAACTTTTTATACTTCTTATCTTTTGCTATTTAGTAATGATTATAGGATCGTCTCGTACTATTATCGTGTGCTCAGCCTGACTCACCAAGCCGCCTTTTGCGTCGCGCAGCACAGGATAACTATAGAACACGCCCCGCTGAACCAATTCACGGAGCGCGAGCCGGATTTTGAAAAGCGAATCAGGTACACCAGCTGCAACAGCATCCTTGTTCAGAAGCCAGCGCTCTGCAAATGGTAGACCGTTGAAACGTCCTGCGTACACAGCTAACTTTTTAGCATCAATGCTCCTTACGGGCTTGTCTTCGTAAAAGGAAAATATCATAACTTCTGACGTATCTTTTACATGGCCAGCGCCATTAGTGGCAAAAGGTTCTATAGCGATTACTTGATCTTCTTCAAGCGTGCGGTTGTTTCTTAACCCAACGTTTGGTATTGTTGGTTCTGTATGCTCTACGTAGCGGTCGAGACCATGACCTGTAAGGTTCTCTATTGGTAAGAAGCCTGAAGATTTTATGGTCTCTTCAATTGCTGCAGATATTTTTTCTATGGTCACGCCAGGCTTGACCAAATCAACAGCAGCATTTAATGCGGCTCTAGATGCCTGAAGGAGCTTGCTGTTATCCCCAAAGTCAACAGTTATCGCAGTATCAGCTATGTAGCCATCTATGTGAGTGCCGACATCTATCTTAAGCACGTCGCCGGATTTTATTTTTGTTTCGTCATTGCTCTGAGGAGTATAGTGTGCAGCGAATTCGTTAAGCGAAAGGTTAACAGGAAATGCAGGCTCGGCGCCACGCTCAAGAACCATGACTTCTATCTTCGTTGCTAGCTCAAGAAGTGGCATGCCAATCTTTGCTAGCTTTGCTGATTCCTCACGGACTTCGGCAGCTATTTTGCCGGCTTGAATATATTTGTCAAGTATTTCGGATTTCATAGACGAGTCTTAGATTGCACGCTTAAATGCTTTAATAAAAACCCTTCTTATGGAATTCTTTCTCGCACTTGATTACGATACTCCTGAAGAAGCTATTAGTATTGGAACAAGTGCAATAGAGTTTTTAGATGGAAAATTTTTAGTTTCTGGTAAGATTGGTGTAAAAATAAATGATGACCTTTTTACAGACCAAATACACCGAGGCTTAAGAGCGTTTCCAGATAGAGGTTATCCTATTTTTGCAGACATGAAAATATGTCATGATATACGGACAGGTAGAAGAAAAATTAGAAGAGCTATGGACGCACTTCCAATCAGGTATGTTACTGTGGCAGCAAACATGGGTCTGACAATGCTGCAAAAATATACAGAATTTCTTCATCGAAACGGAGTCAATACGATAGCTTTTACAGCACATACGTGCATGCCGCATAGTGACGTAAAAGTAACGTACCAAGGCTCAAGTCTGCACAATGTAATTTATACACTTGGAAAAAACGCGGCCGAAAGTGGTTGCGATGCTATTGTTCTTGAAGGCGAGCTTCTTAATACTCCAGAAATTAGAGATTTACAAATACGGAAGCTTGTTACAGGTGTAAGAATAGATCCGTACGATAGAGACGAACAGTCGAGGGTTACCACACTCGATCAACTGTCTAAAGTTAAACAATATGTAGATTATGTAGTGGTAAGCAGTAAGTATCTAGATGAAAATAAACGCGACGATTTGACAAGATACTTTGAAGCACTTCTATAATCTACTTCCAGTAAATTTTATTCTTAGCGAATACTTTTTCCGCCGCGAGGATATCTCTGTAGAATTTTTCCTTGTCAGTGTGCATCATTGCCAGGATACGGGCAGCAGTTTGCGGTCCGATTCCGTGACCTGCAAGAACCTCGGCAGCCTTTTTTCCGTAAATCATCACAAGGTCCGCCGAGCGTCTTATTGTTTGCAACTCATGTTGTTCCTCTTCTGTTAGCGACTTCTTCTTAGCACGCTTCTTCACTATTTCTGCTGCGCCTATCTGGCCTTTTCTTATTATTGCTATCAGGCGTGATGTACATTTAGGACATTCAGGCTGGTCTTCTATGTCCTTCACGGCATGAACTATTGTATAGTCGCCGCAGTTGGTGCATAGAAGGCGAACACGTGTAGTGAGCAACCGCTTTCTAAAGGCGTTGAATATTTCCTTCTCCGGCATGCGCGGCTTCATCACTTCGCTGAACTGATGAGTAAGACCGAGCTCGCCCAAGTAACTTAAACCACCTTTCAGGATTATTTTTATTTCCTTGTCCTGTATTTTTTCTATTACCTTGTTTGCATTTTCAATGTCCATCTTCTCTAAGAACAGCTCACGGAGAGTTTCCTTATAGATTGGACTGTCGTAATATGTTTTTACTATCTTGTTCATGTTAATCTTGTCGAACTTGGCGTTGCGAGATATTACACCAAACCTGCGGGCTACGTGCAGAAAGCGCCACTTGAACATGGAAGAGCGCTCCAAAGACGATGTCAAAAGCGATTCTATATTTTCCGCATTTTCCAGAAGTTCTTTCACCCGTTCGCCTCCTGCGATTGTCTGGAGAATTATGCGATAGGGATCGTTTTTCATGTTGACAGCAACGCCGGTCTCAGCTGTTATCATGGAAGCAATGTAGCGGCCTATCGTGTCATTGACAAGCGAGCCCCAGCAGCTGTGAATTATAACAAAATCCTTGTATGTCTCTATCAGGAGTGTCTTGTCGTCAGGGACAGGATATGGCTTGTGCTTTTTTATTATTTCTATCATTTCCTTAGCCGATTCCGTGTCAACATTATAATGGGCTTTTAATTTTGTAACGTCTTCACTGGCCGCCAGTTTTCTCAGGCGTCCGACATCCTGAGCAACGTCAAAGCAGACAGGAATCAGTTCGCCTTCCCATGAAGGTATGGCTGATTCTATGTCATCCACAGGCTCAACAATAACTTTTCCATTGTCCACTTGTATTATTTTCCAGGCACGGCCAGCACAGATAAACTTGTTGCCAGACTGACCATGCTCAGCAACAAAAGCCTCATCCAAAGTTCCTATGGGCTCGTTTTGTATTATGGATATTACGCGGAATTTTACAGAGGCCGGTATTGTTGATAGATTTTCGAAATAAGATGTCCAACCCTTGCGACGGCGCTTTATTACGGTCTGCTTTCCTTCCTCGTCCAGCCAGATCAGCCTTAGTTCGGCCATGAATTTCAGCAGCGAATCTATGTCCTTCCGTGTTATGTCTTTGTACATGTAAGAGCGTTTTACTGTTTCGTATACTTTTTCTGCGGGTAGCTCATAATCACTCAGGGCCATGCCAAGTATTTGTCCTGATAGAACATCGAACGCCATTTGGTGAGTTTTTATTTTTTCAAGCTGCTTGTTTGCAGCACGATTAGCAACAACAGCTGATTCAAAAGTATCCTCATCACCGGACAAAATTATGCCTTTGCTGACTTCGCCTACCTTATGACCTGCACGACCGACCCGCTGGATCAATCTTGTGGCTTGCCGGGGCGACAAATATTGTATAACCAGGTCTATAGACCCTATGTCAATACCTAATTCCAACGAGCTCGTAGCTATCAATGACTTTAGCTCTTGTTTTTTGAAAGCCTGCTCGCTTTTTATCCGACCTTCTTTTGACAGGGAACCATGATGAACGGTTTGCTTCAGCTGCTTGTCTAATCTGGTCAGGCGTGATGATATGACTTCTGCTGTCTCTCGCGTATTGGTAAATGCAAGGACGCTTTTGTGGGACTGAATTAAATCATAAATACGGCGGAGACGCGCTGTTGTATTCACGCCGATAACAAGTTCATCTGCCACTTCCTGGTCGGTCAGAGAAGGTTTTGGTGTTTCTACACGTATATCATAGCGTTTTTCCGACTCGGCACGAATTATCTTGACGTTTTCACCGAGAAATTCTGCTACAATCTCAGGTGAGCCTACTGTAGCTGACAAGCCTATTCTCTGGAAGTTGCCGGCTATATCACGCAATCGTTCAAGACCTAGGGAAAGCTGGACGCCACGTTTGCTTTCAACAAGCTCATGAATTTCATCGACAACAACATATTTTACATTTTTCAGGTGCTCACGAAATATCTTCCCTGTTAATATTGCTTGCAAAGTTTCTGGCGTGGTTATCAAGCACTGAGGTGGTGCTTCTCTCTGGGAAGTGCGTTCTTTCTGATCAGTGTCGCCGTGACGCACAGATACTTCTATATCAAGCTTGTCGGCCCACCAGAACAATCTATCTAAGAGGTCTCTATTCAAGCTTTTGAGAGGAGTAATATAGAGAAGTGCTATGGGCTTTGCTTTGTCAAGATAAATTTTGTCAAGTAGCGGCAGCATAGCTGTTTCTGTTTTTCCTATACCAGTGGGTGCTAGCACAAGAACATTCTTACCGCCAGCTATTTCCGGAATGCCGAGTTTCTGGGCTAAGGTTGGCTCCAGGAATCCTTTGTCTTTTATCAGCTTCTGCATCTTCTCTGAAAACAATCTGAATACCATTATTCTTTCACCTTCAAGTCCCTTATCCGGCCGATGTCTGTTCCGTCTAACAGATATACATGCGCATTTCCCTTTAATTTGGATGCTATAGGCCCATGAAATCTGCCCTTGTTCGCAGCATAATATCCACACAACTCGTTAAAAGCCGGCATTATAATAATTTTCTTGCCTTCTGATTTTCCACGAACCCATACAGGCTCATTGTATACGGCACCTACATCATCCTGAAACTTCACACAGAGATGGTTATGACCGACAACGATTATTTTCTTCTTTGTGAGTACATTGCTGTGACCATGGGTAAAAACATAATTCCCTACGGTCAGGGATTTTTTCACGGAAACTCTTTTTATGTTTTTTGTCAGTTTTTCTATGAAACCATCGTGGTTGCCCTTTATTACTATTATTTTTCTGAACTTCAACATTCTCAGAAATTCTGGAACTTCTTTTTTCTCCTGGATACTTATGCCGGTAATTTTGTGCTTAAGATCGCCGAGTATAATCAGGTACGTGGTTTTAGTGAGCTTTTTCAGTTTGTTTAGCCGATTGGCCATATTCTTTACCTGACTTGGCAACGAGACACCAGATTGCCACAGGTCCTTGGTAATGCCCACATGTACATCTGCAACAACCAGATATTTTCCAACTTTTATTGCAGGCTCATTTTTGACGAACATAATAGAAGATGGTAGGAAGACTTAAAATAATCTAGGAAGTTTTAATTTTGACAGCAAGTAAATAAGCACAGCATGCTTCTTTATATCGGATTTCTTGGAAACTAAAAGGCCCGTAACTGATGATTTATTTTCTTTCTGGCTGACTGGGGTTTCATTGTTAGTGGTTATGCTGATAGTATTATTTACAATATTAACCGGTTCCTGAACAACGTACACTTCTTTTGTTATGTCTTCTTCTTTGTCAGTTTTAAGACGGACCCGTAGATTGTAGGTTCCTGGTTCTGTACCTTTTTCTATTGTATTCTTCAGAGAGATTATCGGAAGGTTTTCTGTTACTTCCTTTCTGTTTGGAGTCCAGCCACCTTCTGAAACAGGATTGTTACCTTTGTATACATAGGAATAAATGCTGAATGGTTTTTTGACAGAAGAATTTACTTTTATAGTGATTTCGAATTCCTTGCCAATGTAGACGGTTTCTGGGTAAGATATTAATTCCATAGGAGAATGACTTGCAACGGCTGTAGTAGCACTTCCACTACTTCCGCCTCCACCACCGCTGCTACTGGATGATACTTGAACAGTTTTACAAAACACTGAAGAAATGCCTTTTATTGTTATGTTGCGGGTGCTGTTCTTGTCGAGACCCTCTGCAAATACAGTATAGGTGCCGTCTTCATAGGTACTATCACAGTTGGGTTTTATACGAACCGGCAGCGTTAAGTTGTACTTGGTATTTTTTGATTTAGCGTGAAATGTTGTGACTTCACTCAGTTTGTTTTCGTTTTTTCTTATCCAAATATCAACAGAATATTTGCTTGTACTGTTCCGGAAAACATAGAGATTGACATTCACATCTTCCCCATATTTGGCTTCGCTGTCTGATCCAGCATCAATGCTTGTTATTTCCAGTGACGAATCCTGCTGGCTCGTGCCGCGAACTACTATTATTTTCGAGCTTTCGTCGTCGCTTTGGCTTACATCATTACAGCCTGGTGACGTTAGTTTTGCAAATATTTTGTATCCTTCTGTGCCGCTTATGTCATCTGGCGTCCACTGGCGGTTTATGGTTTTTGAACAAGTCATGGTTTGGGTTGTGTTTATTCTTTCTTTTACGTAATAGCCGAACATATCTTCTATCCAGTGCTCTACTACTATGTCATGGGATGTCTGGTTACATGTACTATCGTTTACAAATATTTCATAGTTTAGAGTCTGAGTGCTGTTGACTACGTCGGGCGGCAGAAGACTAACAGAAAGACTACAACTAAGCGGCGGAATGTCTGTAACTTCGATTGTTTTACATGCTATATCGTTAGTTGTATTAGTATTGTTTGTTGTTGAAATGATTATAGTTCCACATAAAGTATAATTTCCAGAAACACCAGGCGTCCAACTTCCTGTATTACTATAACTTTCACAGCCAACTTCACGGGTAAATGAGCTGTTTATTGATGGGGTTATATTATATTCGACAGTTACATTATCCAGCTTACTGCAGGTTTTGTTATCTATAGATATTTTGAAAAGATTTGTGTAAGTTGTGTTTACTTTTGCGCTGTCGATGTAAACTTCCAGCTTGACGTCGGTAAGGTTAACTATTGTGTTGGATACATCAATGCCTACATTTATTTTTCCTGGAGTTGGCGTGCACTCTTTGGTCTGGTTTGCAATTATGCACAGTGTTTTGTTATTCCCTGCACCACCCTGTGAGGAATTATAGGCTAAAGTTACGTTTGTCATGCCATTTTCTAGTGTTATGACGTCATTCACGTTTCCAAGCCCGCCGCACATGCTGCTCGAGCCTGTGTGGAAGGCGGACAAGTTCGCAACAGAAAAATTGTCGTAAATCTCTGTCCCGCTCCCTCCATCTGTGATTATTACATAGCCGATGAACATGGAAGTCGTGTTACTATAGATAGAACCGTTCCTCGTGACATAACCAGGACGCAAAACCTCGCCGCAGAGCGTCCAATCACTGAGATTCACTTCCACATCGGAAAACAACTCGATCCATTCATTATAGGCATCGTTCTGAACAGGATCATACATTATCTCGCTGATAGATATAGAAATAGCAAATGGAACAGTAAGAATGAACAAGAAAGCGGTTAGTAGAAGGAATTTAGCATACATAAACATTTCAAAAAGAGACCTTTTAAATCTGTTAACTATTTTCTATACGCATCTTTTTTGCCTCTATTAGTATAATCAGTCTTGGAAGAGTAAGCAGAAAGGCCTCCATAAGCAAATGTGTTGTCCAATCCCAGCTTCCCATCGTAATTAGCAAATTTTGCAGGTTCGGAATTCTTAACACCTGTTTCAGGAACCCATGCTCTAAATACTTTCTTGTCGTACTCTGCAAGTATATTCGCGACTTTTGTCATATTAATATGTGAATTCGGGAGCCCGGACCCGCAACGGAAGGTCCACTCGACATTTCTTTTTTCTATATTCAAACAATACAAAAACGTATCCGAAGAACCAAAATATATTTTGTCACCGACTATGGATGGGGGACGTCCAATAGGACCTCCTGTTAAAAAGTCCCAAATTTTCTCCCCAGTTTCTGATAAGCAATAAAGTTTCTGATCAAAAGACGTGAAATAGACATTACCATTTTTCACAGCGCTGCAACCGTATACCATTCCATTAGTACGAAATTTCCACTTTTCCACACCAGTTATATCTATCGCATAAACGTAGCCAGATATTGTGCCACAATGAATTATTCCATTGCCGCCGCCTATCCATGGTGTAAGTGAAGTGCCGCAATTGAATTTCCATAAAACGTTTCCTTCTATACCAAATGCGTATAGATTATTATCGTAAGAAGGACTAAAGAGTAATGGATTTTCCGCTTCAGGCATTTTGTGCCAGCTACGCAGTTGTCTGGTAAAAAGCGGCCTAGTATTTTCAAATATGACTGGAGAATATATACGTTCACCTGCAATAAATTTCCACTGAATTGCGCCATCCATGTCAAATGCGTATAAATTTTTGTCATACGAGCCCACAAAGATAAGTCCGTTAACAGCACTAGGAACATTAACTATTGCGTCGCCTGTCATAACTGACCATTCAACTTTACCTTCTTCTGTAAAACAGAAGAAATGCCCTCTCCCATTTCCAACAAAAATTTTGTTACCGATTCCGATTGGTGGGGCGACAATAATGTCTCCTGTGTATTTTTTCCATAGAATTTTACCGTCTAAACCTAGACAGTAAAAACAGCCATCATGGGACCCAAAATATATACGATTATTGTGAATGAGCGGTGTTGACATAACGGGTCCGCCAGTCATGAATTTCCATATCATTTTACCTGTTCTACTATCCACTGCGTATACGTACGTGTCAAGAGATGAAAAATAAATTACGCCATTACGAAAATCACAAAAAGAAACTACACCACCGCTCACCGGTATGTCTGCAAATATCTGCTGAAAAGAAGGAGTACTTATTTTAGTCTCTTCATGAGCATCTGTTTTCTCTACGTAGTACTTGGTTCCACTAGAGAGTCTTTCATATTCGACTTTACTCTTGTCGTAATCTTGCATAAAACAATAATTAGTGAGAAAATATTAAACTACATAAAGTCTCAGAACATTTGTAATTCAGGTCAATACATTTTTCTCATCTATTACCCCCGTTTATTGCATCTTTTAAAACACAATACAATTACAATTTACAGTTCGCATCTTGTTCCAATAGTATTTATTAACCTAAAATCAATATTCTTTGTTATCTAAAGATCCATTGTTTGTAGAACAATGAATCTTGGATCCCATCTTCTTTGCAGAAAGCCGTGGGTATACAAAGAAGATGTGATGAATACTTTACAGGAAGGAGGTGGTGCATGTGCCTAAGATGAAAGAGAATTACCTCTTCACATCCGAATCAGTAACTGAGGGTCACCCGGACAAAATCGCTGACCAGATAAGTGACGCGCTGCTGGATGCTTTCTATCAGAATGATCCTTACAGCCGCGTCGCAGTTGAGACGTTGGTAACGACAGGTCTTTGCATAGTTGCTGGCGAGGTCACAACAAAGTCTTACATAGACATACAGGGCGTCATAAGAAAAACAATTCAGGAAGCGGGCTACACGAATGGCGACTATGGTTTTGATTTTGATTCCTGCGGTGTGATGGTTGCGATACATGAGCAGTCACCAGATATTGCGCAGGCCGTTGTAAAAGATATTGATCACGAGAATCTTGGCGCGGGCGACCAGGGTATGGTATTCGGCTACGCGTGCAGGGAAACGCCTGAACTCATGCCGCTGCCCATAAGCCTTGCTCACAAACTTTGCCTGCGTCTGGCAGAGGCGCGAAAAAATAAGGAGATAAATTGGCTCCGGCCTGACGGCAAGTCACAGGTCACTATCGAATATGAAAATGGAAAGCCAAAGCGGGCACATACTATTGTTATTTCAACACAGCATGACCCGTACGTGGACAACGAGGAAATCCGACGCATTGTAATAGAAAAGATAATCAAGCCTGTTTGCGGTAAATGGCTGGACGACAAAACTATTTACCATGTTAATCCTTCGGGCCGCTTTGTTCTCGGCGGACCTGCCGGTGATACGGGAGTCACAGGCAGAAAAATAATTGTTGACACTTACGGCGGCTACGGAAGTCATGGTGGTGGTGCATTTTGTGTAGCTGGTGATTCGTTAGTAAATACGGAGGATGGACTTCTTCCTATAAAAGAACTTCCAAATATAGGAGGAAAGTTAGTCAAGACAGACATTTCACCCACAAAAGCAGACGGCTGGTACGACAATGGAGAAATGCAAACGATAAAAATAATAACAGTTGATGGTTATGAATTAGAGGGCACTCCAAATCAATGTATACGGGTTATGGATGAAAAAGGAAATTATGTTTGGCGCAGGCTCGATAATTTGAATCCAACAGATTGCATAGCATTGCAACGCAAGAACCGATTCTTTGGACCAGCCGCAAAAGTAGATGGGTTTCAGTTTCAGCACAAACCAAGTACATTTAGAAAAAACGTTTTTAACTTTCCAAAGGAACTTACAGAGGATTACGCATATCTTCTTGGTCTGTTGACTGGAGATGGCAACTGCAGATTCAAAGATGGTATATCCATTTGCGTGTGCGAAGAAGAAATGAAGAAAAATGTCCAGGACATGTATATTAAACTCTTTGGAATGCCCGGTAAGATTTTTGGTCATTGGGCATTTTTTGGCGGTCTTGAACTACGTGCTTATATTGAATACTTGGGTTTGGGTAAATGGTATTCATGGGAAAAGCAGGTTCCGAAG
>ERZ1292640.1670-Hain-H43-02um-R1-1670-length-18221-cov-10_pt1 | contig 15905 bp, 15 predicted proteins | sample MGYA00564404_ERZ1292640 | MGnify/ENA primary metagenome ERZ1292640 (study PRJEB36523, sample SAMEA6512636) | groundwater metagenome | collected 2019-01-08 | study: AquaDiva: Metagenomics assemblies of 32 groundwater samples
GGAAGTAGAACTCGTTGAAGATGTGGATGCTGTCGGTGGCGATGGCCATGAGGAATACCGGCGCCATGGAGCTCATGATGTGTACCGGGAAGCCGGCGCCGATCAGCAGGCCCATGCTCCAGATGATGCTCACCATCGCCACTGCCATCATGGCGCAGGAGAGCAACAGGTTGCGGAACATGAGCTGGATGGCGGCGAACATGATCATGCCGGCGATCGGCGAGAAGATGCCCATCAGCTTGAACATCTCGGCGCCGAAGGTATCGCGCGCCACCGGGTCGCCGGCGATGTAGTAGCGCTCGGGGCCGCTTTCCCTCGCGAGAATCGCCCGGATTTTCTCCGCGATCTCGGCTCCGTTGGCGCCTTTCTCCAGCGGCGCATAGATCGCCGTGGTCTTGCCGTCGGGCGAGATAATGCGGTTGACGAACAGCGGATTGCCGAAAAGCGCCTGGCGCAGCGACTCGACTTCCGCCTCGCTCGGTGGTGCGGCCGGCATGAGCGGCCCGACTTTGAGGGTGCCGGCTTCGGCAGTGACGTTGGTGATCGTGGTGAAGCCATTGACGTCGCGGCTCGCCACGCCCTGAAGCTTCAGGATCCCCTCGGTGATGCGGGCGATGCGGCCGAGGGTTTCCCGGTTGAGCACCCCCGCATCGTTTTGCACGCCCACGACGATAGTGTCCTCGTAGAGCGCGAAAACCTTGTCGACTTCGTCGTTCCAGACCCGCACATCCGAAGTCTCGGGCAGCATGTGCTTCGGATTGGTGTCCGTGGTGATGCGCGGAAACTGGGTCAGAAACAGGAGCGTGAGTACCACCGTCGCCGCCACGATCAGCTGCGGACGACGAATGGAGAATTCGACGAGTGAGAACTTGGTCATGGCCTTCCCTTGATATCGTTATTCGCTATCGGTTCCGGGCGCCACGTCGGCGGCTGCGGCAATGAAGGCGCCGAGTCCGGGGAATATCCGCCGCAAACGCGGCTCCGCCCGCCGGCTCCACTTTCCACCTTGTGGCGACATGATCGCGGTCCGCCATCCGCTCCCACGCGCCGGAAGACCGTCGAATAACTGCGATACTGCTTTCGGCGTATGCCAGCGTGCCCCCCGGTAGGCGCCTTTGCCTCCGCCCCGTCCTTTCAGGACATAAAGCAGGCTGCGATGATTGAGCAGCCCCACGGCCACGCGTCGCCGCGCCACCCGCAGCATCTCCTTGAGCGCCTGCCGTTCCTCCCGGACAAAGCACAGGGCAGTTACGCTGATGACCACGTCGAAGCTGCGATCGCGGAATGGCAGCCTGCGGGCATCGGCAGCGACGAAACCGATGTCACGCGGGGAATGCGCAACGGCAAACCGGAGCGCGTCGCGATCGAGATCGGCACCGACGACTGCGCCGACCGCGCCGCCCGAAGCAAAGCGCTTGGTGAAATACCCGGTACCGCAGCCTACGTCCAGCAGTGTTTCTCCGCGCTGCGGATCGAGCAGCGATTCAAGGAGGCGGTACTCCTCTTCGCCGATCCACGTACCGCGGCACGTTGCATACCAAGCGTCGTATTGCTCCGGTCGCACTGTCGTGTTTCCTGAAGTCTTGGCTTCGGCCGGCCACTGAGTTGTTATTCAACTATTCAACTAATTAATTGAATACTAGGAGCCTTGATCAAAAATGTCAACGGGCCGTCCGCATCGCTTCAGATGCTAGCACAAAGATTTCCGCGGTCAGCAGCCGCAGTTCGCTTGCGCCGAAATGCCGATCTGGGCGGAAGACTTCTCGCCATTGGCATCCTCGACGCGCAGAACGACGACATACAGGCCCATGGTGAACGTGTGCTCCGCCTCCTTTCCCGAGGCGGATTCACCATCGCCGAAATCCCAGGTGATCGACTTGAACTTTCCGCTGCCGCCCGCAACCAGGCCCTTGAGGTTCACCTTATAGGGCGTGTTGCCGCGGCGGTTCTTCACTCCGCCGATTCTGACGACGAGCTTTCCACCGGGCGCGGCACTGATCTCGTCCGCGCGCAGGCTTCCGCCAAGGTCCTTGGACAGCTTGGCCAGGGAGCGCCAGGTCTTGTCGTCCATCGGCCGGTTAAGATCGGCAAGCGCTGGCTTCGCCCCCGCGCCGATCGTACTCTGCCGACCTTCCTCGATCCGCACGCGTGCCCATGTGCCGAGGTCCGAGACCAACCGACCGGAGAGGACCCATGCGGTGAATTTCTTCTTGTCCGCGTCGTGGGCGATCGCGAACTCGGCACCTTGCGTGCGGGCCTCGAGCGGCCCCATGCGGACCTTGAAGTCGATGAACACATGATCGGGGATCTGGGCCTTGACGAACAGCCGCCCCCGCTCCAGTTCGAGGAGCGTCGTTTCCATCCGGTTCGCGAGGTCGAAGGTCACCCCCGTCAGCGCGATTTCGCTGTCCGGGTAGAGCTTCACCATGCTGCCATTGGACCAGAGCAGCAGCGCCGCGGACCTCGTCCTGGCGGCGACGCGATCGCCGCGCTCGACAATGTCGCCCTCCCTGGCCGCCCTCCAGGCCTGCGCGCCGCTCTTGCGGACCACGACGCTGCCATCGGTCTCGGTGATCCGCACGCTCGATGCCTCCTGAGCCACCGCCGCGGTTCCCCACGCCAGAAGAACCAGAATGACTGCGAGTTTCATCGTCGTCACCGACAGGCGAAGGTATTCGATACGACGGCCGAATGCGTCCGACAACATCTTGATGATCTTCGCTCAGCGGTTTACGTCATCCGTCTCGCTGTCCGCGCCGAATGGCAAGTTGACTCAAGTCAAAGTGCTCTGCCGATGCAGACTCGAAAGCAACGCAGGGCAGGTTAGTGACCGCCGCGGGGCGCTGCGGAGGTTGCCTAGCGACGAGCCTTCTCGCGCACCTGTTGCGCCCACTGCCAGGCGGCCACGGTGCGGGGAAAGCCGCAGGTATTGACTGCGAGCAGAATGGCCTGCTCGATCTCCGCTTCCGTTGCACCCTGCTCGCCCGCGCGGCGCACGTGGCTGCGCGTTGCACTCTCCAATCCAGCGCCGATACTGATGCCGATCTTGATGAGTGCGCAGGTCTTGCGATCCAGCGGCCCTGCTTTTTGAACGGCGCGCGCCGTCGTTTCGTGCGCTCTGCTGATCGCGGGAAAACGCGTGACAAACGCCTTGAACGTACTCGGCAAGGCCGGTTCTTTAAGTCGCGTCTTCGCGTGTGTTGCGCTCTTGTTCATTGTCGGCTCTCCTCTTGCGTATAAGGTAATGTCTGCTAACCAGTCCGTCAGCAGCCGCAATCGGCTTCCACCGAGATCCCCGTCTGCGCCGATGCCTTCATGCCGTTCTCGTCCTCGACGCGCAAGATGACGACGTACAGGCCCTGCGTGAACGTGTGCTCCGCCTCTTTTCCCGAGGCGGATTCGCCATCCCCGAAATCCCAGCCGACCGACTTGAGCTTGCCGCTGCCGCCGCCGACGAGCGCCTTGAAGTTCACCTTGTACGGTGTGTTTCCGCGCCGATTGGTTAGGCCGCCGATCTTCGCGACGAGCTTCCCGCCGGTCGGTGCAGTAAACTCCTCCAAGAGAAGGCTTCCGCCAAGATCCTTGGAGACTTTCGCCAGCGACTGCCTGACCTTCTCGTCCATGGCCTTCACGTCGGGCTTCGCTCCGGCACCGACCGTGGCCTGGGCGCCTCCGTCGATGCGGACGCGCTCCGTGCCGACGTCCGACACAAGTCGGCCGAACACGGACCAGGCGGTGTAGCTCTTCTTGTCCGGGTCGTGCCTTATCGCGAACTCCGCGCCCTGGGTCCGTACATCGTGCGTTCCCATGCGGACCCGGAAATCGGTGAACAGGTGCTCGGGCACCTGCGCCTTGACGAACATGCGCCCCTTTTGCAGGTCCACGATCGTGTTCTCCATCTTCTTTTCCAGGTCGAAGCTCACTCCCGCCAGCGTGATTTCGGTGTTGGGGTAAATCTTCACCATGCCGCCGTTGGACCAGAGCAGCAGCGCGGCGGACTTGTCCTTGGCCGCGACAGTGTCTCCACGCTCGAGCGCGTCGCCTTCCTTCGCCGGCTTCCAGGCCTGCGCTCCGCTCTTGCGGATTTCGACGCTGCCGTCGCTCTGCGTAATTCGCACGCTCGGTCCGTCCTGGGCCCACCCGGCGGCGGCCCACATCAGAAACGCGACAACCACGGCGTAGTTCATACGGATGCCTCTGTCCTTTGCTTGAAGAAACCTGCCTCGTTCAATGTTCGTGCTCGCCTTCGACATCGACGGTGAGGCTCGCTTTCCTGACGAGTCCGTCGGAATCGGTCACCGTCACGATGACGTCGTAGCGGCCGCCGCCGTAATTCTGAGGCGGCGGCTTCGGACCTTCCCATTCGTTGCCGTTGCCCAGGCTCCAGTGGAACCGCAGCGGCGGCGTCATTTCGCGCGTCTCGGCACTGAAGGTGACGGTCGTCGACTTCCCGCCCGCCGGACCGTGGACGGCAACGACATTCACCGACTGATGCTGTTTCGAGTGGCCAGCGCTCGCGGCCACGAAGCATGCGCACAGCAGGAGCGCCAGGAAGACAAGTGGCTTCATCATCAGAACTTGAGCTCCGCGCCGAGCAGTATTTCGAGAGCGCGCTTGGGATTGCTGCCGTCCGGCTTGGCGTACACCGCCCCCGGCTGGAAGTAGCCGAGGTTAAAGAAACCGTCGACGTTGCGCAACAGAGGGTAGCTGCCGTTGAGGTCGAATTCCCAGCCCACGTCCCTGGTCGTGCGCGTGGAGCTGGCCGTACTCGCGCTGCGGCCGAAGCCCGTACTCCAATTGAATACCGGGCCGCGACCGGCGAACACTTCATTGGTGGTCCAGATCCGGGTGACGGAAGGTGTCAGCTTCAGATTCTTGACCGGCTCCAGGACAGTGTTGAGCTTAACATAAGTGATGTTCGACAGGTTGCTGTCCCACAGGAAGTAACCAGCCCGCAGATCCTGGCTGAAGATGTTCCCGAACATGTGCCGGTCCCGGCACAGGAACAGCGCGTTGAAGTTGTGCAGCGTGCCGGAGGAAGTGTCCGCCGTGCCATTACCCGAGCCACGGCCGAATTCGAACCCCATCTCGAGATTCCCGAGCGAGCCAACTTTGCCGAAGTCGCGCGCACCCCTGGCGAACAACGCATTGGCGCTGACTTTGCGGTCGCGCGTGATCTCGCCGGTAAGCGACACAACCTCCGCATCGAACTTCCACGGCTTGAAATCCGCGGAAACTGCCAGACCCGTCCACAGCGGTTGAAAATGACCGTCCCGCGGAGTGGTCGCGGCGTTGAAATCCTTGTCCAAGTTCAGGTCGGCGCTAGTCGACCCGCCTCGATCGTCGACCTTGAGAAGGTAGGGCCGGACGCGCAAGCCCCGAGATGGACGAACGTCGAGATCCAGGTAGTAAGCGTACAGCTCGTTGGCGGCGCCGAGAAGTTCCGTGCGGGTGCCGGCGGGCGGACCTCCGGTTTGGCGGAAGACCTGGTAGCTGCTCCAGCCCCCGCCTACCGCCAGGTAACCGGCGTTGAAGGTGGTCCGTCCCCAGCTCAACTGGCCCAAGGGATACTGCAGGCGCACCGAGTCCACCGGGCCTTCCAGGACGATCGAATGCCCGACATCCCAGTTCTGGCGGCCGAGGCGCAGCATGAACGGGCCGGTGTATTGGACGAAGAGCTCGCGCACCAACTGGCTGTTGACGGTCAGGAACTCGCCCCAGCGCGACAGCGTTCCCTGACTGTCCTCCTTCCAGTCGAAGACGAAGTTGCCCTGGTCCAGCGTCAGCCGGGTGAGGAACGCCTCGTAGGTCGCGTCGAGCGTGAGCTGGAAACGCTGATCGAGAAAGGTGGCGTTGTCGTAAGTCCATTGCTGATTCGGGTTCTCCAGGTTGAAATTCCTCCGGGAGTTAACTTGGGCCTTGTACTTGCCGGACAGGTCGAGTTTGAACTTGCCCTTCTGTTCTTCTTCTCGCTTGGCGGCCTCGGCGGCAGTCTTGCGCATCTGGGTTTCGAGCGCGAGCAGGCGCCGCCGGGCTTCGTCGTCGCGTCCTTCGGGTTTCTTCTCTACGTCAGGCTCGTCCCATTCGCCACCGGCTGCGGCGGCCTTCGGTGCGGCCGGCTTGGCCTGATCCGGCGCGGCCGGTTTGGCCTGAACCGGTGCGCTCTCCCGCTGCTTGGCCAACTCGGCACGAAGTCTCGCGGTTTCCTCTTTGAATTGGCTGACCTGGCGTTCCAGCTCCTGCAACCGGCGCAGGATTTCCGCTTCAGCGCCTTGCGGCGTCTTCTGCGCCTCGCGTTCCTGCTTGGATTGCGCCCCGACCGTTTTAGCTGGCGTCGCCTGCTGTCCCCAAGCGACCGGCCCTGTCGAGATCATGCAACCCGAGACCAGGGCGATCGCCGTGGCGGCGTGGAAAATGCGACGCGTTTTTCCCGGGCTGGCCATCGCAGGCAGTCGTACCGCGCAAACTTGACTCAGGTCAATGTACACTCGACGGCCTAGTTCGCCCCCGCGGGCGCGCCGTAGAAGGTCTTGATCTTGCTGTCCGGGCCGTGGCACTCGACGCACACCAGCCGTTTGAGGAGCGGCTTGAAGGGGTACGGCTCCGACGGGCGCAGCGCCTCCACGGTGCCGTAGGTCGGCTGCACGCCCGGACGCACGATCAGCTTCTTCCATACGCCGGCAGGAGAACGCGCCGAATTTGGATGGTAGACGTCGGCCATGACGAACCATCCTTCCTTGTCGCGGGCGTCTTTCGCGGGAGTCCACATTTCGTGACAGCTCAGGCAGGCGCGGTTTTCGCCCTTGTATGCGGTCTTTTTCGACTGCAAGTGGCGGACATGGAGGTTGCTGATATCCGGACGCGCGGACTTCACTTCGAGGATATCTCCATGGCAACCCAGACACTTCTCGTTCTTCGCGGTGAAGTCGGGAACGCTTCCTTCCGCCTGATTGGCCACCGCCTGCGGCGGCCATGGCACCGCGGACTGGACCGCGAGCGGCCCGGTCGTGATCACCGACGTGTCCGAGGCGGATTTCTGCTCCGGCGCCACGCACGCCACAAGGCCAAGTCCCAGCAATGCGAATATCAGGTTTCGGGTACGCATACGGTCCTCGATTCGGAATCCAGTTTGTCGATCAATTCGGGCACCCACTCCCGTTCAGCTTCCAGAAAAGCGATGGTGAGCCGCGCGAGCGCCCGGTACGCGCGTGAGCTCGAGTCTCTCAACACCTTCTCGCAGAATGGCTGGTACCAGCGTAAAAGGTGCTCGGTCAGGAAATCGTGCTGAAACCGCAGGCACTTCTGCAGCCCGGCGACGTCGGGCTGCTTCCGGAACTGTGCCTCGATGTCGCAGAGGAAACTCATGAACTCCAGCTCGACGCCGATGTGGTCCGGCAGTTCGAGGCATGCCTTGGTCAGCCGGGCGCCGGCGTCCTCGTAATACCGCTGGACGCCCGCGGTAATTCGGCCGCCCAACCGTTTGTTTGCGTCGAGATACATGGACTCGTGCGGGACCACTCCGGAAGGCAGGACAAAGAGCCGCGTGTGTTCCGCGGCAAGCTCGTTTTCGAAGCCCTGCGGCGCAGCTTCGCGGAACGAGGCGGTCAAGTCGTTTGCAGCCGTGCCCAACGGACCGCTTGCATCCTCCGCGATGAGACCGCCCTTGCGGATCATGTCCGCCAGATCTCCTGCGGGCGCAGCCGTATAGAGGGCGGACAGGACACCGTAGGTCTTCGCGCGCCCGGCGGCGGCAGTCTGCAATTCCCGGTGATCGGTCACGCTGGTTTTCCTCCAAAAAGGATGCGCCTCGCGACCATCGCCCTGCGTCGGTCGCTCAACTGGCACAGCGGACACAGCTCTGCGGGCTCGCCGAGGAACGTCTCGCCGCAGGCCCTGCACTTCTGTCGCGGAGCGCAAACGAGCGTCACCCTCGGTCGCGCGAAAAGCGCCGAGACATCGACCGATTCGCGGACGCGAACCGCCTTGTAGAAGCACGCGACTTCGCAGACCCGGCAACCGGTGCACAGCGCGGCTTCGAAGTCAAGCGCATAGGTCCCGCTTTCCTCACGATGCCGCAGAGCGCCCGTGGGGCAGAGGGTTTCGCATACGTTGCAGCCCACGCATTGGCGGCCGATTTCGAGATCGGCGAGCGGCGTGTTGGCGGCGGGAACCGTTTTCGACGCGACCTTCGCGACCGGTAGGGTCTGCAGCAACTGCAGCAGGTCCATGCGTTTCGGGCTCTCGCGACGCTGCTGCACGGCCTGGCGGAAGGATTCGAGCGGCATTTTTCCAGGCTCCGCCTTCCGCGCAGCTGCGGGTGCGTCGCTCGCGGCCCACTTGTCGACCATCGCCCGGAATATCGCGCGGCGCGAACTCACGGTCTCGGATGGACTGCGCACTTCGACTGGTTTTCCCGCCGGCACGCCGACCCGTGCGACCCGATCAGTGCCCAATCCCGCCGCTTCGCAGAGCGCCTGCGAGAACGCCAGCACGTTCTGCCACTGCGGAGCCGCTTTTTTCAGTCCGCAGCCCGAGCAGCCGGGATCGAAGAGCTCCACGCGCTCCGCTCCGCCACGAATCGGTCCCAAGAGCAGCGCCTCCGTAAGACGGCTGAGGCACGGCAGGATCAGATCGGCGCGGCCACTCGCCCGGCCGCAGGCGATGCGAAATGTCGTCCCGGGCCGCACCTGGCTCCGGATCGTCGTTGCCAGCTCCGCGTCGCTCTCGATAGGCCGGAGTGCGCCGTTGGGGCAGGCCGACGCGCACGCTCCGCACGCGACGCACGCATCGGTGATCTCGACTCCCTGGTCGAGGAAGCGGACCGCGTCGGGGACCGGGCACACGTCCGCGCAAGCCGAGCAAGCGGACTTGGTGCAGCGATACCGGGAGCACAGCTCGTTTTCTATGCTGACCGGTCGCTGCAGCCCGATCTCGACGAGGTTGTTCATGCTCTCGGCCCGCGCCCCCGAAGCGCTACTTGGTGTACTGCACGCTCGGGTTGGTATTGGCCCCCGCGACCGTGATGCTCACGCTGCGCGAGCGCTTCTGCTTCATGACCGCCGTCAGCTCGTTCAACTCGCCGAAGAAGCGCACCTTGCCGACGCACGTGGTCACGCACGCAGGCAGCAGCCCCTTCTCCACGCGGTGCACGCACAGCGTGCACTTCTCCATCACTTTCGCCTCGGCGTTGAACTGCGGCGCGCCGTAGGGACAGGCCCAAGCGCAGTAGCGGCAGCCGATGCACTTGTCCTTGTTGATGAGGACGATGCCGTCTTCTTCGCGCTTGGTAATGGCTCCGACCGGGCAGGCAGCCTGGCAGGCGGGCCGCCCGCAGTGCATGCAGGGCATCGGCACGAAGGTCACGCCAACATTCGGCGTCTTCTTCGCATCGCGGAAGTCGCCTTCCTCGATTTCGAGCACCGTGGTGTAGTTGACCCCGACCGGCGTGTTGTTCTCCGCCTTGCAGGCGACCGTGCAGGCGTTGCAGCCGATGCAGTGTTCCAGATCGATCCAGAGCGTGTACTGCTTCGGACCCTTCTTGGCGAAGGACCGTTCGACGGCTTCGAGGGGAAGAACCGGGTTGTATTCAGACATGATGTTCTCCTTAGATCCTTTCCACCCTGAGCGGCGTGCCGTAGTTCTGGGTTCCGCCGCCTACCGGATCGACGAAGACGCGGTCGCCCATGACCGGATCGGCCATGTAAAGCGGATTGACGCTGAAGCCCGCTGCGATGCGTTTGTCGTGGAATTCCGGTTTGCCGTCCGCGGACCAGGCCTTGCCGCCCGCGCCCCAGCGCCCGTAGGAGTTGCTTACCGAGAACACGCCGGGACGGATACGGGCCGTGGCGCGCACCTGCATCTTGTACCAGCCGTCGCCCATCGAGGTTTCCACGAACGCGATGTGCTTGCTCGAGGGCGACTTGACCTTCACCCAGTCGCCGGTCACGACGCCGAGCTTCTGCGCATCGGCCGGGTTGATCTCCGCGAAGTTCTGCGGCTTGATCTCCGCCAGCCACAGGTTGTTCATGGTGCGCGTCTGCGTGTGCCAGGCGTCCTTGTGGGTGTGGAGCTGGAGCGGATACTCCTTCCAGATGGCGGGGTCGAGCGGCTGCTCCTTGCAATCGATGATGAACCGGTATTGCGGCAGCCCGTCGAAGTACTTGTCCGTCATGCTGTTCTTATTCGAAGCCACGTTCGCGGCGTACGTATACAGGCCGCGCACCTGGCGCCCTCCCGGGAAGCGGATATAGTCACCGTCATACTGCTTGCCCGGATTCTCGAACTTGCCGCCGAGCTTCACCAGCCGGCTGTTCGGATCCAGCCCCGGCTCACCCTTGAAGTCTCCGTTCTTGTAGAACTCGTTCCAGTACTGCCAGGAGTTGTAGATGTCGACGCCGGGCCCGCCGCCATCCTTGCCGAAGCCGGGCAACCCGCAGCGCATTGCGATCTGCATCAGCGTGTCATCCGCCGTCTGCACGTCCGGGTGGATGCCGCGATAGTCCTTGGTCTTCGGATCCAGGGTGCCGACGACCGGCTGGCGCAGGCCCTGGACCTGCGTCTTCACCGGCGGATAGGTCTTGAAGCCGCCGAAGCGCTCGAGGTACTCGGTGTCCGGCAGGACGTAATCGCACAGCAACGTGGTCTCGCCCATGTAAGCGTCGATGCTGAAAGTCAACGGTATCGCCTTGAGATCGAGCATCGCGTCGATCACCGTCCAGTTAAGCGGCTGCGTGTAGGCAGGATCGTTGTAGTAGTTGAGGTAAGCCTTGACGCGGTACGGATAGCCCTGCCTCGCGCTGGCGAAGAACTCGGTGGTCACCGTGCGGATCGCCATCGGGTACCACGGCCGCGTGGAAACCGCCTTCTTGCCCTGGTACTTGGACTTGCTGCGGTCTACGCGAACACCGGCCGGGGTGCGGAGCTTGCCTTTCACGTCCCCGGCGTACGCCTTATGGCCGGGGATGAAGCCGCCCTTGCGGTCGATGTTGTCCACCATGATGTTGATGATGCAAAGCGCCTGCCCGTTCCACCAGCCGTTTGACTGCTGCACGGGGCCGCGGAACATCTCGATCACGGGGTGCTTGGCGCTGGAGAATTCCTTCGCCAGGCGCGCGATCGATCCGCTCGGGATGTCGCACATGCTCTCGCATTCCTCGAGCGTCTTCTCCTGCGCGCGCTCGCGCAGCATGCGGAACACGGTCTTGTACTTCACCCCCTTGAGGTCGATCTCAGCGTCGAGGTCGGCCGGCCCTTCCACCTCGTGGAAGAGTAATGGCTTGCCTTTTACCAGCACCACGTAGTCAGCTTGGCCGAGGCCGGCGTCCCTGCCGCTGAGGTAGAGCTTGGGCTCCGTGGTCCGCACGAGGTAGGTCATGTCGGTCCAGTTGCGCCGGCCGGTCTTCTTCGCCGCGCGCTCGTTCGGCAGCGCGAGGTAGTCCGCCTTGTAGCCCTTGTTCTCGATCATCCAGCGGATCATGCCGATGAGAAAGAAAGCGTCCGTCGAGGGCTTGAGGGGAATCCACTCGCCCTTGCCCTGGAGCGCTTTCGCCGCAGCCGGGGAGAGCCAGGGATCGACCACGACATGCTTGAACTGCTTGGCGTCGGGCCCCATGCGCTTGGCGAACTTCTGCAGGTAGCGCGCCCGGGTCTGCCCGGGATAGTCGGCGTGGAGGACGTTCGACCCCACGCTCATGAGATATGTGCAGTACTCGTAGTCGCCGTAGGCGCCGATCTCGTACGGTGGTACGTTCAGGCAGTGCTCGATGACGTTGTAGAACGTCCCGGCGCAGCGGTCGCAGTGGTTGAGCATATGCGGCACGCCCGCCGATCCCAGCACGAACCGCGGCGTGAGCGGCGATTGCTCGTTGCGGCCGTGCGCCCACACGAACTGGTTGCGCTTCGGGCCATAGCCTTCGGGCGGTGCCTCGTCCATGTAGTCCGAATCTTCCGGCCCGATCGGCTTGTCGTTGTTGAGGATCGATTTGAGACCCTCGACGTTCCGGTTTTCTTCGCCGGGAACGTCCTTGAACAGGGTGCCGCCCCCGGTGATTTCGGTCAGCGCCTGCTCCCAAGAGATCGTCTTCCACTTGCCGGAGCCGCGCGGACCGACGCGCTTGAGCGGATGCTTGAGGCGCGCGGGGCTGTAGAGCGCGTAGATCCCTGCCTGCCCTTTCGCGCAAAGCGTCCCGACGTCCTTGCCGTTCAGGCCGCCGTCGAGGTCGCTCTCCTCGACGATGTCGCCCTTCGCGACGTAGTCGTAGTTGTTCGGGTGGTAAGGATTGCCGTCGAGCTTCACCAGCTCGCCGTTCACGATCGTGGCCTGAATTCCGCAGCCGCTGTGGCACATCAGGCAGACGCTGCGCACGATCTTCGCGTCTTCGCCGACCGCATCGGGCTTCGACCCGGTCTTGCCCACTTGCGCGAGCCATTCCTGGGCATTCACCGGTTGGATTTGCGACAACGCCGCGACGGTCCCGGAAACTTTGAGGAATTCCCGCCGGGTTAGGTAATTCTCAAGCAGTTTCATGCGGTAGCCCTCCTGAGAAGTCATAACTGTTCATCCGCCCCGCCTTCGTTGAGAACGAAGCAGCTGACCCTTTTCGTTCGTTTTCCGTGGAATCACATGTTCGCTTGTATCCTATAAGCGGTGAATTCGCGCGAACCAGGCGTTGTCGCCGCGCGCCGCGAGGCATGGATGCCGAAGCCGATCTATTCATGAAATTTCCCGTACGTTCGGAAGCACAAACAGAATAAGCTTGCCATTGTGATGAGCTTTGATCTATGTCAATGGTCCCCAACTACCTGTCATATTATTCGAGAGGGCTTACCTTGCTTTCGTGAAAGACCTTATTTGATTGCTTTTGTTATAAATCAATAAGTTTCGATCTTCTGCAACTAATAGCCGAAAAAAAATTCCACAATATCATTTTGCTTTCAGTCGTTTAGCCAAATAATGTCCTGCCTGGAGCTGTTCCACAAGCACCTGCCGCATGAGATTGCAGGCCTTGATGATCTTGGGATTCGCGATCCGATAGTAGACATTGAGGCCCTTCCGGCGTGTGACCATCACCTTCCTCTGGCGTAAGGCCGCCAGATGCTGCGACACGTTTGCCTTGGGCAGCCCCAGCCGCGCCACAAGCTCACTGACGGTCAATTCGTTGTTCCCCAGCGCTTCAATAATCTGAAGCCGTTTGGCGTGTGAAAAGACCTTGCAGACTTCGGCATGGAGCTCGAACAAGGCTGGGTCAGGCTTTTGGGCTGAGTATGATTTCATAGTTAATTACAGTAGTGTCCGGTTAACTTGAGGGGTATCGGCTTGAAAGCCAATACTGACGCGCTTTTCGAGACGATTGAGGGTGTCTCCGACTTGAATCGGAAATCGCCTTTTGCGGTAGCGTTCTGGGTTTTGACAATCCGGAGCCGGCATGTATTTCGGCAAGACGCTGTTTGCGCAGGTCATGGACTTCCTGCCGTGGAAGACCTTCCATCGCATCGTGGATCGCTACGGCGGCGATCATCGGATACGAGCCCTCAGTTGCGCCGAACAGTTTCGCGTCATGGCCTTCGCGCAGCTTACCTACCGCGAGAGCTTGCGCGATATCGAGGTCTGCCTGGCGGCTCAAGCGGGCAAGCTCTACCACATGGGTATTGCCGAGCCAGTCGCGCGCTCGACGCTGGCCGATGCCAACGAGTTGCGCGACTGGCGCATCTACTTCGAGTTCGCGCAGCGGCTGATCGTAAAAGCACGCGCACTCTACGCCAGCGAGGACTTTGGCGTGGAACTGGCCAATACCGTTTATGCGCTCGATGCCACGACCATCGATCTGTGTCTGTCGATGTTTCCGTGGGCGCCGTTTCGTTCCGCCAAGGCGGCAGTGAAGCTGCACACGCTGCTCGATCTGCGCGGCTCGATTCCCACCTTCGTTCACATCTCCGATGGCAAGCTGCACGATGTCAATGTTCTGGACTTGCTCATCATCGAGGCGGGCGCCTTCTACATCATGGATCGGGGCTACCTCGACTTCGAGCGGCTCTACGCGCTGGATCAGGCGCGCGGCTTCTTCGTCACGCGCGCCAAGCGAAACCTCGATGCACGACGCCTGTACTCGGCGCCGGTGGATCGAAGTACCGGACTGATCAGCGACCATACCATCGCGCTCAACGGTTTCTACACCGCCAAGCACTACCCCGGCCACCTGCGCCGCATCCGTTATCGCGACCCCGAAACGGGCAAGACACCGGTGTTCCTGACCAATCAATTCGTTCTGCCGGCCCTGACGATCTGCGCGTTGTACAAGTGCCGCTGGCAGGTGGAGTTGTTCTTCAAATGGATCAAGCAGCATCTGCGAATCAAGCGTTTCTACGGCACCTCGGAGAACGCGGTGCGAACGCAAATCTGGATCGCCATCAGCGTCTACGTGCTGGTGGCAATCGTCAGGAAGCAACTCAAACTGGAGATGTCCTTGCATACGTTGTTACAGATATTGTCGCTGACGCTTTTCGAGAAACTGCCGTTGCAACAAGCGCTTGCCGACATCGCCCCAATCGAAAATGATACCGCTCTGCATAATCAACTGAATCTATTCGAGTTTTAACCGGACACTACTGAGTTAATTATATTTGTAAGCTAATCGACTTAGCGTTCAGAGTCAACGGTCCCGAATTGGACCCGCGCGTATGGTTAACAGGGACAGACCACTAAGCCGATCAAGCCGATGGCTTAGTGGTCTGTCCCCTTTTCAGGATACGACCTGGTAGTACAGATTTTGCGGATGCCGCGCCTGGGCGAAGAAAAACCAGCGCTCGGCCAGCAGCCCGAGGTATTGTACGCCAAAGGCTAGCACCAGCAGCGCTGACGCGCTCTGCGCGATGCCGGTGATCACGAGCAGCACCGGCAACGGGAACGCGAGCAGCAGGAAAACCCATTTCACCGCGCGCACGGAGTGCAGCCTGGCGCCGTGGAAAAATTCGCGCGTATTGAACGATCCGCCCATCAGGCCCTGCGATTTCTGGGCGATGCGCGGATGCTTGATGCCGATCGCGGTCTGCAGGCTGGAAGTGGGACGAATGCGGGCGTTCCTCGCCAATGCGGCAGCGCGCGTTGCCAGTGCCAGCGTGGCCGCGGCGGCTGCGGCAACACCCAGCAACTCAACCAGCGGTGGCGCGGTGTAGGCCGCGAATGCCGCGGCGAGCGTCAATCCGGACGCGGTGCCGAGCAGGAAGAAATTGATCGGCGTCAGCGCCGTATGCCATTCCTGCAGGAATTTGAGGCAGGCATAAATCATCCCGGTGCATACGAACAGCCCGAGGCACAGCACGGCCGCGACGGCGCCGATCCATCCGCTGGCGGCGAGCCCGAGGTAATGCGCGGCGCCGTAGGCGAGCACCGCCGCCATGAACGCCGGCAGCGCGATGACTTCGCGCGCGAGCCATGACGTGCGCCACATCGCGGCCGACCGCCACGCGCGCTCCGGACGGCCGAGATGGAAGAACGACGCGACGAGACCGGCGGCGGCGAGCGCCAGCGCCAGCGCGCTGCCGCCAATAAAAAACACTGGTGCGGCCGGCGCGAGCACGTCGAAGCGCGCGCCGAGTTCGACTGCATACAGCGCGAGCAGCAAACCCTGCCCGGCGCCGATCAAGGTGGTCAGCAGAATGACGGAGAAAGCGGGACGCATCAGCTTCGCCGGGAGGCGTGAGGCGTGAGGCGTGAGGGGGTGAATCCCAAAACCGGCGGCACTGCCTTCATGCAAGCGTCTGTCACTGCCGGCATTCGGGTCCTGGCTACCATGACGTTACGTCGTCGAGCGACGGCTGGGAAGTCGCCGGTTTCGGCAGCAGGCCGTCCACTTTGAGCGGATTGTCGACGCGCTCGAGCTCGTCTTTGTGGATCCTGATCTGCGTCT
>ERZ1292640.1165-Hain-H43-02um-R1-1165-length-21720-cov-12_pt1 | contig 15901 bp, 15 predicted proteins | sample MGYA00564404_ERZ1292640 | MGnify/ENA primary metagenome ERZ1292640 (study PRJEB36523, sample SAMEA6512636) | groundwater metagenome | collected 2019-01-08 | study: AquaDiva: Metagenomics assemblies of 32 groundwater samples
GGCGAGCTGCTGCAGGAGGGCACGGAGGTCGCGATCATTGCGATCGGCGTACCGGTCTGGCATGCGGTGACGGCGGCGAAACGGCTTGAGCAGGAAGGTATTTCCACCGCGGTCGTAAATGCGCGTTTTGTGAAGCCGCTGGATCAAGGCTTGATCGTCGAGGTGGCGAAGAAGGTTCGCTATGTGGTGACGGTGGAAGAGGGCTGTAAGATGGGCGGGTTTGGGTCCGCGGTCCTCGAAGCCCTGTCTGATGGCGGCGTCACGGATGTGAGGACGAAGGTCCTTGGGTTGCCGGATTGGTACATCGAGCAAGGGCCGCAGGATTTTCTGCGCGAACGGTACGGGCTGACCGCAGAAGGCATTTATCAGAGCGTGAAGGAATTGATCGGCACGGCGCCGGCTCCCGCTCGAGAGCAGCGTACGCTCGCATCATTGGCCGATCGGCTGCCGCATGGAGACGAGCAGGGAAGCTAGTTCAAGTCAAAATGAATAAGTAAAAAGGCAAAAGTACCGGACGAACACCAGTCATGCATATCACGAGACGGAAAACCAGGCAGATTACGGTCGGCAAGCTCAAGATCGGCGGAGACGCGCCCATATCCGTACAGTCGATGTGTTCGACTGATACGCGCGATGTCGCAGCCACGATCGAGCAAATTCGCCAGCTGGAGGCAGCCGGGTGCGAAATCATCCGCGTGGCCGTGCCAGACGACGAAGCTGCGGCGGTGCTGCCCCAGATCAAGGCGGCGATGACGGTGCCGTTGATCGCGGATATTCATTTCGACCACCGGCTAGCGGTGAAAGCTGCCGAGGTTGTCGATTGCGTTCGGATCAATCCCGGCAACATCGGAGCCTGGTGGAAAGTCGAAGAAGTCATCAAGGCGGTCAACGAGCGCGGCATTCCCCTACGCATCGGCGTTAATGGAGGCTCGCTCGAGCGGCCATTGCTGGATAAGTATGGCTGGCCGTCACCGGAAGCCTTGGCCGAATCGGCGCTCAATGCCGTGCATGCGCTAGAGGACGTGGGCTTCACGAACATGAAGGTCTCGCTGAAGGCGTCGGACGTGCACCATGCGATCGATGCCTATTGGTTGTTTGCGCACCAGTCCGATTATCCCTTGCACATCGGTATTACAGAGGCGGGAACGTTGATGACGGGGGCCGTTAAGTCGACCATGGGGCTCGGCTACTTGCTCTCGCAGGGCATCGGCGACACCTTGCGCGTGTCCCTGGCCGCTGATCCGGTCGAGGAAGTGAAGGTGGGGTTCGAGATCCTGAAGTCGCTCGAGCTGCGCCATCGCGGGATCAATGTCATCGCCTGTCCGACCTGTGGTCGTGTCGAGATCGATGTGGTGAAGCTGGCTAATGAGTTGGAAAAGAAGCTGGGCCATATCAAGACCCCGCTCAATGTGTCGGTCCTCGGCTGTGTCGTGAACGGGATCGGCGAAGGCAAGGAAGCGGATATCGGGATTGCCGGCGGTGAAGGCAAGGGTATCCTCTTCAAGAAGGGCAAGCTCGTCCGCAAGGTGCCCATCGAAGAGTTGATGGACACCTTGATTCAAGAGGTCGAGCAGATGGCCAAGGAAAAGGAAGCTGAAGGAAGCGGGGAGTCGGTGGCTTCGTCGAACGAAGGATGGGAGCCGATGACTCCGCCGTCGGATGAGCCCTCGACGCTCGGGAAAGAAATCCCCGTGTTGCCCAACCGCTGATCGCCTGCCCGTCGCGGGCTATTTGATATTCCGTTAAATGGTAAGTTGAGATACGGGAGCAAGGCTCGCTATAATGCGCGCGGGGCGCCGTACCCAAGTGGTTAAGGGAGCAGTCTGCAAAACTGCGATGCAGCGGTTCGACCCCGCTCGGCGCCTCCAATCCTCGCGTGCATGTCCCCCGGTCCTGTGAAGGCGTGCGGTTCTCGATACCCTCGGAATTTCGTGCCGCCTACTTCTCGCCAGTTGAATGCTGTGTCGGGGCAGGTGGGGAAAATTGACGCTCATGGAAGATAATGTTAGGATTGAGAACCTTTTTTCGGTGCAAGTCCAGCTGCGATTCGCAGTTGTTCATCATGCAGATACAGAATAAGTAAGAGGAGAGAGCGGAATGGCCGTTCCGATTTCCCAGATGTTTACCGTCACGAAGTACGTGCTCACCCAGAAAGTGAAGCGGGTGAAGCGGTATCCGCTCGTGTTGATGTTGGAGCCCCTGTTCCGTTGCAACTTAGCCTGCGCCGGTTGCGGAAAGATCCAATACCCCGACCATGTTCTGGACAAGCGGTTGACGCCTGAAGAATGCTGGGCTGCGGCGGAGGAGTGCGGAGCCCCGATCGTCAGCATCCCCGGCGGCGAACCGATGATCCATCCTGAGATGGCAGCGATCGTCAGCGGGCTGGTTGCGCAGCAGCGGTACGTGTATCTCTGTACCAATGCGATTTTGATGGAGCGAAAGCTCGACGAGTATCAGCCGTCCAAATACCTCACGTTCAGCGTCCATATGGATGGTTTGAAGGACGAGCACGATTTAGCCGTGTGCCGCGATGGCGTCTATGACGTGGCGGTGAAGGCGATCAAGGCGGCGTTGAAGCGGGGACATCGGGTCACGACCAATACGACGTTGTTTGATGATGCGAATCCGGAGCGGGTGCGGAAGTTTTTCGATGCCATGATGGAGCTCGGCGTCGAGGGCATGATGCTCTCGCCTGGCTACAGTTATCAGAAGGCGCCGGACCAACAGCACTTTCTGAAGCGGGAGCGTACCAGGGAATTATTCTCCCGTATTTTAGGGAGCCCGAAGAAAGGGTGGCAGTTCAATCAGTCGCCGCTATTCCTGGATTTCCTGATGGGCCGGCGGGAGTATGAATGTACGCCTTGGGGCAACCCGACCTATAACGTCTTCGGGTGGCAGAAGCCCTGCTATTTGCTGCAAGAGGGCTATGCCAAGACCTTCCGTGAGTTGATGGAGAGCACGGAGTGGGATCACTACGGAACAGGGCGGAATGAGAAATGCGCCGACTGTATGGTGCATTGCGGTTACGAAGCCTCTGCCGTTGAAGATACGTTCGGGACATTGTCGGGGTTCGGCCGGACCGTCAAGCTGACAATGAGTCCGACTTCGCGATGACAGATTGCGGGCCGTGTCGCTGTGCGTTCACCAGCCTGTCCTGTTATGCGTTTCACATTTTACGTTTGACGAGTGCGCAATGACTGATACGAAAACCCATGGCATCGATAGTGTGGCTGGCTCGCTGGAGGGCCGTGTGTTTCGGCCGGCCTCGTTTGCTGAGTTGGCGGAAGCGGTGGAGCTGGCATTCGACTATCGCGGCGATGTGACGATTGCATTGAAGTCCGGCGAGTCCCTCGTTGGATATCTGTTCAATCGGCAAGTGAGCGGTTCCGAATCCTCGCTTGAGCTGTTTCCCTCCGATAGTTCCATCGCGCAAAAAATTCGTTATGACCAGATCGCGACGATTGCCTTTACCGGCGAAGACACGGCGACAGGGAAATCCTGGGAGACCTGGATTTCCAAGAAAGAGTCGGAGCGGCGAGCCGAAGTAGAACGGGTTGCAGCCGACGCAAAAGCACGCGGAATCCTGTAGGTTCTCCGCCGACTGACCGCATCATTTCTTCTTCGTTTTCCTATACCCAACTCATCGCAGCTGGCCCTCTCAGGGCGCGTGGAACGGGGCTTTACTCCCTGTTCGATCATGCTGTCAATTCGTTGACAAAGGGTAGGGGCTATGTTAAAAGGGTCGGCCTCAAAATGGCCGGATTCGTTAGTGATCGAACTTTCTGTTGTGTGAGGCGGATCCAAGAGCTCGGCGACGGAAAGAGGCATCAGTTTAGAGCACGTGAGGCGTAGACAGACCGTACAGAGTGAGTCGCGATGGCGGGATTGGATCCTGGCCATTGTCATGGTGGGTGGCCTCCCGTCGGTCGTGTTTGCGACGCATGAAGCGGACCATCGGTTTACAGTCGAAGGGTTCGTCTGTGGGGCCGAGGGAAGAGGGGCGTCGAATATCGACGTGCTCGTCAAGGATACGAGAATCTCCTACGGGCAGATCGTCAAGACGGATGGAGACGGGTACTATAAAGCGACGTTTCACCTCCATAACGATAATCTTGGCGATCCGTTGTTGATTGAAGCCAGGGAAGAGCAGCAGCAGCAGAAAATTTGGTTTGACCCAAAGGATCTCGAGGCGGAACGCAAGATCCAGGTTAATTTCGGGACCGGCTGTATTCATGACAGAGAGCGAGCTCCTCAGTGGGTCTATCTGGGGTTGGGGGCTGTAGCGGTCGTAGTCGGCGGGTTTATCGGGGCGAAAATGCTCCGGTCACGGCGGAAGCGAGAGCAGAAACGAGGACAGTCTCAGGGGAAGCGACGAACATAATTTAAGCGGTCCGTGGGGCTGATGTGCGCCTCGCCGGGTCGGTCAATTAAAGTGGCGGGGGAGTACGAGTGGCGTCACAGGATTCGTTAGGATTAGCGCTTTTGCAGGGGTGATTATCCCCCTGGTGAAAGCGCTTTTTTTCGTCTTGGTGTGAAAGTGACACGTAATCGATAGGGTCTGGAACAAAGGAGCAAGCGTTATGAAGCAGATGAAGGCTACGCAGTTGGCGGTTGTGTTGGGAATGGGACTGTTCATGGTGGCCTGCGGTGGGGGAGAAAGCGAAGGGCCGGTCGTTCCGCCTCCGCCAGCTCCTGCTGAGTATGCGGCAAATCATATGCCGGCCGGTTGGTGGACCGATGCAGCCAAGCTGGAGGAAGGGCGGAAGCTTTTCATCGGCGAGACGAACCCCGATGTGAATTGCGCCAGCTGCCACGGCAAGGATGGTAAGCCGGTCAAGGCGGGCGCCCGTGATTTCCGGAAGGGCGACCGGATGAGCCTCTATTCCGATTCCGTGTGGTTCTGGCGGATTTCCGAAGGGGTGCCGAACACGAAGATGAAGGCTTGGAAGAGCAAGCTGTCAGACGAAGATCGCTGGAAGCTCGTGTTGTTTGAGCGGAACTTCGGGTTGGCCGGCAAGGGCTGGGACACCGAGAAGAATGCCTGGGTTGATGCGGCCAGCGTGCCGGCTGCAGGAGCAGCCGCAGCCCCGGCAGAGGCACCGGCGGCAGCGCCGGCAGCAGTTCCAGCAGCTCCGGCAGGCAAGTAAGCTGATTTCAATCACGTGAGGAGGGGCGGCGAAACATCATGAAAACGTGGCAGCGCAGTCTCGTGGCGGCATTCGCGCTTCTGGCGTTGTTCGGAGGAGCGGCATATGCCCAGGCTCCCGGCGCGCCACCCGTGGAGTTCCCTTACACGGGGAACCGGACCGCGGTATGGGTCGTCGCCCAGCTTCACATTCTATTTGCCGGGTTTATTCTCGGCGCTCCAATCTTCGTCGTCATCTCAGAATGGTTGGGGTATCGGAAGCAGGATCCCCGGTACGATCGCCTGGCGAAAGAGGTCACGAAAGTGACGGTCATCCTCTACAGCATGACCGCCCTGACCGGGGGCCTCTTTATTTTCGTGTTGCTGGCGACCTATCCGCAGTTCACGACATGGCTCATCAATCATTTCTATCTGTTGTTTGCAGTGATCTATCCACTGTTGTTCATCAGCGAAACGATCTTGCTGTACATGTATTTCTATACCTGGGACGCATGGAAGGGTGAGAAGAAGGCTCGCCATATCGCCCTGGGTGTGCTCTTGAATCTGATCGGCACGATCACGCTCTTCGTGATCGACGGGCCAACGTCGTTTATGAATACTCCGGTGAAAGCCGAGGGGATTTCGCCGCAAGAGTTCCTCGCCACCGCGTCCCTGTGGGACAAGATCTTCAATTACAGCTGGATGCCGCTGAATCTCCACCGCCTCGTCGGCAACGTGACGTTCGGCGGGTTCGTGGCAGGCTTGATTGCGGCCTACATGTTTATGGGGGCGAAGAAGGACGAAGAGCGGGCCTATTACGATTGGATGGGCTTTGTCGGCAATCTGATCGGCGTGGGCGCATTGCTGTTTCTTCCCTTCATGGGCTATCTGTTGGCCTACGAGCTCTGCGACTACGATGCGTCGATTTGCCCCTATATGATGGCCGACCAGCTTTCGATGTTCTTCGAAATGCAGGGCGCGATGATCGGGCTCATCTTCCTGGCCAGTAACTATTATATCTGGCTCAGCATGAAGCGCATCGAAGGAGTCGAGAAGGTTCGGATGACGATCCTGGCTCCCGTCGTGATGGTGTTGCTCCCCCTGGTCATGACCAAGGTGCTGACAGACTATCCGGTCCCGGACCCGACGTCGCTGGCGTTCTTGCTCCCCATGTTGCTGGCGCCCTTCACCATCGGCCGCTTTATCCCGCTCACCGTTTCGGCGAGCACGGTCATCAAGGTCGGTTTCTTGATGGTCGTCGTGGGCGATGCCATCTGGCTCACGCCTCATGGATTCGTGCCTACCGGCGCCAAGCTGGTGGCGGAGTTGGAGCTGCCGTCTGATTGGAACTTCCTGGCCTTGATGCCGGCCAAGAACTCGGCGGCCTTCACGCTGGTGTTCGTCACGGTCGTCAATTATGTGATTTATAACCGGGCCATCAGCCAGGGCACGATTGTCTGGGGGAAGATCGATTTCGTCTCCCAGTTCGTCCTGATCTTCCTGGCCTTTAGCGCGATTTGGACGATGGGCCTGATGGGCGCCGTCCGTTCGCTGCTGCGGAAGTACTACCACACGTACAATTTGCTGCCAGACTTTACCGCGGAGTCCTTCACGCCGACGCTGTCGTACTCCGCCTGGTGGATCACAGGGATTACGGTCGTCTTTTACGCAGTCGTGAGCTTCGCCATTCTCGTGACCCTGCGGCCTTCCGATTCGAAGGGGCACGCCTGAGGGTAGTCCAGTCCCTGCCGGGGCCACGTAACCGGGGTGTGGAACGCCTACTGAAGGAAAGAGGATTTGTATGGGGAATGTGATTAAGAAGCTGGTGATCGGCCTGGTGGTGGGAGGCGCACTCGTAGGCTTTACGAGGGCGTTCGAATTCCCCGTCATCTTCCAGATGATGTTCTTTGCCTATGCGATGCTGGGGGCCGTCGTCTTCATGATCCTGGATGCGCCGGCGGTCAAGCCGATGAGCGGGATCAAGTCTGTGGCGGTCTTGGTGGTGTTTTATATCGTGCTCTGCACGGTCTATATTTCCGGCGCCTCGATGTGGCCGCAATATGACCCGGAGGACGAAAAGGGCAAGATCGAGAAAATCTTGAAGCCCAAGCGGGCCGCGACCGAGCAGGGCAAGGCTGATGAATTGATCGCCCGGGCCAAGGCGCTGGACGAGCAAGTGAAGGTCTTGTCGGCGCGGCTCAAGGATTTGGGCGGGGACCAGGCGACGAAGGATCAGGCTGCAGGCGGGCCAGGCGCGCCCCCGGCCACGACCGGCGCGGCGTCCGGAGACTTCATGAAGTTGGGCGAAGAGCAGTGGCAGCTGCAAGAATGCTATAACTGTCACAAGCTGAAGGGCGAGGGCGGCAAGAAGCGCGGTCCTGAGTTGGACAACATCGCCAGCTATCTTTCAGTCGACGAGATCAAGCAGAAGATTCTCGACCCCAAGAGCTTTATGGCCGAGGGCTTCGAGAAGGAGTACGAGAAGGGCAAGATGCCGGACAAGTACAAGGACCTCATGGAGGAGAAGGACGTCGTGGCGCTCGCCTCCTGGCTGGGGACATTCAAGAATACATCGGTGGCCACGCCGAAGCCGATTAAGAAGAAGTAGCATGCAGCCTAAACTGAAATCAAAAGTCCGCGGCGCGGATCAAGAAATCGGGGAAGTGACCAAGGTCATCGTCGACCCGCTGTCTCACGAGATCAGCGACCTTGTCGTGTCGGTCAGCGGCACAGAGGATCGGCAGGTGCCGATGTGCGCGGTCGAGTCCGTGACGGACGGTCTGGTGCAATTGCGGATGTCCAAGGCAGACTTCCTGGAGTTCGCTCCGTTCAAGCGCGAGGACTATGTCACGACCCATGAAGTCGAGATTCCTCATCTCGAGGACCATCTGCAGGTCACGCCGGGCGAAGTGCTCGTGCCGTTCCCTGAGCTGGAGCGTAACGTCAAGCGGCGGACGTTTTTCACAAACTTGACCCATGTGATCGGGCTCTTTATCGGGTTGCCTCTGGCCTACCCCGTGCTGAAGTACTTGATGAAGCCGATGTACGCCCCGTTCGACAACGGCTGGCTGAAGATCGGCAACGTCGGGAAGATCAAGGCGGACGACGCAGGCACCCAGTTCAAGTATAAGCGCAAGGTCAAAGAGGCTTATCTGCCGGAAGCCGAGATCGAAAAGAACGTGTGGGTGTTAAAGGCGACGCCCGCGGTCCTCGAAAAAGTGTACCAGGGCAAAGATATGGAATTCCGTGATGCCCTGGGGAAGACGATCTGGACCAATAAGAAGGACGTACCCTACGTCGCCTTTTCCGGTAAATGTCCCCATCTCGGATGCGGATTTAAATGGCGCCAGCATAAAGTTCTGGGGCAAGTGTTCCTCTGTCCCTGCCACCTGAGCATCTACGATGCGGCGGGCAAGGTCTTGGACGGTCCCGCCCCGCGCCCTCTCGATCCGCTGCCGATCCAGGTATCCGCGAGCGGAGAAGTGCAAATTATCGATATGGAATTCAAAGCCGGGACGAAGTCCCAAACGCGGATTGTCTAGATGAGCCACACCCCTTCTCCTAACACGCAGGCAACGATCGTCGAAAAAATCATCGACTTTGTCGATGAGCGGGTCGGACTGAAGCTGCTCGCAGCCAAGATGCTCAATGAGCCGGTTCCTGGCGGCTCTCGCTGGGCCTATGTCTTCGGGTCGGTGCTGTTGTTCATCTTCATCATGCAGGCCATCACGGGCGTGCTGCTGATGTTCTACTACGTGCCCACCGCCGACCATGCCTACGCTAGCACTCAGTATATTCTGCATGACGTCGACTATGGCTGGTTCCTGCTGAGCTACCACTTCTGGGGCTCCACGGCCATGGTGGTCTGCGTCTTCGCCCATATGTCCCAAGTCTTTCTTTGGGGCGCCTATAAAAAGCCGCGCGAACTGATCTGGCTGGTGGGCTTGGCGCTCTTCGGCATCGTCATGGGATTCGGCTTCACGGGCTATCTGCTCCCGTGGGACCAGCGGGCCTATTGGGCCACGACCGTCGGCGTCGAGATCATGGACAAGACGCCGTTGCTGGGCGACTTCATGGCGCGGTTCCTCAAGGGAGGCGCGACGCCCGGTCAAATGACGTTGAGCCGATTCTTTGTCATTCACGTGATGGTGCTCCCCGCCGCCCTGATGGGGTTGGCCGGGTTGCATCTCTTTCTCTTCAGAACGGCCGGACCAGCCGGTCCATTCCGGGGCACGCCGGCAGAGTTGAAGGCCAAGACCGACTATTTCTTCCCGCGGCAGATCTGGAAAGACATCGTCGGGATGGCGACCGTGTTTGCCTGCATCTGCGCCCTGGCCTTCTGGGAGCCGGTGGTCTTGCTGGAAGAGGCGACGCCTGACCCGGGCGATTATCACCCGGAGCCGGAGTGGTACTTCCTCTTCTTGTTCCAGCTGCTGCGCCTGAAGATGTTCTCCGGCGAGTTCGGACAGTTTGTCGGGGCGATGGCCTTGCCTGGCGCGTTCATGGCCCTGCTGGCCGCGTTGCCCTTCATCGACCGGGATCCGGAGCGGAATATTTTCAAACGGCCTGTTGCGCTGATCGGATGGGTGGTGGTCATGGCTGCGATCCTGATTTTCACGATCTCCGCCATTATCAACCGAGAGTTTTTGGATTAGTGGCGATCTCGCAGAACGGACTCGGCCTGCTATGAGCAACGAACGCGATTCAATGTGTCCCACGCAGCTCGGGCTCGGTATTCTCTGGCCCGCCTTCTGGACCGGCTTGCCGATCAAGCTGGCCTTCGTGCTCCTGTTTCTGTCGCTCGGGATGGTGCATTTTGAGACGAGAATCGGTCTCGCCTTCTTGATGCTCCTGACGAGTCCGGTCACTGTGTTCGCGCTTCCGACGATTACCCTCGGGTTGGACTCACACCTCGGCGAAGGGGTCGGCATCCCGTTGCTCTTTCTCTTGTCGATTCCGATCGATATCTGGGCGCTCGGGGTCGTGGGCCGCACATTCTTCCTCGAACAGCTGAAGCGTGAACCGCAAGAGGGATTGGGGCTGACGCTCTGGTGGAAATGCGCGCTGGTCGGCGGGCTTTTTCTGCCGGTCCTCTGGGTGGCGGTGAGTTTCACGACGGAAACTGCGATTGCGGCCTCCCATTCGATGTTCGAGATGGACTTTCTCAAGTTCGTGCCGGTCGCGGAAAAAATCAGTATTGAGCTGGTCCTCTGGGGCACGGTGGCCACAGGGATGTTGCTGGGCCTGTCGGTCGCCGGTCTGTGGCTCGTGGGGCGGATCATCCGCGGCACGGTGGAGTCGGCCGCTCCTGCGTCGGAGAATTATCAAAAGCTGATTACCCGCTGGGACCTGATGCGGGTGCCGGCGGACCAAGGGTTGATGTTGACGGCATTGACCGGAGGGGCGGTGGTCTTGTCGCTCCTGTTCTGGTCGTCCTTGCCGGTCTTTACGCCTCACCCGCATGAATGTTGTAAGAAGCCGGAAGTGAAGGCGGCGCACGTCTTCAAACCGGTCGAGACGCTCAATAAAGACGAGAAGATGCTGGCGCAGCTCACCGCGCAAGTCGAGGCGCTGGAAAAGCAGAAGGCAGAAGCCGATGCGGCCAATACGAAGAAGAGCAAGGGCAATGGTAAGGCAGGCACAGATGCAGTGAAAACGCCGGCGGCAACCGCACCGGCTCCGCCTGCCGCCAAGAAACCGTAACGTGGGAGATGATGAGGTGAGGGCCATGCAACAACAGGGTGGATGGATTCAGAGACTTCTCCAGGCCGTCAAAGGCCAGGGGGGGATGCTCTCAGGGCTGTTGTGGGCCGTGGGCCTCCTCAGTCTTCCCGCGCTGGCCTTCGGGGCCGATGTCGCACCGGCCGCCGCGACCGAATATCGCGATATTCCCTACATCGGCAGCCGCAACCTCGTCTGGGTTGTCGCGCAGCTCCATTTGCTGCTCGCAGGGTTTGTGTTGGGCGTGCCGATCTTCGCCTGGTTGTGCGAAGTCGTGGCCTGGAAGACCGGCGAAAAGCGCTACGACAAACTCGCCAAGGAGTTTACCAAGCTTCTGACCTCCGCCTATGCCACGACGGCGCTCTTCGGCGGCATTCTGTTGTTCCTGCTGATCTCCTTCTATCCCAAGTTGATGAACTACCTGACCGATATTTTCTTTCCGTCCTTCATCGTCTATTGCCTCCTGTTCCTGGTTGAGACCGCGACGCTGTACCTTTATTGGTATGGCTGGGATGCGATGCAGGACGGCGGCAAGAAGAAGTTTCATATTTTCCTCGGCTTCATGCTGAACTTCTTCGCCTTCTTCATCATGATCGTGCCGAACTCCTGGGCGACGTTCCAGGCCAGTCCGGTTGTGCTCGCCGAGGGCTCGGATCTCGCCAGGGCCTGGGCCGCGACCTGGAATCCAACTTGGTGGCCGGTGAACATTCACCGTCTGATCGCGAACGTGGTGCTCGGTGGCTACATCTGCGGCGCCTATGCCGGGATTCGCTACCTGTCCGCCAGGAATGCAGAAGAGCGCGACCACTATGATTGGATGGGCTATGTCGGGAACTTCATCGGGGTATTTGGCCTCCTGCCGCTCCCCTTTGCCGGTTACTGGCTTATGCGCGAAATTTATCAGTACAACCAGCAGATGGGCATCACGCTCATGGGCGGCTTCCTGTCCTGGCTTTTCATTCTCCAGGCCATGCTCATCGGCGTGCTCTTTCTCGGCTCGAATTACTACTTCTGGCTGGGCATCACCTATCGCATTCCAGGCTCCGAGCTGAAGTACCGCAAGCCGATGCTGTCGATGCTGATCATTCTGCTCTTGTGTCTCGGTGTCTGGATGACGCCTCACTCCCTCGTGGCGAGCTTGGAAGAAGCGAGAAAGATGGGAGGCACCCACCATCCGCTGTTGGGAGTCTTCGGCGTCATGTCGGCGAAAATGACCGTCTCGAATTTGATGATTCTCGTGACGTTCATGAGCTTCATCATGTATTGGCGCGCGGGCAAGGAAGAGACCGCCGGATGGGCGAAGGCCGCCAAAGCGGTCATGAGTTCCCTGCTGGTCCTCGCCGGAATCGCCGTCGTCGTCCTGGGCGTCTGGGGCTACTTCGTGCCGGCCATCGTCCGCATCAACTACTTCTCGACGTCGCAAGTGCTGATCGTGCTCTTCGTCATGCTGACGATCACGCCGCTGACGGCCTTGCTGCTGAAGAGCGCCAAGACCACGACGGAAATGGTCTGGGGGAAGATGCCGCCTCGCGCCGGCTATGCCCTCGTTCTTAATGCGATCATGGTCATTCTGCTTATGACGCTGATGGGTTACGCCAGGTCTTCCTCGCGCGTCCATTGGCATGTCTATGGTGTGCTCCGGGATTCGTCGCAATACGCATTTTCGCCGGCGCTCGGGTATGCGGCCGCGATCATGGCTTTGAATACATTTGTTTTCTGCATGATTGTCGCGTTCATCTTCTGGGTAGCCACGATGAGCGATAAGGCGAAGGCGCCGCATAGCTGAGGCGATCGATTTCGCAAGAGGAGTCTTATGAGCGAAGTTGTCAAATTGCAGTTAATCGGTCTCACGATTGTGGGGAGCGGGGTTTTGATCCTGCTCCTGATTCGAGCCCAGTTCGTCCGGGTCATCGGGTTCGTCGCCATCGTCCTCGGCCTCTTCACGCTCGTCGCGCTGTCGGTGCCGCAGATGGCATCCCTGCCGCCGGTCGAGGAGAAGTTCGACATTGCCACGGTAAAAACGCCGACCGACATGGCGACCATCGGGCAGAAGATTTTCTTCAGCAAGGGCCAATGCGCGCTCTGCCATACGATCGGCCCCAGCGAATCGGCACGCTGCCCGGACCTGAAAGGGATCGGTGCCAAGCTGAGCCGCGAATTTCTCTTTGAAAGTTTGACGCAGCCCCAGGCCTACATCTATCTCGACTACCGCCACGAAGGCCAGCCGAAGGAATATCCGGCCCGGATGCCCTACATCAATAAGAACCCGATCGGGCTGTCCAAGAATGAAATTCTGTCGGTCATCGCCTTCCTGCAGCAAATGAGCGGGGAGCCGATTTCCGTCACTGTCGCTGAACTCGAAGTGCCGGGACAGGCGTCTGCCGCCCCGGTAAAGGTCGCTCAGTCCGGTCCAGTAGACGTGGCGCAAGCGCACTAGGAGGAACGTATGGGGGGCTCGTTGCTTAAGCCGGTCATCTTGATCGGGATCGTCTACACGATCTTGAAGTTCGTTGTGCCGAATATCCCTGGCTCGGCGCCGCTGCCAGCCAGTCTGATCTTCCTGTATCTGATGCTGACGACGTCGGGCATTGTGATCTTCGCCACCTTGAGCGGAGAGTCCAAAGACGCCTTCTGGGGTCCGATCCAGCGGTTCCTGACCGGAGAGAACATCGGCAGTTTGCAAGTGCTCCGGTACGGAGTGCTCTTGCTGTTCCCCCTGATCGTCGGCTGGCAGACCTATAACAGCACGGCGACTAGCGATGCGCCGCCTGCCGAAAACAGGACGATCCATCCGGCTCCGCCAGGCGAATATACCGGTCTCTCGAATCCTGTCGCCAAGACACCAGATACGATTCAGCAGGGGAAGGGCTTCTATGCCGCATTCTGTTCCCCTTGCCACGGCGGAAACTTCGACGGGAAGGGCCCGGCCGCCAGAGGATTCAATCCTCCTCCGGCCAACTTCTCCGATCCCACGACGATCGCCATGCTCCAGGAAAGCTATCTCTTCTGGCGCATCAAGAAGGGCGGCGTCGGCCTCCCGATCGAGGGCATGCCGTGGAAGTCTGCGATGCCGCGCTGGGAAGTCGAATTGCCCGACGAGTGGATCTGGAAAATCATCATGGGCGAGTATGATGGCGCGCATCAATCTCCCAGAACGTGGGAGTAGACGAGGGTAGGCCTCTAGGCCTTCTGTGTTCCGCACCGCGCAGGCTCGGAAGGCGCTCGGTGGACGCCAGTGGAAGGCACAAAGCCCCACCCTCTGAGAAGTGAGTAGAGAGAGGACGAAACTTATGAAGCATGGACTGAGTAAAATCGCCACGGGCGTCGTTGCCGGTGTATTGCTGGCCATGGGATTCCTCGTTGCGGAACCTGTTGCAGCTCAAGAGGGCATTGCGGTTCGCGCCCCGATGGTGAAGGGCTCCTTGCCTGCCGATGACCCGAACGCGGCGGTCTGGGCCAGCGCGATTCCGGCTACCTTCCCGATGTCGCCGCAAGTCCATTGGCCGAACCGCATTCTGGAAGCGACGGTCCGGGACCTGAGCGTGCGCGCCCTGCATGACGGGACGAACGTCGCCATTCTCTTGGAATATGCCGATCCCTCGGAGGATCCGGACGATGCCGCCGCCATTGAATTCATGGTGGGCGACAAGAAAGCCCACTTCGCGCATGGCCAGCCCATGGCGCAGGTGGAAGGCGGCTCGGTCAATATCTGGTATTGGAAGAACAAAGACGCCAAAGGCGTGGATATGAATGCCAAGGGTTTCGGCACGCTCAGCGTGCAGCAGCACCAGGACGTGAAAGCCAAGGGCGTCTATGCCAACGGCACCTGGAAAGTGGTCTTTACCAGGCCACTCGCCACCGGACATCCGGAGGAAGATACACAGATCACGACCGGTGGCTTCATCAACATCGCCTTCGCCGTCTGGGACGGGAAGAAGGACGCAAGCGGCGAGCTGAAAGAGAAGGGGTCGCAAAAGGCGGTCTCTTCCTGGTGGTATTTCCGCGCAGAGGCGCCACCGAATTACTCCGGCTATTATTACGCGGCTCTCGCCGTGGGCCTGGCTCTCGGATTTCAGTTCATTCTGATCCGCAAGCTAAAGAAAGGGCAATCAGCATGAAGGCGGCTCGGCTCTTTGCACTAGGAACGGTAGGTGGACTGATCGGCCTGTGGGCCATGGTGGCTGGAGGCTGCGCCAGCGAACAACAGCAGAAGGGGCACGAACTCTACAGCCACTACTGCATGCATTGTCACGGCGAGAACGGACGCCAGAACGAAGGCTTCAATTGGTCCTCGATGCCGGATCCGAAGCCCAAAGATCTCTCGAACAAGTCGGAGATGGGCACCTTCAAGGACGAAGACATTTTCAATACGGTTTCCCGTGAGATGAAGGACACGAGTCCCGGTGGCGACAAGATCGGCGATGACGATTTCGCCGTGCCCACCATGCCGACCTTCAAGTACACCCTGTCGGAAGACGAAATCTGGGCGATCGTCGGCTATGTTCGTGGCCTCCACGGCATGAAGCTGGAGTTTAAAGTCGAGGAACGGAAGAAAGAGTTGGCGGCAGCGCTCCAAGCGACCCAGGCCAAGTTCGAGCAGGCCAAGCAGACCTATGAAGCGGCCGAAAAGAAGGCGAGCGACGAAGCGGAAAAGAAGAGTGAAGAGTTGAAGAAGGACGTCGATGCCGACGAGTCCACCTATGCCAAAGAACTGGCTACGATGGTGCAGGCGAAAAAAGAACTCGACGTGGCTCAGGCGGCTGTGACCAATTTCACCACCAGACCTGGGAAAGGCGCGAACGTCGCCCGTCCCGATCTGACCGTGAAGGCGGAGCTGGTGGCGGAGATGCTGGAGCACGGCAAACGTCTCTATTCGAACAAGTACGGCTGCAACGGTTGCCACAGCATCGGCACAGAGGGCGGCAAAGTCGGACCGGCGCTCGACCGGGCAGGATTCCGTTTGAACGGGACCTGGATTTATCGCTGGGTGAAGAATCCTCAGGCGATGAAGCCGGAAACCAGAATGCCGGCGCTCGGGCTTAGCGATGCCGATGC
>ERZ1292640.2168-Hain-H43-02um-R1-2168-length-15896-cov-20_pt1 | contig 15896 bp, 12 predicted proteins | sample MGYA00564404_ERZ1292640 | MGnify/ENA primary metagenome ERZ1292640 (study PRJEB36523, sample SAMEA6512636) | groundwater metagenome | collected 2019-01-08 | study: AquaDiva: Metagenomics assemblies of 32 groundwater samples
ATCGTATCCATGTAAACGGGTAGGTTTTCTGCTTTTCATATGTAGGGGAGGGTTTGAAACCCTCCCCTACATATAAGACACATAAAAAGCGATATTTTCTTTCAAAAAAATAATAAAAACCCCGCACCTTTTTAAAAAGGTGCGGGGTAAAATACAACCCGCTAACTTAACTGTATTATACTGCGCCTTTCAACCCTGCTACCAGGTCTTTGTTTTTAAGAATATTATCTATACTCTGACCGCGCAGATCAATGATATTAGTGTTGCTAAACAATCTTGCGAATGCCTCAGATGCTGCAGATTCAGGCCTTACCCCCATAACTATTATTCTGTTTCCCCATTCTGGTAATAATCCAGCGTCCTCAAGGCCTTTTCTTATTTCAGCGTCAGTTTTATCTATCGCTATAATTACCGCGGTTACATCTGTAGTTAGGTTATTAAATCCGGTTTTAAAGTTGCTAGGCGTATCAGTAACAAATACATCTTTAAATAAAACTGTCTTAGCCTTTGTTGCACTAAAATCGCAAGCCTGGCCTTTAATTTTACCTTCAGGCGAAACTATCCTCGTGTCTACCAATGCTGCTAAGAGTGCCTCCTCTTCAAAAGGATCAGCCGTGACGCCCATACCTTGTAGACCTTTGCCATTTATTGTAAATGATAATTCTCCATTAATAGCAACTGCTGCAGGTAATGTCGCTCCTTCAGTTGTATCAACAAGATTCTGATTAGCGAGCACATTAAGCTCTGCTGTTGCCCCAGTTACCTGTTTTACTATATTGTTTATTTGTGTCACAGCTGTATTGCCAGCTGTAATATCACCTTCGCCTAAATAATCTGAATCCAGCCTATAGCTATCGATACCCAAAGCTACCCCATCTCTATCTGCTCTTTTAACTACTCGTTTAGCCTGCTCATTAATCTGGCCTATCTGAGCTGTAGTAGCATCTACCATAAGCTTGTATTCGCCTCTATTTTCAGTTGGCGCCAAAACACCTATTACCACTAAGCTTTGTAATTCATAGCCTCTTGTTCTGGCTGACCAGTTTCTCATGCCGGCAAATTCTGTGCTTGTTATTGTGTCGCCTGCTTTTTTGCCTGCATCCACAATGGCTTTCCAAGCATGCATAGGAGAGCCTTTATCTACCGGACCTGCTGGCGGTTTTGGCATTTGTCCCTCAACAGCAGAAATGCCTCCTGCTGCATCTGCTTCTTCTACTGCTCCTTTTGCAAATATTATATCTGTTGTCCCAAAAACAAAAACACTAACCAAGGCTGCAATACACAATAGCATTAAAAATCTGTTCACCTTCATATTTCCCCTCCTTTTTATTATTTTATTGCTGGGTCCCATTCTCTTTTAAGGGTCTCCCTGTAAAGGTTATCATCTGTTTTTGTTGTAACCTTTGGGCTTATGACTATATATGAATAACCCGCTTCACTCAATAGCTGGGTTAGCGAAGGAGTGTGAAAACCGCCTGCAATAAGTATGGCTGAGTTTACATTATCCTTTTTTATTGTTTCGTCAGACTTGTTTACAAATGTTTTTTCTCTTTCTGTAGCCGTGCTGTAAAATTTTTCTATGGTGGTTATGTTGTCGGTTATTACATAATAATTTTCAGGAATCTGCAGGCCTAGCGCAAGTTCATCAGATTCTTTCTTTAAAAAATCTGCCCATTTCTTGGGATCAAAATCTTTTTTATTACTCAGAAAATATCCGTATTCCTCAGGCACAAGCTTAATCCTTAGCATCTTGTCCAATATTGATATAGCCTTTGAGATTTTGATAAGCTCTTTTTGATTGTCATTTTCTGAAATAGAATTCAAGACCTTGCCTTCTGCTGGCAATTCTTCTTTAAATAGCTTACTCACATTTAGATTTTTAAGGCTGTCTTGATATTCTTTGTAAAGGGCCTTTTGCTCATCCGTAGCCGCGCCTGTATTTATCTTTACGAAATCTATCTTTTTCTCCATATCATCTATCTTCATAAGATTTGCGAAATTAGTAAATTCGGATACGCTTATGCCCTTTTTCTTTATTGCATCATTTAATATCCTGTAATAACCCAAAAGATCTATTGTTTCATTTTCGTAATCTTTCTTTGCCTTGTCCAAAGACAATAGGTCCTGATTATAAACCTTTTCCTTTATCTTCTGCCCTGTCTCTGACATTTTATTCAAATATTCCAATGCAATATCTTTAAATTTATCCATTTCCAATAAAAACTCACCGTTAGAATCGTAGAGATTTTTATCCTCTACCCCTTGAATAGATATAGGATAAGAAGAAGATAGGTCAAGATAATTAACCCCATTAAAATCTCCTTTTTTCAAAAGATTATCTGCTATCTCCTCTCTTACCTCCATTGGAGCCCTGTATCTCAAATATTTAAAGTCTCTGTCTGTCAGCTTTCCTTCCATTAGGACTAAATTCAAATTATAATTATTTATTAATGTTTCTATAATCCCTGCTATATTTTTCTGCGCCTCATAGTTTGCATGGGCGTCTTGAATATGAACTATCAGTTTGCCGTTTGTGCCTTTATAGGAATCTATTATTGTGCCATACATGGCTGGGACAGTTATACTAAAGGGGTCTGTATAGTCAGAAGTCTCAGGCGCTGCTATTTCTTCTGCTTTCTGCTCAACATTGGGCTGGGTTTCAGGATTAAGTGCCTTTTGACGCCTTTCCCAAATTGTCTCAGCATAGCATAAAGAAGCTATTGCTGAAAACGCGATAATCAAACATGTAGACTTAGTTAATTTTGATGTTTTCATTTCTCCCCTTTCTGTTAAAGACATTTAAAAACTATTATTAGTATACCCTCTTTACATATAATTGTCAAGTATTTTTTGAAGATTTTTTTAACCTTAATTTTACTCTATAATTATATCACATTCCGGCACAGAATTCAAGAACGTTCTGCCATAAAATTTATTTATTATGCGGCTGTCTAATATGGCTATTATACCTGTATCTTTCTTGCTCCTGATCAATCTTCCAAAGCCTTGTTTAAATTTGAGAACAGCTTCAGGTAAGCTGTATTCCTTAAAAGGGTCCCCGCCTCTTCTTTTTATATCTTCAATCCTGGCTTCTGTTACAGGATGGTCAGGAACAGAGAACGGAAGCTTTGTTATTATTACATTTGAAAGAGCTTTGCCCTGCACATCTATGCCCTGCCAGAAAGTATCCACACCAAAAAGAACAGACCCTGTTTCATTTCTGAAGCTCGCCAGCATCCTGTTCCTGCTCAGGCCATTCCCCTGCTTTAGAACATTGAAGCCCTTTTCATTAAGATACTCCTCAAGTTCTTCATAAACGCTGTTCATAAGAGAATAGCTTGTAAAAAGCACAAAAGCGCTGCCATTGCTCATGTCCAGGTATCTTTTTATCCTTACAGCTGCTGCGTTTGCATAATCAGTTATCCTGTCAGGGTTAGGCATAGCTTTGGCAATATACATCCTGACCTGATTTTTATAATCAAACGGCGAGCCTAGTTTAAGTTCCTCTGCTTCTTTTATGCCTACCCTGTCCCTGAAATACTTGAATGAGCCGCTGCCTGTTGAAAGAGTTGCGCTTGTAAAAATAATAGGCTTTTCTTCCGCGAAAAGCTCCTGTCCCAGTATCTCTCCTACATCCACAGGCGCTGTATTTATGGAGATTTTATTCATTTTCTTGTTTTTTGAACATTCTATCCAGTAAACATAATTGCCCGCGGCCTGATTAAGTATAATATCTATTGAATCTTTTAATGCGCCTATCTTCCTTATATAGGACATTATCTCAACCTCGTCTTCTTTATCTTTTGAGTTCTTTTTTGCAGCATGGAGGGACTCTATAAGGGTATATAAAGGTAAGGAAAGGCTGTTTTCCGTAAAGTTCTTCTCTTTAATCCTAAGGGAATCAGAATCTTCTTTCTTTGAATTTGCCTCAAAATATTCTTTTATACCTTTAAAAAAAGCGTCTGAGCGCCTGCGTATCTCTTCCACGCGCCCCATGCTGTCCTGATCGCCTATGGTCAATAGAAACCCTTTTTGTTTTTTAAGATTAAAAAGGAGGTCTAATATATATTTGATGCCTGAACTGCTGACGCTTGCGCCAAGGTGTTCTGTCGCCACGCTTTCAATGCTGTGTGCTTCGTCAAACACAAGCGCGCCGTATTCCGGAAAAATGGTTTTCTGTTCCTTTAATAAAGCAAGGTTTGAAAAAAATAAATGGTGATTTACAACCAGTATGGCCGCCTCGTTTATTTTTTCCCTGGCTTTCTGGAAGAAACATTTTTTATAATACTCACAGTTTTTCCCAAGGCATGTTTCTGAATCAGCTGAAACCATGCCCCAGACTTTTGGATCAGGCTCTTCGTCCATGTCATACAGCGTGCCGTCTTCTGTTTTATAAGACCACGCAAAAATCTTGGTAAACTCCACTAATTCATACTGGTCGGAAAATAAATCCTTCTGCTGGAATTCAGACCTGTGAAGCCTCCTGAGGCACAGATAATTATTCCTGCCTTTTACAAGAAGCGCCTTAAAATCCATATCCAGGGCTTGTTCAAGAAAAGGTACGTCTTTATATATGATTTGTTCCTGGAGGCTGATGGTATTTGTGGAGACTATTCCGAGGGATTCGTTATGAAGCGCGTATTCTGCGAGAGGGACAAGGTATGCAAAACTTTTCCCTATCCCAGTTCCTGCTTCTACGATAAGCTTGCTAGAATGCCGAATGCTAGAATCAATAGCCTCTGCCATCTCTATCTGCTCATGCCTGACCTCGTATCCAGGCATAGCTTTGGCAACAGGGCCGTCTTTATCGAAAACTTGTCTTATATAATTCATACATCACCTTTTCTTAAAAAACGAGATTCTCTTCTCTTCACCCCTGGCCAGACGTCTGATATTCGCTCTGTGTTTATAGACTATTATCAGGCAAAGGAGGCACATGAAGACTACTATCTCAGCTGGTTCTCCGAATGCGAGCGTAAAGATAGGCACGCTGACAATTGCTATAATTGAACTAAGGGATACAAATCCTGTTATAAAAAACGTTATAAGCCAAACCATAAATCCTAACCAGAATATCTTCGGTATCAAGCCTATTACCACGCCTGCGCTTGTAGCAACGCCTTTCCCGCCTTTAAATTTAAGGAACACTGTCCAGTTGTGGCCTGCAATTGCGCATAATCCTACCAATATCCTGTACATCTCAGGCCTTACAACAGGGGCAAGGTACATAAATCCGCTTGCAAGGTATGTTGCGCATATAAAACCTTTAATTATATCTATTATAAGGACTATTATCCCAGGCACCTTGCCTATGACCCTGAATACATTTGTAGCGCCTGTATTTCCGCTGCCGTACTCGCGTATATCAATACCCTTAAGCGCTCTGCCGAATATATATGCCGTAGGGATAGACCCGATTAGATAGGCTGCTGCAAACCCAAGAAACAGTATAACATACCCCATATCCCCTCCTAACTCGTTAATTCACAAAACGAGTATGACTTGATTTGTGAATTAACGGGACTTAAACATCTTTCTTTTAAACCTGATAATCACAGGCACGCCTTCAAGATTTAGTTTTTTTCTGAATATATTAACTAAATGGCTTTTTTCAGTATTAAGTATTGCCTCTGGATTTTTTACAATAATCTCAAATCCGGGTGGAGAATTTTTAACCTGCCTTATGGAATACAGCTTTGTTGCGTTGAATTGTATTGCCTTAAGGATCATATTCAAATCGCTTGTTGAAAAATTCTTTCTGGATTTTTCCGCAAGTTCATACGCAGTATCTATAACCGAAAGAAGATTCTCTCCCTTTAAAGCTGATATAAAAATAATAGGGGCATTATACATGAACCTGACTTCTTCTCTTACGGTCTTCTCGTAATTGCCGCGTCTTATCTTATCTTTTTCCGCAAGGTCCCATTTGTTTATAGCCAGAATAAACGGTTTGAAATTCTCCTGAACCAGATCTATGATCTTGTGCTCTTCTTTTCTTACGCCCATGGGTGCATCTGCCAGGATTACGGTTACATCGCTTTTCTTGATACTCTCCTCTGTGCGCAATATGCTGAAATATGTAACAGCGTCTTTTATCTTAGACTTTGAGCGTATGCCAGCGGTATCGATAATAATAAAAGACTTTTTGTCTCTTTCGAAATACGTGTTTATGGAATCTCTTGTTGTGCCAGGGACATCGCTTACTGTAATCCTGTCTTCTCCCAGAAGGCTGTTTACAAACGAGGATTTACCTGCGTTCGGCCTGCCGATAATGGCAATCCTTACAGAAATACGCGGCAGATGTTTTTCAGCATCTTCTATGCCGGATATTACAGCGTCTAAAAGATCTCCTATGCCCAGGCCGTGCAAAGCAGAAACAGGCAGCGGTTCTCCGAAACCAAGGCTGTAAAATCCTGCTTTTCTTTCGGAAAGCTCTCTGGTATCTGCCTTGTTAATAACAAGCGTGACTTTTTTGCCTGCCTTTCTGAGCATGGAACATATTTTATGATCAAACTGTGATATGCCGTCGGATACGTCGCACACAAAAATAAACTGGTCAGCTTCTTTTATAGCCAGCATTATCTGCTTTTCAACCAGAATCCAGAGATTTTCTTTTTTCCCAAAATCCAGGCCAGGCGTGTCTATCAGCTCAAAGTTTTTATTGGACCAGCTTACAATAGCGCCTATCCTGTCGCGTGTGGTAGGCCCGTCTTTTTCAACTATGGCCTTGCGTTTTTGTATGATCCTGTTAAAAAGCGCGGACTTGCCTACATTAGGCCTGCCTACAATAGCTACTTTATGGAGGTTAAATTTTATGGGCTTCATTGAGTTGCTTTGAACCGCGCCAGATATAGTCTATCGCAGAAAGCATTGTAAAAAGAATTGCCGGGTAAAGGAAAAATTTGTGGTATTTGAATGCCGCCAGAAAAACAAGTATGGTTAGCATCTGAAAAAGCGTTGTTGTTTTGCCGAGCCAGCTTGGCTTTATTTTAAGATTGCCTTTAAGAAAATATATCACAACTGAGCCCAGCACAATAACAATATCCCTGCTTATGACAGTTAAAACAGCCCATGCAGGTATGCGCAAATCTTCCGGTACGACTTTTATCATGGCCAAAGATATAAATGCACTTATTATAAGAAGTTTGTCCGCTATGGGGTCCAGCACCCTGCCTAATTCTGTTACCTGGTTGCAAAATCTGGCTATAGCGCCATCAACAGCGTCGCTGATAGTTGCCAGTATAAATATCCCAAGCGCATAGAACCTTAAATAATCCCTGTCCGGCCCATAATAAAGGATGCATGCTATAAAAAGGGGGATAAGCAATATGCGGAATATGGTAATTTTATTGGCTAAGTTCATACATTAGAGATTCCACCTACGGGGTGGACAATTTTGTCCACCCCGTAGGTGGAATAGGTTCTATTTCCAAATTTCTTTTAAATACTTTGGTATCCCCGACGCCTCTTTCGGCCCTACAAGCACTTCCCAGCCTGAAGCATCTTCCAGTTTCCCGCTTAAGACAGCCACATATCCTGGTATGATTATCTTTTTATGCGAGACTACGCTGTCCAGTTCTGTCTTCTTCATAGTCTCAGCTATTATCTCAGGCGTGAATTTTTCAGCAGCCCATGCAGTCAAAACACTCATGCCCTCTGAATCTGTGACAAGCAAATATGCTGAATGACCGCTTGCTTCTATTTCAGGAGAAACCGTATAAAACGTAAGGGAAAAATTAGTGGTAACCATGACAGGCGAATTTTTATCAGGTGAGCCAAATTTATAAAGTTTCGGCTCTACTGTAACAGGTTTCTGCGGGTCTGTATAGATGTTCTGGCGCATGGTAACAATAGGCAGCAAAACATCTCTATCGATAGAATCCATCACAATAATGCCGGCATATTTTGCAATAAACGCGCACGCATCTGCAACCATTTGATACCTATCAGTATTTTTTATAAACATTACTACAGGAAAACCAAAAGGCCTGTAATTACGCTTAAGGCTGAGCCGCCTTATCTGAGTCAGGTCGTTCAATGCCTTATGTAAATTCTCCGAACCCGGGTCTAGGACAAGTTCTTCAGCTCCTAATTTAATTGCTTCCTGGGAAAGTTTATCAAGCTCTTCTAATGTAGGGGAGGGTTTGAAACCCTCCCCTACCAGCGCAAGCGCCACCTTATATGTTTTTGCAATATTTACCATGTCTTTTAAATTTCTAGAATCAGCGGCATACACAAGAGGTTTTTTATCAGAACATCTTTTCAATGCCAGCTCTATGGTTTTTGAATCAGGGCTCGCCAGAATAAGAGGTTTTTTTGATTTAGAAAGAACCTTATCTAAAGCGCTCAGAAATTTTTCGTCGGATAAGCTTTTGTTTACAATCGCTATCATATCAATTGCAATGCGCTGGCCCACTCTTTCAAAGCTGATATCCTCTATCTCTTTTATCCTGGCTGATAGATCGCTGTCGGAAAGGGTGTCTTCTATGCTTATCGCAATAGCTGTTTGGTGATAAAATGTTTTTTCATGCCTGAAAAGAACTATTTCCCCGCCTGTCTCAACAGTGTTATCTCCTGATCCGAGTTTTATCAATGCAATAGGCGGCCTGGAAGATTCTTCCATGGATTTTTTTGCCTCCATGGATACGTCCGGGCACTCGTCCAGAGACGCCTTTTTCATTGCAAGTTTCATTGCAAATGCAAGGCATGTGGGAGATCCGCATTTTTTGCAATTAGTCTTAGGCAACAATTTATATATATCCAATCCAGATAATGCCATTGTTACATGACTCCTTCCATTGTAAGGGCCGGATGCCCTACCTTTTCAAGATATGGCAACAATTCTTCTGTAGTTGTGGCTGCTGTTTCATCAGCTATTTTATTTATAAGATCCGGGTCGCCCAGTTCTTCGCCTCTCTTTTTCAATTTTTCAGCCAGGGCTTCTTTTAATTCTTTCGGCATCCACACCAGCCTTTTAAGCCCGCCTTCAGCTGAAATAAATTTTCTACTCACAATATACAATCTCCCAACCCCCATAAAACCAGGGGTCTGCTGGCCGCCTCCTATTGTTCCTGCAAGCGTAGAAAAACTCATTCCTACAGGAGTCATGCCGGAATACTCTCTGTTAACAACTATGAAACCATTTGCCTCAGGCAGTACAGCTATAATGCATTCAAAGCACCCGCAGCTTGTTTCAGGCGCGTCAATGATAGAATAGCAGCAGAAACGTTCCAGGGTTCTGTTTGATTTCTGAAACACCATTTCATTTACGCCTGCCCATTCTCCTTTTACAGGATCTAAACACCTGCCTTTTTTAATAGGCTGGTTTCCTCCTGACGGATTTAATTCATACGCTGCTTTTGCATCTAACCAGTTGTACGCCCCGCACAGGCCCAACCTTTCAGGTTTTATAATGCAGATGTGATTTGGCGCAAAGCTCTGGCAAAGCGTGCATGTCCAGAAAAGGTCCACGCTTTCATCTGTCATTTTCTCAACCCTCGCGTCCCTTTCTTTATAGGCACTCTGAGCCTCTTTTACAAGCCTTTCAACATCAGTTTGGTTTGTATATATTTTAACCTGAACCTTGCTTACTATGGCGCTGAAAACATCATGAAATCTGGCATGCAATATCACTCCGAAATGCCTGAGTTTAAATCCCCTTGTATTTGCGTCCTTTGAAATTCTCAGCCAGCACATATCCCTCTGTCCCATGTGAAACACGCCCATTGCCTCGTTCAAAAAGCTATGTATCTGCCTTTCAAGAATCGGTTCAAAATCCTTCTGCATCTTTCTGCCAGCTACTTCTACGAATATTCCAAGAGGGGCTGCGCCGCCTTCCTCTATTTTATCCAGTTCCGAGCCGATCACTTCTATTTTCCCGTCTTCTATTTCATCTGGCGCCGCCATTTTTACATACTCAAACGCATCCGAATATTTGCCGCCGAACTGCGCAAACATCTGTTCCCGCCTTACTCTTTCTCCTTCAAAAGCCGGGGAATACGCTACTGGTATATCTATATCCGAAACCTTTATTTTTAAGCCTCTTACCTCTATCGAGCGCGGAACTATTTTCTTATAATCAAGTTCTTTCACTACATGTTCATACGTGCATATGCCGCTGGGTTTTATCTCAGGTATATCCGTATCCGCTATTACAGGAAAACCCATATTGATCGCGCCTGCGCCTGTTGCATATTTAATATCGTCCAATTCCCCTAAAACCATGCCAAACGCAAACACCCTGTTCTGGCAGTATTTAAGGCATTTAAGAGCCTCGCCTTTTTTATGGCCTCCAAAAGTAAGGGCGCCTCTGATTGCCCAGTTCAAAGGATATATTGCGCTTAAGGTGTCTCTTCCGTACGGTATTATATAGGTATCCCAGCCCATCTCCACTTTTTCTTCAAGCAGCTGGTCAATTATACTCCTTCCGTTTACATTGCTTCCCACAAATGTCATGATGCTGCGCTTCTGCAGTTCGCGCACAATATATACAGCTGTTTTATTATCCGGAGCAGCGCCCAATATCGCGGCAAATCCCGGTATCCTTCCGTCTACAAGCTGTATGCCCAATGTGCGAAGGATTGTATCTGAGAAAAATCCGTTGCAATCTTTTTGCGGCTCCTGGCCGTACAAATATCTTAACGCCATTATTATCTCTTCGCATAAAAGCGCTGACACGCCGGAATCCAGCGTGTCACCCAAATAAGGCAGCCATATTTTTTCAGAAGGGCCGTCATGTAAAAGCGTTTTTGCGAATAATAAAACTTTTTTCGCATCGCTGAGCTTTTTTACCTCTTCGCCCAGCAAGGCATAAGCCATGGGAAAATAAAAAGCAGTATCCGGAAATTTGACCTCGCAGGATTCGCCTTTTTCCCTGATTGATTTTTCCAGAAATTCCTCCGCCTGCCTGTAAATTTCTCTTGCGCCTCTTATTGCGCACGATGCAATTATCTTTGACATGCCTCCTCCAGATTTACGAAGTAAATTTGATCCTGAGACAGCGTTAAAAATGCGAGCAAAGCGAACATTTTAGCTGCCGAAGGACCTAATTTTATAAAGTCAGTATCGTTTCTTTAAACTCCTGTTCCCTGAAACCTTTTTTAGATTTTTTGATAAGCGGTATTATTTTCCCGTAATCAAAATAATCTTCTAAAATTATATCTTTAACTCCTGTAATGTCCACTTTATTCTTAATCAAAGCGCCTATAACCCCTATATTTTCTATTGAGTTTACAAATATAGCTCCTGCGATAATGCCGTCTTTTAATACCACCTTCTTGTAAATATTCCTGGCTGCATCTTTTTTTACAATCTCTTCATAAACAGCGCTTTTCGGCCTTGTTATCCCGACAGATATAACAGGAAGGCCAAAAAATTCTATGGAATTCATGGCAAGGGATCCTTCGTATGTTTCTTTTTCGCCTGCCATATTCAATCCTGCTATTCTGCCCTGCTCGCACGCAGCAGGCCAGATTGCGTTTATAGAACTTTCTCCCAGCGCAATATCATTTGTCTCCGCTACATCGCCGGCGGAAAATATATCTTCGATATTCGTCTTCAGAAAATCGCTTGTTAAGATTCCCCGGTTTGTTTTTATGCCGCTGTCTCTGGCTATCTCTATATTCGGGGAAACGCCTTTACCTATAATTACAAGTTCGCAAGCATGCTTTGAACCATTGTCAAGCGCTACGCCTTTCACTGACTTGTCGCCCGTAATCTCTTTTGCAGCCACACCTGTAAATATCTTTATGCCTTTTTCTTCTATGCGCTTCTGCATAAGGATAGCAGCGTCTTTATCCACTATCTGAGAAAGTATGGAGCCTGATTTTACAAAAACGCTTACATCCTTGCCGCGGTTTTTCAGCGCATACGCAGCGCGCAAGCCTATTAATCCGCCGCCCAATACAGCTACGCTTTTTACCTTATCCAGCATAGCCTGGATTTCAGTCATATGCTCAATAGTCCTTAAGGGGAAAACACCTTTTTTATCTACTCCTGGGATATTTTCCAATTTAGGCGAGGCGCCTGTTGCAATTAAAAGCCTGTCAAATTTTACATTTTCCTTATTTGCAGGGGAGGGTTTTAAACCCTCCCCTGCAAAGTTGGAAACGGCCACCTCTTTTTTCTTTATATCAATCCCTATGGCCTTGACGCCAAGCAGCGGTTCCACTTTATTGTTTTTAAAAAAACTGTCTTTTCTGTACCAGATCTTTTTCTCATCTATTGTCCCTGCCAGAAGATAAGAAATAAGGCATCTTGAATAAAGCGGATTTTTCTCGTCGGAGATAACGATTATCTTTGAATCTTTATCTTTGGTCCTTATGGCTTCCACTGCGCTTATCCCTGCTGCGCTGGATCCGATAATTACATATTGCATTATAGCCTTTCGTAGGGAACGGTTTCAAACCGTTCCCTACTTTAATATTTCTTTAAATTCTTTCAATGTACCTAAATACAGCGCCTTAGTCGGGCAAGCCTCTACGCAAGCAGGTTTATCCCTGTCAGGGCAAAGGTCGCATTTTACAACTTGCTTTTCTTGCTTCTCCCTGGTAATAGCTCCAAAAGGGCAGGTCATTATACACATCCAGCAACCAACGCATTTATCCCTGTCGTGCTGGGTAAGCCCTGTTTTCGCTTCCTTGTACATTGCGCCGGACATGCACGCTGTAACGCAGGCTGCATTATCGCAATGCTGACAGCCTGTAGATATAGCGACATTTTCTTCTACAAATTCCGCCCTGCGCCTTTTGATAGGCAGCGGGTTTTCTGAAATTGTACTATTCAGCTCTTTGGCTTTGGAATGCTCAACTGCGCATGCAATCTCGCAACTTCCGCAGCCTAAGCATTTTTTAATGTTGCAGTAAATCTTTTTCATTCCCCTCACCCTACCCTCTCCCCTAAAAGGGGCGAGGGTTACTTTGTAGCGTACATCAGAGGTTTTAGCTTCAGCGCTTCCCGTTTTTTATCAATATGCTCTATCATTATATGCGCTGCTTTTATCGGGTCGCCTTCAAACGCCCACTTGCCCCCGTATATCTGCTCTATGTCATTGCATATGTAATTTGTGACATTCTTACTTCCCAGCACCCTTAACGGCGTACCAATGACCACAAGCAGCCCGGACGTTACAAAATACCAGCCGATTGCAATCGCTTTTTCCGACATCCACTCAGGAGCAGCTCCTGCCACCGGGAGCTCGTCGATGCTATTCCCGATCCCGCCTTCTTTTACCATCTCGCAGCACGCAGTTAAAATTCTTGTATTGTCCACGCATGAACCCGTATGCAGCACCGGAGGAATTCCCACTGTCTCGCATATTTCTTTCAAGCCCTCTCCTGCAAATTTGAACGCAGCTTCCGGAGTCAGAAGCCCGGCCTTTGCGCACGCCCCGCCAGAACATCCTGTCTGGACAACCAGCACGTCATTTTTTATAAGCTCTCTAACCATATCCGCGTGGCACATTCCAGACTCGTTCTTCGGGTTATCGCAGCCCACTACCCCGGCCACGCCCCGTATCCTTCCGCTGATAATCGCGTCATTTAAAGGCCTGTATGACGGTCTGAAACTGCCTCCAAGATTATAAAAAACATTCTCCATTGTAAAGCCTGCCACAAAGGTCATTTTTTCCTTGGGTATATTGACTTTTGAGCGGTTTCTATTTTTATAATTTTCAACAGCTATCCTTAAAATCTTTTTTGCTGTTTCCATGGCTTCTTTTTCGTGGAATTCTATATGCTCCATTCCTACAAATTTTGCCTTTGGAGAAGTGGATATAAGTTTTGTATGAAACGATTTCGCCACCTCGCTCAGGCTGGGCATAATACACTGCACATCCACGATCATTGCTTCAACAGCTCCTGTAATTATAGCCAGTTCCTGCTGGAGAAAATTTCCAGCCATCGGAACGCCGTGCCTCATCAGGACCTCTGCCGCTGTGCAGCAAATTCCTGATAGATTGATCCCTTTTGCCCCATTTTTCCTGACTAGCTCCTGAATTTCCTTATCCTGGCTTGCAGTAACTATGATATCAGAAAGCACTGGCTCGTGGCCGTGCAAAAGTATATTTACCTCGTCTTCTTTCAATACGCCTAAATTTATCTCTGCTCGCAAAGGTTGAGGAGAACCGAATAATATATCGCTGAGTTCCGTAGCTATCATGGATCCGCCCCAGCCGTCTACAAGCGAAGCCCTTATAGCAGCCTCTAAAACATGTTTATACTCGCTATCGCATCCTATATGAGTCCTGGACATTGCCTGCACCACTTCTATATCAATGCCCCTTGGGCTGACATTTGCTTTTTTCCATATCTCCTGCTGTTTCCTGGGAGCTCTTTTTGCCAGGGTTAATTCACCTTCCTGCTGGCCGTATTCTTTTAAAATAGCCTCTCCAAGCTCTTCAGCTATCTTTAAATCGTCTTTACCTTCTATTTTTATTCCGAACTCAACAGCAAGCTTTTTCAATTTCACAGGGTCTTTTATTGAATAATCCTTTGCTATGCCTTTTCCTAATTCCAGGAGAGTCTTTGCCATGGTGCGACCATGGTCAGAATGACAAGCAGCCCCTGCTGCGGCGTTGCGCGTCAAGTTTCTTGCGCTTATAGTGTCTGCGTCTGCCCCGCATACGCCTTTCTGGGCGCCTTCTCCGAACGGGTCAATCCTGCACGGGCCAAGATTGCAAATCTTGCAGCATACCCCTAGCGTCCCGAATCCACAATGAGGCTCCTGCTCCATGAATCGATCCCATATAGTAGAGATATTGTTTTTAGCCGCTATCTCTAAGAGTTCATCATTAATTGGATTACCTGTTGGTTTTGCCATTAAATACCTCCGCCAAATTTTTTATAAATTCCGATCCTTCAGGCAATATGCCTCTAGAATTCAAAAGCGCCTCGTCCAGGTTTATATGTCCCTGAATTTTTATGTCTTTGATATTTTTTTCTATAAAATCTTTGTCCTTAGCTGACCTGATTTTGTTTCCTATGACTGAAATATCCTTGATCCCCAGGCCTTCTGCAAGAGTCTTTATTTTTTTTGCGGTATCGAGTGAGGTATTGTTCGGCTCCACTACTATTAAAAATTTTTCAACTGACTGCGCCGTGCCTCGGCCCAGATGCTCTACGCCAGCTTCCATATCCACAACAACTACTTCATCCCTGTTTAAAAAAACATGGCTTAATAACGCTTTTAAAAAAGCGCTCTCCGGGCAAACGCAGCCTGAGCCGCCTTTTTTTACTGTCCCCATTTCAATGAGCGTAATATTGCCCCGTTTGGCGGAAAATTTATCCGGAATATCGTCAACCTTTGGGTTTAATTTAAAAAAACTGCCCACCTCGCCTGTGCGCTCAAGAATAATCTTTTTTAATTCAGATATGGGCGCAGGCCTCTCGGAAGTTAAAAATCCAAGAGTAGCTGCAAGATTTGCATCAGGGTCAGCATCTATCGCAATCACCTTTTTGCCTTTATTTTTAAAGAGCAGGACTAAACCAGCTGCTACAGAAGTCTTTCCTACCCCGCCTTTTCCACTCACTGCTATTTTCATAAACCGGCTGCGTCCAGAACCAATGAAACTTTTTTATCCCATCCTATGGGCATTATATGAACGCCCTGACACATAGGTTTAAGATCATTTATGAGCCTTGCCGCTATATCTATTGATTTTGCGCTCTTATCCTTTGCTTTATCTATCTCTTCAATCAAGTTATCAGGTACAAATACGCCCGCCACATTTTTATTCATATATTTTGCCATACCTGCTGATTTTAAAAGCACTATACCGGCTATAATGGTTGTTTTTAAATGCGAAGAGGCTTTCAGGAATTTTTCAAAAAGGTCTACCTGGTATATTGCCTGAGTCTGAAAAAACTGCGCTCCTGCCTGTATCTTTTTTTCCATCTTCA